>Ga0307471_100000162_pt1 | contig 32998 bp, 37 predicted proteins | sample atmos_gasesAM3C__2_FD_204566 | JGI IMG/M metagenome (GOLD analysis project Ga0307471, IMG submission 204566) | Hardwood forest soil microbial communities from Morgan-Monroe State Forest, Indiana, United States - atmos_gasesAM3C_515 | ecosystem: Environmental > Terrestrial > Soil > Temperate... | reverse complement strand
CTGTCAGCAATCCAAGTAGCGAAACTGGATTTTGTCCTCGATCCGGAGCCGCAAATAAAGAACTTAACGAATAGCGAACCAGGGCGGCTCGAAAGGTTGCCGCTAACGGAGACGATCCGCGAGCCTCAAGCCCAACCGAAACGTTGAAGCTTAATCCGCAGACCTGGCCTTGGCATTCCCTGAGAAATGAATGGCGATTACGAAGCCATTCTTGCCGTCGTAAGAAACCTTGTGGCCGTCGCCTTCGAAGGCTTCATGTTTGTTCTTCCACATGCGGAAGCCATCGTGGGAGTGCGCATCCCAATATTTCAAGTTGCGAGATCTTTACGGTTCACTCGAGAATTTACCGCTTTCTTACAACTGATTTGCGCTTGAACAACATCTAGGTTCGAAACCCTCGTTACAATACGCACGAAAGTCCACGAGGTTGGGGCGCATTCCCGCCGCAGCGGTGTTCCGCGTGCCGACCCAAAGCGAGTGCCGCCGCAGCGAAGCAGCCCATCTGGCATTTTTGCCAGTGTTGCTGTCACCAGACACTCGGTACATCTAGGCGGTGTGCCGCGTCGTTTCAGATGCCAAGATCCGGTATAGGTTCGATTTAAACTGAGGGCAGAAGCAATCGGGAGACCCTTTTGCTGCCCCCGCTGCCTGAAGAACCTTCGGCGTGCGACGCTTGTGGCTGGCCAGGAAGGTACAAGTGCAACGCCTCTTTCATTACCTACCGACGGTGGCGTCGTTTTTAGCAGTTTTCGGAGCGGCCCCCCTCAACCTGCAGGACTCGGCAGCTGGGATCCACCGCGCTCGAGTTCAACCAGCCTCTCCGGTGTCTTCGGTAACGCCTAGCGACGTCACCCGGGCAACGCTCGAGAACGGAATGAAAGTGGTGGTCATCCGAGACCCGCTGGCCCCGGTTGTAACCGTGGAGCAAAACTACCTGGTGGGAGGCAACGAATCACCAGAAGGATTTCCCGGAATGGCACACGCCCAGGAACACATGGTGTTTCGAGGCTGTGCTGGGCTGACTGCGGATCAGATCGCGGCGATTTTTGCCCGGTTGGGCGGATTCGAAAACGCTGACACACAGCAAAACATCACACAGTACTTCTCGACGGTTCCCTCGGCGGACCTGGACATTGCTCTTCGGGTCGACTCTGCGTGTATGCGGGGCATTGACGACTCAGAACAGGAGTGGGAGGAGGAGAGGGGCGCGATCGAGCAGGAGGTCGCGCACGACCTTTCCAATCCGGCCTATAAATTCCTCAAGCGATTGAACGAGGATATGTTTGCCGGCACGGTTTACACGCACGACGCGCTGGGGACGAAGGAATCCTTCGATGCGACCACGGGAGAAATGCTGAGGCAGTTCTACCGGCGCTGGTACGCACCGAACAACGCGATCCTGGTGATAGCCGGCGATGTGCAACCGGAGCAAGTACTGAACAAGGTCAACGAGCTTTACGGCGGCATTCCCCGGAAGCAGCTGCCGCCGCGCCCCGAAATCAAATTGGCTCCGGTGAAGTCCGAGAGTTTCACGCTACAAAGCAATCTCCCCTATTCGCTGGCCTTCATCGCCTATCGCGTGCCTGGCACTGACAGCCCCGATTTCGCGGCGACCAGGATCCTTGCCGATGTGCTCGCGAATGAGCGTGGAAAACTGTACGAAATGGTGCCGCAGGGAAAGGCCCTGCAGACCGATTTCGATCTCGAAGAGACGTATCGGAAGGCAAGCGTGGCGGTCAGTGTCGCGGTGCTGCCCGCGGGTCGTGACGCGGCCTCGGCAGTAGGAGAAATGCGGAAGATTCTTAACGACTATGGAACCAACGGACTGCCAACGGACCTTGTCGAAGCGGCTAAACGACGGATCATCGCCAGAGCCGAGTTTCACCGCAATTCCGTTCCCGGGCTGGCTGACGCGTGGTCCGATGCTCTCGCCGGCAGAGGGCTGTATTCGCCGGATGAGGACGTCGATACGGCGAAACTCGTCGAACTGCGAGACGTGAACCGCATCGCAAAGGAGTACCTCACCGACGCAAACTCGATTAGTGCGACGCTAATACCCGTGCCGGGCGGCGAGGCCGTTTCTCAAAAGGGTTTCGGACAAACGGAGCAGGTGACTTCTCCGCCAACCAGGACAGTCGAGCTGCCCGAATGGGCTTCATCACGGCTTATGGCACTTGAACTGCCGCCAACAGCGCCCCTGCCAGTGGAAACGGTACTGCCCAACGGCATTCGTCTCATCGTGCGGCAAGTGACGATAACTCCGACCATTACGGTGCGCGGCAAGGTGCGGCACAACGGCGAGACCGAGGCACCACGGGGCAAAGAGGGTGTCTCGGAGGTGCTCAACGAGCTCTTTTCATACGGAACAAAGACACTGGACCGCATTGCTTTCCAAAAAGCGCTGGACGAAATCGCTGCCGAGCTGTCTGCCGGATACGACTTCTCCCTTGAGGTACGGAAGGAGGACTTCTCGCGCGGTATCGAACTGCTGGCCGACAACGAAATGAACCCTGCGCTGCCCGCTGAGGCCTTCGACATCACTCAGCGGCAATTGGCGCAATTCATCGCCGGTCGCAGCAAGAGCCCGGGCTATCGAACGGAACGCGCGCTCGCCAATGCCCTTCTGCCACAAAACGATCCTGGCCTCCGCGAGGAGACGCCGCAAACGGTGACTTCGCTGAAGCTCGATGATGTTAAGAACTATTACGCCAAAACCTTGCGTCCGGACCTGACGACAATTGTCGTGATGGGAGACACTACGCCGGACGAAGCGCGAGCGGTCGTCGAGAAATGGTTCGGGTCTTGGAAGGCCATGGGTGCACGACCGGACGTGGAGTTGCCTGCCGTGCCCCCAAACAAACCAACGGCAGCGACGGTGCTCGACCTAACCCAGCTGCAAGACTCCGTAAGCCTTTCTCAAATGGTTCCCATCAACCGGTTCGATCCCGACTACTACGCTCTCGAGCTTGGCAATCACGTCCTCGGCGGAGGTTTTTATGCGACGCGACTCTATCATGATCTAAGGCAGACCACGGGGTATGTCTACAACGTGGATGTTGAACTGGACGCCAGGAAGACTCGCGCCGTTTACACCGTGACCTACGCCTGTGATCCAAAAAACACGGCGAAGGCACACGAGCTGATCGAGCGAGATCTCATCGCCATGCAGAAGGACAACGTCACTCCGGGCGAGCTCGAGCAGGCCAAGGCTCTGCTGCTGCGCCAGATTCCGTTGGCTGAATCGAGCCAGGAAACCATTGCGAACGGCCTTCTTGGGCGTGCTCAAATCGGCCTGCCGCTCGACGAGCCGCAGCGCGCGGCGAAACTGTACTTCGGCATGACAGCAAGCCAAGTGCGGGCGGCATTCGCAAAGTGGATTCGTCCGGATGGGTTTGTGCAGATTGTCCGCGGACCAGCCTCCCATTGACCCAGTCCCGGCGACTGCCGGGATTTGGGGCCGACCAGGATTAGCATGGCCGCCCTCTTTTTCGTTCCGCTCATTCTTCAGGACCAGGCTGTTCCAAAAACTCAGGAAAGGGATTTTGGAACGCAATAGGGCTTCTCCTGGGCTGGTGGGCCACTTGGTCACAGCCTCCAGCGCTCCGTGGATTTTTGTCATCGCGACCTGCCACAAGGCGGGAATGCCTCTGCTGGTCGCCTAATCGCGTAGCGTGTTCGCGTCCCCTGTGGGCCGTTCACCGCTTGAGTTCGATTAGTTTCCGGAAGTCCAGATAGACATTCCGGCAAGCCTCGCAACCACAATTGCCATTGCAGGGATCAGGACACTCAGGTTTGCAGGTGCAGGGATACCGGGAGATTCCGTCGAAGTAGAAACCCTTGAAGTATTTATAACGGCTCAAGCCCTCTTTCGAGGGACGGTCTGGATATTCCTTACGAATCATGACTCCTCCCCCTCACTTCAGTTTCTTGTGGAAGAACGGAAAGGCGGCCTTCAAGAGAGCCTTGCTCCATCGTGGCGGCAGGAGCGGCATGAACTGGAAAACGGAGATCGTGACCAGGATCAACCATAAAACGAACCTTGCAAGTCCAGATGGCTGAAAGCCGTCAGGGTCAGGTGGGGCAGGGACTACCTGAAGCATAGGATGCATGGGCAGCGACCATGCCGGTGCTTCCTGCTGGAGTAAACAAACACAAAATCAAGAGTGGGTCAATAGAACTAGGCACCAATTCCGTTCGCCGTCGGTGCGCCCTGTTTGGGAGCGATTTCTCTCCTTTTATTTCCTGTGTTCAAACCCAGTGATCGAACCAGTCCACCATTTTCCGCTGAGCCTGGAGGGGAAACTTGTGACCGCCGTTGAAAAACAACGTGTCGAACCGCTCCGGCTTGCCGATCGCTTGATAGGACTGACGCAAGCCGTCAACGGCAGCCATAACCCCGTCGGGAGGAAACAAGCTGTCCTGCTGTCCGTGGACCACGAGGAGCGCGCTCGGCATCGCCAGCGAGCCGATGTCCGGATAGTCCAAGTATTCGAGCAGACCAGGGACCATCCCCGAGGGAACCGTGTAAACCTCGTAGTGAGGGATCAAGTAGCGGAACGAGGTCATCCATCCCACCACGCACGCCGCTTTAATCCTCGGATCGAGTCCGGCGAGAAAGACGGTCCTCCAACCTCCGACTGAAAGCCCCGCACAGGCAATGCGATTCGGGTCGACTTCCGGACGTGTCTGCAAGTAATCCACGGTGCGAATATCGTCCCACACGAGCACGCCGCCCCAGGTGAATCCCGAGTGGAGAATATTCCGGAAAACCGTTTCTTCCGAGCTTCCGGTGCGCTGATTGATTTTGCGAATGATCTCTTCCGGCTCGTGCTTCGAACGATCGTTCGTGCCGCGCTCCAAGTCTTCATCAAGAATCAAGCGGCGCTCGCCGTGATAGAACATGTCAATCACGATCACGGCGTAGCCGCGCTGCGCGAGCAAGGCCGGAAAACTTACGCCGTCGTAATACTCTGTGCGATAGGCGGCGAGCATCGGGTGCTCGTTATCGGTTTCAACCAGCTTCTCCTTGCCCCAGTAGTAAAAGCCGCCGTGGTCATGCAACGCCACGACCGCAGGGACGGGGAATTTGGCGCGTTTGGGAATGAGGAAATAGCAGGGCACTTCCAGATCCGGAGTAGTCCAGAAGTTCAACCGCTCGCGCACGTAGTTGCCTTTATCCACGCGCTCGAGGATCCGAGGCCGAGGGTTTGTCACTTCCGGCCGGTAGGACATGAGCTCGAAGACTTTAGTTCGTGCTTTAGCCTTCCAAGCGTCGAGATCCTGTGGCTGGTGATGGAGAAAAGCAAGGGTCTGGTGCGTCTTTTCCTGTTGGTGCTTAACAAATGGGTACAGATTTCCAAGCGCCGAGCCCTTCCAGCGCTTGCTTTCGTCAGCCGTGGATCCGGCTTGCGATAGTGGAACAAAGGCTGAAGGTGCCTTTTCGGGTCGCCCCGCCTCGACGGCCAACGCGCTCAAGCCCCGCAAAAGCTCGCGTCGAGTAAGTGTTTGCCGCACGGCGCAGCTCCTTTATCGACGTAATCGAAGTCCGTGCTCAATTCTAGCGCCGGCTGACCGCGCCAAAAAGCGGATCGGTCACGGCCACGGAAATATGGAAGCAACTTGTTGCTTGGCGGCCAGACAGCATTCGGGCTGACGCTGCACACAACGGCACGGGAGTCAACCGGAGATCCCACCCATCTCAGTCTATGGCACTGTTGCGGAAGTCGCGCTGATGAGAAGTCTCATCGTGTCTGGGCAATCACCAATTCCTTAGCATGCTCCAGCGCCGCGATGGCTGCCTGGCGTGTGACGGACGGAAACTCTTGCAAGAATTCGTCCAGAGTGTGACCGCCTTCGAGGTAATCGAGTAAGTTCTTGAAAGGCACGCGTGTTCCCCGGAATACTGGTATGCCGCCCAGGATTTCGGGATCACGAACGATAACCTTAGCCCCGGAGTCCATCTCCATTCTCTCCACTACGGATGAGCATATCATTTGTGGGTGCTCGCGCCGATTGGCGCTTCTTGCCTTGTCAGGTACCGCCGCATTTCTCGTCTACTAGTCGTTCACGGCCGCGCCCACCGGTAAACACTTGGCGACTAATCATTACCTATCTGACCGCGCTGCTGTCGCCGATCGCCTAGGCAGAATCTTGTCGCCATGCGGGTTCGAACATCACTACCGACCACTCGCCTGCTGCGCACCGATAATCGAGGGGTTCAGGTCGAGATCTACACAGCCCGACATCGCGGCCATCTTCAAGTCATCGAAGACCGTGAATGCCTTGTTACGTTCGATTGTCTCGGCAATGCGACAACCCAGCCGCAAGAAGCGCACCAGTCTGACCCGATAGTGCACAGGCGGCGTGTGTCACTCGACTGAGTCGAGCTCGTTTTGTAATTCTCGGTTTTTGGGGCCAGCAGGGTTACCATGGCTGCCCGCTCTTTTCGCTGCCTTTCTTGCTTGTGGACTGCATTGTGGAGTAGACTCCACATATGGAAATAGTGCAGATCGTCCTCGACAAAAAGCTGTTGCGCGCAGCAGATGAAGCCGCCCGTCGCACCAAGCGGAACCGCTCCGCACTGGTGCGTGATGCTCTCCGCGAGCACCTGCGGCGATTAGCAATCCGCGATCTGGAAGAACGCGACCGCGCCGGCTATTCCAAACAGCGGCAGACCCGCGATGAGGCAAGCGCGTGGGAAGCGGAGGCTGCGTGGCCGGCAGAATAAGCCGAGGGGACGTTCGGCTTTACCAGTTTTCAACACCTGACAAGAAACGGCCTGTCGTGGTTCTCACGCGCGATAGCGCCGTTCCGTATCTATCCACTGTTACTGTCGCGCCGATCACGACCGCGATTCGCGGCGTGCCGTCCGAGGTTCTCCTCACGGAGGATGATGGCATGAAAACGCACTGCGCCGTAAATTTACACAATGTCGTGACCGTAACCCAGAATCGCTTGGGAAAGCGAGTTGCACAGCTCAGTTCCCTAAGAATGGCGGAAATTTGTGCAGCGTTGCGCTTCAGCCTCGGTTGCGACGGCAGCTAGCTTGGACCCTGTAGTTACTGTTCAAGGCCTGCCCCCATCGTTCTTACGATCGTGCCGTTGGCGTCGTCGTCTTTGAGTGCCCAGACAAACGCGCCCCCCACGAAATGCACGCGACTATAGACCTCTTTAGTGGTCGTAGTGGTCGTGGCAACCGTAGTAGTCGCGAAGGAGGTCTTGCCGAGCGGCGCTGTGGAGCAATGTGGGGCTGCATGCGTCACAGACGAATGCGCGAACCGCGAGGCGCTGGCGAAGGATACTGCCGCGCGAGAAGGGGCGCAGCAAAATCCACGCCGCTAAAGGCTTTGGTCCTGAGAAGCTTCGCGATTTGCACTCTGACGTGTTGATCGCACTGACCGCCAGATCCTTAGGAGCGCGCCGAGTCACCTCAAATCGAGCGGATTTCGAATTGATCGCCAACTGTGGGCAGAGTGCTTATTCGTAGCGCAGCGCCACCATGGGATCGACTCGCGAAGCGCGCAGCGCCGGCACATAGCACGAAGCCAGCGTGACCAGCAGCAGGATCATGGGTACGAGCACGTAAGTAGCCGGATTGGGAGTCCCTAGCCCGATCAGGCCGGCGGCCATAAGACGCGCAACCGCGATGGCTGCCACGCCGCCCACTCCAATACCGGCGAGCGAGAGAACGAGGCCCTGGCGCAGAACCATGCGCAGTATGTCCGACTGGGAGGCGCCGACGGCCATGCGGAGGCCGATCTCGCGCGTGCGTCGCCCGACCGAGTACGCAACAAGGCCGTAGAGACCGATCAGCGCCAGCGTTAGGCCCATGGCTCCCATGGTGCCGACAATCTCCATGATCATGCGGGGGATTGCAATGGCGCGTTGTTGGTAGAAGTTGGCGAAGGTGCGTACGTTGAACACGGGCTGGTTGGCGTCGAGGTCGTGCACGATCTGACGCAACGGAGCGACAACAGAAGCAGGATCACCCATCGTGTCGGTGAACATGACCATGCGCGTGGCTTGGGTCTGTGCGAAGGGCAGATACAGGAAAGGCGTAGGCGACTCGCCGAGGAAAGTGTATTTGCCGGTCTTGGTCACTCCGACTACTTGCGCCCACTGGTCCTCCTTGCTCTTGAGCTGCAAGCGTTTGCCAATGGCGTCCTCACGCGGCCAATAGGTATCGGCAAACTGCTGGTTGACGATCGCCACCAGTGGTGCGGCCTCTTTGTCGTTGGCGCTAAAGGTGCGACCGCGGATGATAGGCGTCTGCATCACGTCGAAGTAGTTCTCATCGACTATGCTGGCGAAGGCCGAGGCGTTCACCTGGCCTTTAGGGAACTGGTAGGCCTCTGGGATGAAGGTTTCCATGTCCTGGCTGGGAGCGAGAGGCATCACCTTTCCGAGTGTAACCGCTCGAACTCCCGGCACAGCGCTCGCGCGATTCAGAAGGTTTTTGTAAAAGTTGCGGGTCTGTGCTTGGGTGTAGCGCACCAACGAGGTGTCGAGCTCCATGGTCAGCAAGTGGTCGGTGCGGAAGCCCGGGTTCAGGACGAGGATCTTGCGGAAGCCGTCCATCAGCATGCCGGTGGCGATCAGCAGAATCATCGACAGTGCGACCTGGCCGATCACCAGGACATTGCGGCCGAGCATGCGCCGCCTAACGGCAGCGCCGGGCTCGGCGCTCTTTAACGCCGGGACCAGATCGCTCTTCGAGGTTTGCAAGGCGGGAACCAGGCCGAAGATCAGGGCGCTGGCAATCGCGGAAAACAGGCTGAACAACAGGACGCGGTGATCAAGCTGAGGAGATATTACGACCGGAATGTCGGTGGGAATGCGTATGGTCTGCAGGAAGCGGATGCCGCCGTAGGCGAATGCGAGTCCGGCGATGCCGCCCAGTAAGGCCAGCAGCAAGGATTCGATCAAGAGCTGGCGGACCAGGCGAGTGCGGCTGATGCCCAACGCGATGCGGATGGCCACCTCACGCGTGCGTGCGCGGGCACGACCGAGCTGGAGGTTAGCGACATTCGCGCACGCGATAATAAGCACCACGGCCACCAGCGCCATCAGCATGCCGATGAGGTAGGCATCGGGGGGCGACGACTGAACGCGCGCCTGCAGTTCCGTGCGAACCCCCACCACACGATTACGGTCGGCCTCGGAGTGCAATGGCTTGAGGCTGTTCCACAGGGTAGCCAATTCGACCCGCGCCTGCTCGCGCGACACGCCGGGCTTAAGGCGACCCTTCACATCGAAAGCACGATTGGTGCGGTCCTCAAGCGGGTTCTCGGGCAGCGCGTTCAGGCGCTGCCACATCATGAGCGGCACGTAGAAGTGAGGTCGAACGTACTCGTCGACGCCGGTGAAGGGTTTCGGGGCGACGCCGATGATGTTGAAGTCTATGCCGTTGACCCGCATGGTGCGGTTCAGGACCAAAGGGTCGCCAGCGAACTCGGTGCGCCAGAAATCGTAGGCCAGGATCACAACGGGGTTGCGCCCCGGGACTTGCCCCTCGTCCGGCAGGAAGCCTCGGCCGAGCACGGGTCGAATGCCCATCACTTGGTAGAAGTTGTCGCTGACCATCACGCCGACGCGGAGCTGAGGAGTCTCACGTGCCGATTTCGCCACGCCAAAGGCGGAGAGCTGTAGCGCGGCCAGGCCCGCGAAGGACTGCGAACTCTCGCGAAAATCGCGATAGTCAGGATACGACACGCCGCCGATGCCCTCCGAAAGGTTCGGGCGGTCAGTGCTGACGGTGACCACACTGCTAGGTTCGAGGACGGGCAGCGGCCGTAGCAGGAGTGCGTCGGCTAAGCTGAAGATGGCGCTGTTGGCGCCGATACCCAGCGCGAGCGACAGTGCCGCGATAGCGGTGAAGCCGAGATTTCGAGCCAGCAGGCGGAGGGCGTGACGGATTTCTTGCAACATAGATGTTAGTACGCAGGCTTTCTGGCGGAAGTTCCACCGAGTTGGGTTCCCAAGGCGCAAATCCCTTGCGGCGGTTCTTACCGCTCGGCTGGCGTGGTATAACCACACCAGCTCCTATGCGGCCGCAAGCTATCCGACACCATCTGCCGGATCGGCGAAAGCGCGGCGTTCGCTGGAGGCAGGGTTCTCCATTCCCATCGATGCGGAGTATCACAATGGTCGATGCGCTGTATGACCTAATTGGCGGGAGACAAACAGTCTGGGCAGCTACTGATTCCTTCTACCGAAGAGTCCTGGCCGATGAAAGTGTCAGCCACTTCTTTAAGACCACCGATATGGGGCACTTGCTTGCACGGCAGAGTATGTTCATCTCCATGCTCCTCGGCGGACGCGTCGTATATACAGGCAAAGACATTACCGCCGCCCATGCACAGCCGCGGGAGCAGGGATTGAACGACACTCACTTCGATGCTTTTCTCAAGCACTTTCGCGCGGCGCTCGAGGAAGTGGGCGTCAAGGCTGACAAGGCGGAGAAAGTCATGAAACTCTTGGAAGGCAGGCGCGGCGCAGTCCTGAATCGCTGACTTGTGTTTTTTTTCACTCGGCAATGATACGACAATTGGCAGGAAAGCGAGATCACTTTTTATCGCGTATAGACGGTGTCCTCCCCTTGACATTCTACTAGAAAGGCCCTATTCTCCCCTAGAATGTCTACTAAAGAAGAACGCGAACGCATCGAACTGTTGCAAGGCACCTTGGACCTGCTGATTCTCCGCACGCTGCTACGCGGCCCGGCGCACGGCCACGCCATCGCCAAAACAATCGAATTCAACTCCGACGAAGTGCTGCAGGTCGAGCAGGGATCGCTGTATCCGGCGCTGCACCGGCTCATCAAGCGGAGATGGATTTCGGTGGAAGAGGGCACTTCGGAGAACAACCGGCGGGCCAAGTTTTACCGCCTGACACGGAAAGGCCGGAAACAACTGAAAGTGGAAACCAGCAAGTGGGACAAACTGGCGGGAGCGATAGCGCGGATTCTCCGGCCGGCTGGGTAGGGAGGGCGCGTCATGAGGCGAGGCAGGCGAATACTGGAAGAGCTCGATCGAGACATTCGCGAGCACATTGAGAGAGAAACGCAGGACAACATCGAGCGCGGGATGACTCCGGAAGAAGCGCGCTATGCGGCGGTGCGTAAATTCGGGAACGTGATGCGAGTGAAGGAAGATACGCGTGACGTGTGGAGAATCGCCTGGATCGAGGAACTGTGGCAAGACATCCGCTACGGCCTGCGCATGCTGCGTAATTCTCCGGGCTTCGCCGCTGTTGCTGTTCTTACGCTCGCGCTGGGAATTGGCGCCAACACAGCCATTTTCAGCTTGATTGATGCGGTGATGCTGCGCTCGCTGCCGGTCGAAAAGCCCTCGGAGTTGGTCGTGCTGCGATGGAGCGCGCGCAAGGCGCCGCGGATTAACGGTTACATGTCTTCGGGCGATTGCCCAAGCAATCTGCGCTTCGGCGCGGCAAATCCCTCCGGGTGCTCGTTTTCCGAGCCGATGTTTCGCGAGATCAGGAATACAAACCAGTTCTCGGGAGTGGCGGCGTTTGCCAACGCAGGTCCTCTGGCACTGACCGGGAATGGTCCGGCGAGCATGATCAGCGGTCAACTGGTTTCCGGAGACTTCTTCAACACGCTGGGATTGAGAGCTGCGGCGGGCCGCGTTCTGGAATTGAGCGACGACTCGCCGACGGCGGCGCCCGTGGCGGTGCTCAATTTTGGTCACTGGCAACGCTCCTTCGGCGGGGCCCGGGACGCGGTGGGACGCACGATTGAGCTGAACGGAGTGGCTTTCACGATCGTCGGAGTCGTCGAGCAGCGGTTTACGGGGATTACGCCAGGAAGTGACTACGACGTTTGGCTGCCGCTCGCAGCCGGGCTGCGCATTAGCGATCCCCGGATGTGGGACAACCGGCAGGACAAAGTTACGTTTTGGTGGCTAACCATCCTCGGTCGGCTGAAAGCCGAGAGGCCCATTTTGCACGCTCAAGCCGCAATTAGCGGGATATTCCGCAACGAGATGCTGCACGGATCCATACCGCTGTTCGAGGCGGGAGGAATGCCGGGCCCGCCAGAACCGCGAGGTGGAGGAGGGCCTGCGTCGAGACAAGTAGTTATAGGCGGCCCGGCGCCTGCCGGCGCGAGAGCTGTGCCGCCACCACCAGTCGGGGGTTCGCAAAGCTCCGTAGTAGTTGGCGGCGGCATGCCTCCGGCCGCGGGGGGCCAGGGATCTGCCAGGGTTCCGGCTCCGTCCGCGCCGGTCGCACAAGGTCAGGCGCCTCCCGATACGCCGAACGAGCCAAGGACCTTCTCGAAGCCTGACGATGAGCCGACCGTAACTCTTGTGAATGCGCAGACGGGATTGACGGGGTCGCGCGGGCGATTTGCGAACCCCTTGTACGTACTGATGTTCGCGGTGGGAATTGTTTTGCTGATTGCCTGCTCGAACGTCGCGGGACTGATGCTGGCTCGCGGAGCAGCGCGGCAAAAGGAGATGGCATTGCGGCTGGCGCTCGGGGCGGGGCGAATGCGAATCGTGCGCCAGCTCTTGACGGAAAGCCTGCTTTTGGCAGCGACTGGCGGCATTTTGGGAATCGTTTTTGCGTCGTGGGGCTCGCATGCGATCGTTTCTTTCGTATCGAACAATCAGCCGCGGCCGCTGACGTTTGCAACGGGGCTCGATCTTCGCGTGCTGGGTTTCACGGTTGCCGTTTCTCTTCTTACCGGAGTCCTGTTCGGCCTTGCGCCAGCTTTTCGCAGCGTACGTGTGGATGTAACTCCTGCATTGAAGGAAGGATTCAGCGCTTCGACGAAAATTTCCCGGGGCGGCGGGAGAAGGTTTAGCATCGGAAACGCGCTGGTGGTGACCCAAGTGGCGCTGGCGATCGTGGTGCTGGTTGGCGCTGGCCTGCTGGTACGAACGCTACAAAACCTGCGCAGCCTTGACGTGGGTTTCGATTCTCACAACCTCGTGATTTTCGGAATCAACCCGTCGCTTGCAGGTTACAAGGATCCGCAGATCGATAGCTTTTACCGTGATTTGCAGGGCCGCCTTACGGAAACGCCGGGCGTGAAGTCAGCAAGTTACTCCATGGTCCCTCTGCTGAGCGGCGCATTGATGGCAACGATGTTCAACTGGCCGGGAACTCCTCAAGATCGGCAGTCAGAATCCGATGTGCTGGAGGTCGGACCGGATTTCTTCAGCACCATGCAGATTCCCTTTGTTGCCGGCCGCGGTTTCGACTCTTCGGACTACGGAATCGCCGCCCAGGCGCGTCAATCATTGTTCAGCGGTAGCAAGCAACCTGCTGTACCGACACCCGTGATTGTGGACCAGGCGTTCGTCGCAAAGTTTCTTGGGAAAGAGAATCCTTTGGGAAAACGCTTTGGCCAATCCACTGCAAGCCAAGATGGACCGGCGAGTCCGGGCTATGAAATCATCGGCGTGGTTCGTGACACGAAGTATAACGATCTGCGGCGGGAAATCAGTCCGAAGATGTACGTGCCGCTGAGCGCCTTGGCCGCGTCGTTCGAGGTGCGCACGGCGGGCGATCCGCAAGCTTTAGTTCCCGCGATTCGGCGCACGGTGGCGCAGATCAATCCGAACTTGCCGCTCCGCGACGTCACGACGGAATCACAGCAAATCGACCGCTTGCTGTTTCAGGAACGGCTTGTGGCGCGATTGTCGGGCCTCCTTGGCCTGCTGGCTCTGGCGCTGGCGTGCATCGGGCTCTACGGTTTGCTAGCTTATGAAGTCGCGCGACGAACACGCGAAATCGGCATTCGCACAGCCCTGGGCGCGCAAAGAGGGGATGTGTTGCGCCTGGTGGTGAAGCAAGGATTGTCGCTGGCGCTGGTGGGGGCCGTAGCTGGCACCGGAGTGGCGATGGGCGTGACGCGCTATCTGAAATCGATGTTATATGACGTGAAGGCGGACGATCCCGTAACAATAGTCGTGGTTGGGACCCTGCTGGTACTGGTCGCACTGGCAGCGTGCTTCCTGCCGGCGCAGCGGGCGACGAATGTGGATCCCATGGTTGCGTTGAGGTACGAATAGCGCGTTGGTTGAGATTATGCGTGGCGGGTCAGTGTGAGGCCGTGTCATTGAACACGATAGTCTTCGAGACGGAATCGCCGGTCACGAACTCGAGCATGGGCCTCCTGAAGCAGGAAACATCGTTGGAGACGACCAGCAATGCTGCTTAGTAACTCCAAAGAATCCCAGAATCACTGTAAGGCGTGGGGAGTCTCAATCCAAGTCTTCCCAAAAGAAGAAGAAAAAAAGCCGAAGAAATAACAGTGCCCGCTGGCGAGTCTCGGCTCGCTTCCCTGGCCGTTTGGCCAGTAGACAAATGGAGCAGACCCGGGTAGATTCGCGCCACGGTTGGGCGAATGCCTCAATGTGAATCCAAGGTGTTCTTCCCTGACGACTCCACGCAGCCGCCGCAGTTCAACGATTGCCCGCGACAAGCCGAAACCACGCGCAGGCTGTCAGGCTTTAAGGTCGTAAAATTGTGCACGAGGTGCGCGAAGGTGTGGGACGAAACAGACTTTCTATCGGTTGGTACATTTCGCGGTGAAAGAATAATGAAGTTCGGGGAGAGAAAAAGTTGAGCAATGAACGTCCGCGTACTATTGCGTTCACCCCACGATGAGCATACTGATAAAGCCCAACGCAGGTTGATGAGGTCTCCTTGCAGTGCGTCCCTGAGGAGTCCGGTCGCAACACACGTCGATACCCGCGCATTTCGTTGCCAAAGGGTATGCCTGTAAGCTGGTATGGGGCAGACTTTCAACTCTTTTCCCCAGTCAAAACGTTAGGCATGGGAGGATTGTTCATCTCCACGCCCAATCCACCGCCCGTGGGGACAGAACTCAGGATGGCATTTGAAGTGCCCGGTGGAAGCGTACGGGCAGGTGCAATCGTGCGAAACATTGCCCCCGCCGAAGGCTTTGGTGCCGAGTTCACCCGCATGGCCTTAGGAGACAAGATCTTGCTGCAAAAGTTGATGAACAGATTGCTGCGTGACATTGTATGACGTTTCTAGAGCCCCCTCGGGCCTTTGCTTTTTTCCAGCCAAACTGGATTCGTGCATAGCGTTTCTGTTTTATCCACCCCCTGTACCTAATCGGCACCGAGGCATCACCCTTTCAAAATTCAGGTCTTTACCCGATGGAGTGCTACCGTAAAAACCTGCAAATAAGGACCAAATAGCTGGGGTTCGCTGACCCATGCCCAAGGACGTGAGGACATGCTGCCACACCTGATTGCAGTGGCGCTTACTGCGGGTACGATTGTGGTTCCCGTGTGCCTGCTCCGCTTTGTGTATCGCTTCGTGAAAAAGCCTGCAACTCGGCGATAGGCCAGCTTGCCAGCGTCGATGCTACCGCAATTCGCTATCTGCACGTTTTCCTGCGCTAGTGGTGCTGGTTCGCTCCGCTGGTCATCCTTGCAAAGCTCGGCTCCGCACCGTCGCCACTGAATCTGAAGGAGTCCAAGATTGTCGTAAGCTGTAAGAGTAAAGTGGGGCGAACCTTGGCCCACTTTGACGGGCAAACAGGTAAGAACCACATTGTTTTGGCAGGTATTCTTTCGGACAAAAAATTGGTGATACATTACCGCACGATCGAAATCTCGCCATGGAAGCCCCGCCCGAAACCCCAGGACCCGCTTCGGTCCTTTCGAAGCGGATTCGCGTTCGGGCGAAGTGTACAAGGCGCTCGCGGCAGGCGCGTCGGCTGACGGACAAGGACACAATCGTTCTCGGAGATTTCGCTAATTCCACCGGCGATTCGGTCTTCGATGGAACGCGAAAGTGCTATGAGTCAGTGTTGCTATGCCCGAATATTGCGGCTATCGTAGGGAATATTCAGGCATTCGTGTTTCCGGAATTTGCGGTTTGCAATGGCTTGCGGTGTCGCACAGTTTGCCTACCCGGAAGCGGAGCTGCGTGCGCTCGCGAAACTGCTGGTGGTTGATTCAACCTGCCGGGGAATAGCGCGGAATCCGTAGCAGAGCTTAGATGCTATTGACCATTGCACGCAGCGCAAGGGTCACTGCAGCTCAAGCCCATGCAGCAGGCAAAGCAATGAGAGTGAGATTATTCTTCGTACCGTTACTACTTTTCGCGCTGGCCTGCAGCGGTTTCGCGCAAGTGGACCACGCGCTGATCAAGAACAAGCCTGACGCCCCGTTGCAAATTACTGAGGCCCATTGCGGCCAGAATGCGCAGGGGAGCTACTGCTCCGCAGCACTTGAATTCGGAGACACCAAGGAAACCTGGGATGGTTACGGTCTTCTCTGGACTCTAACGTTCGAGGACGGTAGCAAGGCGACCGGCCGCCAGGCTACCGACCGGAGCATCGAACGGACGGGAGACCCCAGTGGCTCTTATAAACCCAGTGGCCGCTTTTACAAACCCCGCGAGATAGTGGACATAGGTAACGGAGTGATCGGAGGGACGGGGTTCGGGATGAAGGACCGGGATGGAAAAATACTTCGCCTTACTGATGCTCAGGTCGAAGTGGAATTTGTGGTCAACACAAACGGGACTGTATGGGGCGACAGCAAGTCACCCAGCTATCTGCGGATGATGGCAAACCGTAAGGCTGCCAAAGAAGGATCGCAGAAGGCGGAGCCGCCTCTCCATCCGTTGCGCTGGCAGAAGCCTCGCGAGCCTTCCGTGTCTCCTGAACTCGCTCGAGCTCTTCGACTGCCCTGTAGAGCGTGCGACTTGTCGCCGTCGAATATCGCGAGGTGCGATCGAGGCAGTGAACCACACGAGCAAGGTTATACCCTGGCTCAGGTTGCTCGACTTGTTCGAGTGCCACAACGCGACCGTAACGGGCGGTCTCAACGACGATTTTCTGGACGAGGAGCTCTTCCAGGCGGGCTTGTAGTATTCCCGTAGGCCCCCAGCCAGCTTCTGGATTTCCGCAATCGTCTCGGGCGCGGCTCCGTGAAGATACTGCTTCACGAAAATCCCGCGCGTCGTGGCATTCATAAAGAGACACCGTGCGCTTGCTAGTGGTCGACAGGTGTACGGGCGCGCGTCTCAGCTGTCGTACAGAGATACTCCCGATAGGAGCACAGTTGGTCCAGCAGATCCTTTGAGTTCTCGAGAATTTTTGCTTTCTCTGCTTCGCCGACGAGCAGGATGATGTAGTCATCGCGACCGGGATTCATATCCAGTATGAACGGATACTGCTTGCTGAAGCCGTGCCCGCCGATGTCGGCGTCCTTAAGCCCCGGCGCATAAAACATATAATGAGGCATGTTCATAGTGACGGGTCCAGGTGCGCTCGTATAGCCACGCATGATCGGCGCAATCATGTAGGCAACCCCGGTGCGCAATGGGTTCGCGTACCCTGGCGTTCCGAACCGGCTCGTCACTGCCTCATGAACCTGCTTGGAGTCCATACCCCGGGCTCTCAACTCGGCGGCATAGAAATAGTCTTGCAGCAGGGTCTTTGAACCTTCGGCGTCGTAGCAAACCGGCCAGTAAATATCGTCACGAAACGGCGGACTCGCCCATTGCCAGTCGCTTCGCACCACAATACAACTTACGCCATTTGTTCCCTTGCGGCTTAACACATAACCTTTCGTCGGGTCCAAGACATAAGCGGCTGCACTGTCCCGCACGTGTGGAGGCGAGGCGCTCAAAGCAAAGCGGATTTCCAGCGCCTCCGGCATTTTCTCCAGCTTCGGAGGCCGGTCAGAAACGCTTCCTCCAGCCTCCCTCGTTTGTGCAAGGCAAGTCATACAGGATATGACTCCGAAGATTAGAAACTGCGAAACAAGCTTTGTCATTTGGTTTGTCTCCACGGGAAGCACAGTTCTTGGTTGAAGCCGTTCTCAGACCGCGACGCTACCTTTGCCGTGTTGCAGTTGGGCAGAAAAGGCCAGATGGCCAGATCATAGATATTAGGCAATATTAGGCAAAGAGGTGAAGGAAAGAAATGACCTAATTGCGCCGCTAGACTTATAACGGAACATAGATTTCTTCGATGCCCGTGTTCCGCACGAGCACCGGTGAACCAGTCTAGTCGGCTCGTCGTGAGGCCGACTTCGTTATGACATCAACGGGTGAAGCGGGGACCAGGACAACGACGGGCCAAGCGAACGAACGATTCGTCCCAGATAAGTCTCCATCGCACGAGCCAGCAGTGAGATGAGTGCTGGCCAGCGGACGCCAGAAAATTGTAGGCTATACCCGCCAACAAGGCCCTACGTCTACGGGTAGCAGGAGCGAAATCCCTCGTGAGAAGAGTGATTCATCTTTTGACTCATGTTGTGACTTCTGTTTTTCTGTTTAGCTTTGTAGCGGCCGCGCAGGGGCAGGAGTGGAAAGCCCCTACGGCGATGAAGAAGCTATTCAATGGCCTGACCGTGGTGGTCTCCGAGGACCACTCCGCGCCGACCTTCGGGCTGTGTATCAGCTATGGGATTGGCTTCCGTCTGGAACCGCAAGGCCGCACCGGCTTCGCCCATCTCTTCGAGCACATGATGTTTGAAGGCACGCCCGATGCGCCCAAGGGTGTTTTTGACCGCGTGATCGAGGGCGGAGGCGGCTTCAACAATGGCGATACGCGTTACGACTTCACCGAGTACATCGAGTCGGGACCAATCTCCACGCTCGATCCTGTGTTGTGGCTGGAAGCCGACCGCATGAAGACCCTGGATTTTTCTGTCAAGAACCTGGATAACCAGCGCAGCGTGGTTGAGGAGGAGGTCCGCGTCAACGTCCTTAACCAACCGTACGGATCCTTCTACTGGCTCGACCTGCCGCAAAAGGCTTTTGACACGTATCCGAACGCGCACAATTTCTATGGGGATTTCAAGGACCTGGATGCCGCGAATATCGAGGACGTTAAGAAATTCTACGAGCAGTACTACACGCCGAACAATGCTGTGCTGGCAATCGTGGGCGACGTGAAAACCGCCGATGTATTCGACAAGGCTGAAAAATATTTTGCGGGTATTCCTTCCCGGCCTACTCCACCGCGACCGGAGGTCAACGAGCCGCTTCAGAAAAGTGAGCGACGTTTCACGGAGTCCGACAAGCTGGCCAGAATTCCCGCCTTCGCCATCGGCTATCACATGCCATCGCGCAGCTCTCCCGACGCCATGGTAGGCGCGGTTACCGCGGAGTTGCTGCACAATGGACAAGCTTCGCTGCTGTACCAGGCGCTAGTGAAAGAAAAGCAGGTAGCAGTTTCGGTCGACGGCGGCATGAACTGGCCGCTCGGAAATCCGTTTGAATATAACGGCCCGACGCTCATGACTTCCTTCCTTGTGTATCCGCAAAACGTCACTGAGGATCAGCTCCTGGCGGCCTACGACGGAGTCATGGCTGAGCTCGCGCGAAAGGGCCCCAGCCGCGAACAGGTCGAGAGTATCGCGGCCAAGATGCGCTCGGACTGGTACAGTCAGCTGGAGATTCCGATCGACCGAGCTTCGGCCCTGTCGCATGCAGTGTTGTTCGAAGGCCATTTCGACAGCGTTTACCAGATACCGGACCGCGTAGCCAAAGTCACGCCGGAAGAGGTTCGCAGCTTCGTTGCCAAGTATCTGGTACCGACAAACCGCACCATCATCAACCGGGTGCCGACGCCGGCGGACAAAACATCCAGCGGCACCCGAGGTGAGAAATGAAAAATGCGCTCGCAGTGATGTTTGTGATGCTGTTTGCGGCCGCCGCCCACGCGCAAAAGGAAGCGCCCTTGCCCAAGGATCTGCCTCCGTATGGGACACAGCCTTCGTTTCAGCCGCCGGAAGTCAAGGTCGCGAAATTCGAGAACGGCTTGACGCTATGGCTGGTGGCTCAGCCAGGTCTACCCACAGTGTCCTTCCGTATCGTGGTGCTCGGCGGACTCGCGCTGGACCCAACGGACCGACCCGGCCTGTCAGAGCTTCTTGCCAGGGCGCTTAATCAAGGTACTAAGACCCGGAATGCGAAGCAGATTGCAGAGGAGATCCAGTCGGCTGGAGGCGACCTGAGTGTGCGCGCGGACCGCGACGCCATTTTCGTCAGCACCTCCGTGCTTTCCTCAAAGACCGAGCTTGCGGCGGGCCTGCTTGCCGACGTGCTCGAGAACGCTTCCTTCTCCGACAGCGAGGTAGCACTGGCCAAGCGCAATTTAAGCGATTCGCTGCGGCAACGCGAAGCCCAGCCCGGTTTTCAGGCGAACCGGGCTCTCGCGCGCGTGCTGTTCGGCTCCGGACCTTACAGCGTGATCGCCCCGACACAAGACTCTCTTGGCAAAATGACGGCCCAAGAGCTCCGCCAGGAATTCGGCCGGCGCTTCCGCCCCGACCAAGCCATCCTGGTGGCAGTGGGCGATTTCGATCCCGCAAAGATGAGCACGCTGGTCAAGGAAAAACTCGGAGGATGGAAAGCGCCTGCGGCGCCAACCGCAACCGTGAACGCCAAGCCTTCCGGGCCTGCGCCACACCAAGTCACTTTCGTGGCGCGGCCCAATTCCGTGCAGACCACGCTAGTACTCGCCGGTTTTGGGCCGCTGCGCAGCGACCCTGATTATGAAGGAGCTGAAGTGGCAGATGCCATTTACGGCGGAACCTTCACTTCGCGCTTGGTGACGAACATTCGTGAGGACAAGGGTTATACGTACAGCCCTGGTTCCAATCTCGCTACCTTACGGCAAGCGGCAACTTTGCGCACGCAGGCCGATGTGCGCAATGCCGTCACTGGGGCCAGCTTGAATGAGATCATCTACGAGTTGAACCGCATGGCCACCACTAGCCCCACGGAAGAGGAACTCACCCGGGCTAAGCGCTCCCTTCTCGGCATCGAGGCCATCCTTCTGCAATCGCGCGGCGCGGTAGCCGGCGAACTCGCCGACCTGTGGCTTAATGGCCTTGGGCCGGATGCTATCGGGAGGTACAGCCGAAAGATCAACGCCACGACGGCAGAAGACGTCGATGCCATTGCGCGCAAATACTTTCCCGCCTCGCACATGACCATTGTGGCCGTGGGCGAAGAAAAAGTGATTCGCGACGCTCTAGCACCGTTCGCACTGCCCATGGAGACCCCAAAGTAACTGCGGAATCGTCTATCCGTGGTGCCGCGCTGAAGTAGCAGTTGGAAAGCAATTCATTCAATGAAGGGACCGCGGGAATCCGAGGGGTTGGTGCGGACTCCCGCGTGTTAGCCGCCCGTTCTGGAGGCACTAATGGTTGGATGTAACGAGGCGGGCGACAATCGTGACCTGGTCAGACGCATGGTTGTGGGCTGCCAGAGCTTGCTCTTTCTCTTTGGCCGATTTTGGCAGCTCGCGTCCCAGGGAACTGCCTGCGCTCCACACCTGCGTCAGAAAATAGCGGTTGCCATAACGCTGGAAGACCAGCTTGGATTTGGCTTGCGGCGCGTTTATCGAAGCGGCGTGGGTCATCACCATCGTGGCTCCGTTCCCGTCCGTGCTTCGTATCACCAGCGCGGAAGAGGAATCGCTCTCTTTCTGCACTCTGTATTCACCCGCAGGGAGCGTCATCGCCCCCGCTGTGAATTGAAATGGAATATTCGCAACCACAGGCTCCTGCGCTCGGGCGACCTCGGTTGTTGCCAGGAAGGCAAGCGCCAAAATCCCCGTGATTCTGCATAGCGTGTTCTTCATGGAATCCTCCTGTCTGCCAATTTCAGCGCCGTTCCAGATCATCCAATTTGAGCCCTTTCACCTGAATCCGCGCTGTGATGACACGCACTCTCACGTATTTCTGGACGGATGACAATGCACTGCAGGTGAACTGCAAGCCAACTTCAAGTGGACAGCAAAGTCCAGAAGGATAGCGGGTTTACTCTCGCGCGCTCGTGCGCCTTCATCCCGCAAAGGGAGCTGCGAAGGTTTCTACGTGCGTGGCAAAAAGACCGTCCTCTTTGGCATCCTCCCCGCCCTTAAAAAAGGGCGAGGATCCCTAGGAAGCCTGGTTTGGTTTCAACCAGAGCACTTTCGGCGGGTTCCTGTTTCATCGATCGGCCTTACCGCGCCGCATCTCCGCAGGCTTCACATCGGACCTGCCCGGCCCTAGATCCTGCAACAAAAAAACTATACACCAAAAATTGCCGCAACCCCTTTGGTGTGACTCTGCATCGAAATCATGGGCGGGACTCTCGTCGGAGAGTAGACTAAACTAACTGTTCGCTTCGTTGAGGAGGAACCATGTCATCGAGACTCTTTAAGGTGGGTTTTCAAGTGGCGCTTGCTCTGGCCGCGATAGGCGCTGTCGCAGCTTCCCAGAGCGATCAGGCTTCCACAAACGTCATTACCGGCACAGTCGAAAAAGTAGATTCCGGCGCGAAGACTATTGCCGTAAAAACTGCCGACGGCACGATCGAAACGGTAAAGTTCACGGAAAAGACCACGGTCCACGGCCTCAAAAATGCCACAAAGGGAGGTGACCTGGCTGGCAAAGAAGGCAGCCATGTCATTGTCCATACTGTCGGAGAAGGTGCCGACAAGACGGCCCACTCGGTCGAATGGGTCGGCGATAAAACCGTCCACGCGACTGAGGGTACAGTGGAGGACGTGGGCGAGGGTTCAAAGACCGTGGCCGTAAAGACGGCCGATGGCACTGAGGAAACCTTCGTCGTTGCCGATCATGCGGTGGTTAACTCAGGCAAAGACATCACCCGCTACTCTGTGCGAGGCGCTAAGAAAGGCGAGCACGTGACGGTGTATTACACCGAAGAGGCTGGGAAGAAAATCGCCCACGTGTTCAAACACCTCTAAAAACAGGCGCAATCCTCCTCAGCGGAACAATCCTGGCAGCGGGGAGACTCAACGAGACGGGAAGTACGGCTTGGGAGAAGGACTGTGCCATCGTTGACGCAATCGAGAATGCTAAGCACATCCTAGAAAAGATTGATTCGACGCTAGCATCTGCGGTAAGAGCCGCATGCAGGAATCGCGGAATCGGTGTCCCTGCTGCGACAACAAAGAAAAAGCGGTGGGTTTCCGACGCCTCACGCATACCAGCCTAAATCATACGTATTTAGGATTCGTCTGTTCAACGGACATTCTGCCCGCCCATCATGCGCGCAGTTTTCGAGACGTTACTGTCCATTCGTGCAGCTGGAGGTTGGCGAGCAGCCAAAATGAGCCGACCACCAGCACTCACTTCATTCTTCATTCTTCATTCGACAAAGCAGACGGCTGACAAAGCTGACCCGGAACTGCCTGGTGAGACCGGCTTCGTGGCATTAGATGCGCACGCAATGCACCAGCGGCACGAGGTACGGAACGCGCTAGGGCGTTAACTATTCAGCTCGTAGGGCGGAAACAGGTTCCAGCAAAGCGGCTCGTCGAGCAGGCAAGTAACCGGCCGCTAGCCCAGCCGTCAACAGCACGCCAAGGCAAGCAAGGGCAGTGATTGGATCCTGCGGCTCCACTCCGAAGAGCATGCTCTTGAGCACGCGGGTACATACAAACGCGAGCGGCAAACCCACAATCGCTCCCGCCGCGACAAGCGTGAGCGTCTCGCCCACAATCATTCCCAGAACGTTGGCCGGCGTGGCCCCTAGCGCCAAACGCACTCCAATCTCTCTCGTCCGGCGCCCGACTCCATAGGCAATCACTCCGTAGATTCCTATCGCAGTCAAAACCAGCGCAAGCGAGCCAAAAAAACTGGCCAGAATCGCCATCATGCGGTCTGGACGCTGCGCCAGCGACAACCGCTCAGCCAGTGTGGTCACGTCACGGACGGGAAAGTGCGGATTGAGCGCGCGGACTTCGGCCCGCACTCGATCCGTCATCAATTTCGGGTTTCCTCTCGTGCGCACATGCAGGACCACGTTGAGTGACGTTGCCCACTCATCTTGCAATAAGGGCAAGTAAAAAAAAGGCCCGGCAGCGTTCTTCAAGAATATGTTTCTCGTGTCCGCCGCCACGCCGATGACTTCGTACTTAAACGTGGACTTTTCGCCTTCAGCGCCCAGGTGGCGGCCAATAGGGTTTTGCGACGGGAAATATTGCTTCGCGAATGCCTCATTAATGATCACGACTTTGGGCGCGCCTGCGGCGTCGCGCGGCGAAAATTCGCGCCCCTGTGACGGTGACATCGGACCTGATCACTTTGGCTCTGAAAGATGGCAAGAAGCTCGAAATCCCGCCGAAGTCTGTTACTTCACTGAGTTATGGCCAGGAGGCGCACAGGCGCGTCGGAACGATGGTTGCATTGGCCATACTCGTCGCCCCGGTCGCTTTGTTTGGGCTGTTTCACAAAACACGGCTTCACTACATAGGGATTCAGTACACCACGCCAGACAACAAAACAGGCGGCATCCTGCTATAAGGTGACAAAGACAACTACCGTGCAATCCTAGTTTCTCTCCAGGGCGTAACGGGTGTGCCTGTGGCTGTGGGTGAAAAAGACCGTGAGTTTGTTCCTGTGACCGTCCGAGCGGAAGTGACCAAGGGAGACGAGGGAAAGGATGCGAAGGAGAAGACTGCCGGGGGCAAATCGGCAGAGAGCAAGCCGACCGAAACCGCACCTGCTGAATCCGCTAAAGGAACCGTCAATGTTTCCTCCAGCCCCACCGGAGCGGATGTGCTCGTGGACGGAGAATTTGTGGGAGACTCACCAGCTTCGCTGAAGCTAACACCAGGGAAGCACGCAGTCACCGTGAAGATGTCCGGCTATAAGGATTGGTCGAAAGAGATCACGGTGCAGTCCGGGTCGGAAGTGCAGCTCGCGGCGAACCTAGAGAAGTAACAGGACATACGCTCTCTGGAATGAAGAACCTACTCCGTGTCCTGTTCAACGGAATCGTGTCAAAATCTTCTATACTCGCCTGAGGCATGTGCGTTCTGATCTTTGGACCAACAGGTTGGTCTTCTCGCTCACGCCCCTGCTTGCGAGCTCCAAGAAAAGCGCCCAATTTTAATCATGAGCGGAGGCCAGATTGCGATGAAACGGGTCGTCAGGTTCTCTCCTGCGGTTCTCCTAATGAGTGTTCTGCTCGCCGTGAGTCCGAGAGCGGAACAAAACATGGACAAAACTACTTGCTCTCTAGTTCAGCAGGCGCTAAGAGATTACCGGCAGGTGAAGAACGCTACCACACGCGGGGACGTAGTGAAATACTTCGTTCCCGACGGAGGCCTGCAGTTTCCAGCCAAGACCCGGTACGTCCATCCCAGGTGTGAATACCTGCATGTCGACGTTGAGTTCGAGCTCGTCAAGCCTTCGGAGATCGCCTCCCTTCCCGACGACAAGGTCATAGGTGTGTCAAAGCGATACGTGGAATACACAGCGAAAGACTGACTCATGCTCACCAACCAGGCGGGTCGCCCGTAGGTTGTGGGATTCGAATCCGCTGACTGCATGGAAACAAAGGAGTTTTGCGGCGCACCTTGGCCTTCTAAGTCATTGAAAGGAATACAGCAGAATCTCTGGCGCCCCCTTATTGCCCCCAAGATTTTGAGCGGGGCGGCTGCTGTTATGCTAGAAGAGCGACATAACAGGAGAAGACGGCAGAATTGGCACCGTTGATTAGCACACAAGGACTTTCCAAAAGATACGGAAGCGCACCGCTTTTCCAGAACCTTTCCTTCACCGTTTCGGAAGGGGAACGTATCGGTGTTATTGGACCCAATGGGTCCGGCAAATCCACGCTGATCGAGATGCTCTACGGCCGCGTGAAACCGGATGGCGGGGTTGTCGCCGTACGCAAGGGGACGCGGATGAGCTGCGTGACGCAGATATCCGAGTTTTCGCCGGGCGTGACGGTGCGCGGCGTGATTGAGGGCGCACTGAAACGAGCGCGCGTACCGGAAGAGGAACACGCTTCGGAATTCGCGGAGACGCTTGGGCGGGCGGGTTTTACCGCTTTGGATGCGTTGGCGGCGGAGCTTTCGGGCGGCTGGAAAAAACGACTGGCGATTGCGGAAGCGCTGGTGCAGCGGCCGGATATCCTGCTGCTGGACGAACCGACGAACCATCTGGACTTCGCGGGAATTGGCTGGTTGGAGGGCGTGCTGCAAAGCGCGGGATTTGCATGCGTGGTGGTGAGCCATGACCGGTATTTCCTGGAAAATGTCGCAAACGAAATGGTGGAAATCAGTCGCGCGTACGAAGACGGTGCGCTGCGCGTGTCCGGAAATTACAGCAAGTTTCTGGAGGCCAAGGAAGAGTACCTGCATGCGCAGCAAAAGCGGCAACAGGCCTTGGAAAACCGTGTGCGCACAGAAATCGCCTGGCTGAGGCGAGGACCAAAAGCACGCACCGCAAAATCGAAGGCGCGCATCGACGATGCGCACGGGATGATCGGCGAGCTTGCGGAAATGAAGGCGCGGACGCGGACTTCCGGGGCGGAGATTGATTTTTCCGCGACCAGCCGGAAAACCAAGCAGCTGCTTACTCTCGATGACGTTTCCTACGGGTTTGGCGAGCGGACGCTGATCGCCGGGCTGCACTTTATTGTCACGCAGGGAATGCGCGTGGGGCTGGTGGGGCCGAACGGCAGCGGGAAAACGACGCTGCTGCGTTTGCTCCGCGGGGATATCGAGCCGGCGAAGGGGAAAATTCGCAAGGCGGACGGTTTGCGGATCGTGTACTTCGACCAGAACCGCCAGCTCGATCCGGAAGTTACGCTGCGGCGGGCGCTGGCGCCGGACAGCGATGCGGTGGTTTATCAGGAACGGGTGATTCACGTGGCGTCGTGGGCGGAGCGATTTTTGTTCGCCAGCGAGCAGCTAAATCAGTGGGTAGGCCGGCTTTCTGGAGGCGAGCGGGCACGGGTGCTCATTGCGCAGTTGATGCTGCAACCCGCGGACGTGCTGCTGCTGGATGAGCCCACGAACGATTTGGATATTCCGACGCTGGAAATATTGGAAGAGAGCCTGCTGGAATATCGCGGGGCGTTGGTACTGGTAACGCACGACCGTTACCTGCTGGATCGTGTTTCGACGGTGGTGCTGGGGCTGGATGGAATGGGCAAGGCCGAGCGGTTTGCGGATTATTCGCAGTGGGAAGAATGGCAAAGTGCGCAAAAAGCTGCAAAGAAAATGAGCGGCCTGAAGGATGAGCCGCGGTCAAAGGCAGCGGGAAACGGGAGCAAGACGCCTGCTACAGCGCAGAAGAAGCTTTCCTATCAAGAGCGCATGGAATTGGCGGGAATCGAGGGGCGGATCACCGAGGCGGAGCAGGAGTTGCAAATCCGCCACAAGGCGCTGGAGGATCCCGAGGTGATGGGCGATCACATCCGGCTACAAAACGTGCTGGCAGAAATGGCCAAGGCGCAGAAGATTGTGGATGCGTTGTACGCGCGTTGGGCGGAGCTGGAACAGGAACAGGGGTGAAGGATTCGTACTCGATGACCCGAGCAAGCCTGAAGAAATGAAGCAGTATGAAAGACTGGTCGCACTGATAAAGCCGAGGCAGATATCTGTTGCCAACCTTGGCGGGCTTAAGGCGAGCGAGGTAGTTCAACAAGTAGCGACCAGGCTCGGAAAGAAATTCACACTTCACAGCCATCTGAAATGTTGGAACACTACAACGCGCGTCCAGCGAGCAACAGTGCCGCTCCAGAAGTATGGGATAACCGCTATTGCTACTACGATGCGGTTCATAAGGCTTACATCTATACTCCCAGCGTGGGTGGACTTCCTCGTAGGTAAGCTGAGTGACGCGGCGACCTATGATCTGGTGCTAAAAGGACCGCCAGCCGGGGCGTAAAACAATTGGGTTTGCAGGTATGCTAGGCATTGATGCGACGAAGCCGCCCAAACAGGTTGGAATCTCTCCCGAGAAGAAAAGCCGCCTTCATCGAACCAGGAATGCGCCACCGTCCCAAATCTCACGGACGGGTCGGAATGGACCTTCGCGGTCTTATGTGGCGGACCACATAAAAGTTCATACATCCAATCTGGCCCCTTCTGGGAGCTGTGCGACAAGGGCACACTCCATTGGCTCGCCAGCCAACGTCGAAGTTCTAGCTGCCACTAACAAGCGCGCGCTGACCCTGGTCACTTGCTTTCCCTTCAATTACTTGGGCGCAGCTCCCCGTCGTTTCATCGTACGGGCATTACAGGTCCCAGCCTCTGAGCATTTGGAACAGAGAAACGGGCGTATGTCCCAAAGTGTGAATCCCCACGGGCAGGCATTGGTCTCATCATAGCAATTAAGGCGACCTCTTAAATTGCCCAGCCTCAACTCTCAGTTCATTCGGCCAGGTGAGGAGTCTTGGACCGAACCTCCGTCCCTTCGGCTGGGAATAGACATCCTCGATCTCAGAGCAGCGAGAACCGGATCGTCGGCCTTTTTCCCCGCCGGCAAACTCCTTCCTGACGGTTTCCGGCGAACTTCCCAATCAGGTTCCTCTCAACGACTTTGCAAATCGTGCGACGGTGGCGAGCTGTGATCTTCCGCATGTATGCGTGTGACTCCGCGCACATCCGTCCCGGGATCGCGGTGGTACTTGATAGGAGGACTTTGGGCTATCGAAGGAAGCCGTATGAGCGTTCGAATGACTGTGTTGCTGTTTCTCATTTCTTCTTCAGTCGCAGGAATGGTTCGTACGACGCGGGGTGCGGCGATCCAGGAATCCGAGCTACCGGCCGTCTATGCCCCGCCCGGCAGGCAGACGTACAAAGACTACTGTGCGGCTTGCCACGGCTCGGAGGGGAAAGGCCATGGACCTGTCGCCCGCTCTCTGCGAAAGGCTCCGCCGGACCTCACCACTCTCGCGAAGCGGCACGGAGGAACGTTCCCGGAAGAGTACGTGACAAACGTTCTGCGCTTCGGTTTCAGATTTTCTGCGCATGGCTCGTCCGAGATGCCCGTGTGGGGACCGATCTTCCAGTATGAGGAACACTACAACGAAGCGGCGGTCCGGCAGCGCATCAAGAACTTGTGCGAATACCTCAAATCCATTCAGCGAGACTAGCAGTTCGCACATGACGAACGAGCGGTGCCCACGTGGAACTCCTGAGGAAGTGCCTTCATGGGTATTTGCTGATCCCGCCGCAGCCTTGCCTGTCGTTCGGTGTAACAATGTGCCATTGCGTTGAACCTTGACACCGTATCAAATTCGCCAGGGACAGGCCGGCTGCCCGTTTCGGAGCATAGAGAAAGAGAGCTGACCGGGGGAACCATTTCGGACAAGGTTTGAACGAACTACCGGCGAGCCGATTACGCAGAGCCGCGCGCAATTCCGAGCTTGTGGATTCGCTTTTGGAGCGTGGATCGCTTCATTCCAAGACGTGCCGCCGCGCCACTGGGACCCGCCACAACCCAGTTGCACCGCTGAAGGGCCTCGAGGATGTGTCCGCGTTCGGTTTCCTCCAAAACGTTGTGGAGCGCGCCATTTGTCGGTTTCGGCGAGGCGGATTGCTCTACGGTACGGCTGTCCTTGGGAAATCTAAGATCACTCACATCGACACTCAGCACAGGACCCGTCGAGATAATTACGGCGCGTTCGACCACATTCTGAAGTTCTCGTATGTTCCCCGGCCACTGATATCGGCACAGGGCATCCATCGTCGCTGATGGGATCGTTTCCATGACCTTTTTCATACGTCTGGAAAACTGCTGTGTGAAGTGGCGCACGAGGAGCGGAATATCCGCCTGGCGTTCGCGCAACGGCGGAACGTGGACTGGAAAAACATTCAAGCGAAAGAAGAGATCGGGTCGGAACTTCTGCTCGCCCACCATCGCTTCTAGATCGCGGTTCGTCGCAGCAATCAGGCGTGCATCAGTGCGAAGGGTGCGCGAGCTTCCCAACCGCTCGAACTCCCTCTCTTGCAGCACGCGGAGCAACTTCGTCTGCAGTTCGAGAGGAATTTCTCCTATTTCATCCAGGAAAATCGTGCCACCGTTCGCCACTTCGAAGCGCCCAATGCGTTGCGCAATCGCTCCAGTAAATGCGCCTTTCTCATGCCCGAACAGCTCGCTTTCCAGTAAGCCCGTCGGAATGGCCGCACAGTTGAGCTTGACGAACGGCTTCGAGCTACGGGAGCTCAAATCATGAATGGCTCGCGCAATCAGTTCTTTTCCCGTACCCGTCTCTCCATAAATCAGCACTGTCGAATCCGTCGGCGCTACGGTTCCCACTCCTTTGAGTACTCTGCGCAGAGAAGCGCTATTTCCGATGATCTGGGTAAAATTCATTTCCGTGCGGATTTCATCTTCCAAATAGAGTTTTTCCTTCGAGAGTTGCTCTTTTAGTTCCCGAATCTCGCGGTAGGCAAGCGCATTCTCGACGGCGAGAGCAAGCTGGTTTGCAACCTGGCTAAGGAAACTGATATCAGCTTGAGTGAAGGCATCGTCTCGGAGCCGGCCGAGAACCAAGACGCCAATCGCGCGATTCCGGCTGATCAAGGGTAAACAGCAGACAGACTTCAAACCTTCCCGCACCGCGATCTGAGCGATTGGGGAATCGAGCCAACCGGCGAAGGGGCTCTGGAGCGTCAGAGATTTCATAGTTCGAAATGCCGTGCCGGAGGGCGATCCTTCGATCAAATAAACCAACTCTTCGTGGAAGAACCCTTTGCCCTCCGGAAAGTCAAGCGCGTAAAGCCGCAGCTGCTTGTTTTCCGCATCTGCAAGGGACAAGCCGGCATAATCGCACTGCATCACGCGCCTGACGTCCTGCGAAATGGCACGCAGCAGATCGCGAAGCTCCAAATTTGAAACAACCTGATTCGTAACATCCAGAAGCAGCCGGAGCCGGTCGTTCTTACTCTGCAGTTCCTCAGACGTCCGTCGCAACGCTGATAAATTCAACGCGTCGTCGAACGCCAGCGCAAGATAACCCGCCACTTCGGACACGAATCGAACTTTGTCTGGCGAATAGGTATCGACCTGCCTGCTGCCGAAAGTGATGGCGCCCAGTTTGCGGTGCGCCGTCGTCAACGGCAGGGCACAGATGGAGCGAATATAGAGCCTTTTCAACATCTCTTGTAGCCGTGCACAACCCGGCTCCATTTCGTTCGTTGATCTCAGCACGGGTTCTTGGCGTTCGTAGACCCGCAAGGTGAGCGTCTCCTCAGGCGTTAACTTCTCATCGGGAACCAGCTCTGCCCGACTCGTCATGTCGATGAAATAATTTTGAAACGGATCGGAGTCTTTGTCGCGAAATGACACTCCGATGAAGTCAAATTGCACTACTCGGTGCAGTTCGTTGACCAGCACGCCGAAAAGCTCTTTCGGGTCGCGGTGCGCTGCGATCGCCTGGGACACGCGGACGAGAGTCTCGAATCGAGTTTCAAGCGCCGGAGCGGCAAGAATTTCCGAATCGTTGCCCACGATTTCGCACCACCAGATCAGCCAGATTCCAGTCCATCTGATGCCCACCGCGGCACAATTGATACACGTGAAGTGAACTGACTGAGGTCGCCTTCAGACGTACGTGCCCGCACGAGGAGCCGACACCATCGGGGTGCATACCTAAGCAGGAGTCGCTGCTCGAACCTCCGTGCGTTTAGCACGGACTTTGCCGCCCGCTGGCTGCCTACGCCGGTGGTTCGAGTCGCGTCTCGTCGCTCCCACCCTTTCGGTTAGATTTGGGCTCTGCCGCCGTCAACGAACAGTTCTATACCCGTGACGAAACTGGAGTCATCCAACGCCAGAAACAACGCAACCTTGGCAACTTCCTCGGGTTCCCCCATGCGTCCCATCGGGACGGTCGATACAATCCGAGCAATCACGTCTGCAGATTGCCGACCCGCCAGCGGCGTATTGATCGGACCCGGACTCACAACGTTTGAGCGGATACGACGCTCCTTCAGATCTGTAGTCCAGGTTCGCACGAAACTCGGTAGAAGCTCGGCACCTGATCATGATGATGGGGTGCGGCATCCAGAGCTGCGTTCGGAACGGCGACAAAGGTGGCGAGTACGGCCAGAAGAGCGGAGCCGAGGCGCATCGACGTTCTCTTGAACACGTTTCTACTCACAACGACTGGTGAACTCATGGTTTTGGCTAAGTTGATCGTCATGATTTCCTTAGCTCTCCCGACATATTGTTCTTTTTATCAGCACAATTAAAATCAAAAAAAGTCAGTGCGCCTTCTCCCGGATTTGACCAACCAGATTGGCCAGCGTTATTTTCGCGAGCGATCTTTCGAAGCTGTACTGAGCTTGAGAAAGAACCCCTGACATGCATTCCTTGAGGTTGCAACTGACCGGACACCTCTTTTCCACAGGATAGGAGTGAATCGCAAACGCCGGTGGTGCCGTACTGGCACGGTATATGTCCAACAGCGTGATCTGTCGCGCAGGACGCGCAAGCACGCTCGCTCCGCTCTTGCCGCGTTTTGTCACGACCAAGCCCGCTTTCGAGAGCTTCGAGAGCGACTTTCGAACGAAGGTGGGGTCGGCGTTCACACTGCCGGCCAGGGTTGCCGAGGAAATCTCCTCGCCGTGGAAGTAGCCGAGGGCAGCCATGATGTGCGCGGCAACCGTAAATTGGACGCTTTTCACCGACATACCTTCTCCTGCGCCATATGTGATGCTCAACAGCACAATTGGTTACATCTTTTTTTTGCATGAAGTCACACAAAACATTGAAACCGGTCGGTCTCACACGACATCGAACGTGCTGTGTGTTTCGATCCAGATTGCGACATCGAGGAACTATAATGACAAAGGAACAGGGCTTCGTCTCCGCCGATCACATCGATCTTGATCGATTTATCGGTTCGCAGACCCGAGAGCGCGCCCTAAATGCGGCCATCGTCCAGGCTAACATCAGCCAAAGCTTCGAAGAGTACCTTGGCATCTTTGATTCCTTTTATGCCGACGATATCGAGGTAAGCAGCGAAAGCGCGAAGGAACCGATCCGTGGAAAGGAGAGAGTGCGGTCACTTCTCTTCAATTTCCTAGTCCCACTTCACGTAATGGCCGAAATCGGTGGCCTTTTGATATCCATCCGACAGACCGCAATTCCTGGAGATGTTGCAGGCGAGACGCATTCTGCGTGGGCCCTCGACTTGGTCGGGGTGTCCGGCAGGAGCTGTACTGTAACTTGGCGGGCCCTCCGGAAATGGAATGGGGCGCGGGTAG
>Ga0307471_100000161_pt1 | contig 33002 bp, 42 predicted proteins | sample atmos_gasesAM3C__2_FD_204566 | JGI IMG/M metagenome (GOLD analysis project Ga0307471, IMG submission 204566) | Hardwood forest soil microbial communities from Morgan-Monroe State Forest, Indiana, United States - atmos_gasesAM3C_515 | ecosystem: Environmental > Terrestrial > Soil > Temperate... | reverse complement strand
CGACTGCGGAAGCTGAGTCGGGCATTCTTATGAATGTCCATTCGATTCCTCCAAAGAAACCTAGTTGCTCGTCACAACCAGCTTCTCCGAGTCAAATCGAATGGACAACCTCTTGAAAGATCACAGGTGACCCAGGTTTTGGTTTTTAAAACCTGGGTCTTCGGTGTCTCCTTCTTTTTCTTCACACGTCAATCGGAACCAGGACTTTCCCTGCCCGTGCATAGAACCCCCAACTGCTCCACGGCCAATCTTTCGGATCCTTCACCAGCTTTCGATGGACCGGATTCGCGTGCATGTAGTTCAACTTTTCCATCCTCTTCCGCTCGCTATACACATTGAAATCGTAAAACCGCGCCTGCCAGAACGCGCGCAAGGGCTCTCCACACTCCTCGAACGGCAAACCCATCTGCCCAGGAGCCGCCCTCCTTCTCCGCTTGCGCATCTTTCGCGCCACACGGAGCTTGAGCTTCTGCAGCACCGTGGAAGGCGTCCCGCGCTGCGGCTCGCTCATCAACAAATGCACATGTTCCGGCATCACGACGTATCCGATCAGCCGGAAACTCAATTCCTCGCGAACCCTCGCCAGTTCTCGAACAAAGATGTCTCGCGCCCGCGCAGTCTTCAGCAACGGCAACCGCCGGTAACAACTGAAGGTAATGAAATGCAGGTGGCCTTTACCGTAATAGCGTCGCAACCCCGCCGGCATAGCCAACCTCACGCCCAACTTACACGGACGAACTACCAACCCAAGACCCAGGTTTACAATTCTGAACCTGGGTCTTTTCGTGACTGCCTTCTGCTTTCTGCTTTCCTCACTTTTCCACTGCGAGCTATCCAGTGGATTCCAGCCAGCGGGACTACCCAACAAGCCGCGACGCCACGCAATCGCGCCATGACGCTCTGAGCTTGACGGGAGAGGGGCAGCCCGCCTATGGTTTGCATATCGAGAGGCATTAAAATCGAGAATTCCGGACCCTAGGTAAGCGAAGGCAAAGAAGCCGTGGAAGTGGAGCTGACCCGCCAGTTCGTTCCAAATTTCCTCAGCTAGGCATGTATGGGGCCCCGAATTTTCCATGGGCAAGCAAACGCCCCAGAGACCAGACCGAATGAGAAGGAGAATTCTAATGAGGATACATAGGGCATGGCTGGCATCTGTTTTTGTTCTTGTTTTTGTTGGCGCAATACTTATCGCGTCGTGTGCGAAGCCCTACCACGAGGAAAACGAACGCTATGTGTTTGTGGCAACGAATGTCAATTTGCCTTATTGGCAGAACGCAGAAGCAGGGTTCCTGGAGGCGGCTAAAGCGCTGGGCGTAAAAGCTGAACTGGTAGGCCCGCCGGGGTACCAGCCAAACGCCGAACTCGGAATGTTCCGCCAAGTTTTAGAGCAGAACCCCGCCGGAATCTGCCTCTCTGCAGGGAGACCTGAAATCTTTCAAGCAGATATCGACAAGGCGATTGCACAAGGCATCCCGGTAGTGTGCGTGGATGCGGATGTGCCGGGTTCAAAGCGGGTTCTGTACATCGGAACGGACAATGTCAAGGCGGGACGTGAAAGCGTACAGAGAATGGCTGCGCTCCTTTTTGATAAAGGGAACATCGCGGTCGTCACCATTCAGGGACAGCGTAACCTGGATGATCGAGTCGCTGGAGTGGCGGATGCGCTGAAGAACTTTCCCGCTCTCAAGTTGATAAAGATCCTGGATGACAAAGGCGACCCACGAAGCGCTTTTGACCAGGTATCCGAATTGCTGCAGAAGAAGGAAAAAGTAAATGGAATCATTTGCCTGGAAGCAACGGGCGGTTCCGGCGCCGCCGATGCGCTACATCGCCTGAACATGGAAGGCAAGTTGCCCATCGTTGCGTTCGACGATGATCCCGAGACATTGGACTGGATCGAGCGTGGCGCGATTGCGGCCACGATCACGCAAAAACCGTACGTCATGAGCTATTACGGGCTGAAATTCCTCGACGACTTGCACCACAACGCAGTACACCAATTCACGGATTGGCGCACCGCCCTGGCTCCGCCGATGCCCACGTTCGTGGATACCGGTACCATCGTAGTGGACAAAAATAATCTCAAGGTCTATCGCGAAGGTCTGCCCGCCCACGCCAAGGCGATGTAAACACGCCCGACTTATCGGGACTTAACCCACGGCTGTGCAAGCTGTGCCGATTCCAGGATTTTTCGCCACAAGCCAATTCGACAGTCATCCGGTAGCCGCTGCCGATTGATCGAAAGACTTAACAGCCACGCTCTCGTCGTCCATGATGTCGAAGACGGTATACAGCCTTGTAATTTGCATCACATCCTGAACCTTATTCGTGAGGTTGAGCAGCTTCAGTTCTCCCTGCTGCTTCCGCACGCTCGTGAAAGCACTGACCAGATGGCCCAAGCCTGAGCTGTCGATGTAATTGACATCGGCAAGATTGAATAGAATCTTCTTGTGTCCCTTGCTTAACAGGTCGCAAACCAGGTCGCGCAGTGCAGCGCTCTCTTCGCCGAGCACAATCCGGCCGCTGATGTCCACAACGGTGACGCCACCTACTTGTCGAGTACTTGTAGTCATGTTCATTGGCAACCTCCTAAGGCGCTTTAATACTCGAAGACTTCGCCCTTGCAGCAGCGCATGATGCTCTGATCAGCCTTCCAGCAACCCCACAATAGCGCAATGGTGGTATGGCGGTCGAGAAATCCCTTCCACCCCAAACCGTAACAATTGATTGTTCTGATTGGTCCTCGCATTCCTTGGCCGTTAAAACGCGGTTACCGAACGAGAATGACCGAGCGCTGACGCGCTGGTCTAAATTGTGGCGCGTGTCGGCGCCGCAGAAAAGCAAAGCTGCGTGAAGCCGCCCTTCGAGGCTCAGGGTAAACCGCACTCCAAAACGAAATGGGCGCAGCAGTGCTGCGCCCCTACAACGAAAAGACGCGGGCAAGGTGCAGACGGTACGAAGCCAGCAGAAAACAAGGAAAAGAGGCGGGCAAGATGCAAGAGTTACGAAGCCAGCAGAAAGCAAGGAAAAGACGCCGGCGAGACATCATGCGGTGGCGGGCTTGGGTTGATGCGCTTTGGCAGGGCCCAAATCAGGTAGGAACGCCGTAAGGATTCCGATTGCAGGGAGATAAGCGCAAACGTGGTAGACGAAATCAATGCTGGTGCGATCGGCGAGTTTGCCGAGCGCCGCCGAGCCGACGCCACCCAGACCGAACGCCAGGCCGAAAAACAGGCCGGAGACCATGCCAATTCTTCCGGGCATAAGCTCCTGCCCATAGACCAGGATCGCGGAGAACGCGGATGCGAGGATTAAACCGATGATCACGCTGAGAATGCTGGTCCAGAATAAATTCGCGTAAGGCAAAATCAGCGTGAACGGAAGCACGCCGAGAATGGACCACCAGATGACCAGCTTCCGGCCGAGCTTGTCGCCCACGGGCCCGCCGAAGTAGGTTCCGACAGCCACCGCGCCAAGGAAAAGAGCAAGGTGGAGCTGCGCGCTTTGGACCGAAAGATGGAAGCGGTTCATCAGATAGAAGGTGTAATAGCTGATGAGGCTGGCGAGATAGAAAAATTTGGAGAACAGCAGCGCCACCAGGACGGCGAGACTGAGAGCAATTTTTTTCGGGGACAGTTGCAAGCCATGCACAGCATGGGGCGCCGCAGCTAACCCTACAGAGTCAGCGGCGATGGATTTGGGCCGATCGAAATGATGCGTCTTCACCCACAATCCGATTCTTGCCAGCAACATCATTGCTAACAGAGCCAAAAGCGAAAACCAGGCGATGCGCGGCTGGCGATTGCGTAGAACAAAGGCGGCCAACAGCGGTCCGAGCGACGTTCCCGCATTGCCGCCGACCTGAAACAGCGATTGCGCCATGCCGTGTTGTCCCCCGGAGGCCAGGCGCGCGACACGCGATGACTCCGGGTGAAAGATCGCCGAACCAATACCCACCAGCGCAGCCGCGCCAAGAACTGCACCGTAGGTCGGCGCAGTCGCGAAGAACAACAGACCGAGAATCGTGACTCCCATACCAGCGGCGAGAGAATAGGGCTGTGGACGCCTGTCCGTGTACATGCCAACGAGCGGCTGCAAGATGGAAGACGTAAATTGTGAAGTGAGGGCGATCACTCCTACTTGGCCGAGATTGAGACGCAAAGCATCCTTAAGGAGCGGGTAGACCGCTGGAATAAGCGATTGCACGGTGTCGTTCAGCAAATGGCAAAAGCTGATGGAAAGAAGAATGGGAAAGACGGCCTTTGCGGCGGCCTGGACAGGGGCATGCTCCTGTAGCGTCCCCACATTGGCTTCCGTGGCCATTTATGCCTGAGGCTCTCCAAGCGCTTTTGCGTGATTTCGAGACATGAGTTTTATCTAGCGGCGGAGGCGAGACGGCGAGTCACGTAGTCGGAAACGTAGGCATCGAAAAGCTCGATCAGCCGCTGGCACACGGGTCCGGGAGCAGGAATGGAGTGACCGGCGATTTCGCCCACGCTGATCAAGGTGCGGTTCGTTGAAGTGATGAAAACCTCTTCAGCGGAATAGAGATCGTCAGGACGCAGCGTCTGCTCGATGACAGGAAGCCCGGCTTCCGGGGCAATCTCCGAAAGAATGCCGCGCGTAATGCCTTCAAGGCAGCCGGAACTAAGCGGCGGCGTATAAATCTTGCCGTTTTTTACGGCAAAGATATTTGCCGAGGTGCATTCGGCCACTTCGCCGCGTTCATTGAGCATCACCACTTCGTCGAAACCTTCTTTGTTCGCCTCGGCGATGGACCAGACGTTGTTGAGCCACGAAATGGTTTTCACGCCAGCCAGCGGAGAAGCAGCGTGGCGGCCGTGGGCACGCAAACCCAGGCGCACGATTTCGCGGTGTTCCGGCAGACCCGCGCTGTAAATGATGAGATCAACGGGCGGCCGCTGTTCGTCGCTTTGCCAGAAGCCGACGGAATTGTAGACGAGATAAATGCGCGCGCAGCCTTCGGTGACTTTGTTGGCGCGAATCACTTCGTGAAGATGCACGCGGATTTTTGGGCCCGTGTACACCATGGGCAAGTGGACCGTGCCCGCATCTTTTTCCAGGCGGCGCCAGTGACGTTCATACGCGAAGGCTTCGCCGCGCGAGATGCGCACGGTGGTGAAGATGCCCCAGCCGCAAATGAGCCCGGCCTGGCCGGGAGAAAGGCGAACTTTCTCGACGGGGAAAAGGCTCTCGTTGTGGAAAATGAACGGATGAATCACTCTAGGGCCTCGATCTCGGGGACGGGAAAAAACTGCAAAGAATATTGTAACCGAAGTTGCGGAAGATTGGTGGGGACTGGAAGAGGCCGCCGCGCATCCAACCCGAAACCGGGCAACGCCATCGAAGAAGGAAAGGCTGATGCCTGGCGCAACTCGATGGTTTTGAGGCGACTTTGCGGGAACTTCGCTGAGTTTCGGTCGTAAGTAACTTAAAGGAACGTCGCGAGCTAAGACTTGGATGCAAATAAGACAAACGCTGTAAACTAAAGGCAGGCTCGTCGTGAACTCCGGAAGACCAGGGTCCTACAACCTTTCGGGCCGAAACCCCCAGCAGTCGGTCTTTGCTTACCGCGCGGTACTGCGGCTAAGCGCGTGTTTGCTCTTTCTCTTTGCTTATCCCACTTTGGCGCAATCCCAGCAATCGCCGGATCCTCCGGGAACAGATGCAACCCGAGAGCAGCCGGTCCGGCCGGGAACGATTAGCGGAAGCGTCGTGGATCGAACGGGGGCGGTGATTGCGGGAGCGCGCGTGAAACTCTCGCGCGAAGATCCTCCGCTCAACCAAGAGGCGACATCTGACAGTGATGGGCAATTCTACTTTGGTGGCATCGCACCAGGCCCTTTTCAACTTACGATTACGTCAACCGGTTTTGCGCCCCAAACCACTGCGGGAAACTTGCACTCGGGCGAAGACTACGCAGCCCCTCCGATCGTGCTGGCACTTGCCGCGTCTTCGAGCGAAGTACGAGTTGCGATGACTCCCGTGGAAGTAGCGGAAGCGGAAATCAAGGATGAAGAAAAGCAGCGGGTCCTGGGCGTGATTCCGAATTTCTATGTGACTTACAATCCGGCCGCCGTGCCCCTGAATCCCAGGCAAAAATTCGAGCTGGCGTGGAAGGCGACGGTGGATCCAGTCAACTTTGGCTTGACCGCGGCGGTTGCGGGGATCCAGCAGGCGGCCAATCAGTTCAGCGGCTACGGGCAAGGCGCGCAGGGCTACGGAAAGCGCTTTGGCGCCGCTTACGCCGACTCCGTTACCGGCACGTTCATTGGCGGCGCGATCCTGCCGTCGCTCTTGAAACAAGATCCGCGGTATTTCTACAAAGGAACCGGATCGAGGCACCGGCGTTTCTTTTATGCGGTGGCTAACGCCGTGATCTGCAAGGGCGATAACGGACACTGGCAGGCGAATTACTCAGGTCTCCTTGGGAGCCTGGCAGCCGGCGGCATCTCGAATCTCTACTACCCTGCGACGGATCGCGACGCGACCGTGACGTTTGAGAACACGCTCATTGCGATTGGCTCGACGGCCGCCAACAACATCCTGCAAGAGTTTGTCATCCGCAAATTGACCCGAAACGCCCCCACGTACACTGCAGTTGCCAAACCCTGACCACGAAAGCGCTCCATGAGAGCGTTAGTAAATCCTGAACATCCTGCTATCTGAACTAAACCGTCTCTTTTCTTACCTCGATCGCCAGTTAGAGCAATGCTTCACGCGGCTGGAAGGAGGATTTTTGGTGGCCACGGTGGAATGGCTCGTAAAAAGAAAAGAGGGCGGACCGAAGCCCGCCCTCGCTGGAGGTAAGAACGACAACCGCTAGAAAATCAGCTTCAGAGCAAACTGAATCTGGCGAGAAGAGCCAAAGTCGCCGGTCGGGAAGCGGGTGGACTGAATGCGCCCGAAAGAGGCGCTGGTAACGGTCAAGACGGGGTTACCGAGATTCGGGTGGTTTAATGCATCAAACATCTCGCTCCGGAACTGGAGGTTGAACCTTTCGGTGATCTTAGTGTTCTTCGTGACGGAGAAATCAGTGTTCACGAATCCCGGTCCGGTGATCGAGTCCCTTCCGAGGTCACCGGGGTGACATACGCCGGCAACGCAAGGCGACACGAACAAGGCTTTATTCGCGAACCACTGTGTCGGATGCCCTGTAGTTTGGATAGCTCCTGTAATATCCGGGCGAACGGTCAGTGAGATGCCTGGTCCGGGACCAATTGCGAGCGTCGGGTTGAGGGGGCTGCCGGTTTGTGCCTGCTGGGTTACACCGAACTGCCAGCCAGAGACTAGCCGATTGGACTGGAAGGGCAGTTCGTAGAAACCGCTGAGAACAAAGCGGTGGCGGACGTCGAATTCCGAAAGACCGTAGTCGCCGCGCGGGTTGTAGGCGTTTTGGGTGACGAGAGATTCTCCCGTGGACAGAGAGTTGTAGTCCAAGGACTTGGAGAAGGTATAGGAACCCTGGAACTGCAGGCCGCGAGAAAAGTGCTTGTTGACGGTCGCCCACAGGGCATTGTAGTTCGAGTTTCCGAGGCTGTTGACCTGGCCACCGCCGCTAAAATTGCCAAGTGGACAGCCCGATGCCGTTGCGCATTGCGCAGGGAACACCGGACTTGTAGCAGGAAGACTGGGGAAAGGCCGCGTCGACGCATAGACGCCATTAGTGACAAAAGGCTGATTGACATTTAGCGCGAGCTGCAGGTGGGTACCCTTCACGCCGACGTAAGCGACTTCCACGCCCAAAGTAGAGGTTATCTCACGCTGGATCGTCAGGTTCCAGTCCTGGGCATATGCGTTGTCGAAATTGGGGTTGATGGCAAAGGGACCGAGGCTGATGCCGCTTCCGGCGGGAAAGGGATTCTCCAACCTAATGCTGTTGGTTGATGAACCAAGTTGAAGAGGTAGGGCAAAAAGCGGGTTCGAGCTCAGACCGGTAAGGATGTTGGTGGTCGGCGACTGGGTCATGATGGCGTAGGCGGCGCGAACAGAAGTTTTTCCGCTCTTGAAAGGATCCCAGGCGAAGCCAATGCGCGGTTGGAGATTCTTATTGTTCGTATGATAGGGCTGAGTGGCTGATACCAGGGTACCTGTGGCGGTATCGAAATTGGTGAAGCGGCCTGTGACCTCCGATGGCGTGGCATTCCAGGCATAGCGGAGACCGATGTTGATGGTAAAGTTCGACTTCCATTTAAAACTGTCCTGGGCAAAGGCATCGTAGGCAGGCTGCAAAATTTTGTCGTTTCCCGAGCCGAGCTGATCTGTGAAGGCATTTCCACTATCTGCCAGGAAGTTTGCCATGGTGGTATAGGTAAAGCTCCCAATATTCTCTGCAATGTTGTTGTTATAGGCGCGCCGGATTTCTCCGCCGAAGGCGAACGTGTGGCGGCCCCTGAGCCAGCTCAGCGTGTCGTTCAAGACGGCAGTCGTGTCGCCGCGGCCTTGCGGCTCACCCGTTGGACCACCGAATCCCAAGGCGCCGGCGACATTGATAAACGGTAAGCCGCTGGCTACGGGAGACCCTGCGGGCATGGCGATGTTGAACTTGGCAGGATCGAAGAATCCGTTAGGAGTGAAAGTCAGGTGAATACGGTTGAAACCGAGACGCACGGTATTGGCGAGAGTGGGGCCAAAGATATGGTCCTCACTCAAGGTTGCCAAGTGGCGAAAGCCGTCGCGGGTGTCTCCAAATCCAGGGATATTCGCACCGAGGGTTGGGCCGCCGGCCGTCGGTTCTTCTCGAAGATCTTTCTGAACGACATAGTAGAAGTGGAGACGGTCCTGCGGGCGCAAGTCGAGGTCAAAGTCCGCCGATCCCTGGTTCAGCGAAACGTTGGCGAGGGCGCCCCCGGTGAAACCGTTGAAGGTATTGGGATCCGCCGGATTTCCGGTTCCGACTGTATTGGCAGGGCGAATCAGTGTGAGCAGACTGTTCACCGCGGCGGAAGTGACAGTGGCGCGGTCATTGACGCTAGGAACCGTGCTGGTGACCGTCAGGCTTTGATGCTGGCGTATGCCTTCATAGGCGAGGAAAAAGAAAGCCTTGTTCTTCATGATGGGCCCTCCAAAATCGGCGCCGAATTCGTTGCGCTTAAAGGGAGCCTGCACCGTCGGCACGGTGTTGAAAAAGTTGCGTGCATCGAGATCGTTGTTGCGGATGAATTCAAAGGCTTCGCCGTGATACGAGTTCGTGCCAGAGCGTGTTGCCATGTTCACGATGGCGCCGGAATTCCGCCCGTATTCCGCGGGGAAGGCCGAGTTGTCAATTTTGAATTCTGCGAGAGTGTCAATCGGCGGCTGGAAGGTAATCTGGTTTTGAACCGGATCGTTCAAGTTGATGCCGTTTACCAGCCAATTCGTAGTGTCCTCGCGCTGGCCGGCTGTGTTGATGCCGAAGGAACCCTGGCCGCGAAGAGGAGCCGAGAGGAACCCGTTGGCGGGCGGAGTAATCGTGCCCGGCGTCAAAAGACTGAGGTCCGTGAAGTGGCGTCCATTGAGGGGGATATCCTGGACGTACTTGTCGTTGATAACCTGGCCCATGCTGTTCGTGGTGGTGTCGAGGATAACGGCGTCAGCCGTGATCTCGACAGACCGGAGGCTTCGCCAACTTTGAGCTGGATGTTTTGAGTGACCGAAGTGGCCACAGGGAGATCGATGTCGGGGACAATTGCCTTTTGGAATCCGGAAGCCGTGACTTCAATTCGATATTTGCCAATGGGCAGAGATGGGAAAAGATATGCGCCAGCGCTGTCCGACTGCGTGCCTGACGCGACACCGGTAGCCTGATTGATCGCCGTGACTTTGGCATTGGGAACCGCTGCCCCAGTGGCGTCGGTAATCGTGCCGCTCAGGGTGGCGGTGGATTGCGCCATCACGGGAATCACCAGGGCGCAAAGAATAAGCGCGGACAAGAAAACCCGGACGACCACATTTTGAAGCGACAACCTGTCTGCAACAGATCGCATAGCGCTGCTCCTCCTGGAGTCAAACAGACTCGATCAGATGAAAGTGATCACTCTCAACCGATTCCGTGGTTTGCTGGAAGAACAGCGCCGCGGAACGAGCACGGTTTCCCTGTAGATGACTCTTTGTAAAGGGGCCCCATCCCTTGTACACACGACCCCGCTTAGTGAGGTGGCAATCCGGGTACCACAAGCCGGGCAGATTCGTTATACCGGGAACGCCGTATGTATCAGTCACTTATCGCGTGACGTAGCTAAATTTACTTCCTGCAAACGAACTGAACTATCCAAGTAGCTCCTAAAATCTGAAGGTGCCTCCCAAATATAGAAGAAGCACTGATCCAGCTTTTAAGCGAAGCTGGAAAGTCTTTTAGCGGGCGCGATTGTTTAGGGTAAACACCTGAGGGCGCCGATAGCACAGACTTCAAATGTTTTTTCAGAGAGAGGTACAGGTACGAGGAGCTTCGACCAGTTTTACGGCAAACACGAAGCGGGGAGGAGAAGCACTTGGCCTTCGTGGATCAGGTTGGCATCGCGGAGGTCCGGATTTGCATGAGCGATGCAAGACCAGGCAGAGCCGTGATGCAGTTGTATTTGCGCGATGGCCCAGAGCGTGTCGCCGGGACGGACGGTGTACTTCGTGGGAGCTCGCGGAGGAGCGACAGAAGATGGCACAACAATTTGCGAACCTACCGGAAGAAGGTCGGGATCGCGAAGACCGGGATTGAGAGAGAGCAGTTCCTGCCAGCGGTGTCCGTCGCCGAGGCGTGCGGCTGCGAACTTCCAAAGGGAGTCGCCGGGTTGGACGGTGACGATCGTCAGTTTGCCCGCGACAGGTTTAGTAGGAGAGGGTGCGACTCGCGCAATTGGCGGAGCCGGGAGCAAGCGAGGAGCGCGCGGCGCGGGACTGACCGCGGGAGGCGCAGCCGAGAATTTACGCGGGACAACGGAAGGCGCTGGCAAAACGCGCGGCCGTTCGAAGGGGGACCGCTTGACGAACGGCCGCATCGGTGCGACCACTCGCGGAGCAGGGTTGACCACTGTTGGAGGCACAGTGACACCGGGAGGAACCAAGGGCTGGGCCGGCGCCTTGGGCGACGCGAGGACGGGCGCGTCCGGGAAAGGAAGATGAAACTCCGCGGAGCGCTGAAGCTGTTGCGATTGTTTTTCTTTCCGAAGACGGCGGGCGACGTCGCCGAGTGGAACGCTTTCGGAAGCCGTCGCAGGCGCTGCGGCATCAACAAGAGGCGCGCCGGCGGAGCCCTTTATTTCTTGGGCTACGGCAGAGCCGGCGACCGTCTCTTGTGGTTGCTGTTTGTTGGTTGGAGCGACTGGCTGCGGATTCTTGCGCGCTTCCAACTGAGCGCGATCTTCCGGCGTAAGGATGTGGTCGCGCTTCAGGTCTTCAGTAGTGTAAACGTGCTTGGATTTTTTTTGTCGGCTTTCTTTGCGGGCACGTTCCTGACGAGCGGCGTCTGCAACGCCCTGGTCTTTTTGATCTTCTTTCTGACTTTGGGTTTGATCCTGAGCCCCGTCTTGTTGACCCTGGGCGAAGCACGGAGCGGTCTCGAGGACCGCGAAGGCAAAAATCAGGAGAGTGAAAACACAAACCCGCTGAGAGCCGGAAAGGGACTTTGCGGCACTCAAGCAGCTGACCCGGGCTGGGGCGTCGAGATCAGGACTTGCCATTCAAAACCGACCAAGGACGGGGGACAACGCCTGCAGAAGAGTATACCCAAAAAAGACGGTTCTCGGATACAAGAACTTTTTCCAGGGTCGGACCTGCCGCGAGCGGGTTCCGGCCTTGCGTTTGTACGCCTTCGGAGGGAGCCCCCTTCCTTCGATGCGGCAGGGAACCAGGATTATTTTTCGGCGACGAAGGCTTGCGACTTGTGATATGAAGCGCTCTGAAAGAGCAGCTTGAGAGGAATAGGAACGTGAACCTGAACCTCAATTTGAAGACCAAGAGTGCGGCGTTGCTGATGGTGATGCTCAGTTTTTGCGTTTGCGCCGCCGCGCAAGAGAAGGCGCAGGACCGGAGAAAATTTTTGGATCCGTCAACACCGGTCAGTGATGATCCGCGGCGAATTCCGGTGAAGCCCGGACCACAGGGACCGGACCGCGTTTTGGTTTTGCGCGCCGGAAGGATCTTTGATGGAACGGGAACGGCCGCGCACGAAGGGACGCTGGTCATCGAGCGCAACAAGATTTCGAAAATCTTGCCGGTGTCGTCAACGGAGTGGCCGAAGAATGCCGAAGTCGTTGACGCTTCGGGCAAAACCATTCTTCCCGGGCTCATCGACCTGCACACGCACCTGACATATCCGTTGACCGAAGCAGATGTGCTTCATGCTCCGAGTGAAGCCGACGCGACGCTGCGCGCCGTCGAGAAGCTCCGCTACTTTTTGGAGAGCGGCATCACCAGCGTGCGCGACGTCGGCTCGCAAGGCGATGTGACCTTTCGTTTGAAAGAGTGGGTGCGTGATAACCGGCTCGCGGGGCCACGAGTGTTTCCGGCGGGACAATTCATCACCGCCGAAGGCGGGCATTCGACCGAGAACACTCCGGACGAGTGGATCAAATGGATGGGCGCGACGCGAATCGCGACGGGGCCCGACGATTGGCGCTTGGCGGTGCGCGAGCAATTTCATAAAGGAGCGGACGTCATCAAGCTGGGAAGTCATTTCTCGTTCGAGGAAATCAGAGCGGCGGTGCAGGAGGCGCACGAGTTGGGATTGAAGGTTACGGTGGACTCGGAAACGTTTTATATTCAGCGCGCAGTGGAAGCGGGAGCAGACACTATCGAACATCCGTTGCCAAGAACGGATGAGACGATTCAGTTGATGGCGAAGAAAGGAGTCGCGGCAGACCCGACGCTGATTCCGTATCAAATTATTTTTGACGAGTGGGGCGGATACTTCGGCTCGACGTCGCGGCGATTTACCTTCTCCAACGACGCCAACCTCGAAATGCTGAGGAGATTGAAGCGGGCGAGAGTCAAGTGCGGAGTGGGAACGGACCTTATCCTTCATTGGTACCGCTACATGCCGGGGCCGTATATTCGCGAATTGAAGAACTTTGTGGCGGCCGGATGGAGCGTGCCGGAAGCGTTGGTTGCGGCAACGAAAACCAATTCGGAGATTCTGGATATGGACGACAGGCTCGGAACTCTAGAGCCGGGCAAACTGGCAGATGTGCTGGTGGTGGATGGACGGCCCGACGAGAATCTGGATGATTTGGCCAAGGTCGACCTAGTCATCCGAAACGGGTACACGGTGGTGCAAGGCGGAAAGGTGGCGATCCCAAGACACACAGTTGCGCCGCCACAAAAGAAGGCTCCGTAAGCGTTCCAGTATAAGCACCGCATAATCAGCAGGATAGGCGTGAACTCTAGCCGAGGTTACGGGCCATCAACGGCAAAAACTGCCGACCTTATTTATTGTATTTATTGTGCCGGCTTGACCTTCGGGAAAGCCTCGTAAATAAGGACTTAGCCCGTTTTTTCCACTGGCCCTGATAATTCGCATTTGACAGACCACGTCATCTTCCTTATACTCTCTAGTTTGTCAGGGATGTTACTAACCTGAGTGGGGCGGTTCCGGATGTTTTGGAACCGTTGAGTTGGAAGGATTATCTTCGGTCCCGGAACATGTAAGACGGAATGGGACGGAAGAGCGGCCGGAATGGGGCGCCTGCCCCGCAAAGCCGAGTAAGCCTCTCCGAACTGATACCAAGAGAACAGTTCTAGCTCTTGGAGTGCGTACGGAGTTTCTTGCTGGTTGTTCCTCCGGATTCGCAGTAGACCTTTCAGCAGAAGCGCACGCTCTCGCGCAGTGTTGTCTGCGCGCCCGGCGAGAGCCCGCGAAGTTTTGTGCGCGCAAGAGTTTGGCCGCGGTGTGGCCAAAAAAAGAGGGAAGACTGTGCCGACGTTTTCGCAACTGGTCCGTATGGGCCGTGAAGAGGTCATCAGCAAGACGAAGTCGCCCGCATTGATGGGCTGCCCGGAAAAGCGCGGCGTGTGCATTCGCGTGTACACGCAGACGCCGAAGAAGCCGAACTCCGCGTTGCGCAAAGTGGCGCGTGTGCGGTTGACGAATGCGGTGGAAGTGACGACGTACATTCCGGGGATCGGACACAACTTGCAGGAGCACTCGATCGTGCTGGTACGCGGCGGGCGTGTGAAGGATTTGCCGGGAGTGCGCTATCACATCGTGCGCGGAACGCTTGACGCCGCGGGCGTGGAGAACCGCAAGCAAGGGCGGTCGAAGTACGGCGCGAAGCGGCCGAAAGCAGGGCAGGCGAAATAAGAGTTTCGAGGACCTGAAGGAGCGATAGAGAGCAATGCCACGCAAAGGATTAGTTTCGCGGAGAGTCCAGGCGACCGACCCGGTCTACGGCAATGACCTGGTGGAGAAGTTCATCTGCTCGATGATGTGGGAAGGGAAGAAGAGCACAGCGCAGCGCGTGTTCTACGGCGCGATGGACCAGGTGGCGAAGAAGACAAGCGACGATGCGCTGAAGGTTTTCAAGAAGGCCGTGGAAAACGTGAAGCCCGTGCTGGAAGTCAAGACCCGGCGCGTGGGCGGCGCGAACTATCAGGTTCCCGTGGAAGTGAATCCGTTTCGCAGGCAGTCGTTGGCGATTCGGTGGCTTCTGCAATATTCGCGGGAGCGCTCGGGCAAGACTATGGTGGACAAGTTGGCCGATGAACTGATCGACGCGGCCAATGCGCGCGGCGGAGCCATCAAGAAGAAGGAAGATGTGCACCGCATGGCGGAAGCCAACAAGGCCTTCGCCCATTATCGCTGGTAAGGGATTGGTGGAATCGTGAGCGAAGCAGTTGCAATTCGGCCCGGAGATAAAAAGGCTACTGGGACCATGGGACGAGCATACAAACTCGAAGACACTCGGAACATCGGGATCATGGCGCACATCGACGCCGGAAAGACCACGTCGACCGAGCGCATCCTTTATTACACGGGTGTGACCTACAAGATTGGTTCGGTGGACGAAGGCACGGCCACCATGGACTGGATGGAGCAGGAGCGCGAGCGCGGCATCACCATCACCAGCGCCGCGACCACTGCTTCCTGGGACCGCTTCGGGAAGAAATACCGCGTCAATATTATTGATACGCCGGGCCACGTGGACTTTACCGTGGAAGTGGAGCGCTCCCTGCGCGTGTTGGACGGCGCGGTGTGCGTGTTTGACTCCGTCGCCGGCGTGCAACCGCAGTCCGAAACGGTATGGCGCCAGGCAGACAAGTACCGCGTCCCGCGTATCTGTTTCGTCAACAAGATGGACCGCATGGGCGCCGATTTCGATCATGTCATCGGTACCATCCGAAAGCGTCTGGGAGCCCACCCCGTTCCCCTGCAATTCCCCCTCGGCCGCGAAGACAATTTCATCGGGATCATCGATTTCCTCGAAGAGAAGGTAATTGTTTGGCTGGAAGAAACCTTGGGCGCGAAATACGAGACCTTTCCCGTCGAGAAACTCTGGGAAAAGGCTTTCGTAGATTCCCGGCCAGATGTTGCCGCCGCCTTGAAGGGCTCCGCGATCGACAAGAAATTTTACGACGAGCACCGCAACAAGGTGGTTGAATACATCGCCGAGCATGACGACGAAGTCATTGACAAGTACTTGACCGAAGGCACGCTAACCCTCGAAGAGATGCGCAAGTCCATTCGCAAATCCACGTTGGGGCTGAAGATTGTGCCGGTGCTGGCAGGCTCCGCGTTCAAGAATAAAGGCATTCAGCCGTTGCTCGACGCCGTGGTCGATTATCTGCCGTCGCCAGTAGATGTCCCGCCGGTCGAGGGCGCGAATCCGATAAACGACGAACTCGAGACGCGCCGCGCGCGCGACGATCAGCCCTTCGCGGCTCTCGCTTTCAAGATCATGTCCGACCCGTTTGTGGGTCACGTAACCTACATCCGCATTTATTCGGGTGTACTTAAGTCGGGCAGCTACGTGTACAACTCGGGCAAAGGCACGCGCGAGCGCATCAGCCGCTTGCTGCAGATGCACGCCAACAAACGCGAAGAAATTGAAGAAGTGTATGCGGGCGACATCTGCGCTTGCGTGGGACTAAAGAACGTGAATACCGGCGACACGCTCTGCGACGAAAACAAGCCGATCGTCCTGGAGTCCATCGAATTTCCGACCCCGGTAATTTCCGTGGCCATCGAGCCAAAGACCAAGGCCGACCAGGACAAGCTGGGTGTGGCCATGCAGCGGCTGGCGCAGGAAGATCCCACGTTCCGCGTTTCCACCGAACCGGATACGGGGCAAACGCTGATTTCCGGCATGGGCGAGCTGCACTTGGAGATTATCGTGGACCGTATGCTGCGCGAATATAACGTGCAGGCGAACGTTGGCCGTCCGCAAGTGGCGTACCGCGAAACGATTCGCAAAAAGGCTACGGCGGAAGGCAAGTACATCAAGCAGACCGGCGGCCGCGGCCAATATGGACATTGCAAGATCGAATTGCACCCGATTCCCAGTTCCAGTCACGAGAACATGAAAGAGATGTCCACGGACGATCTCGACGCGCTGGCCAAGGAAGTAGTTGGCGGTCCGGCGGGAAAGTGGAAGTTTGACAAAGAGCACCGCTTCCTGTTCATCGACAAGATTATCGGCGGATCGATTCCGCGCGAATTCATCGCGCCCATCGAAGCGGGCATCCGCGAAGCTTTGGACAGCGGCATCCTGGCAGGCTTCACCATGGTGGACGTTGCCGTCGTTTTGGAGGACGGCAGCTACCATGACGTGGACAGCTCGGAAATGGCGTTCAAGATTGCGGGTTCCATGGCGTTCAAAGAGGCATGCGCAAAGGCGGCGCCGGTGCTGCTCGAACCGATCATGAAGGTGGAAGTAGTTACGCCGGAAGAGTACATGCAGCAGGTTTTTGGCGACCTCAACGCGCGGCGTTCCGCGATTCAGGGCACGGAAAACCGCGCGGGAAGCAACGTCATTCGCGTGGAAGTGCCGCTTTCGCAGATGTTCGGCTACGCCACGGATTTGCGCAGCCGCACGCAAGGGCGCGCGACGTTCACCATGCATTTTTCGCATTACGCGGAGCTTCCCAACAATCTTGCGGAAGAGATTGTGAAGAAAGCCCGCGGTGGAAAGTAGTTTCAGGGAAACGGATTTTTTGCAGGACTTTGACTGAGGAGCAGAGGACGAAATGGCGAAGGAGAAATTTGAGCGCAGCAAGCCGCACGTAAACATTGGGACGATCGGGCACATCGATCATGGCAAAACAACGCTGACCGCCGCGATCACCAAAGTGCTGTCGAAGCACAACCCGAAAGTGCAGTTCCGGGCGTTTGACACCATTGACAACGCGCCGGAAGAGCGCGAGCGGGGGATCACCATCGCGGTGTCGCACGTGGAGTACGAGACCGCCAACCGGCACTACGCGCACATGGACTGCCCGGGGCACGCGGACTACATCAAGAACATGATCACCGGGGCGGCGCAGATGGACGGCGCGATCCTGGTGGTGGCGGCGACCGACGGGCCGATGCCGCAAACGCGCGAGCACATTCTGTTGGCGCGCCAAGTGGGCGTTCCGGCCATCGTGGTTTTCTTGAACAAGTGCGACATGGTGGAAGATGCGGAATTGCTCGAGCTCGTTGAACTCGAAGTGCGCGAGTTGTTGAAGAGCTACCAATTCCCGGGCGACAAAATCGCGGTGATCAAAGGCTCGGCGTTGCAGGCGCTGAACGGCGACGCGAAGTGGGAAAAGACGATTGATGAGTTGATGGACGCGGTGGACAAGAACGTGCCATTGCCAGTGCGCGACGTGGACAAACCGTTCGCCATGCCGATTGAAGACATTTTTTCGATCAGCGGACGCGGCACGGTGGTCACCGGCCGAGTCGAGCGCGGCAAGGTGAAAGTCGGCGAGGAGATCGAGATTGTGGGCTTCCGCGCGACGCAGAAGAAAGTGGTGACCGGCGTGGAGATGTTCCGCAAGCTCTTGGACGAAGGCTTGGCGGGAGACAACGTCGGTTTGCTGTTGCGCGGCACGGAGAAGGATGACGTGGAGCGCGGGCAGGTGGTGTGCAAGCCGGGTTCGATCACGCCGCACACGAAGTTCAAGGCGGAAGCGTACGTGTTGACGAAGGAAGAGGGCGGGCGGCACACGCCGTTTTTCACGGGCTACCGGCCGCAGTTTTACTTCCGCACGACGGACGTGACGGGCGACGTGAAGCTGCCGCAGGGCGTGGAAATGGTGATGCCGGGCGACAACGTGAGCTGCGAAGTCAGCTTGATCACTCCAGTAGCTTTGGAGAAGGGCCTGCGCTTCGCCATTCGCGAAGGCGGCCACACCGTCGGCGCCGGCGCCGTCACCGAAATTCTGGAGTAGGTTTGGAAAACTAAATGAGACAAGGCGACAAAATTCGCATTCGATTGAAGGCCTACGATCACCGCATTCTGGACCAGTCCACGCGGGAAATTGTGGAGACCGCCAAGCGCACTGGAGCGGAAGTGGCCGGGCCGATTCCTCTGCCCACGTCGATCAACCGCTGGACGGTGCTGCGGTCACCGCACGTGGATAAGAAGTCGCGCGAGCAGTTTGAAATGCGCACTCATAAGCGGCTGATCGACATTCTCGAGCCCACGCCGGACACGGTGGACGCGCTGATGAAGCTGGATTTGCCGCCGGGCGTGGACGTGGAAATCAAGGCGTTCGGTCACGCCGCGAAATAGCAGTCGAAAGAATTCTGAGTAGGACGCAGCCAATATTCGCAAGGGGCGGACACGCTGCGAAAAGAGAGAAGAGAGCGATGGCGGTCAACGGAATTATCGGAATCAAGCTGGGCATGACACAGGTCTTCGCGGAAGACGGCAGCCTGGTGGGCTGCACCGTTCTGCAGGCCGGGCCGTGCGTGGTGGTGCAACGCCGGACCAAGGACAAAGACGGCTACGAGGCTGCGCAACTGGGCTTGGTGGAATTCGTCAAGCCGCAGCGCGTGAACAAGGCCATGACCGGACACTTCAAGAAGGCCAGCGTCGCGCCCATGAAAGTGCTTCACGAAGTGCGCCTTGGGGAGTCGAAGGACGAAACGAAGGTCGGCGACCGCGTGCTGGTGGAAAGCTTCCAAGCCGGCGAGTTGGTGGATGTGAGCGGCGTCAGCAAGGGCAAGGGTTTTCAGGGCGGCGTGAAGCGCTGGCATTACGCCGGAGGTGATGCGACGCACGGTTCGATGTTTCACCGCGCGCCGGGCGGCATCGGCGGCAGTTCGTTTCCGTCGCGCGTATGGAAGAACCAGCACTTTCCGGGTCACATGGGAAATCAGAAGGTGACGGCCAAGAATTTGAAAGTGGTGAGAGTGGACACCGATGAGAACCTTCTGCTGGTCCGCGGATCGGTGCCCGGGCCAAGCGGACAATACATTTTCATCCGCAAGACGTCGGCCGCTTTGCGGCCGCGAGTTGAGAAGAAGGCGAAGTAGGCAGTTTGGTTTTCTAGGGCTGCCTTTTTACCCTGAGCGAAGCGAAGGGCTGAGGCGGCCCGCTTCGAGAGCAAGAAGAGTTTGAGGTCAAGAGAGAAAAACATGCCGGTAGTGGACGTCGTCAATCTGGATGGCAAGAAAGTCGGCCAGGTGGAGCTTGCCGAAGCGGTCTTTGGCGCGAAGGTGAATTCGCACCTTCTGCACGAAGCTTCTCGCTGGTATCTGCGCGGGCTGCGCGCTGGCACGCACAAGACCAAGGACAAGAGCGAAGTCAGTGGCGCGGGCCGCAAGCTCTGGCGGCAAAAGGGTACCGGCCGCGCGCGCGTCGGCTCGATCCGTTCGCCGCTCTGGCGGCATGGCGGCACGGTCCACGGACCGGAGCCGCGGGATTACAGCTACGCGCTGCCGAAGAAAATGGTGCTGGGCGCGCTGCGTTCGGCGCTCTCCGCAAAACTGGCGGAGCAGAAACTGACCGTTGTGGATGGCTGGACGCTTGAGTCGCACAAAACGCACAACCTGGTTTCGGCGCTCGAAAAACTGAATCGCACGAAGTCCGCGTTGCTGGTTTCGCACGGCGAAAACCGAAATCTGGAGCTAGCAAGCCGCAACATTGAAGGCGTCAAGCTGGCCGCACCCAACGTTTTGCAGCCTTACGACGTGCTGAAGCACGATCTGGTACTGCTCTCGAAGGATGCTGCGGCGCGCTTGAACCATTCGCTCGATCCGGAAAGGAAGCCGGTCGTCGTGCCCGATGTGGCGACAATCGCTCCGGCGGCAAAGCCTGCAAAGAAAGAAGCGGCGCCCAAGGCGGCGGCCAGGAAATTGACGACCAAGAAAGCTGCGAAGCCGAAAACGAAGAAGGGGAAGGGATAAGCCATGGCGGCGCCTCATTATCAGATTATTCGCCGGCCGATCATCACGGAAAAAGGCCTCGGCGTGAAAGAGACGCAGCACACCGTGGTCTTTGAAGTTTCGGCAGCGGCCACAAAGACGGAAATCAAGGAAGCCGTGCAGCAGATTTTCAAGGTCAAAGTGGACAACGTGCGCACGGCGAACTTTGTCGGGAAGATGCGCCGGCGCGGCCAGAACGAAGGCTACCGCCGCGACTGGAAGAAAGCTTACGTGAAGCTCGCCGAAGGCGAAAAAATGATTGAGTACGCGGAAAACCTGTAAGAAGGGGCCTGGGAAGAGAGATTCGGAAGGTAAGAGGCAGCGATGGGACTGAAGAGCTTTAATCCATACACGGCGTCGCGGCGGTTTATCACCGTCGTGGACAAGAGCCACATCACCAAGCAGGAGCCGGAGAAGGCGCTGCTCGAGCCGAAAAAGCGTTCGGGCGGGCGCAACAATCAGGGCGAAGTGGTGATCTGGCATCGCGGTGGCGGTCACAAGAAGCAGTACCGCAAGGTGGACTTCCGGCGCGAAAAGGTTGGCGTGCCCGCGAAAGTGGCGGCCATTGAATACGACCCGAACCGCAGCGCGAATCTGGCGTTGCTGCACTACGCCGATGGCGACAAGCGTTACATCCTTCATCCTGTCGGCCTCGAAGTCGGCGCCACGGTTTCCACCGGCGAAGGCGCGGACATTCTTCCGGGCAATGCGCTGCAGTTCAAGCACATTCCTCCCGGCACGATGGTGCACAACTTGGAGCTGTATCCCGGGCGCGGCGGGCAGGTGGTTCGCTCGGCGGGCGGCTCGGCGCAGCTCTTAAGCAAGGAAGGCGAAATCGCGCTTGTGAAGTTGCCTTCCGGCGAAGTACGCAAATTCTCCGTGGAGTGCATGGCCACGGTTGGCCAGGTTGGCAATCTGGACCATGAGAACGAGACCTTCGGAAAGGCCGGCCGCACGCGCTGGCGCGGGATCCGGCCAACCGTTCGCGGCGTCGCCATGAACCCGGTGGATCATCCGCACGGCGGAGGCGAAGGCAAGGTCAAGGGCAATCATCCGCAGACGCCCTGGGCTTTCCCGACGTTGGGCAAGAAGACGCGGCACAACAAGCGCACCGACAAGCACATTGTCGAGCGCCGGAAGTAACGAACAGCAGTGCACTGAGGCGAAAGACCGGGCGGTGAAGGAAGAGCAGCCCGGTGAGGCAGAGACGATGCGAGCGACACGAACACGATCAGCGGGACGGCGCGGCCGGCCCGTAAAGCGCGCGGCCAAGCGCCGCGTTGCCAAGCTGGCGAAGCCAGCGCGTCCGGCGGTGCGAGTGGCCGTGGCTCCGCCAGAGCCGGTGCTGTACAAGCTCTGCAAGCCTGGCTGGGCGGTGATCGTCGAGCGCATTCCGAACGCGCAGGGCACGCGGTTTGTCTGTCCGTTCTGCCCCAGGTCACATCGCGTTCCCGGGCCGGTGCGCGGCTTCAAAAAAGTGCGGCGGGCGCAGTGGGGCCGCTTGCGGCGAGTGGAGGAATAAGGAAGCAATGGCACGCTCATTGAAAAAAGGGCCGTTCGTCGACGGCCATTTGCGCGAGAAGGTCGAGGCGCTGAACACGCGCAACGAAAAGAAAGTGGTGAAAACCTGGTCGCGGCGTTCGACGATCGTGCCGGAAATGATCGGCCACACCATCGCCGTGCACAACGGCACGAAATTTATTCCAGTGTACGTGACCGAACAGATGATCGGGCACAAGCTGGGCGAGTTTTCGCCGACGCGCTCGTTCAAGGGCCACGGCGTGAAAATAGCGCTCGAAAAGGCCGCGGGCGTGGTGCCCGCAGGAGGCGGCGCACCAGGAGCGGCGGCACCCGCGGCTCCGGCGCCGAAGGCATAAGCCATGGCACAAGCGCAGCAAGTTGTACCGGGTTCGATTGAGGCGCACGCGCTCGCGCGGCATGTGCGTATGTCGCCGCAGAAGGCGCGGCTGGTGATGGACCTGATTCGCGGGCAGAAAGCGCAAAGCGCGCTGCAAACGCTGAAGTACACCCAGAAGCGCGCGGCGAAGCACATCGAGAAAGTGCTGCGCAGCGCCATCGCCAACGCGGAACGCAGAGCTGACGAAGCCGGAGCCCCGCTCGATGTGGATGAACTGTACGTCTCGAACTGTTTTGTGAACGAAGGCCCCCGGTGGAAGAGGTTGCGCCCGGCTCCTATGGGCCGCGCGTTCCGCTACCAGAAGCGCACCGCGCACCTTTGGGTGGGCGTGGCCGAGCATCACGTTGCCGCCGCTGAGCGCGTTGCCGCCATCGAAGCGGAAGCGCAAGCGCAAAAGGGCGTTCGTGGCACCGCGCGGCGCGTTCGCAAAGCGTTGACCGGCAAGCAGGCGCCGCCAAAGAAGGGGAAGAAGTAAGCGGCCCGGCGAGGGCCTGAAGGAAAACTATGGGACAGAAAACGCATCCGTACGGATTCCGGCTGGGCTACAACAAGCCGTTCAAGTCACGCTGGTATGCCGACAAGGAATACGCGGACCTGCTCCACGAAGACGTGAAGCTGCGCCGCGAGTTGAAGGACAAGCTAAAGAGCGCGGGCATCAGCTCGATCGACATCGAGCGCGCTGCCAACAAGCTTGTCGTCCGCATTTACACGGCGCGGCCAGGAATCATCATTGGACGCAAGGGTGCGGAAATCGACAAGCTCAAGCAGGACGTGCAGAAGCGCACGAAACGCGAAGTGCACATTGACATCCAGGAAGTGCACCGCCCCGAATTGGACGCACAGCTAGTCGCGGAATCGATTGCATTGCAGCTTGAAAAGCGCGTGGCGTTTCGCCGCGCGATGCGCAAGGCGGTGGATTCGGCGCTGCGCTTCGGCTGCAAAGGAATTAAGGTCCGCGTCGCGGGGCGCCTGAATGGCGCGGAAATCGCGCGCAAAGAGTGGTACTTGCAAGGCCGCTTGCCGTTGCAAACGCTGCGGGCGGATATCGATTTCGGCTTCGCGCAAGCCTACACGACCTACGGCGTCATCGGCGTGAAGTGCTGGATCTATCAGGGCGAAAACATTCCACGGCGCACCCCGCGCGAGCAAGAAAAACGCGAGGCAGTGACCGCCGCCTGAAGCGAGTTTATAGTTGTAAGTCTTAAGTTATAAGTTTTAGAAGATAAGAAGAAGGAAAAAAGCCTTTCGAGGTTTTACTCAGAACTTAGACTTACAACTGAGAACTAAGGAAAAGAACGATGTTGATGCCGAAAAAGGTGAAGTATCGGAAGCAGATGCGCGGCCGGCGCAAGGGCAAGGCCTGGCGCGGCGGGGATTTGTCGTTTGGCGAGTATGGATTGAAAGCTCTCGAAAACGCCTGGATTACCGACCGCCAGATTGAAGCTTCACGCGTGGCTATCACGCGCTTTATCAAGCGCGGGGGCAAATTATGGATCCGTATTTTTCCGGACAAGCCGTTCACCAAAAAGCCCGCGGAAACCCGCATGGGCAAGGGCAAAGGCGCTCCGGAGCGCTGGGTGTCGGTGGTGAAGCCGGGACGTATTCTGTTTGAAATGGCGGGCATTGACGAAGCGACGGCGCGCGAAGCGCTTGGGCTGGCGGCGCACAAGCTGCCGATCCCGACGCGATTCGTCACCCGCGCCGGAGGATTCTAGTCATGCCGCGGCGCATTGAAAAAATCCGCGAAGCGGGCCGGGAAGAGCTCGAAGCGCAGCACAAAGAGCTGACCGAGCAGATTTTCCGCCTTCGTTTTCAGCTGACCACCGGACAGGCGGAAGCGCTGAAGCGGTTGCGCGAGTCAAAAAAGGATTTGGCTCGGGTGAAGACGCTGTTGCGCGCCCAGGAATTGAGGAAAGCATAAATGGCAACCGAAACACAGCCCGCCGCGGCAGACACGCGCGGCGAACGCACGGTGCTGACCGGCAAGGTCACCAGCGCCAAGATGGAAAAAACCATCGTCGTGGAAGTGCTCCGCCTGGTGCAGCATCCGAAGTACCGCCGGGTGGTGCGCATTGCGAAGAAGTTTTATGCACATGACGAGAAGCGCCAGGCCAAAGCCGGCGACACGGTGCGCATTGTGGCGTCGCGGCCGATGTCGAAGCTGAAGCGGTGGCGTTTGAAGGAAGTGCTGGCGTCGAGTGCGTCGGCCAAGCAATAGGGACAGGGGAGCGGACCAATGATTCAGATGCGAACCTGGCTGACGGTGGCGGACAATTCCGGCGCGCGTAAGCTGACCTGCATCATGCCGGTGGGCGGCGATGCGGGATTGCAAGCCGGCCTCGGCGATGTCGTTACTGCCGCAGTAAAGGAAGCTACGCCGGAAAGCCAGATCAAAAAGGGAAGCGTGGTGAAAGCAGTGGTGGTGCGCATGCGCAAAGAGCGCCGGCGCAAGGACGGCACTTACATTCGCTTCGACGATAACGCCGCGGTGCTCATCAACGACGCCGGCGAGCCCATTGGCACGCGCGTGTTCGGCCCGGTGGCGCGCGAACTGCGCGAAAAGAAATTCACCAAGATCGTTTCGCTGGCTCCGGAGGTTTGGTAAGCGATGGCACTGACACACGAAAGAGCCGAGCGGCACAGGATCCAGATTCGCAAGGGCGATAACGTTAAGGTGTTGGCCGGGAAGGACGCCGGGAAAAGCGGCCGCGTGCTTTCGGTCCACGCTACGAAGAACACCGTGGTCGTCGAACACGTCAGCATCATCAAGCGCCACACGCGTCCCAACCCTTCAAAGAACGTGAAGGGCGGGATCGTGGAAAAGGAAGCGGCCATCAACGTTTCCAATGTGATGGTCATTTGCCCGAGTTGCGGCAAGCACACGCGCGTCGGCCACACGGTTTTGCCGGACGGCTCGAAGATGCGCAGTTGCCGGCATTGCAAGTCTACATTGGACAAGTAATTCATAAAGGACGAGGCGAAGGAAGGCGATGAAAAGCCGATTGCAGGAAAAATACCGGAGCGAGACCATAACCGCGCTGATGAAGCGCTTTGGCTGGAAGAACCACATGGCCGTTCCGAAGTTGCAGAAGATCACCGTCAACATCGGCCTTGGCGAAGCCAGTCAGAACGTGAAGCTGCTGGACACCGCGGCACAGGAGCTCGGCCAGATCACTGGGCAGAGAGCGATCATCACGCGGGCCAAAAAATCCATTGCGAACTTTAAGATTCGCAAGGGCATGCCTATCGGCTGCGCGGTCACTTTGCGCGGCGACCGCATGTACGAATTTCTTGACCGCTTGTGCAACGTGGTGCTGCCGCGCGTGCGCGACTTCCGCGGCTTGCCCTCGAACGCTTTCGATGGCCGCGGAAATTACACGCTGGGGCTGAAAGACCAGTTGGTCTTTCCGGAGATTGATTACACCCGCGTGGACAAGATCAAGGGCATGAACATCACGCTGACGACGTCGGCAAAAAACGACGAGCAGGGCCGCGAGCTGCTGAAAGGCCTCGGGGTTCCGCTTCGCGAAAGAGGGGCGGCTTAATCCATGGCACGAACCGCAAAAATCGCAAAGACCCGCAAGAAGCCGAAGTTCAAGGTGCGGGTGCGCAACCGCTGCCGCGTCTGCGGCCGCGCGCGCGGCTATATCCGGAAGTTTCAGATGTGCCGCATCTGTTTTCGCGGCATGGCGCTGCGCGGAGAAATTCCCGGCGTCGTAAAAGCTAGCTGGTAGGAGTCGCCGCGGTAAGCGGCGCAAGGATAGGAGATATGCAGACGGACCCCATTGCCGATTTTCTGACGCGCCTCCGCAACGCGGCGGCCGCCAAGCATCAGCGCGTCGACGTTCCCGTCTCGAAACTCAAGACGGAAATCGCGCGCATCCTGAAGGAAGAGGGCTACATCTCCACCTACAAGCTGGTGGACGAGAACAAAACGCGCAAAGTGCTGCGCGTCTTCTTGAAGTACACGCCGGACCGCCGCAGCGTCATCAGCGGGCTGAAGCGCATTTCACGGCCCGGGGCGCGCGCCTACTGCGGCTCAACAGAGATTCGCGCGGTCGTGGGCGGCCTGGGCATCAGCATTCTCACCACGCCGCGAGGCGTGATGAGCGGCCGCGCCGCGCGCAAAAACAAGATCGGCGGCGAGATTCTTTGCGAAGTTTGGTAAGCGGAATCCTTAAGGTAAGGAAGACACAGAAGATGTCACGTATCGGACACAAACCAATTCCGGTTCCTTCGGGCGTGAAAATCGCGCTGCAGGACGGAAGAGTCGAAGTGCAGGGCCCGAAGGGAAAGCTTTCGGTCGCCGTGCCACAGGGGATTACCTTCGAGCAGAAAGACGGCGTCCTGACCGCCAAGCGCGCCACCGAAGAGCATCGCGCGCTGCACGGCCTGGCGCGCGCGCTGGTGGCCAACGCGGTCCACGGCGTCACGTCGGGCTTCAAGAAGGAGCTCGACATCGTCGGCGTCGGTTACCGCGCGGAGCTGAAGGGCAAGATGGTTTCCTTCGCGCTCGGCAAGTCGCATCCTATCGAGTTCCCCATTCCGGAAGGCATTCAAGTGGCCGTGGACAAGCAGACGCACCTCGTCGTCAGCGGTGCGGACAAGGGCCAGGTCGGGCAAGTTGCCGCGAACATGCGTGCGTTGCGTCCGCCCGATCCCTATAAGCAGAAGGGCGTGCGCATCACCGGCGAGCGTCTGAAGAAGAAAGCTGGCAAGGCGGGCGCGAAGGCCGGCGGCGCGGCCGCGTAAGGAGAAGAGACAGTGGCAACGGCACGAGTCAGGAAGCTATCCAGGGATTTGCACCGTCAGCGAGTGCATCAGCGCGTGCGCACGCGCGTCGAGGGCACTCCCGAGCGTCCGCGCCTTTGCGTGTACCGCTCGCTGGGCCACATTTACGCGCAAGTCATTGATGACCGCTCCGGCAAGACACTGGTCTCCGCGAGCTCCATCGATGCCCAGACGAAAAAGAATTTGAAGGGCGGCGGCAACGTGGCGGCGGCCAAAGTCATCGGCAAGACCATTGCCGAGCGCGCCAAGACCGCCGGAGTGAGCAAAGTGGTGTTCGACCGCGGCGGGTACAAGTATCACGGCCGCGTCAAGGCGCTCGCTGATGCGGCGCGGGAAGCGGGGTTACAGTTCTAAGCCTATGTCGAAGCAAATTTTACGCGACAGTTTAGCGGTTCGCCGTCTCCTCGAGGTGAATCCTTCAGACTTAAAGGACGATGTGATCGCCATCAACCGCGTCACCAAAGTCGTTAAGGGCGGCAAGAATTTGAGTTTCTCCGCGCTGGTGGTTGTGGGTGACAGTCACGGCCATGCCGGGTTCGGCATGGGCAAGGCGCGCGAAGTGCCCATGGCCATCAAGAAGGGAATCGAGCAGGCCAAGAAGAACCTGATCAAGATGAATCTCAAGGGTTCCACGATTCCACATCAGGTCCTCGGCCGTTACGGTTCCGCGCAGGTCCTGCTGAAGCCCGCAGGCGAAGGCACGGGCGTGATTGCAGGCGGCCCGGTGCGCAAGGTGATGCAGGTAGCGGGAATCACCAACGTGCTGACAAAATCCATCGGCACGTCCAACCCGCACAACGTCGTCAAAGCAACGTTTGCGGCACTGCTGGGCCTGAAAGACGCCGCGCAAGTGGCCGAGACACGCTCGAAAACCGTGGATGAAATCAGCGGCCGCCCGGCGAAGGAAAAGGCTGCCGTCAGTGAGAGCAACGTATGAGCGCGCAAAAGAAAACTGCCGAGAAAAGCTCCGGCAACGTGAAAATCAAGTGGGTGGTCAGCTTTATCGCCTGTACCGATGACATGCGCCAGACCATCCGCGGCTTGGGTCTCCGGCGGTTGCATCAAGTTGTCGAGCGCCAGGACACACCGGCCGTTCGCGGCATGATTCACAAGGTGCGGCATCTCGTGGAAGTGGTGGAGTAAGGGAATGGCGAAAAAGACTGCAAGCCGTCCGCGCAAACGCGGCCAACACAAGTCGGCGACTCCGGCATCGAAAGAGCGACGCGCGTTTACGCTCGCGAATTTGCATCCACCCGCGGGCTCGCGCATCCGCAAGGTCCGCGTGGGCCGCGGCATGGGCTCGAAGCTTGGAAAAACCGCAGGCGCAGGCAACAAGGGGCAGAAATCCCGCCGCGGCTATTCGCGCCGCCGTGGGTTTGAGGGCGGCCAGATGCCGCTGCACCGCCGCATCCCGAAGCGCGGCTTCCACAATCTGTTTGGAGTCAAGTATTCGGTGGTGAACCTGGAAGAGTTGAATGTTTTTCCCGCAGGCGAAACGGTTACTCCCGATCTGCTTCGCGCTCACGGTTTTGTCCGCCGCGCCACGGAACCCATCAAGGTTCTTGGCGACGGCGAATTGAAGAACAAGCTGGCCGTTCACGCGCACGCGTTCAGCTCGTCGGCCAAGGAAAAGATTGCCAAGGCGGGCGGCACATTTGAGGTCGTAGCCTCGTAGTGAGTTTTGGGGAATTGCCATGAACCGGTTTATCGAAGCCATCCGAAACATGTTCCGCATCGAAGACTTGCGGAACCGCGTCCTGTTTACGCTGGCGCTGCTGGCGGTTTACCGGATTGGTGCTCACATTCCTACGCCCGGTATCAACGTCGCCGAACTGGAGCGCATCTTCAATCAGGCGGCAGGCTCGGCATTGGGTCTCTTCGACTTGTTCAGTGGCGGCAACTTCCGCCAGTTGACGATTTTCGCCTTGGGCATCATGCCCTACATCACCGCCTCCATCATCCTCCAGTTGATGCAGGTGGTGTTCCCTTACCTTGAGCGCCTGCAAAAAGAAGGCGAACTCGGCCGGCAAAAGATTACCCAGTACACGCGCTACCTGACCATCGCGCTCAGCATCATCCAGTCTTTGACCATCGCCGGGACGCTCGAGTCGCAGCCCAATTTGGTTTACAACCCCGGACCTGCCTTCGTCTTGATGACCATTCTTACCTTGACGACAGGCTCCGCGTTCATCATGTGGCTGGGCGAGCAGATTAGCGAGCGCGGCATTGGCAACGGCATGTCGCTCATCATTTTTGTCGGCATCGTGGTTGGTCTGCCGCGTGCCGTCAGAGATCTCTGGGACAAGGCTTTTGTAACTCACGAGTGGGGCGGCAGCTTCGCTCCCATGTTCGTCATTATTCTGATCGCCTTGATGATCGCGGTGGTTGCGTTCATCGTCTTTGTCGAAGGCGGGCAGCGCCGCATTCCGGTGCAGTATGCCAAGCGCGTGGTCGGGCGACGTGTCATGGGCGGGCAATCCTCGTACTTGCCGCTGCGCGTCAATTCCGGAGGCGTCATTCCGCCGATTTTTGCCAGTTCCTTGCTCGCGTTTCCCGCGACGATTGCGCTGGCCCTTAAAGGCAAATACGCCTTTGTGGATGCCATCTATTCCTACGTCCGGTGGGGCGAGCCGCTTTACACGCTCTTATACGTAGCGATGATTCTGATCTTTGCCTTCTTTTACATCGGCATCGTTTTCAACCCCACGGAGCTTGCCGATAACATGCGCAAGAATGGCGGATTCATTCCTGGCATTCGCCCGGGCCGCACGACTTCGGATCATGTCAGCAAGATTTTGAAGCGCCTTACGCTGATTGGCGGAATCTATTTGGCACTGGTTTGCGTTCTCCCGGAGTGGATGATCGCCGGGATTCACCTCGACCATATTGGCTGGGGCGTCGGCGCGTGGTTTGACCGTCACTTCCCGAGCTGGTTCCTGAAGGGCCTGGGCGTGAACTTTTATTTTGGCGGCACGTCGCTCTTGATCGTCGTCGGCGTCGCCATGGACACGGTTCAGCAGCTCGAAGCACAGTTGGTGATGAGGAATTACGAAGGATTTGCAAGGAAGGGCCGGTTGCGCGGCCGGCGTTAGGAGAAACAATCGGAGTGGCTCCGGAGACTCGGGCCCTGGAAAGATTGGACCGCGCTGTCATTTTCCTGGGGCCTCCGGGCGCAGGAAAAGGCACGCAGGCGAAAGAGTTGGCCAAGCTGTACCGCGCGCCGCATCTTTCTACTGGGGACATGTTTCGCGAGCATGTCAGCATGGGCTCGCCACTGGGCATGGAAGTGAAGCCCATCATGGCGCGCGGCGACTTGGTTCCGGACTCCCTGGTCCTGAAAATGGTCCGGGAGCGCATCGAGCGGCCGGATTGCTCGCACGGTTTTGTGTTTGACGGTTTTCCGCGGACCGTCGCGCAGGCGCAGTATTTGAGCGTCCTGCTTCGGCAGAACGGTTATCGGCCTCCGCTGGTCGTGCACTTTGCGCTCGACCCGGACCTGGTGCTGAAGCGCATCACCGGCCGGCGCATGTGCAAGGTTGGCGGCGAGATTTACAATATTTACGAGCGCCCGCCGAAAGTGGAAGGCCGCTGCGACAATGACGGCGGCGAGCTGATTCAGCGGCCGGATGACCGGGAAGAAATTGTTGCGCCGAGGCTCGAGGCGTACGAGAAGTTGACCGAGCCGCTGGTGTCATATTACCGGAGGCTGGGCCGCTTGCACGACGTGGATGCCTCGAAGAGCATTGATGAAGTGAGGCAGCGCGTGCTCGAAATCGTGCGCGGCTCGCGCTGAGCGCAACTGAGGTGGTCGGCGCGGGAAGCGCTGGTTATAAAAGGAACGATGGCGATTCACCTGCGAAGTGCCGAAGAGCTGGAGAAGATGCACCGCGCAGGGCTCATTGTTCACGAGGTTTTGACGGCGCTGCGAAGGGCCGTCAAGCCTGGCATGACCACGATGGACCTCGAGAAACTGGCTGAGGAAAAAATCGCGGCCAAGCCGGGGCACGCCGCATTCAAGGGATACCGCGGGTACCCTTGCGCGCTGTGTACTTCAGTGAACAGCGAGATTGTTCACGGGATCCCTTCCTCCAAGCGCAAGTTGCGCGAGGGCGACATCGTCTCGATCGATTTCGGTATGGAAGTGGACGGCTACTATGCGGATTCGGCGGTGACGGTTCCTCTCGGGAATGTTCGCCCGGAGGTGCAGAAGCTGCTGGAGGTGACCCGCGAATCGCTCGACCGCGCGATTGAAAAAATGCGCGCGGGCAACCGCCTCGGCGACGTTGGCCATGCGGTGCAGACCTGGGTCGAGCAAAACGGTTTTTCGGTGGTTCGGGAATTCGTCGGGCACGGCATCGGCACCAGGATGCATGACGAGCCCAACCTGCCGAACTACGGGGAAGAAGGGCGCGGCGCGCGTTTGCAGGAAGGCATGGTCATCGCTGTTGAGCCGATGGTGAATGCCGGGCGCCCGGAAGTGCGAATGCGGGACGAATGGACCGCGGAAAGTGCCGATGGCAGTCCTTCGGCGCACTTCGAGCATACCGTGGCGGTCACTGCCAACGGGCCGTGGATTTTGACGCGCCCGAAAGAAGTGACCGGGCCGTCATGGTAGCAGGAGGGTTTTGTAGAGGCCGGGCTTTAGCCCGGCTCAGTTAAGCAACAGGAGAATATGGCGAAGCCGTTCGAGGAAAAAAAGAAAGGCGACAAGGGCGACTCGGGGAATCCCAAAGAGGACGCCATTGAAGTCATGGCCACGGTCATCGAGCCGTTGCCCAACGCCATGTTCCGGGTTGAGCTGGAGAACAAGCACCAGGTCCTGGCGCACGTCTCCGGCAAGATGCGGAAGAATTTCATCCGCATTCTTGCGGGAGACAAAGTGGCGGTCGAGCTTTCGCCGTACGATCTGACGCGCGGCCGCATCGTCTATCGCTATAAGTAGCGGAGGCCTGCGGTGTAGGAAATGGCTTTGTAGGGGCGCAGCATGCTGCGCCCAAAGATTCGGGTAGTTTGGCAAGGATTGAGGAGCACATGAAAGTTCGGGCATCCGTGAAAAAGATTTGTGATAAATGCAAAGTGATCCACCGGCGCGGTGTAGTGCGGGTGATTTGCGTCAACCCCAAGCACAAGCAGCGCCAGGGATAGGGAGAGTCGCATGGCACGCATAGCAGGTATAGATCTTCCCGTCCAGAAGCGCCTCTGGATTGGATTGACGGCGATCTACGGAATCGGGCAGGAGCGCGCGAAAAAACTCGCCGCCAAAGCTGGCGTGGATCACACGAAAAAGATTCGCGACCTGACGGAAGATGAAGTCAATCACATTCGCCAGGCCATCGAGCAGGAAGGCCGCGTCGAAGGCGATCTCCGCAAGGAGATTCAGATGAACATCCGCCGCCTAATTGAAATTCAGGCGTATCGGGGAATTCGTCATCGCCGCAATTTGCCGGTTCGCGGGCAGCGCACGCACACCAACGCGCGCACCCGCAAGGGTCCGCGGCGCGGCGCTGTTGCGGCGAAGAAGAAGACCGTCGGCAAGAAGGGCTAGTTTTTGGAATGCGGCAGCTTGCTGCCGCTTTTCCGGCTGGCAAGGTATCCAGTAGTCGAAAGAACGGAGTGAATCGTGGCAAAAGAACCAAAGAGCGCAGCGACAACGCCGGAAGGCGGAGCACCGGCAAAACCGGCCGCCGCGAAGCGCAAGAAAGAATTCAAGAAGAAGCGCGAGCGTCGCGTCGTGCCGCACGGCCTCGTGTACGTGGCTGCGTCGTTCAACAACACGCAAATCACTATCACCGATCCCGACGGCCGCACCATGTGCTGGTCTTCCGCCGGCGCCATTGGCTTCAAGGGTTCGCGCAAGGGCACACCGTACGCCGCGCAGCAGGCTTCGCTGGCTGCCGCGGGCGTCGCGCGCGACCAGTATGGCATGAAGAGCGTCGAAGTCCGCGTGAAGGG
>Ga0307471_100000160_pt1 | contig 33088 bp, 51 predicted proteins | sample atmos_gasesAM3C__2_FD_204566 | JGI IMG/M metagenome (GOLD analysis project Ga0307471, IMG submission 204566) | Hardwood forest soil microbial communities from Morgan-Monroe State Forest, Indiana, United States - atmos_gasesAM3C_515 | ecosystem: Environmental > Terrestrial > Soil > Temperate... | reverse complement strand
CCATTGAACTGCTTGAGCGTCCAACCCATATCCGCATAGGCATGAAGCTGGGCGCCGTGGCTCCAGATGCGCAGCTTATTCAAGTCCACCGCGCCGCGTGCCTGCTGAATAAGCCAGATACCGCGCCGCAGATGGTCGCGTGTCAGCGCCGGAGTTCCCGAAAGCGGAATGACGTTTGCGTTGTATTGCGGGTTGTTTACCCGGTTGATGTTCTGGAAGTTCACGGCAAATGTGCCGTTGTCCACAATTACCTTAAGTCCCGCCATTGCCTTGTTGAAGGAGTCGGCGGAGCCAGCCGTAGCGCCAGAAGCGGAAACAATCGCATCGCCGACCGCAATCGCCGTTGCCGAAGATGCGGGACCAATCGTGATCGTGACGTTGCCGCCAGCCGAAGTATTCGCAATCGTGCCAGCCGCGCCAAGTGTGTTGTTCACGCTAACAATCTGCGCCGAAAACTTCACCGGGGTCGTGGTGCCGGTATAGACGTTGATGAATTGCCCGGACCGCAGATACCTTGCGCCGTCACCCGTTCCCGTCACGTCGAGCGTGGTGTTTGCCACTGTCGAGGGCGTGGTGGTGTTGTTCATCTTGCCCAAAATGCCCGTGCCATCAAGGAAGCTGTAGTAGTTGAGTTCTTTTATGGCCTGCACAACGCCGTTCCTGACGTTGAAACCGAGCGACTTCACATAATTGGTTGCATCGCCACCCCCTCCAGCATCCAAAGCTGCGCCAGTGAACTGAATTGTTTTGGCATAGCTATAGAAGCCCACAAGCGCACGGGAGAGCTTTTCAGAATCCCCACCAGGCAATGCGCCGCCATCGGCGTACCAGGTATGCGCCCCGTTAGGCGCCATGTGGACGGGAATTTCAAGCCCACGGTTGGAAATCATCGTGCCCGTGCCTTCAAATACATCGTTCCAAAGCACAGGTGCCGTGTTGAATTGCTTTGTCACACGGGGAGAAAAGACAGTCTTGAAGATTGGGTCTGCTGCGGAAAGATCGAATTGTCCCATTTGGGCCTGCTAGAGGCCGCTGCTATTTGTAGGCGTTCTTGATTTCGTCGGCGGTGATGTCGCCCCAGATGGGGTCAACGCCGGGAGCATTTTCCTTGGCCGCGCCTGCTACGTTTTCGGCTGCGGGAACGACACTTCTAGCTCCACGCGCTTCAACGCCTTGGCGGGCTTCATGCTCTTTGTTTGCAGCGGTCTTGGTTTCAGCAGTTACGCGCTTGGATGCTTCAGCGAAGTATTTCGGAACGTCGGTAAACACGCCTTTGTTGACTCGCTCGCGGGCTGCGGGGTCGTTCCACAGCAGCTTTTCCGCTTTCAAGCGGATGTAATCGCGCTTGTCTTCGCCAAGATTTTCAGGCAACTTCGCCACCAATCCGTCAAACGCCTTGTTATAGCTTTCGCTGATTTGCGCTTGCTGGCGGGCGGTGAGGTCGGCCTGCTCCTTGGCCTTCATCGCGGCTACTTCTCGTTCTAGCTTGTCAACCCGTGGGTCCGGTTCCGATTCGGCAACTCTGCTCCCGTTGCCGTTCTTTTTCTGGAGGGCTTCGTACTCGCGTTTGCCTTTTTGCTCAAACCAGCGGTCAGAGATTCGCGTAATCAGCTCGTCGTGCAGAGCCGGGTCGTTCTTCTGAATCTCATCAAGCAAGGCATCGGGATTGTTCTTGAGCAGCGAAGGAAGGTTATCCATCGCCGTCTTTGCCTGCTTGAACTGCTCGGCTGTTTCGGGTGTTATCCCGGCAGCAACGAGTTGCTGGTAGGCTAAAACGTCCGCTTCGGTGAATTGGGATTTGCTGTCCTCAACCGCAACTTCGGTGGCTTTGGACGTTTCCGCAGTCGTGGTCTGCGTTTCAGAGGTCGCAGACTTTGCTGTGGATTCCAACTCGGTAAAGCTCAGGGCTTCACTCATGGGCTAAGTTATAGACTCCTTTCAAACGGTAAGTCAAGAAATTTCATCGGGTGTGCCCGTTTCTACGTTTCTGCTGGGCGCTCTCGCTCATACCGCGCCGTCCACCATTCTGCGCTCCGTTCTGGTTGCCACCAGGCGGTTGCGGCCTATTTGGTTTAGCTGCTTGTCCTTTTACTGCCCTATCGTGACGAAACTGTGGGTTGGCATTAGGATTCTGTTCTTGGCCTTGCCCGGGTTGCTGCTCCTGAGTTCCTTGAATCGCCGCCATCGCTTGCTGCGCGGTTTGCATGTTCCGCATATGCATCGTGAAGTGATTGAACGCCTCGGCTTTTACTTCGGGCGGCTGGGTGTCGTATTCATCCGAGTTCATCCAGTTCTTCAGCGTTTGCATATGCGCCATATCGTTCTGAACAAAGGGAATAGGCTGGGGTTTGCCGCCTTGCTTGATTTGCTCTATTTCCTTTTGCTGTACCTTCGCATCCTCATTGAATTCATCGAGTTCGACCGGCAACTGGTGAAGCTCCAAAGCCTTTCTGCGGACTACTGGAGGCAACTGGGGATTAAAGGCTCCAACGGCAATCGCCTGATTGAACGTATCCACCTTTGATGGGTCAAATGGAATGATTCTCGCCTGAACCCGCACCCGGTCCATATCCAGCAATTCACCGCGCAACTTCTTGAATTCCCACTGGCCATTAACGCCCATCGTGGCCTGTACGCGGTCATCTAGCCAGTTGTTTGCCGCAAGCTTCAACATCTGCACGGCCCAAAGTTCGTTTGCCTCTTTATAGAGAAGCTGGAGCGGTCCCAGCATGGATTGGCTTCGTGCTACAGCATTTTCCTGCCCACCAAAGGTAGGATTGCCGGGAGCTGGCTGGCCAATTGCGGCAGGAGATACCCCGCTGTGGAACTGCATATTCTGCAAGCGGGTTTGCCGCCAGTTCCATACATCCGAGGAAATCTGTCCGCCCGGAAACCACTTTGCAGCCTGCTCGATGCTCTTTGTGCCAAGATTCTTCAATTCCACTATATTTGCAGCATCGTTAATCCAGGAATTCTTGTCGCTGCGCTGCGCGTCAATCATCATGAGCGGCATAGTGTTGAAGTCTACATGGCGCAAAAGCATACGGTCGGTGGCATCGTAAAGCATCTGCTCGGGAATTAGATCGTCGTCACCATCGCCCCAGAACCTTCCATCCACTGGGATATGCTTGAAATGTGTCCAGTGGTCGTCCATCGACTCGTTGCGGGTTGTTAGCAGATTATCTTCGGCTTTTGCCGCATACATGCCATCAGGGAACTCCTTTATGAGTTCCTTGTCGAAGTAATACTGGCTGGGCCGCAGCCAGCCCTCAATGAGGGGAGTTTTCGATTGCGCCGTCGAGCGTTCATACCAGCCGGGATATTGGGTTGGGTCATTCGGCAAATCCGGAATGGCTTGCTGGTAGATTAGCCCGATGTCCTCGGAAGCATTCACTGTGTCGCCAGGAACGTAGCCGCTTGTAATCGTAGATTTTGGAAATGTGGCTTGTAGAGCTACATTATCTACCATCCTCACGCGAAGTAGATACGGAGCCTGCCATAGCGTTTTTACAGACGAGCGGACATATACCTCGAAAGAGTTAACGACTTCGCAGACTTCCTGCCCTCGCGGGTAAGCTACTTTTCCTTTAACCGCTGGAATCGTGGCCTTTGTCGGCGGATTATTCTGAATCGGGTAGGGTGAGCCAGGTCCGCAATTCGGGCAAACCTCCTGATGCCCTTCGCCTTGCATTTGGCAAACTGGGCACTGCCATGTACCGCCGTCTATCTCGACTTCCACATCCTCATAAACAGGAACGGTCTGAAAGCCATAGCGTGGGTCAACAGAGTAGTAAGAATAGCGGAAAGAGTTGCCATCCGTCCGAAGGTTGAACGCTTCCATTGCTCGGATAGCGTCATAGCCCACATTCTCTTTCTGGATGTCAAGCACGGCCCGCGCCGCTTCCGCTACGCCTTGCGATTCCGGGTCACCGCTTGTCGGTTGCGCTATGAACTCAGGGGCCGTCTGCACGTACATCGCCGCTCCGTAGCGGATGTAACTGCGATAGTAGTTGGAAGCAAAAGAGTATTCCCCGGAGTTGATGCCGATGGCATCGAAACTCATCCCCACATCTGATAGAACATTATCGTGATAGCCGCCAAAAAACAGGCGATTGCGAAACCATTTCCTGTGTAGCTGAATCTTTTCGTAGGCGCATTCAAAGTAAAAATGGTCTATCAACCATTTGATTCTTTCTCTCTTATCTTTGAAATTTGGATAACCCTCTAGCGGCTTTTTTGGTTCTTTAGAAAGCTCATCCCGAACAGGTTTATCCCCGCCTTTGAATATGGAACGTAGACCGCCAAGCATTCCGCCTAACGCGCCCATCGTTTCCTCAGATATTCCATTTTAGCGGCGGTCTGCATTCTTCCGTTTTGCCGTCTAGTTAAAGCCGGATAGGCTCTTGCCCATCTCCACGAATCCTCTGCTAGTTGGCGCTTTAGTATTAAATGCGGGAAAACGTGGTACAGAAATTTCCTAACATCGTTTAGCGTTTTTGGTTGCAATCTGAAGATTGCCTTTTTTGTCCAGTTGTTTTTATAATGCGTCTCGTGAAGATAGCATTCAATCCCAAAATCAACCATGAATTGCTGGATAGCTAACAATGGTGCCTTTTCCGACTGATAAATAATAACTACTGGCCTCTTTAATTTTTCGTAGCCCATAGGCACAGAAATAGTTCCTTCTCCATCGAAAAAGCCGCCTATGTAAGACCAGTTCATCATTGAGGATTCTCTTTGTTCAGCATCGCCTTAAGCACGTCCATTCCAGGCACCGGAAACTTTACCGTAACCTTGTCGCGCCGCTGTGCCTTCGTCGTTCCTAATTCCTTTGGCGGCCACTCCTCGCGCTCGGGAAGCAATTCCTTGATAGGTCCGGCCAGCGGATGCTCGTCGGGCAGTGGGTCAATCCCGTGTTTTGCTAGCAGCCTGTCCAGCAGATGCTTTATCGTTCGGCTGTTCTGCCACTCCCTCAGAATCAGCAATGTGGCCAGTACGCCGGGCAAGAGCAATGATTGCAGGTGCAACTCCACGCAATTCCTCCTTCGTGTAATCGTCCCAGATGTCTTCGCCTTGCAGTTCTTCCTCTTTAGGCATTATTCCCCCTATCAGGGTGGCAAGAAGCACAAGCCATGCGTGCCGGTGTGTTCGGGATGTGCGTGTCGAACGGCTGCAATTCCGCTATCGAAACCACTTTGCCGCATAGATGACAGCGCAAGCCCATGCCCATAAAACGAGCAATCGGAATTTTTGGCACAGCATCCAGTTCCGCCTTTTCCTGCGCTATCTGCGCTTCTAGTTCCGTTCTTGGAAGTTCTTCAGCCATGTTTAACCTTCACCGAAATCTTTTGCTTCATTTTAACTTCGGCTTTTTTCTTGGTCTTTTCGCCGGACTTGCCCTTATTCGACAGTTTGATTGCCGCCATCATCAGCGGCTTTGCTAGCGGTCCCATGCTGCTCAGGTCAGCTTGTCCCATTGAGTTCCCTTATCAGGCGTTGTGCATCCTGCCATTCTAGTTTGTCATCGTCGCGCCATTGCGAGCAAATATCCCCAGCGGCTACACGTGTCTGTAAAGCGCGGCAGAATCCCGTCACCGATTCCCATTTTGGCTCATCGCCATCGGTTTTGTAGTGGTCGCAATCATCTCCGCCCTCAACTCCCCCGCAGTTCGCTCCACCATATTCCTGCCCGACTTTCGGAGCATTTATCCAGAGAAGCCCTAAATTGTCGGGGTCGGAAGTGGCGCGATAAATAGCTTCGCCCTTATTCGGCTCGCCATAGAGCTGCATCGAGCAGCAGGGCCAATATTCTATCTGTTTGGCATCGGGGGTCGCTTCTTTAGGCCAGATAATTTTCTTGATAGTGAGGCGTTTGCCGATAAGCCCGCACGTCTCCCCTTTTTCGTTGTAGAACTGGCAGTTGTAGCAGGAGGCAGGCTCATAATTCATTTCCTCGGCGGTGGTGAAAAGCGCTTCGCCTTTAGTGTTGATTACAGGCTCATCCGACTCGGGAGCAGAAAAAGCCATACGCATAGCGTTGATTTTCGATAGATTCTTCGACTGGTAAATCGGGAATCCGCCGTCTTCGATTTTTAGGTTAGCGCGACTCAAACAAACATCTCCTTAAATCGCTTTTCATCTCGCGGATGAACCCAATAAGTGACTGGTTGTATAGGAACCATAGATTGCTTCATTAACTCGACGGCACGGCGAAGCATTTCTGCAGTCAGAACATTACTAGCAGGAACAATTTTTATCTCTGAAGGGAAACTAAAAACGCGGAAAGGCCAAGTCCTGACTGCCGCAGTTACGGCAACCCCTCCAACCATTGTTTTGAAAAACGAGCGGCGATTCATAGGGATGGCGGCACCGCCTTCCTTATTTCCGCTTCAACGGTAATAAGAGCATTCGCCAGAAAACGTATGATGTTGCCGGGAATGAACACAGGCACGGTTTCGTCGCCACGCTTCATAATCAGCCGCCAGCTATCCTGCCCGAATACAGGCCATAGGTAGTGTCCGTCATGCACATCGAATTCAAAACCATCCGGCTCGGGGAAAGCGTCAAAGAGGGCATCGACTAGAGGGTTCAATTCTGGCGGGGCCGGAGCCTGTATCATTGCGCTACCTTTCTAGGACCGAACATTACGCCTTTTCTGTGAAATAGCAAAGAAGATTTGCCGAGAGCCTTGGCGTGCTGCTCTTTTTCTTCCTGTTCTTTTTTCTTTTGCCAGTAGATGCGGCTATTCAAGTCTATGCCTTCTTTCATCCAGATTTCAGGCTTTGGCAGGTCGGCGGGCAGTGGCCGGAAGGTGTGAATGAGATAACGGCGAGCATCGTTCGAGTGGGAATTTTCGTGGCTTGGCTCGTTTTTAGCTTCGCCAGACCTATCCTTTGCCCACTTATAAGTGCCTAATTCGCGAATGGAGTTCACATTGGATTTTGCGACAAAATACCGTGGAGAGCCTTCGATATTCGGGTTAAAAGGGTGCTTAAGGCGTGGGTCGATGTGGAAATATTGGGCGCATTTGAATAAACCGGGCTTGACTTCCTTATTGGCTGACTGACCGCCGATGTTGTACTCCTCAAGCTCAATCGCAGCCGCTCTTTGAGCGTAGTCGTAAGCCATGCCTTCCAGCATCCGACCCTGCATAATCGTGTGCCACTGGTCGGCAATGGGGGCTAACCTCAAATCCGAGCCGTAAATCTCGGCAAATTCGTAAAGATTGCCGTCAGGGCCAAGCGAGGCAAACTGGATAGCCCACGGGTCTCCTTCCTCACCGCCACCCACGTCCACGCCCACATAAACAGGCCATTCTGGCGGAGGAGTGGACCTTCCACCGAAGATTTCCCACTTCTCAGAATCATCCCAAACGTGCGTAGGCTCGCTAAATTCCTTGTAGATGAGGTCGGTGAAGTCCGAAAAACTGCCTAAAACGAAGCGGTCATACCAATCTGGCGGATATAGACACTTCCTGCGGATGTGGTACTCCTCCGGCAGGAATACGTTATCCATCGAGGAAGCGCCAATACCGAGATTTAAACCTTTCATCTCGGGAGAGCGCTTATGATCGAAGAAATACCGCCACTGATAGTCATGGCCAGCAGGATTTGACGAAGAACGGTAAAACCGCCGATTGACACCCTTGCGCCGGAGGCGGCCCGTGAGCATCAAAAACACTTCCTCGGATACCTCCGAAGCCTCATCCACACCGGCAAAACTCAAGTTGAGCGACCGGATATGCCCCATGACCTTTGGCTCTGAAATATCTAGGTGCCGGAAGATAACTTGATGCCCGCTATTGAATGTCCAGGTCTTTTTAGCCTCAGCCCACTCGCCCATTGAAGCTGGAACAAGCTCCAAAAACGTCTTCATGGTGGTGGATTCCAGTGCGGGCATATTGAGACGCCCGAGAAGGGAAAATCCATTTGGCTCTATGATGGCGTTACAGATGCACGAGGTGCAGAGGGCTACGGATTTCCCGGCTCCTTCACCGCCAACATAGGCAGCGGCAAAGTGCGTGGAGGTTACAAATTCTTTCTGCTTGGGCATCCGCTCAAGCCCAGCAATCGCGTCAGCTAGTTCCAGCTCGCCTTGCCAGTAGCCCATGCGGCGAGTCTATACCTTCCGCGGCCGAACGTCATCCCACAGCGGACTCAGCGCCAAATATAGCAAAAGCAGAAATATCAGCATGTCTAGTACCTCTCGTCTTTTAGCCTAAACGTCTGATAGTCAATCTTAGGCCCAGGCATTGAATCCAGCTTAAACCGCTTCTCTTGGCACGTCTGGCAATTGCAAAACTGCCACTTCGATTCCGCTACATGCTCGTTAATCTCTTTGTACTCCAACCCCGGCACCCTCGGAAATTTCATTTGAGTCCCGCTCCTCTCGCAAACTCGCACACCCCACAATGGCAACTCTTCGCGTGCTCTTGATAAGCCGGAGGTCCAAAGAATCCTCCACTCTCATCAGCACCCCGTGCACCAACAGATAGCTCTCGTACCCGTGGCACGTCTTCACTAGTTTTACTTCCACCGCCATTGCCTGCCTCAGCCTCCGCTACCGTCTCTAAAATCAAATCCCTAACGTACTCACCAACCACCTTACCGGCGTCCTTCGCCAACCCAGTTAACTTCGTTAAATCGTCGTTCTCGATATACACTTTCAACAGCTTCCGGTCGTTGAATCTCACGGGACCACGTTAGCAGATGGGACCACGTTGTCAAGTGTTTCATGGGACCACCGAAAACCCTAAAAATTATATATGCATAGATACAATAGTTTCGACACCCGGCCTCTCATCGCCTGCTTGTCCCCACCCGGTATGCCAGTGTCCTATAACACCCATTATGTACCAAGTTGTAGTACTAGCTAAGTTATAGGTATTGTGCTACTTATCGCTAGTTGGCTTAGTTGACGTGTCGCTGGATTCAGGCAAAACACCATTAGTTGTGGTTTGTGGCTGATTCGCTGCTGGCTGAGCACCAGACTGGCCTACTGTTACATTGCCCATTAAGTTCTGTATTGCTAGCGTGAGATGCGGGTCTTGCTGCTTGGAAGTCTTTGCATTCAAAGGCCATATTGTGTTTTCGAGGACTTTGATGGCCATATTCTCTGAACCCTTTGTGAGCCGGTCGTGAGCCACTTGAATTGCGCGAGGAATCAAACCTAAGCTCTTTCCTTGCTCGGTTTGGAGAGTTCTATCGAAATCGTTTAGCTCGATTACATTTGTGACGGTATTTATGGCGATGTCTAATTCTTTTGCAATCTTTGCTTTGGAGTGGCCACTGGCTCTTTTAGCTAGGATGGCTGATTGAATGGCTGGTGCTTTGCGCGTTCTTTTGGGTTTGTAGGCTGTACGGGGCTGTGGAGGGGCTTCTAGGCTATCTGTAGGATTAGTGCTGGCCATTGCATCCGCACCCTTTGAGGAATTGCTTTTCTGCTTCGGCTAGCTTAGCTGAGAGGTCGTCAGTCTCAGTAATGCGGACTGCTAGCCGTAAGTGCTTTGTACAGCTTGGATTATCCTTGACCCAAAAGCATACTTTTTTCTGGCTTCCTGGGGATTTAGCCCACGTCCAGCCACAACTATCGTCTAGCCGCCATCCAGGAGGAACTTTTAGAGGGCTATTCTGACTGGCCATGCTGCCTCGCAAAGAAGTGTTTCTGGCCTTTGTATAGTGCGCGATATTCCACTTTCCGCCTAAGCCGTACTTCCCTGTTTATGTTCATAACACAAAACAGTTTGCGGATTCTTACCTTAAGCTTGTCTTGTAAGCCGCTTGCATCAAATGGTAAGTCTGTGGCCATGCGCTGAGTGTAACGCCGATCTGGTTTGCTGGTCAAGGGGCTGATTGGCTGAAAGTGGCTCGAAGGGCCTAAACTTTGCGCTGTGCCTTGCGGTCGAAGTCTGCTCTAAGTTGCTGCCAAGCCTCGTGATTTGCGCCTACGTCCTCTGCATCAGCTTGGCTTTGGCAGGCGCCGATGAGCTTTCCGCATTGCTCACACCAGCATCCGTATGGCCTTGCTGCCACTGTGGGGTCATAGATTACTCGGCAATTATGCTCCATGCTTTGCCTTTGGGCGGCCGCCCAATTTGCCGTTTCGCCGCGAGCTGGCTGCCTTCTTATCGCTTTTTATCTTGCCCAAGGCTACAGCTGCAGGGTTCTTGGGTTTATCGGTCATGGCTTGGCTGCTCCGCCTTTAAGGCTTTCGACTTCCGCCTGTAGTTGCTCGGCGCTCCAACCCTTGTACGGATTATCATCGGCGGGATAGTGCCGTTCCGACTGTGCAGCAAGAACTCCAAGGCTTCGGCCCAATTCCGCTTCCTCTTTTCGTAGAAGCGAATCAGGGCTTTCGCTTCCTTCTGCGTCTTGCTGGATTTTGAAGCCACCGTTCACCTCATCGTATTTCACGGTTCAACTTCCAATTTTTGCCATTCTCCATTGACGAAATACTTGTCAACTGGATTCGGCGAATCACACGGCACATAGGAGACCGTTAGAATCAACGTCTCTGCGTTTGTGGAAATGCCCATTACATGCTCGAAAACTAATTCCTTTGAAGCATTAAACCTGACTGTAGCTTTCATGGCTCCCAATTTCCTTTTGTTCGTGGAATGTTTAGTTCTGCGAGTTCTTTTGAGGGGGCTGGAAGGCAATCCAAGTCCTTCCTTTGCTCGGAACTATGTCGAGCTGTTCGCCCCCTATTGTTTACCCTGCCCGACACCCCTAACTTCCCTCACCCAAGAAGGTTTTGCTGTTTCTTAGCCGCGTGCAGCGCAACATCACTAAGTATTCCTTTGAACTGGCGGCTTAATGCTTGGCAACACCCCTCCCGATAAGCCACGCAGACGTAAGGGGTGAATACGCTGTCACCGGGTTGCTCGGGAGTTTTCTTTCCGTGTTGTGGGAAATACGCTGCGCTGTCTCTTGTTTCAGCTCTGCTCTGGAGCCAACTATCTGCAAAACCGGAGAACCCGGAGTTCGATGCAGCATGGAGCAAAGCAGAGGTGAGGCAAGAGTCAGCCAGCTTGCCCAGATTGGGCCGTTCCACTTCATTCGCGCCGAAGCGCCAAGAGTGAAGCAAGTAGACTTGGAAAAACGCAGTTGTGAATTCACCGGGTCCTTCTAAGAATTCATTCGGGGCGAGTGGCGAGCGAACCCGGTGAAAGGTGGCATACTCACCGGCCCGCCCCGAGGAATTCCTAGTGGTTTTATAAGCCAATTTACTCCTTCGTGTCAACTGGTTTTAAACCGGCAATTCTGGCAGTACATTTAAGGCAGGCATGTTCTATCTGTCTTTTCCCTTTTCGCTTCGTCATGCTGCGCAGCTCTGTCCAGCCTTTGCCATCCGCTTCTAACTCCTGCCCTGTCCCGCAAAAATTGCAGAGCAGGATTGTGTGTTTCGTTACTTTTATGCTCATCGGAGGACCCCCTGTCCTAGCTAGGCCCGTTTGGTAGCCGCGCTCTGGCGGCAATCTCCTGCTAGCCATTGCTCAAGAAAGGCTCTGGCTTCGCCTCGCTCCACCTGCTTATTACTGAACACCATTACCCGGTATCCCATCATCTGCGCCAGGTTCATCTTCTCAGCATCGCTCGACCAGCCAGCACCATGCTTGCCCTGAAAGTGGCCGTTAACCTCAAAACCCATCCGTAGCGATTCAGCATATAGATCGAACCTAAACTTACGGTCCAGCGAGAAGCGAAACTCGGGCCGTGTATCAATCCCTAGCTCTCGCAGGTGAATCCGAAGCAACTCTTGAGCAACAGTTAGCTTAGGTGCCATTTGCTCGCACCACTTTCTGCACCCTCTTTAAGCCCAAAGCCTTCAATAGCTTATTGCTCGGCTCCGTAAAGCCGTTGTAGATGTTGTAGAGCGTCATCCGCGATACGCCCAACTCAGCCGACAAATCGCCCCAACTGCGTTCGCCCTTGCGCTTCTCCAGTAGTTTCGGTATATCCATGCAATCATTATAAGGCATATGTCAAGAGGCCTTGGACAGTTTTCCACAGGCTGGCGAAACGAAGTGTAAAATACCACTTGACAGGCAATTCAAAGTTTGCGATATTCGCGTTGTTAGGAGGCAGAACATGAGCTTCAACCTTCAAATCAAGCATGGCGAGAAAGAACTCTGTGATAAGTGCCGCAAGCCTAGTTATCCAGATCGCCCGCTGGTGGATATGTGGACTTCAGGCCGCAGTTACGAACAGCGCAACTTCATTCAGGTTCACAAGGATTGCTTGCTCAAGATGATTGCAAAGGAAGAGAAACTTCAATCCATCGAGGTGACTATATGACCTGGGAAGATTACGCAACCAACGACACGGCGCACGGCGGGGCGTGCGAAACGGAACACGACATCGAGCTAGAAGATATCCGGCGTGAAGATGAGCTGGACGAAGCGCGTGATGTTATTGCCGAGCAGGATTCGCTAGGCCAGTTCTTGAGAGACCCTTATGGAATCCTAGCCGCCAGCCGCAGCGTCAAGGCAGGGACGGATATGTTGTTTGCCGCGCTCCGCAAGAACGGCGTTTTCCGGCCATGAAGCCGGGAATCTCACGCATGGCCCTGCTGTGGGGCGCGATGGGCTGCATCATTGCGGCAGCGATTCTACTGGGGATGCTGACGTGGTAGAGGGCCTGTTTACTGTGCTGCTGTGGGCAGTGATATTTGGCGGTAGTTGTTTGCTGGTGGCAGGCGTTCTATGGCTGATGGGCAAAGCAATGGATTGGTGGCTGGAGGATTGATGCGAATTAATGCCGAGCAGTTTGCTGAAATTCTCGGGCTAGTAAGTGGCGGAAATCATGCCAGCAGCCAGCGCGATGAAAGCTTAAAAATTACAGTCATACATTGGGCCAATGCTACTAAAGAAGTCGAGTCTCGCTTGGCAGCTATTGAGCAGGGGCAAGGCGTTTTGCTAGAACGGCTGGACCATATGTTGAACGGTGGCGATGAACCGGACAGGATAGATGCAAATCATTTGGAAATGACTCAGCAAATCGACCTCATGGGGACCGTGATGGCCAGTTTTCAAGCCAAGTTGGATTCCATACAGGGAGCACTCTTGCTCCAGCAATTCAAAGCCAATGCGAAAGGAGCAACGAAGCCATGCCGAGCGAAGAAACAAAAGCGGCGGAAGTAAAGCCGAAGCGCCAACGCAAGGTCAAAGTCAAAGAGCCTCCGGCCATCGTAATCCCTGCTCCGACTAAAAAGCCGTGGGAACTGACAGCCGCCGAAGTGGACCTAGTTAAGGGGCATATAGCCAAGGGCGCTACCGATGATGAGTTGCAATTCTGCTTGGGTGTGGCTCGGCGCTACAAGCTAGACCCGTTTCGTGGCCAGATTTGGTTCGTGAAGCGCGCCGACCGCAACTTGGACAAGAAAGACCCTGTAACGAAGAAATGGGTGAAGGGCTATCGCTGGATTCCCATAGTCGGCATCAACGGGCTTTTGCATATCGCGGCGCGGGACCACAAAAAGTACTTTGGCTCCATCAGCAAAGTCAGCTTTGGCCCGATGATTGACGTGGAATGGAACGAATGGACCTGGGTGGATGGCCAGTCCGTCAATAAGGGCAAGCACAAGATTCGCGTGCCAGAATGGGCTGAGGTGAATGTTTACAAGAAGGGTGACCCGATGCCGACCGTGGGCCAAGTGTTCTGGGAGGAGATTTACCCGAATGTGGATAATGCGCCGCTAGTCCGTCAGATGCCCCGCTTGATGCTAGGCAAGTGTGCAACGGCGCAGGCGGTCAGGAAGGCATATCCGGCGACAGATGGGCTGTACGTGCAGGAAGAATTCATGGTTGAGCCATACGAGCCAAGCCCCGAGGCAAAGGCCAGCGAAGCCAAAGTGATGTTGATCGAAGAGAAAGTGACTCATTTTCAGGCACTCAACGGCGGGAAACTGCCTTCTGAGCAGCAGATGGCGGAAATCGAAGCGGGGCGCACAGCCGAAGAGATTCTCCTGCAAGCCTCTTTACCCAAGACGGAGCCTAAAGTGGCTGAAATCGCTCCTAAATCTCAGCAACCAGCTATTGGCGAGCTATGGCCAAAGGGCGAGAAGCACTCCACGGAGCGAGAGGCAAGCTGACATGTGCTGGCACAAATGGGCCAAATGGGAAACTTTTGAAGAGGGGTATCTACGCACTGAGTATTCCTTGCATGGAGAGAAACTGGCCGAGAGTGAGAAGTTCCTGAGCGGTAGATTTATTCGGCAAAGGCGGATTTGCAGCAAGTGCGGGAAATTGCAGCTTAGAAGGGAAACAGATACCTAATGCCACGCGGCAAACAGGAGCTAAAAGAATACCTCCAGAGGTGCTTGGAACGGGTGGAACGGGTGCCGGACGATGAGCCATGGTCGCAGATACGCTTTCCTCGGCAGGAGGCCAAGAAGCGGGTCAGCAACGAGCGCAAGAGCAAGCGCATTGTGATAGTTACGGATGAGCAGAATTTCAGCGAGTTCCATGCGATGTTCGAGGCGTACAAGCTAGTTTGTGGCGACGACCCTACAAGGGCAGTGTATGGCGTAGTTGAGGCGATGAAGGAATTTGATCTAAAGGGCTGGTTGGAGAAACAAAGTGTTGGAGAATCACAGAGATGAGCAAGCGACAGAAGCGCGAGAATACGCAGACCCTAGAAGCTATGTTACGAATGGCGGACATGAGTTTCTCTTTGGCAAGGACATGCGAAGCCGCCGTCAAGCAGTGTTTGAAAGGGATGGGCCTAGCTGTCGGGAGTGTGGCAGTGCCGCCAGTTGGGAATACGGGGAAATGGACCATTTGCATGGCGGTCGAAAATTCGCAAGGTGTTCCTGTATGCATAACCTTCAGTGGCTATGCCGAGCGTGCCACATCAAAAAGCACGGGAGGACGGTGAGATGTAGCAAATAGCCTATATTCTGCGAATTAAGGACAAGATTTACAGCGAATCACGAGGCGAAACATTCTACGAAGTGGAGGTGCTAGGTGCCAGCAGCAAAGTACCGCAAGGCGAGACTGAAGTTGGGCGAGTGCATCAACCATCCGAGCCGGATGGCAAAGGAAGGATTTAGCCAATGCGAAGCGTGTCTGCTGGCGGCGAGGCTAAGGCACAAAGGAGCAAGGCAATTCCCCCGGATATTGGGGGTGAAGGTGAGGGCAAACGCAGGTTTTTCCCTCGTTGGGCTAAACATGCCGCTCCAAGGTGCCCAAAGCATCCCTCAAGAGCCATGCGCAAGGAAAAGCAAAAGCTCCCGGTCTGGGCAACTACAGGGGCATTAAGGGAAGGAACGCGGATTGTGTGGCACTGCAAAGTGGCTGGTTGCCACATGGTCAGCGTAGGAGAGCACATGCCTTATTTTGGCGAAAGCGTGCGCGAGTTGGGCAGTCTGGAGGGTGTGTAGCCACATGGCCGCAAACGAGCAGCTTTACGTTTACCGCTGGAATCGCATGGGGCGCAAGGGCCAGCTTTGCAGGGTGTTAGTGCGCGGCAAGATGAATTCTTGCTCAGTAGAGTTCTTGGATGGGTTTCGAGCGGTGACGAGTAGGAATGCTTTAAGGAAGTGGAGGCCCTGATGGCCATCGCAAAAGTAAGAATTGCGCCAGTAGACAGGTGGTGCGAGTTCCACAAGATACATTTGGAAGACGCTAGGCGTTCGGCTATTTGCGCGAGTTTGGTCGGGATGGAGGTCGAAATAATTACCAATTCCATGCGCATGTCAGTCATCCCTGAATGTTTAGGCCGACTGTGGAGCCACACTAAAAAGACCACCGAGAAGCTGACCCAAAAGGGATGTGTGCCGTCAGGCGATGGAATTTGCGAGCACATGCTGGAGATGGACTAAGCGCGGCCCCGCGCCAGGGATAGCGCCTCGAAAGGAGAAGTAGACGATGAGCAAGGAATCCGTTTACGACGAACAAATTAATCCTTTGATGGCTCAGATTATCAACATTTGCCGCGAGCACAAGATTGCAATGCTGTGCGACTTTGCCCTAGGAGAGGACTTGCGTTGCACGTCGGCGCAACTCCAAGACGAATTTGAGCCACTGTACGACCAGCTTAAGGCATATGAGTTGCTTAGGCCGAAGAGGCCGTTTGCGGTGGCGATTACCGAAGAGACTCAACCGAACGGGAACAAAAAAGTTACGATGCGCCGAATTAGCTGACGCGGGGCCGGGGATAGCGCCAAGTGGAAAAGGGCTTAAGAGTTTTTGCGACCACCGAGCGGCGGGCAGCTTGGGTGGCTATCGCATCAAGGAGTTAACTTAAAGGAGATGACCATGAAAAAGATAATCGTTGGTGTATTAATCGCTGTTTTCGGATTTGCTGCCTTGGCGCAACAGGCCAGAGTGATGTCGCTTTCTTCTGATGATGCGAGCGATGTGAAGAAAGCGTGGGAGCAGCTACAAGATGCCCAGCGCCATTGGGACTTCATGCAAAAGAAAGTTCGCTACCACTACCTCACCGTTCCTTACGGAAGCCCCGATGCTACAAGTTCGGTAATCACGGATGATTTTTATGAAAACGGAACGGGGATTGGTTATGCAGTGGCGACCTCTTGCTTCTACAACATAGGCGGTACTGACAACCGCGAATCAGAAGCCTGCAAGAAGGAACGCGCCGAACGCGAGGAGCAAGCAAAGAAGATGCGCTATCTACGGCGTGCCAAAGGCTCCCGCACCTCTCCCTAAACAGTGGAATGGAATCATGCTCAATCCGGCAACGACGAATTGACGCGATAGCCATGATGCTGCCCACGCCGGGCTGTGTGAAAAGAATTTTCGGGCGGCTCAGGCACGTAGGCGGCCCGGGGTGCGGATTTTGTAGCAAAGTTCAAAGGAGAAAAACGATGAGACTGAGTGACGCGATTGCTTTGGGAAGGACACTATGTTTGCCGTGGGAGAAGGGGAATCGCGGTACTGGCTTTGACCGCAGGTGCGCTCTACAGCTCGCTTCTTTAGCTGCCAATGGTGGGAAGGATTGGTTGGAAAACCTCCCGGCCATGCAAGCGAGTTTTGGCTACAAGCTCACAGTTGCCGTGCCCTGTGGATGCAGAGATGAGGGTGAATGGCCGCACGATGGCAACGCATCTCTGCATCGGGCGGTCATGCACATGTTCAATCACCACGTTTGTACGCTCGGGGATTGGACTCTCGACCAACTCGTCGACTGGGTTCGTTCGGTTGAGCCACCTGAACTTGAGGAAACCGCAAATGGCGATAGCGCCCAAACGAGCGCGGCCACAAACCCGGTTTGTGCTAAATAAGAATTTGCGCGGCGGGGGCGGGGTGGAACAAAGGAGGAAGCGAGCGATGGCAAAGTATCGAACCGAAATAACTGTCTGGTGGCCACAAGTGAATGGGGTTGAGCCGCACGAAGTCCAGATATTCAATAATGCGGAATTGCTGGACATTTCGCACGGAACCATCACATTCACGCCAGAAAGCAGCGGCGGCGAGAAAGTTACGCTGAATGGAATCGCCTATCGCGTCAGGCAGTGGCCAAAGTCATGACGGCGGGGCGCGGAGGCATCCCAGTGAGCGAGCAGCGGATCGGATTTGCCGCGCAGCCAGATTGAGAGGGTATCGTGCCAACAAAGCAGCGTAATGCCCGTTTTCGGGTGGGGCAGGTGGTGGTGTGGAAAAGCGATGAGACTTATATGATGAAAATCGCCACTATCTATCCCAAAACCCTGCAAACAACTTGGCAGTTTCAATACGAGATGGCGACGCCGGGATTCAGCGGGAAGTGGAACGAAGCTGACCTGCGCCCCCTCACTCGCCGGGAGCGTGGCGCATGACCCAGCCGAGCAAAGCGGGAAAGGACAGCGGGGCGATGAGAGTGCTCGACTTATTCTGCGGTGCTGGCGGTGCGGCAATGGGATTGCATCGCGCTTTCCCGAATACTTGGATTATGGGTATTGATATTAAACCGCAGCCACGCTATCCCTTTCATTTTGTTCAAGCAGATGCTTTAAAGGTAGACCCTTATGGCTTCGATTTTGTGTGGGCAAGTCCACCATGCCAAAAATACAGTCGTTCCACGGCACTTCACGCAAGGGAACGGCATGAAGACTTGATAGCGAAAACGAGGGACAGGATTGGTAAATACAATTACGTCATTGAGAACGTAGAGGATGCAAGAAACCATTTGATAAATCCCGTTAGGTTATGCGGATTGCAATTCGGCCTTAGGGTTTTGCGTCATAGGTATTTTGAAACCAGCTTCCCGGTAGCGGAGCCGAAACACAAAAGTCACAAGGGACTTCTTGAGGGTGTGGACTATGTTGGCGTACATGATGGAACGATGTGCGGAAATTCTCGAAAAGTTTTGGCCGCGCATGGGATTGAACGCGACCCGAAGATGGGAACTGCGGCAATATACCAAGACGCAATGGGGATTCATTGGATGAAAAGTAGGAAAGAGATAGCGGAAGCTATTCCCCCCGCCTATTCCGAATATATTGCGAGGCAATTCAATAGACGGCGGGGCGCGGAGGCATCCCAGTGCGGGTAAACGAGTTTTGCTCCGGGCGAGTCAGCCGTGTATACGGCGCTCGGGGCATCAAAGCGGTAGCTGGTGACGGTCATACAGAGCTGGCGGGAAACGCGAAAGCGAGTACCTCACGCCGGAGCATCTGGACGCTAGCTAGGTGCAGGTTACCGCTGAGAGTTTTGCTGGGCGGGAGCGAGGAGAGCGATGGCAAGTGAACGTAAAAAATACCCGAGAACTCCTGAGCAACGAGAAAGGCATCGGCTTCAGATGCAGGAGTACAGATGGCGCTTCCCCGAGAAAGTCCTGGAATATGAGAGGGAATACAGGAAGAAGCATCCCAGAAACCGGAGCAGTAAAGACGAACGCGCACGTCACAAAAAGGACCCCGTTAAGTGGCATGCCCGCACCACTCTACACAGGAAAGTCTGGTGGGGAGTTATCAAGAAACCGTCTGTCTGCCAAGATTGCGGAGCGAGAAAGCAGAAACGGGAAATTCATGGACACCACGAGGATTACACCAAGCCGTTGGAAGTAATTTGGGTGTGTATTGACTGCCATTGGAAGCGGCACAAGGCTGAACGTCGAGCAAGAATGGAGGCCGCCCGTGGCTGACAAGCCGGACGTGGACTTGGAGAGGGCGAACAAAGCGCTTGACGAATTGTTTCGCGCCCACTATTCGGGCGAAGAGGCGAAGTCATTTCGCCATGCTCTCAGACGTAATTTTGCGCCAGCGCTTGCCGCAGAGTTCCGGGCCGTGCGGCGCGACCAGCAAGAAAAGATACGAGTAGGTCTGATTGTTCCTGAATCGCTGGCCATTGATGTTGTGGCTATTTCCTTAGCTGGGCTGAACGACAGCATAGAGCACACAAGAATGGCGGTTTGCAACGAAATCGAACTGTGGATTGAGAAGCGCCTAGCAGAACTGGAGGCCAGCAAATGAGCACCGGCGAACGAGCAGCGGGCGGGTTGGAAGCATTGCAGCGGGAGTGGCTAGAACGCAGCAGGGAATGGCATGGCCACAATGCCGATAAAGAGCAAACCTACAAATGGCACGCCGACGCGCTGGCTCCGCACATAGCAGCGCAGGCTAAAATGCGAGAACTCGTAGCAGAAATTGAGACGCACTGTCCTTGCGGCCATCGGCCAGAATCACCAAAGACACATGCACATGTAACTGGATGTCCCGTGGCGCGGCTGGTCGCGGTCCTGGAAGGGAAAGAGGCCGAGTGATGGCGGGGCCGAGCAAAGCGGCAAAGGAGAGCGCACAATGAAAGTTTGCTTCTATTGCACCAATTTCCATCAACTTGAACCCGGGAAAGAGTGCGAGTGCGCTTGTCACATAGTCGCGCCAATCTTTGAAAAAATGCAATCAATCAACGGTGAATTGTCTTGGACTATCCCGCAGTTGGTGGCAATCAAAAAACTGATTGAAGAAACCGCAGAACTTGCAGATGCATGGGCCGATGCAGGCGGCCACGTTGGAACAGTTGGCGAACATATTCGAGCATTGGTGGGAGGCCAGCCATGACCCAGAGCGGGAGAGGAAGTAAGCGGTGGCGGCAAGTGCGATGCCTTAACTGCGAGGGAGTCTACTTGATTCCCGCTGGCCAAAAGCGATTGTATTCATACGAGCATTGCCCGTATTGCGAAGATTGTAGGAAGTTTAGGGCCGTCGACTTGCTGGCGAGGACGCGGAAAGGATGACGGTTCGCTTGCTTATAGGGTGCTCGCAGTGTCCGACATTCGCTCCCACGGGCCTGTACGGACCAGACGGTGCGGCCAGCGAGTGCCCTACAAGCAGGCGAGGCGGGTAGCTAGAAAGGGAGGGGGAGATGAGCTTTTTGGTGATATTGGGAATCGTATTTCTTCTCGCAGGTGGTGCATGGGTTGGGCAACTTATCCTATTTCTCGACCGCAAAGCGCCATTCGATTACGGTTGGAAGGGAATCTGCGGAGCACTAGTGTGGCTGTCCTTTATTGCATGGGCGATGATTACCGTGATGGACAAATTCGCATGAGGAAGCGGGCGGGGCGATGAGCAATGAATCCCAAGTGTTCCTCTCGATGCTTATATTCATCTGCATCGTTGGGATAATCGGTTTGCTTGCCAAGCGAGGGGAGCAGAAACATATTTGCTCGACCTGTGGGCATCGCGATTTCAGGCATACACAGATTGGTTGCGTCTTGTGTCGCTGTGGGCAATTTACGCAGCGGGCGGGAGCGCCTCAGGAAAGGAAGAAGCCCGAGTGAAAACGGTCCTACAAGGGCTAGGGTGTGTGGCTTTGCTGGCTGTGGTTTGGCTGGCTGCTGAGGGTGCGTATTCGATTCGCTATGCTCGACAACGTAGCGTATATACCTTTGACCAGCTAAACAAGGTGCTGCGCGAGACGAGCCAGACTTTGGATGAAACACGAAAGGCGGCTACCACATGGAACACAGCGAGCGAAAAACAATCACAATACGCTACTCTTGCCCTTGGCTCCATCAAGGAGACTACTGCCTCTATCCAAACACTTGTAAAGCGGACGGATGCCTCATTGAACGAATCGGTATTTCCGAGTTTGGTAGCCAGCGTGAAAGAGCAAAACCAGTCTTTATCCAAGACCCAGACAGCCTTGCAGGAGAACCTATTAGCCCTCAGCAAGGCAACAGCGGCTGGACAAAAAACGATTGAAGACGCCGATGCCGTAATTTCTTCACCAAAGCTACAAGAAACTCTTGCGTCAACGGCTGAATCAGCGAATAATCTCGCCAGTGCCACAGCGGACGGGGCAGCAACGATGAAAGATGTGCGAATAGCAGTAGACAAGGAAGTGCAAACGCTGCTGGCCCCTGTCAACAAGGCGAAAATGATTGTTCTTTTCACGGCCCAGTTAATCGGCAGACTTTACGGATTCTAAAGGAGATGGAATGGCGACAACCCCAGTAGTTCCCGCAGGACACGTCAGTTGGCTAAAGCGCGTAGGCAGCGCAATCTATACCGGACTCAAGGACGTAGTTGGCTTCCTTGGCAGCGCGAAAGTCCAGAATGCGGAGGCGCAAGTGGCGAACGTGGCATCGTTACTCCTGCCGGCGGAGGCTCCGCTGATTCAGGGTTTCCAGGTGGTCATTGGCAAGATTTTCCAGCAAGCGGTGGTGAGCGAGACGGCGCTAACGAATGTCTCGAATGCAGGCTCACAGAAGCTCTCGGCGGTTGTGGCGGCTATTGGGCCAGAGCTTGACCAGTGGGTGGCGAATAACTTCCCTGGCTCGGCTACGGTGAGCGCGGACGTAAAGGCAGGACTTGTGAATGCCATCGTTGCCTTGCAGAACTCCATCACCGTCCCAGCTACGCCGCCCAGCGCATAAGAGTTCCCTGCCCGAGAGCGGGGAATAGGGCTGACAAGGCTAGAAGGGCGGGTTGGAATCCCTGCTGGGGCTAGCTTTGATTGGCCCTAAAAAGTTTTGTGAGTAAAATCCCAGTCCAAGGAGGGTATGTTCCGTCTTTTCCTAGGGGCCAGCAAAGTCTGGAAGACCCCCTGCTGGCCTCTTAAAACTGCCAATGTTTACGTACATCCAAAATTCAGGTGCAATGCTCAAGCCAGATGGGAACTTGCTTGCTATCGGCTATTCAGGGCTAGGCATCGCCAAGAACGACCCGAGCGCCCAGCACATCCCGAATATGGGGCCAATCCCTTGCGGTAAGTACACCATCCTCGAGCCGATTGACTCGCCTTCGCATGGTCCATACGCCATGCACTTAGTGCCAGACACAGCCAACGAGATGTTCAGTCGTTCAGCCTTTATGATTCACGGGGATTCGCTGGAGCATCCCGGAGCCGCGAGCGATGGCTGCATCATCCAGCCGAAGTCAGCAAGAATGACTATCTGGGAATCTGGCGACCATGACTTGCAGGTTATTCCGTGGGCGATTGAGCAGGGGGATGAGGGCGCCGCCAGCGACTAGTTGCCAGCCACAGCATAGCCGTGATGAAGATTATATAAGACATACAATCCCGCCAAGTCTCCCAGCCGGGGAACAGCAAGAGCGAAAAGTCAAAGAGGGCCAAGGACAGCCACAATAGCCCGAGGGTGGCCACAACCCCTTTGCGCGTCCTTGCGATTGCTAGCAAGCCCAGCAACGCCAAGAACAGCCCTTCTACGAGGATTGCGGCAGATTCCATACTTCCCAAACCACGATTGAGGAGGCTATAAGGATAATGGCCGTGTAAGCCATCCAAATGAACGTGTAAATTGGATGCTGCCAGCCGAGGATGAATTGGCAAGCCTCTATTACGGCTGTGCCCCAAAGCTGAGTCTCGAACCAAATCCTAATCGCCGGACTCTGGTTTGGTGTTCGCTTCGCCAGCCAGATCGCCGCTAATAGGAGTAAAGAAAGCGACAAAACGGCCTCCTACTTTGAAGTATTCAACATCCTCGGCGTCGGCAAAGGAAATGAAGATTCCTTTGTCCGTTACCTGAAGCACTGTTACAGTTGCATCCAAACCCGGGCGGTGTCCACCTGAAATAGTAGTTCTCCTTTAGCCTATCGGCTAGTCGTCTCCGTTGATTCCCATATGCTTTGCCAGCTTAATACGAAGCGCGATGAATTCCCTGTAAAATTTGAAGTATTTCCTGTCAGCTTCCAGGTTCTCACGGTCAATGTGCTTCTTGAGGTCGGCAATCTCTCGCCGGAAAGTGCCCACGGTGAGCCGGAACATCAAGGCGATAAGTCCGATAAAGGCGGTGATTACGGCTCCCCATGCTGCTGTCTCCACTAAGCCCCCGACTTACTCAGTTTTCTTCCTTACCTGATACACAGTTCCGATAACTGTCTGCATATCGTTCCGTAAATCATGGCGCGTCTGGTCAATGTTCTCCATAATCGGCTCGCGCAACTCTTTCACTAATGTTCCCGTTCTTGCTTCCAAGAGCAGCCTAAAATCCCGCATCAAATTTTCGTTCTCATCCTGAACAATCTTGCGAATCTTGGCGGTCCATATTTCAGGGTCTAGGTCGCCAGCCTTTGAATGCCTTCCGTCGCCATTACCATTCTTGCGTTCCCATGGGCGATATTTCAAAAACATCCCAAGCGCTGCCAAGAATAGAACCCCGCCAACGCCTACGTTCTGGGCTGTAGGGTCCATTTTACGTTGAGTATTACGCTAATTTCCTTTCTCGGCAAGGCTTTTTCGGTAGGCTGCGCGTTGCTCCTCGGTCCAGATTTCCTTTTGCTGAGGGATGGGACTTTGCTTGAGATACATGAACACAGAGACAGTTCCGGCCACAAGGAAACCAGCGCCAAAAAGGTACATCGTGTGCTTTAAGCCACCATTGAGATTGAAGTGCTCAGGGTCCAACCCCATAGCTGTGAGGCTATTCAGTACGCCTGTCGAGCCACCGCCAATGAGAGCAGCCCAAAGGCCCAACAGCCAGTGTCCCCAATCAAGTTTTCCCAATTTCCCCTCCTTTTGCCTAGTTTCCTGCTACTCCACTAGAAGTCATATTGCCAGCAAACATGGTTTTAGCCGGGGCCGATACTGGCTGAACTGTAGTTCCTGAATAACAAGTACTTGCGTTGAAACTCAAGGCGCTTGTACCTGTACCATCTGGTTTGCCGCCCATCACGGAGAGGAAACAGTCCATTGCCGGGTTGGCGTTGACATGCCCTGCCCATGCGGATGTGAGGGCCGGACCAGGAGAACATTGTCCGCTGGTTTCAGCCGGAACGCCGGAGTAATTCCCTGCCGTGTCAATCGTTCCCGAGCACATGCCAACATTGCCGCTGGCTACATCGGGACCAATCAATGGAAAGGGAAGATTGCGGAACCATGAAGGCTTGCTGGCCAGATACAGTGACGCCGGAAGCGCTGATTGTCCAGCCCCGGTATCGCCCACTGTCGGTAATGATTGTGGCATCACGGCGATACCAGTGGGGACTTCCGATATGCTGCCGCAAACAGCCACCCAGCCGGTGTCTGAAGCGCTGCCACACCAGCGGGTTGCGTTCGATACGATGTCCCAATTCCCCCAAAAGTACCGCGTAGATGCCACAATCGGGTCTGCGGGAGCTAGATCATTGCTGCCAACTTCATAAATAAAACCTACGGCAAATCCAGCAGTTGTGGAGTAGCCAGCGGTGGATACTGTCGGTGTCCCAAGAACATTCCCGATCACGTTTGGATAGCGGCTATGGTGCATAAACCTGACGGCGGTTGTGCCGCTATTCTTGACGACGGGTGTTGGTTGATTTGCTCCCGACTCCCAGCCGGTAAAAAAGTTTCGATAGAGCGTATCGGCAATCTTCGGGCCGTGGAAGTTTTCGCCAAAGTATGCGTTGGTGATATTGCCTTCAAAGAGTTGGTACCGATTTCCCGCGTGGGGAAAATAGGCTGGGTTCAGTCCTGAATTGTTGCCGTTGTTCTCGAAGATGCTGAAATTATAGCCGAAGACGTTACCGGTTGCAGGGCCTTCCTCTACCAAAGTACCTTCTAAATTCTGAATGATATTGTTCTGGATGAGGTCATCGGTACCAAACGTCAGATTGAATGCGTAGTTGTCCGCCCCGGGCGTTAGCGTCGTGCCCCAGAAATAGTTTTGCTCAAAGGTATCGTGAGAAGATACGATAGCCCAAACGCCGTAGGAAGGTGTCTTTACAAATCGGACACCCTTGAACCAGCATCCAGCCGTGTAAATCATACTGATGGAAGCTAGGGAGTTGTCGCTGGTCGTGTCCAAAGACAAGTTTTCGACGCCGCTATTTTGCAGCAATGGGACAATAAGCGCGGTCGGCGTATTTGCCGAGTTCCAATTAGGATTTTTCAATGTGCCGTTGAGCGTGACAACGCCGGTGCCTGCGTTCACGGCGGAAACTACGAAAGTTTCCGATTGCGGACGGCTCAACTGCTGATTTCCATTATCTGGCCCATTGACCGCGCAACCAAAGGTTGCGTTGGCATACACGCCTTGGTCCGACCATGAGGCAGTAACCGTTGGGAGTACGTTGGTTGATGTGCCAAGCGCTATATACCAATGGCCGGTAGTCGCATACGTTACCTGCTGATTTACGCCGTAGGTCGTGCTTGAGTTCCATGCCGTCGTATATTCCTGGTTGCAATCCCAAAAATTACCATTGTCAGGAGCCTCGTTGCTGGGGCCGGAGCAAGAGGTTCCCGATAGACCGAAGGAACATTGGCTTAACACCACCCCTGTCGTTCCTGGCACGACCCCGGTTGTACTCGCCAACGTAACTTGATTTGACCCTTGAGCATAGCCTGCTGTCCACGCCACTGTTGGGTCGCTGAACGGGTTTCCCGCAGTTGGGCTTTGCAAACAGATAGCGCCGGAGATGCCCGTACAACCGTCTTTTGCACCTGAGGCCATCACCAAAAAGGTCTGGTCAGCGCCACTACCACGCAAAACTACGTTATTAATCCTAATGCGGATACCGGGAGATACGGTACCAGTGGAAGTCAGGTTGAATGTCCCCGGGCCGAGCAGGACATACTGATTCGTCCCGCAAGCAGCGATGGCGTTGTTGATGGTGTCAGTGGTTCCTGAATAAGCGGCAATGGTTGATCCGCACTGCGTCCATGTGCTTGAAGGGATGCCTCCCGTAACACCAGCTTGTGCCCAACCATTTGTTCCTAATCCTCCCGCGCCTGCCGATGCACGGGTGTTATCAATCAGCCCGGTATAGGATTGCGCGTGAGTAGAAAGCGTGAGGAATAAGAATGGAAGTAAACGTAACCGCTTCATTTCCACGTCCCGCATATCCCGCCGTTACCACTGGTCGAAGACTGGTTCCAAGAGATGGGACAAGATTGTGAGCCGGAGGAGCTTAAAACTGAGTACTCCATCTGATAAGTGAAACGCGAACTTGTCAGGGTGGTTCCGATAAGCGTGAATCCGCTTCCCGCTGTATACGTTGCCGCTGCTGTGCCGTTATTTGTAGCAACCCAAAAAAGTGCCAAGTCGGCACTGCCTGTGGGGACTATCGTTGCTGACATAGTGGTTACGGTGTTGCCTGTGACTGTCCCCACGGCGGCATCCACTGAACCCACGCCACCTGTCGTACTGATGCATCCGATTCCGGTTATATTTTGATTGGTTCCCGTCGTCGTGAGAGTTGTTGTCGAGGGGGAATGAGTGATAGAGAATGAATCAAAAAACTGGAAGCTGCCATTTAGGTCAGCACTGAGAAACGAACTGCCATTTGCCGTGTATGAGTTCGCCGGACTCGCATTGTCTGAGACCGAAAACGGAGTGCCCAGCGTTCCGTTCTGATTGGACACGCCACAATGAATTGTTTCGCCTACGGACGGATTCGCGCTCCAAGTACAGGTTGGGTCACTGAAGTTCTGCGTAGCGAAGCACGTTTTCCCTGTAACAACTATAGACGACCCGCCTACACCACTTTTAATTATCGTCGGGCCATTGATTTTCGTGGGGCCATTCACCACATCTTGCGGACACAAAATCAATACTAGCGCGAGAATAAATCTCATTGTTCCACCACCACGGTGTAGGTTGTGCTGACTGGTGTCAATGAGATAATGGCCAGAACTCGAACGGTAACGGTATCGTTTGCGCTAACAAATCCGTACCAGATGCATCCGAGACCAGGGTCGGCATTTGGCGTTACGCTCACCATCATTCCAGCACGAGCACCGGGAACGCTGACGGTTATGCTGGCGGTTGCACCTATGGCGAGTAAGGAGCCACCTAAAGCCGCTGTTGTCGTTGAAGCCCTGAAGCTCATTCTCCGCACCGCCGAAACACAATGTAGGTTGAAGCCGCAACCGGAGTCCCGCCAAAGGTGAATACGGGAGCCGTCGCGCTGACTGTCGTTTCATCTATCAGCGTTGTGGTGCCCGTTCCTCCCGTCATTCGCATATCGCAGAGCATCGTGCCAATGGGGAGAACATTAGCGGCAACAAAGGTGTCGGTGATGGTTGGGTTAGCTGCCTGTCCGGTTCCGCTGGAAGTGAGAGTCCATTTACAGGTATAGCCGATTCCCGCTACAGCCGTCACCGTCGCTGTCGTTCCCCACCCTGCACTCAATGCGAGCTCTCCATTGGTACAGGCCGTGCGTGGAGATGAGGCAACGCAACCAAGGTCTACGTTGTTATAGATTCCGTGCGGGCAATGGTCGGTGGAGTTCCAAGCGAGCATATCGGCACTAGCGGCTCCAGTCTGTCCGGTTGTTTCTGTGCCACCGATTCCATTCCCGGTTAGCGCGGGCGGGCTGGCACCAACTTTTACCGAACTGCCCGTGAAGGCTGCTCCCGCCGTGTTGGTACAAGTAAAAGTGTTGGCGGTGGTGATAGCTTCATCACAGATGGAATTGCCAATAGCCGTAGCACTGGTTGCCTTAGGCATAAATCCGATTGTCAGGCTGGACAAATTCTTGGTGTAAACCGTTGCGCATCCAGACGTGGTGGAAGTCGATTCGTTAATTGCTCCGGCGTGGTCAACAATGTAGCTACCCAACTTCGTCGCCGTTTCCGTGCAGGAATTTTGTGCATCTGTGAAGGTATTAGTTACGTTTCCCTGAATGTTCGTTAGCGAGTAGTCGGTGGGCGATCCGTTAAAGTTGCTGACTGCTACTACGGTTGTGCCTGAGCCTGAAGGGTTATAGGCGTTGACGATATGAAATTGTGTCGGCAGTTTCGTGGGATTCGCGCATGTTACAGGACATGAGGTATTCGCTCCCACTGATATCCCCGTGGTCACATGCTCTACGTCAATCGTATTTAGTTCGGTGAAACTGCCTTGAAGGTCAATCCCCACCGTTGGATTAGTAGCGCAAGAACCTTGTGATGCCGTAATCCGATGGAACTGCCCAAGAGACTGGGATGCAGCCCGTATCACTAATGGAATTGTTCCCGCTGTGCAGCTTGAACCAGGAGAAAGATTGATGTTGTCATATGGTCCTGAATTTTGCGGCTGACCTTCTATGAGTAAACCAATGTTCGTGAAACCACGGAAACTTGTGTCATGTATTTCGCTGTGTTGCTGTGCGTACCAGTTCAAAACGTCCACGCAACCAGCGATGTTGTTACAATCCACGCCCATGCTACGAAGCTGGATGCCAAATTGAGCACCAGCGTTTGAAGCTCCACCACCACCCATAACAACTACTGGGCAAAAGACGTTATAGGCACTTGCTGCCGCTGCGCCTGTTCCATTGTCCGTACCCCACTTGAGAGTGATGCTGGTTGTCGAGCCGATCGCGGAGATGATGCCGTAAGTTATGTTAGGCTGAGTGCCTCCAACTAAAGCACATCCTATTGGTGTATTTGTGGAGTTCCAAGTAGTGCCTGAGCCAGTAATTACATCATTGGCTCCAGCCGTTCCCTTAGTGATAGTTCCTGTCGAATAGGTCGGAGGCCAAGAAGCGCTTGCCTTGAGGTTTGAGCCGTACTGCGCGGTTACTGACCTTCCGCCTATACCTTTAATAACCCACGCATCCGGCATGACCGTGGGAACACTCACAACCGTGTCACCGGGGGGCAGCCAAATTTCACCGCTTGCCGGTAGGGATGCTGCCGCGAATGGATTCACGCTCCAAGTCAGACCTTTCAAATCCGTGGCGTCTGCAATTCCTGCTTGTGAATTCGCTGAGTTTAGAGCGATTAAGCAGGCTTGAAGTTTAAGGCCGTCATCCGCCCCGGGGTCCTGTGAACAGTTCCGGCGATTGACACTAGCGGGTTGAAGGACTCGGACGTTCCATATCCCAGCCTCACCATTGTTCAAGGTTGCGCTGCCACTGTCTGGAATCGTGAAACTCGTTGCCGCAATGGACTTAGCTACGTTGCCAGTGATATTGAAGGTATCCGTGCCACCCCGATTCACCGTCAGCGTGCTCCCGCTCTCGTTGACCAACGTAAATGCCATGTTACTGCCACAGCCGGTAGCGGTATGATCGGGAGCGGTGATGATGCTGGCCCCGCTATCGAATACGATAGTGGTTACGCGGTCAAGAATAGCTGTGGAGCTGTCACAGGCGACTACGTAAGGTGTCGTCGTAACATGGGCCGCGGCATTGCCATCAGCTACGCCCGGAGACACGAAACCCGGAGTTGCGCCATTCGTTGCCGTTGGTACTTGGCCTGTTTTGCCACCGGCGATTCGCGTAGCTACTCCCGAGGTTCCACCGCCAATCATATCTCCAATCGTGGTCATTGGATTCGTAATAGCGTTCGCAAGCACAAAAGCATCCGTGGCCAGCTTTGTCGTATTATCGCCGGGAGATTGCGTTGTCGCCGTAGTGCCATTAGGCAATGCTGGCGTACCAGAAAGGTTTGATGCTGTGCCTGTTGTGTTTTGGTTCAGCGTTGGGAAACTGGTTAGGCTCGCCGCGCTCCCAACAGGCGGCTGAGCAAAATGCATGATGCCAGCACTGTCTATCCAGACTTCTTTCGTAGCGGCCAGAAACCAGTCATAAATATCAACGGTCTGCCCCGATGGCGCAGTTAGCGTGAAGGGAACGGTACCCGTTGCTACAGGAGAAAGCGCGAATCCGGTATTAGTATTCGTGCCCGAAGTCAATGCACTCCATGCCGTTGAGCCACTAGAGGCAGCCACCGCTTGCGCCCACACGCTACCGCTGTACTGGCAAATAACCACTGTAGAGCCACTACCAGTCGTGCAATCTGTGGCGCTATTGCCATCCGTGACTACGGCGAGAGTGCCCTTGGTTTTTCCCGGCACAGAGGCTAATCCTGAAACCGTGGTTATCGAAACCCCTCCACCGGACCCGCCAATGCTGACTACTACGCTATATCCGGCTGAAGGAAACTCCATCGTATAAGTGCCAGGTGCAATGTAAAAAGTAACAGTGCTCCCAAATGTGATAAAAAGAGGATTGGCTACAGGCGTGGTCAGCGTGACATTGGAATATATCGAGACTGGCGATGGGCATGGCGTGCCACCAGATGGTGCAGGGCAAACATAAAGATAGCTGCTATTCGGAAATGGCCCAGCCGTGTAGGGAATGCCTTGAGCATGGCAATAGCCCGTTGCGAGCAGGAAGATAATAGCCAGGAGTAGATTTCTCACAAGAGCCTCACATGGCATGGCAGCTCACATCCAGCAAATCGTTTGCAATGAATACCGAGGCCGCTGCCACATCGCTGAAATTTGTAATCATAACCTGCGTCGTGGTTTGCGAAGCGGCGGGTGATTGCTTCTGGTAAAATACTGTCGTTGAATTGGTTGTGATGTCGTTCGCATCGCAAATCCAGTGATGCGCTGCCGCTGGCATGGTAATAGTGCAAGCGGAACTAGGAGCCGTACCTACGTTGATTTCAAAGGCTGCCGTCCCATTCTGGAAGTTTACAGTCGCCGCCGAGCCTCCGCAACCTGCCGCTGCGATGATCGGAGCCGTAGCTGAAATTAATAGATTTGGTGTTATGGGCACTGGTCCGCTGGTGTCAGGGAAGGCGTAGGTGCGAAGTGCTGTGTTGCCACTGAAGTTTAGACGCCCTACTTGCGATCCCGTCTTTTGCACAAGGATGAAGCCGCTATTGGCGTCCAAGCTGATGTCGCCAAATTGCGTGGCTTTGATTGCGCCCGCAATACGGGTAGCCCCCGAATTTACGGCCACAAGATTGATTACCTGCGAATCATTGCTCGCTGCGCCTCCACCCTGCGCTCCAACGGCTAGGGCAGTGGCCTGTCCAGTAGCGTCTCCGATGTTTAGAGCGGCGCTCACGAATCCTCCAGAGGGAGCAGAGGGCGTGATATTTAATCCTATCCATGCCTTGTTCGCGCCAACCGAAAAGATGTTTAGTCCAACGCCGCCATTTCCTGTCGTTGCATCGGAACCGCTCGCATTGTTGGTGTCAATTTCCTGTCCCTCGCACACAGCATTCTGATTTGCACAAAGAATAACAGCGGTCACGGCTGAGGCCAACTCTGCTCTCGAACCAAAGCGATATGTGCTGAAAAATCCGCAGTTCCCTGCCGAGATCGGCAACGTATTCCCCCACGTTGGGGTTCCTAGAATCATTTGCCCATGTATGCAATTCACTTGTTGGCGTATGCCAAGAACGGGCGGCCTTACGTCCACAAAAAAGGAATCGTTCATAGCTGAGCCGGATTCCGTGTTATGCGAGGGCGGAAGTGTGCCCCAAAGAGACATTGACCCATTTCGGAAATCCATGATTACTTGCTGGAGTGCTGGTGCATCGCCGGGATTGCCTGAATTGGCTGCCTGTTGTGATGGAATGATAATCGCTCCCGGCCCACCGGAAAGTGCCGCTTGCGCCGCCGCGAGAACTGCTGTGGCTGTATTCGATACCGGAGGATTGGTGCCGCTTGTCGCCGGCGTTGTTGTTTGCGAGTCCATCGTGCCAAAAGCAACGCTTGCGTGACCTTTCCAGAAAGAGCCAGCCCCACCTGTTTGCCAGTAGACGTTGTAGGTAAGTGCCCCAGCCGGGGCATCGTTCGGAGCGCAAAACAGTGTGCTTGTTGCGCCGCTAGTCACAACTGTTCCACTGGAACTTGAGGCGGTTGTTTCTCCAGTCGTCGCGCCATTGTAGGTTACTTCGCAGGCGTAGGTATTGGCTGCAACTGACCCGCTAGTACTAGTAGAAGTTAAACCGGGACTTGTCGAGGGCGGATTGACCGTCGCAGGGGTGGTGTAAGCATCAGCGCAAATAATGGCATCTAGCGTTTTGCAATTCAGCGCCCCGGTGAAGGTGTTGGTGTTAGTCCAAGTATTTGCCAAATCCTGCCCTGGTAAAGGCTTTTGAGACACCTGTGCACTCGCTGGCAAGGCCAGAAAAAAGAGGCTAATTCCTAGTCCAAATATCCCAAGTCGTCCCATTGCTCACCAATCCCATGAACTGCCCTTGTGCTGAAAGCGTAAAAGTTGTAAGCGTATCTATCGTCTGCCCACCAACTGGCGTCAGTATGGCTGTTCCCACGCCAGAATCAATCTTTTTCACGATGAATAGCTGGCCCGGAACACCCACCGCCGTTGGTAGCGTTACCGTGATTGTGCTAGCCGCTGTCGTCACGCGGTAGAGCGTTGCAAAGTTGGCAATCGTGAAATTTGTGCTCTGATTCGAGATAGCCAGCGAAAGATTTCCGGCTGTGATGAAAACTGGCGGAAGTGTTGTGCTCGTGGCAGTCAGCGTATTCAGGTTCGCTGTTGCGCCGACAATGCTATAGAGAATCGGCCCAACTTCGTTGCCTTGTGGGTCGCGGAAAGTTACCGCATAAAGTGTGTTCGCTGGCGTGATATTGTCGTTACCCCAGAGCGACACAGAAAAACTGCCATCCAGCCCAGTCATCACGCTATAAACTAAAGCTGGGAATATGCTTGTTCCGCTGACGCCTACTGGATTGCCTATTCCAATGTTCGTAAGCTGGAAAATGACACGCCCTTGCGCTATCTGCCCGGAAGTTAATGCTTGCAGGTTGCCGGAGACAGTACAGGGCGTCGGCATTTACTGGCTCAACTTTCTGGAGATAATTCCGGGTATTCCTCCACCACCGCCAACTCCGCCACCCACTCCGCCTTGATTCACGGGTGTCTGCGAAATAGTAACGGTTGCCGCAGCGGTAGAAAGTGCCGCTCCGGGCGTAGGCGTAGAGGGAGTGCCACGCTGGTTATAGGAGAGCGG
>Ga0307471_100000159_pt1 | contig 33231 bp, 30 predicted proteins | sample atmos_gasesAM3C__2_FD_204566 | JGI IMG/M metagenome (GOLD analysis project Ga0307471, IMG submission 204566) | Hardwood forest soil microbial communities from Morgan-Monroe State Forest, Indiana, United States - atmos_gasesAM3C_515 | ecosystem: Environmental > Terrestrial > Soil > Temperate... | reverse complement strand
CGTACTCCACTGAACGCCTTTCTGTTTTACGCGGTCCTGAATTCCGACTTCCATATCGATCCCGAAGGGATATCAAGGGCGAAGCCCTTGCCTAGTTGGCGGATTCCTTACGCCACTCGGCGTCGACGGCGCGTGGCAGCGACTCGAGATGAGTGAGAAACGTTACTGCGGTCCAGATTTTTTCGTCCGAGACGTCTTTGCCGGGGGAATCCCTGGTGCAAATTGACCGCCCCACGCGAACATTCCGGAATGCTACACTCCACCCTTCACGATCCAGAAGAGTTGATTTTCCGGTTTGCGGGGAGGGTGCAGTGCGAATTGCGGTGCGTTGGGCTAGAGGATCACATTGGCCTCATTTTCTCCGGCCGTGTTCGGCGTGCCGTGGCAACCCGCACAATCGTTCTTGAAGAGTTTCATGCCGGCCATCAAATTCTCTTCAGTAGGGGAATGGGATTCGATATGGTGGGCGCGCAGCTTCGAGCTAGTGAGCTTTATTTCCTTCGCCCCAGATTTTGGGTGGCTCTCCGGGCAGTGGCTTCGGTTCTTCGTCTTCCCGTTCTTTGACTTGCCTTGGCGGCAGCAGAAAAACGGTTTCGCGGTTCTTTACTCTGCCTTTTCCCTTGAGCCTTTCTGCGAGCGGACTCCAGCACTCAGAGCAGATGTCATATTCCTTGCCTTCAATTTCCTTTTGCCAACAATTTTTTGTTTTACCGCACAGGTCGCAAATAATCATCAGATTTCCTCTTCACCCGCGTGTTCGCAGGTAGTGGTCAGCTAGTATTCTACGCCTCGCGGAACGCTGTAATCGGGAAAGTGCCATCAGCACGCGAAGTCAACCGGAGACGTGCCCAACACCCGACCAATCAGGAATTAACCCAAGGTGTCAGCACACTTTTAGCTTGCTCATCCGAACTTTCAACTATCGCCGTACACTGGCAGGGCTGCGCCGTGAACGACTTTGGCGTCGTCTCCACACAAGAACAGTACGACGCGCGCGATTTCTTCCGGCTTCGGCCACTTCGCGAAGTCAGCTTTCGGCATGGCCTTCCTGTTCGCATCCGTGTCAATGATGCTAGGAAGAATGGAGTTGACTCGCACACCTGTGCCTTTCAGATCGGCAGCAAGCGAGTCCATCATGGCCACTGCTGCGGCTTTTGAGGCTGCGTAAGCGGCTACCCCTGCAGCGTGGTCGAGAGCTGCTTTCGAGGCGACGTTTACTATCGATCCGTGGCCCTGTTTCAGCATCACTGGCACCACGGCCCGGGACAACACAAAGCCAGCGCGGAGGTTCAGTGCAAGCATCAGCTCAAACACTCGGGTGTTCAGTTCCCACAAGCTGACGCCGCCCGCATAGCCGCCTACTGTATTTATCAACGTATCCAGGTGGCCGTGCTCTTGGAGCAGATCTTCAAGCAGGCCCTCAACTGCGGATTCATTCGTGACATCCAGACTGTGTGCTTCCAGGTTCTGCTCATTTCCACCTGCCGCGCTACGCAGAGCATCCCATTCTTCCCGTCGCTGATAAGTGACGGCCACTTTGTAATCATGCTTGAGAAATGCCAGGCTCACCGCTCCTCCCAACCCGCCCGTGCCACCAGCCACCAGGGCTATTTTGTCACCGACAATCGCAGTCATTCCTCCACCTCCAAAGCAAACTTCTTTGAACAATGCGCCATCGAAACTTCCGCGGCCCTTGTGTCACTTGAGAAGTTCTCCCCCGCGGGCGACAAGATCTTTCTTGAGGTCTTCCTGAATGGGCTTGTCGCCGAGCCATATTCCGAAAATCGCTGAGGCCAGGGCCTTGTCGTTGATGGCCGGCTTGTCAGCTCCCGCCACCTTCGTTTCGACACCCACGTCTGGCGTCCAGGCGATCACGCATTCTTGGCCGGAGCCGATGGCGTTAAAGTAGGCAATCCACTCTTCCGTTTTGCCCTCCGGTCCTTTCAGCGAGTCCCGGAAGGCATCGCGGATCTGCTCGGCGCTTGCATCGCGCAGAAATTTCATAACGACCTTTTTCTTGAAGTCGCCGTTGACGAGTTCGCGATAGCGTTCAGCCGTGCCTGCCTTGTGCTTGAGCGGCCCCGCAATCGCCCAGTCAGCCGCATAGAGTCCGATCGCGTACACCTTCACTCTCGCAATGGTTTTTGTGCGCAAGCCGACACCCAGCAAGGATGGGTCGCTATCCTTCACGGCGAACTTTACATCGGACTTGGGCTCGGCGACGTCCTGGGCCAAGGCGGTGCCGATCAGATAGAGGATGAACAATGCAGCAAATAGCTGTTTCATCGGTGCGCCTCCGTTGAGAATTGAGCCTACCACAGGCACCCTGATCCATCTGCAGATGTGCAGACAGCAGTCGAGTCAATTCGGAAAATGATGCAATCAAGTTCGGCGGTCGGGGGCATGGACTGGAAGTAAAAGCTCTTGTAGCATTGCTCGCATGAAAAAAGTGAAATCGGGCCATCGCGGTTCCGCGGCGAAAGGCCGCGGCGCTCCGAAAAACGTTGCGGCATACCTTGCTCGTGTCCCAGAACCCGCTCGCAGCACCATGAACAAGATTCGCGCGTCGATTCGGTCCGCTGTGCCACCGGAGACTACCGAAACCATCAGCTACGGGATTCCCGCTTTCAAATACAAAGGAGTGCTGGTGTGGTTCGCCGCGTTTTCGGACCACTGCAGTTTGTTCCCCACGGCCTCGGTCATCGAAGCGTTCAAGAACGAACTGAAAGGTTTCACCACATCCAAAGGGACCATTCAGTTTCCCACGCACAAGCCACTGCCGGCCGCACTGGTCAAGAAACTGGTGAAGGCACGGGTCGCACAGATCGAAAGCAAGAAGCGGCGCTGAGCGGATCGCCTCGAGATCTGTGCATGGCTTTGAAGACAGTTGACTGCCGCCATCATCATCGAGACGGGCGCAAGACTCGACGTCACTGTGCCATAGGCTTAGGTGGGTGTTCGGCGCGTTCCTTGCGCTTCTCTTCCACTTCTTTTTTGGTGGGTGGGTAGCGCTCGAAGCCTTTGGAAATCTCTCCCAACACTTTCGGCCAAATGCTATCGTCATCGACAATTTTCTGTTCCAGATACAAACGCCACGCAAGGTCTTTCCGCCTCAAATCGATCAGATCGATGACCAGAGATGCGTCCAAGCTGCTTTCCGCCTTCATCAGGTCATAGGTAAAGGCCCAGTAGTCGCTAATATAAGGTCCAAATTGTCCCCAGCTTCCGGCGGAGGGAGAGACAAACCCGGATTGGCTATTGGCCCAATACCGCACGACGAGGTCTGGCTGCTGATCGGGCTTCACTTCTTTCAAGCCCCGCGCGATCAACGCCTGCGACACTCCTGCATGGACCCGGTCGCTGATGAGATCAGGATTCAACTGCCGAAACTCCAGCGTATTCACGCCGCCGATGTAGGCAAATGTTTTGAACTTTGAGAAATCCAGGCTGGGATCAAAATCGACATTCATTTTCGCGGTCGCTCGCGGCGCCAGGATCAAGGTCAAAAATAGAGAGATCGCTGCAGCGACTCTGTTGAGATACGAATGGTTCCTGGATTTCTGCGGTCGGTTCATCGTCTGCTCCGTCAATCCTTTTGCGTGTGGTCTATCGGCCTGCTGGCGATTCTACACCACTCGGCCTCGATTTCCCCCGGCGATGAACTCGGCTCTGGCTCGCAAAATATGTGAGGAGGTTTTCAGACCAGTGAAGCTCGGGTGGCAACTGTTCGGGAAGGCGACCTAGGCCCCTCGCAGCTTTCCAGCTCAGGGCCAATTCGGAAAAATCGAATCCACCATGCCGCCCGCCCAGTATTGATAAAAGCTATCGTCGCAGGGCTTCACGACGTCGCCATATTTTTTCTTCGCGTGATTGCCCCAGTGCGGTTTTCTGCCGTCGACATCGCAGAAACCGTACTCGTCGGACAGTCCCCACGAGCTGAACACACGCCCGGATTTGCTGGCTACGTTGGGGTCCGCGGCCAGTGCGGCCACGGCCCGCCCACAGTACATTGGCGTCTCGGACTCCTCAAAATTGGAATCCTTGTTCGTGGCCTCCAGCCAATTGCCTTCGGTTACACCGAAATGCTCCAGAATCACTTCGGAACGCAGAAAACCTGGCGTAAGCGCAAGTACGGTCACGTTCTTGCGACGCAACTCCCGGGCCATAGCAAACGCCATGCGGATCACACCGGTCTTCACCAGGTCGTAGAATAAGTTTCCCCGATATTGATACGAATCGCCATCCGTCACCTCCACGATCAAGGCACCACTCGATTTTTTCGCAGATTCGACGAGCAGCGGAGCGGCAAAATGGCTCGTAATGATGTGCGTGTGAAGCGCGCCTTCCATCATCTGGAAGCCTTTGTGCAGATCGAGCTGCCAAAAGGGTTTCCCAAATTCCAGCAACGGGTCTCCGCCCCAGATGACATTGACCAGCAGGTCAAGCTTGCCCTGTTCCTTCTCGATGTTGGCAATGAGCTTCTGGACGGCCGCGCGGTTGGTGTGGTCGACAACGGCGGGGATGCCGACGCCCCCGCGCGCCGTCACTCTTTCCGCTGTTTCTTCAATCGTCTCGAGTCTCGTGGAAACGCTTCTTGCCCAATTTCTGGTGGCCCGCGAGCTGCGGCCCGTGCAGTACACCGTCGCCCCAGCTTCACCCAAAGCTACGGCAATTCCTCGGCCAGCCCCTCGGGTCGCACCTGCCACAAGAGCGACTTTTTCGCGTAGATCAGGGGGAGTGTAGGAAGGGGACATGGGTGCCTCCAAACGAGAACGTGCAATCCTACGCTAGTTTGTCCGCGCCGCATCGGAGCGGCAGAAGCCTGTCAGTCAATGTAACCCAACGGGGGATTTTTGCACCAACAAAAGTGAAGGGAATTCACCTCCAGGGGCGGATGACGGCGCACCCGGAGAGCGCCGGGATAAACCGGCATGTTCTGAGCCCCAACCCGAGAAGCCTACATGTGGGTGGTAGCGTGCGGATTCGCACGAGGAGTGTGTGTGATGGGTCAGTCGCCGCGCCCCGTGCGGGCACGGGGCGGATTGACCAAGAGGTCCCGACTCGCTGCCGCGCGGTCTAGACCTAAGTTGAACGAGCGCTGGCCCGGCCTTGTAAATGACAACGACCGTATGGTGCATCCTGGGAGCTGAACGAAGTAGAAATGATTAATCCTGCGCGTTTTAGGTACTGGCGGCCTCCCTCGGACGACTTTCTGAACTGACTCATCGGGGACGTCCAGGGTGGGGCGGTCGCGGGCGCGGTGACTCTGGATGCCGATTGCGGGCGGATGACGGCGCACCCGCAAGGAATCGACTCGTCTGTGGTGCGCCGGAGACAGTCGCAAGGTCCGAAATGTCCATTAGTACCATTGCGCCAGGAAAGCGCAATGATAGGATTCCGCTGTTGGACCTCCCGGCCCAAAGGAGAAGAGTTGGCAGACACGCCTCTCTTGCGCCGGAAGGAAGTGCGCATCCCTATGAGGATGTTTGTGAATCTTCGTAGCTCGGATACTCCCTCGTTCGAAATTGCCCCCACCATCGACATCAGTTGTCACGGCGCTCGAGTCTTGACCAGGAACAGTTGGCAGCCTAATCAGCAACTGTCGGTGCGATCGATCCGTGGAAATCTCTACTCCCGCGGCCGCGTCGTTCATTGTCAACCCTACAGGGATAACTCCTTTGTCGTCGGAATCGAGATGTATTCTCCCACGGCCGATTGGACCACGCGCGAGGCGCCCAAAACGACTTGATCGCGTCCGCCGGGGCGCGCTCGTATGTCACATGCCTGGTTTGGCGGCTTATAAGGAACCGGCCGAGCAGAAGACTCATTCCGGCTGCTTCCGCATTTCGTAGCTCGTTGTTGTGTTGGCTTCCTTATTCTCATAAGTGGCGTGGATGGTTTTGCCGTCCGATGCAACGGTCAGGCGTAAGACCCCCACAGCTTTGCCGACGCGTTTAGCGGTTTGTTCGATCGTGTTCGCACTTAGTAATTTCACCGAGACCCTGGGGTGAGCGGGGTCATCTTCGATGAGATAATCCTTCCCATCGAATTTTGCGTCGAACTTTTCGCCAAGTGGAGTCTCCGCACTAAATCCATCGGCTGTACATCCGTAAGTGATTGTGGACCCGTTCTTCGATCTGCTCGTCTTGTAGGCTTGCCACGAGCCGGAAATGGCGTGAGACCCAGCAGGCCCGGGGTCAACTCGTTTACTAAGAGTCTCAATTGTGACTGCCAGTGCTTCGGTCGTGTCTTGCACCACTTGGGTCAGCGTCCCTCCCATCCGGAGAAACCGTATCGACTTCCGTGAACATCGTTTTCCCGGCTTTCTTGGAGATGATTTCCACCGTGTGGCCATCCACAATCCGAACACTTATCTTGTCCCAGTAGCCGGTCTTCGGTACCTTCTGGTCGCTTTGAGTTCCGTGCCTGCCCAGCGAAACATGCCTCGGGAAAATAAATACACTGCTGGTTTCTGTGGCAGCTGCGTCGTGTTCGTATCAATAATCCATGTGCCGTCGAAGGGGCTTTGGGCAAGCGACGCTGCGAGTGACAAGAGTAGCAGCGCAGTGAGTACCTACATGCAGATACCTTTCGTGAACTTCGATGGCCCACATTCTATCGCCGTCAAATGTCCACCTTGCCTACTATACGTCAAGCGGACCGCGCAATCACCGGGGTGCTGGCGCCACTCGAGGTGAATGGTGGGGCTGGGGAGATTCGAACTCCCGACACGCAGTTTAGGAAACTGCTGCTCTATCCATCTGAGCTACAGCCCCACGGTAAATCGTGGGTGTTCATGCGATTTCCGCCGCCGGCATTTTCAGCCAATCCCGAGCGGACTGCGCGACCACCTCGTCGCTATCTCCAGGATAGGCCAAAGTTCAGGGCCACAAGCATCGCAACCCACGCCACCTTTTTCCATTCTACACCGGAACTCGTACGCCTCAGGAAGGTCTCACGGCGCAAAAGATTGCCGATTGTTACAGCCGTGAGGGCGACGGAGCCTTTCCGGTCGCGATGAAACACCGAAAGGCGACCTCGAAAATCCCGATTGACTTGTCCCCCACAGAGCCATAGCATCGCCCTCTCTCGCGACCACGCAAGGAGACTCACCATGACGAAAGTCCTACGTTGCAACGATCTGATGCCTGGCTGTAATTGGGAAGGACGCGGCGACTCGGAGGCGGAAGTTCTGATGCAAGCCGCCGAGCATGCCAAGAGCGCGCATAGCATGACCGACATCACCCCTGAGATGATTTCCATGGTTCGCGGGGCCATTCGGGACGAAGACCAGTCTCAGGCGCAAAGCGCTGGGTCTTAGTTTCTCTACACCATTTCCTTTCTTGTTCCCGTGACGGCTGAAGCGGGTGATTGTTCGCCCGAGCGCCGTGTGGTGTCTCTAGCTATGTTCGTGGCAATACGAATGCGCAAGCGATTTGTTGCGACGTTGCCTTGCTAAAAGAAAATGAGGCGTCGCGCCAGTAAAAAAATCACCGAAATTAGAGGGACGGAACGATGTGATACTATGCGGTTGTTGACAGAGGAAGCGCCCGCCCCGCCTGCCTTTTCGGAGGTACCCCATGAGCAGCAAAGTGCGATGGATCGGGATTGTCATCCTGCTACTGATTGTGATTTTGTTTATCCTGCCCTTTCTGATTCCCGTGAACAAATTCCGGCCAACAATTGAAGACCAAGCTTCTGCGGCCCTGGGCAGAAAAGTGCAACTTGGGAATTTGCGGCTGTCCATTCTGAGCGGAGCGCTCGGGATTGACGATTTGTCCATCAGTGATGATCCGAAGTTTAATTCTGAGCCGTTCTTGACGGCCAAGTCGGTGAAGGTCGGCGTGGAATTGATCCCGCTGATTTTTTCGCAGCAATTAAATGTCACGGAAGTGATCATCGAAAGCCCGCAGGTGCTCATGCTGAAGGATCCGAGCGGGCGCTGGAATTTTTCTTCGATTGGAGGCACGCCCTCGCCTGCGCAGGCGAAACCCGCGGCAAACGCCCCCTCCGCCGGTTCTTCCGGCACGTCCTCGGCGGAATCGCTAACCATCGGAAAGCTGGAATTGAAGGACGGGCAGATCACTCTGGGCAGCACGAACTCAAAGAAGCGCGGCACTTACACAAACGTGAATCTGACGGCCAGCAACGTATCTATGAAGAGCAGTTTTCCCGTATTGTTCTCCATGGGATTGCCGGGCGGCGGCAGGATGAAGATTGACGGGAAGATGGGGCCGGTGGACCAGAAAGATACAGCGCTGACGCCGCAGAATGTGAAGCTGACGGTAAGCGGTTTGAATTTGGCATCGGCGGGAATTCTGGATCCGTCGCTGGGTCTCGGCGGAATCGCGGATATGGACGCGAACCTGGTGAGCCAAGGCGGCCAAATGGCCACGAAAGGCGAGTTGAAGCTGTCCAAGGCGGTTTTGGTCGCTGGCGGATCCCCTTCGGGTGTGCCGGCGACGATCGACTTTGACACGAAGTACGACCTGGCCAAGGGTCAAGGCGTGTTGAACCCCTCGACCGTGAAGATCGGGAACGCCAAGGCCAACTTGAACGGAACGTACAAATCCCAAGGTGACGAATTTGTCGTGGACTTGAAGCTGACGGGCCAGGGATTGCCGGCAACGGATCTCGAGGCCTTTCTGCCGGCCTTGGCGGTGAACCTCCCGGAGAAATCCAAATTGACAGCTGGAACGTTGAACTCCAATTTGCGCACGACAGGACCAACCGACAAGCTGATCACGGACGGAACTATTGGTCTGTTTAATGGAAAGCTCTCCGGGTTTGATTTGGGATCGAAGTTTTCGGCGATCGGGAACCTGGCCGGGTTGAAAACCGGTAACGACCTGGTGATCGAGAAGCTGACCGCGAACGTGCACATGGCCCCAACGGGATTAACGATTGAAAATCTGGATCTGGTGGCGCCGGCGCTGGGAACCGTAGTGGGCGGCGGAACTCTGGATTCCAAAAACAACATGAACTTCAATTTGGTTGCGACGGTGAGTAATTCAGTTGTTACGGCGACAGCCGGGGCAGCGACCGGAGTGGCCGGAGCAGCGGCGGGTGGCACGCTCGGCCAGGTGCTCGGCGGTGGCGGAAACTGCAAGGGGGGCGGGGTGAAGGTGCCCTTCCAGGTTCGCGGCACTACCGCGAACCCGCAATTCTTGCCGGACGTTGGTGGCGCGACAGCGAGCCTGCTGAAAGCGCAACTTGGTTGCGCCGGTGGAGGAACTGGCAGTGCCCCGGGACTGGCAGGCGCCGCAGGAGGCCAGGGCACAGCGGATGTTGTGAACCAATTGGGCGGACTGCTGGGCGGGAAAAAGAAAAAGCCGTAGGGCGTTGAACAAAGCGCGGAGCCTCGCGCAATGGGACAGGCCTCCGCGGCTGTCACGCCTTTATCAACGACAAGCAAAACGCAATAGTGGCAGCGCTTTTCGAGCCGGCCGAACGCTCCAGAGTAATCCCTCCTCATGATCCGTGTTCAAAGACGCGAGTGCCTCTTTTAACGCCTGAGGAGCAGCGCAAGTTCAAGGCAACTTTTTCCTCCGGATTGCGTATTTACAGCAGGGCATCATGCGCCAACTTTGTCTCGTGGTATCCACCATCACTTTCCTGCTGGCTTATGCCGGGGTTTGCCACGCGCAAGACGCGGGGAAAATCATTGATCAATATCTGAAGGCCGCAGGCGGCAGCAAGACGATCTCCCACATTCAGACTTTTTCGCTGGACGGGACTTTCAGCGGCGAAGGCGATCAGAAGCCCGGCACGTACACACTGCGCGTGAAACAGCCCAACCGGTACTACACCGAGGTGCGAACCGATGGCCAGACCTTGATCGACTCGTACAACGGCAAGTCCGCTTGGCATGAGACCGCCAATGGAGAAACTAACACGCTGCTGGGCGAGCAAGCCCTGGAGATGGAAGCAGCGGCGCAATATTACAACGCCAGACTCCAGGCGTTGGCGAAAAGGAAAGTGGGCGCCGCGTTTGTGGGGCACGCCCAGGTGCGCGGGAAGGATGGGTTGCAGGTGCGGTTGACATACCCGACGGGCATTGTGTGGGAAGTCTTTTTCGATCCGCAAACGCACCTGATTCTCGAAGAGAAAGCCAACATCGAGGGCATGCCGCGGGAAATTTACTACGAAGACTACCGCGCCGTGAATGGCCTGAAAGTGCCTTATAAACTTGAACTACACCGCGGAAGCGAAATGTACCCGGTAAATGTGGCCCGGGTGGCGGTCAATGAGCCCATCGGCGAACGCGTTTTCGATTTTCCGAAGAAAGCCCAGGTGCAACTGCCGGATCTGAAAAAATTGTTCGAGGAAATCGATGCCAATCAGAAGCAGATCGACAAGATCAAGGAGAACTACGCTGGGACGCGCGTCGAAGAAGAGACCGAATACGACAAGAGTGGAAAAGTGACGAAAAAAGAAACCAAGGAGTACACCTTTTTCTACCTGAACGGCGAGGAAGTATCCACTCTGGTGAAAAAAGACGGCAAGACGCTGAGCGAGGAGGAGCAGAAGAAAGAGAACGAGAAAACGCAGAAGCGGATTGCGGAGATACAAAAGGAAGAGAAAAAGAAAGAGGCGAAGGAGGCCAAAGAGGAAGGAAAAGAAAACAAGGAAAAGGATGAACCGGGAATTGAGCTTTTCCTGCGGGTTTGCCAGTTCGTGAATCCTCGCCACGAACGATTCCGTGGCCAGGATGTCTTGGTCTTCGATTTTGAGCCTAATCCCGAGTACAAAGCCAAGAATCTGATAGAACACATGGTTCAGGGACTCGCCGGCGTTGTCTGGGTGGATGAGAAAGCGCACGACGTAGCGCGGCTGGAGGCTTACTTCGTGGGAGACATGAAGATTGGTGGGGGCTTGGTTGCCAGTCTGCAGAAGGGCAGCAGCTTCGTCATGGAACAAGCCTACGTGAATAATGAGGTTTGGCTGCCGACCTACGAGGAAGCGCACGCCGCGGCGCGCGTTCTTTTGGTAAAGGGGTTCAAGTTCAATGAGGTGACGCGCTACTCCGACTATAAGCGGTTCAACGTGGAAACGTTGAACACCATCAACAAACCGAAGGAATCCGCCCCGGAAGCCACGAAGCCGCAATAAAGTTTTTGAATGGCTAGTTCAATTCCGGCAAAACTGCACTCAGCCAATCGCGGAGCTCACAGCGCCGGAGTGTGCGCGAGGACATCACGAATTTTGCGCACGAGCACTGCCGGCGTGAAGGGTTTTTGCAGAAAGGCGAGGCCCCTTTCGAGCATACCTCCGCTCGTGATGACGTTGTCCGTGTAGCCGGACATATAGAGTACGCGGATCCCTGGCCTCCGCATGGAGATACGGGCAGCGAGTTCCCGGCCACTGATCCCCGGCATGACCACGTCGGTGAGAAGCAGATGGATCTGATGGGCGTAGGTGGAGGCAATCTGCTCGGCATGCTTTGGGTCGCTCGCAGGGATGACGTCATAGCCCTGCCCCGTCAGGACGGTGCGGATCAGATCGCGCACGGCGTCTTCATCCTCGACGAGGAGAATCGTTTCCGTGCCCCGCTCGGCTTGCGGCGCCGTCTGTGGAACTGCCGGCTCGTCAGCAGCGTCATCTACACGCGGTAGGTAGACCTTGAAGGTGCTGCCCTTACCGGGCTCACTGTAAACCCAGATGTAGCCGCCGCTCTGCTTCACGATGCCGTAGACCGTGGAAAGACCCAGGCCCGTGCCGTGTCCGCTATCCTTGGTGGTGTAAAAAGGTTCGAAAATGTGCGCTACGGTATTCTGGTCCATGCCCACGCCTGTGTCGGAAACGGCGATCATGACATAGCGGCCGGGTTTCACGGTGATGTGGTCTTCGGCATAAGCGGAGTCCAGCTCCACATTCGACGTCTCCACCACCAGGCGCCCGCCGTTCGGCATGGCATCGCGCGCGTTCACCACCAGATTCATGATGACTTGCTCGAGCTGGGCGGGATCGGCTTTCACCTTCCCGACATTTTCGGGTGTGCGCGTGAGCATCTCGATGTTTTCATGCATCAAGCGGCGGAGAAGTTTGTCGAGATTGAGAACGACTTCATTCAGGTTGAGAGTCTTCGGCTGCAGTACTTGTTTGCGGCTGAACGCCAGAAGCTGGCGGACCAGTGCGGCGGCGCGGCTTGCGGCGTTTTCGATGCGTTCAATGTCCCCCCGAATTTCCGGAAAAGCCGAGGAACGGCTTAATGCCAACTCCGTGTACCCGGTAATAATCGTCAGGAGATTATTGAAATCGTGCGCGATACCACCGGCGAGGCGGCCGACTGCTTCCATCTTGCGCGATTGCTGCAATTGGGTTTCGAGCAACTTGCGCTCGGTAATGTCCACCATGATGCCTTCCATCACCGGATGGGCATCGCTGCCGCGCACGACTACGGCTGTGTCGCTCAGCCAGACTTCGCGGCCATCTTTGCGTTTGATCCGGAACTCTGCCTGGAACGGTTGGCCATTCTGGCTGGCCTCCTCAGCGGCTGTAACGGTGGGCAGATCACCAGGATGAATCAGTTCGCTCCAGCGATGCGAAATGGCCAGCCATTCTTCGGGTGCGTAGCCGAGAATGGCTTCGACTTGGGGGCTGACGTAAAACCACTGGCCCTCTATGCCGATCTCAGCAATATACGTGATGGCGTTGACCTGCTCGACCAGCATGCGGTACTTGGCCTCGGCCTCCTCGCGCGCTCGCTCCGCCCTTTCGCGCTGAGAAAGATCGCGGCAAACGCAGGTAGTGCCCCCATCGGGCATAGCGGCGACGGTTAATTCGACGGGAAGCTGGCTGCCGTCTGGCCTGCGCAGCAGCAGGGTTGAGGACCATTTACCGGCCCGCGCCAGCGAGCGGCGAATGCCGGGTTCGAGGTGGTCCATGTCCTGCAAGGCATAAACGTCACGCCACGGTTGACCGACGACGCATTCCATCCGGTCAAAACCCAACATGCGCACGAAAGCCAAGTTGGCATAGATGTGCAAGCCATTTTCATTCAATATGGCGATGCCATCCACCGAGGAATCCATCGCCAGCGTCTGGCGCCGCACGGTTTCTTCATCCTTTTGCTGGCGGTTTTGTGTCAGGCCGATGCGCAGGGCGTAGCAAGCAAAGGAAACGCCAAGGAGTGAGAACCGGAAGAGCTTCCAGCCCGGACCTAGCTGAGTGGCCAGAAACAGAATGGCCAGGGGAATGAACGCAAACATGCCGTTGGTCAGGAGAATGTCAGGGAGGGAGTTATAGCGAAAGCGGCGCGGCTGGACATGGCCTTCCACCGGTTGCCATGAGGCTGCCCAGAAGGCGGCATACAGCAGCGGGATCGACCAGGCTAAATCAAACCAGTTGCCCGCGGGCGTTTGCCGTTGAACCTGATATGTCTCCGCGGCGAGTGCGCCCGTTGTGTAGATGATATGGTAGAGAGCCAGGCCGCCAAAGAGCTGGCGGGACTGCGGAGACCGGCCACGCTGCCATTGCAGAGTCGCCAGAAAAATAATCCCGGCGTCGCCCCAGGTGGCGACATACAGTTCTCGCGTGACGGCGGTCTGCGGATCCATGATCAGGGCGGGCAGATAGTACATGCCGAAATAAATCAGAAAGAAGAGAATTCCGATCTGCACGAAATCGAGCGCCTCTTCCCACTCGATCAGTGTATTGGTCTTTTCCTGATTCAGGAAAATGGCCATGACAAGAAACATGCCGTGCGTGTCGAACAGGAAGCGGATCATCGAGCCGGGAGGCGGTTCGGAGTGCAGTAAAACTTCGTAGTAAGTCCAGCCGAAATCGGCGACGCCCCACATGGCCATGCCAAAGCCAACGAGGATCCAAAAAGATTGACTGAAGCCGGGAAATTTCCCGGCGGCACGGAAACACATCGCTGCCGCCAGGAAGCTGGCGAAGATTTGCAGCGCATTTCCAAGCAGGGAACCGATGGGGGAAGCGCCCAGAAACACCACAATGAGGACGTGGCATGTCACGACAGCCGTGGCAGTCATGACAAGCGGCCGAGGGATACGCCAGTCGTTCACAAGATAGTCCTGGTACTAGGCCTCTGTTCAGTCTAAGGCAATTTTCCGCGCCGAAAAGCCTTCTGAAGGCGCATGTGTCCGGCTGGTCATATCCACAGAAGTGAATAGGGGAAAGCCTCTTGTTTGCGGCAGCTTAACGACTTGTCGGCGACTCGCCGCTCACGCGAATTAGGCTCAACGGCCTTCGAACGGGTAGCGGTCTTGTGCTTGCACAGCAACGGCGATGCTTCGACGGAGTGCGATCGTATTGACCGTTGAGCGCTTCGCGAAGCGCTTCAACACGGCTAACTGGGTTGTGAGCATGTCCCCTTCATGGACGGCGGCGATGGCGCGCTTGGCTTCGTGCTCCACACGCTCGGCGGCGTCTGCGACGAAGACGCGCGCCGCGGCGATCATGACGGCGGTGGCTGCTTCCCCCTTGGACTGCGCGGCTTTTTGCGCGCGCAACAGGCATGATTCCATGGCATAGATTTCCATCACGACATTGGCCAGCGCGGCGACGAGTTCCTGCTCCTCGGCCAGCTTTTCGCGGAATTTTTGTACCGCACCACCGGCCGCTTGCAGAAACATTTTCTTGGCGTTGGCAATTACGCGCGCTTCCTCGGCCAGCACGCCCTCAGGGGTTTCTTCGAATGACGGCCCGGCGAGAATTTCATCCGCGAGTTTCATGGCCGCGGGAATGAGCGGGAGTTGGCCGCCCATGGCTCGCCTCATCAGCATCTGGATAATGAGCATGCGGTTGATTTCGTTGGTGCCTTCGAAAATACGGTTGACGCGCGAATCACGGTACGCCCGGCAAACGGGATAATCCTCGTGGAAACCGTAACCGCCAAAAATCTGCACGGCCTCGTCCACGACGAAGTCGAGCATCTCGCTCCCATATACTTTCGCGATGGAACTTTCGATGGCGTATTCTTCGAGCACCTTCATGGTGTTTTGCGCTTTGTCGCCGCTGCCGGAAGCCGCGGCCATGACCGCTTCGATGTTGCCGGCCGTGCGGTAAACCATGGAATCTACCGCGAAGATCCGGACCGCCATCTCCGCGAGTTTTTCTTTCATCAGGCCGAATTCGCCGATTTGCTTGCCGAACGCCTTGCGCTCTTTCGCGTATTTCGAGGCTGCCATCAGGATATGCTTCGAGCCGCCAACACACGAAGCCCCCAGCGTGAATCTTCCGGCATTGAGAACGTTGAAGGCAACGATGTGGCCGCGTCCGACTTCGTGCAGCAGGTTTTCCTTCGGCACCTTGCAGTTTTCCAGGAATACCGGGGTTGTCGAGCTGCCGTGAATGCCCATCTTGTGTTCTTCATTGCCCGGTTTGCAGCCGGGAAAATTCCTCTCGACGATGAACGCCGTAAGCTTTTCGCCGTCCACCTTGGCGAACACGATGAAAAGATCGGCGAAACCGCCGTTGGTGATCCACATTTTCTGGCCGTTCAGAATGTAGTGGGTACCTTCGGCATTGAGTTCCGCGCGGGTCAGGGAATTCTGCGCGTCGCTCCCGGCTTGTGGCTCGGACAGACAGTAGGCGCCGATATATTCGGCTGTGGCCAGCTTGGGCAGATACTTTTTCTTTTGCGCTTCGGTCCCGAAATAAACGATGGGGAGCGTCCCGATACCGGCATGCGCGCCGTGGGTGGTGGCGAAGCCGCCATAAATTGAAATTTTTTCGGTGAGAAGCGTGCTGGCAATCTTGTCCAGCCCCGCGCCGCCATATTCCTCGGGCGTGCCGCCGCTCATCAGGCCGAGTTCCGCCGCTTTGCGCGTGAGTTCCGGCATCAGGCCCGGCTTTTTCGCTTCCAGGTCCTTGATGTGCGGAAACACTTCTTTCAGGACAAACTCTTCCGCGGTTTGTCCGATCAGCTTCTGGTCGTCAGACAGATCGGCAGGAGTAAACACATCCTGTGGCGTGGGGGATTCCAAAAGAAAGCTGCCGCCCTTCGCTGCGGGTTTGCTGGAAACCGAGGTCGCCATATCGTGCTCCTTGCCGGCTAAAGGCCGCTGAAAAATTCAAACAAGCGTTTGAAAACCTTATACTGCGATTTTACCTTCAGGTGCGGATTTTGTGCAATAGAACTCCTATTGGTTTGGTCCCGCATGCAACGGCCCTTTTTTCGCGCTTTTCTATTGGTGGATGCCAGTGCCGCCAGGGTGTGCCAGACTCCTCTTCGCGCCGCCCGCAGCTTGTTCCAAAGAGGGGCCTGATTCAGGGGACGCCCAGTCATGCATTTCGAGATGGGTTGCCGGGACAGCAAGAAAACACAGGAGTTTACTCGCTGCCTTAGGGGCCAGCCGCATCAGGGAATTCTTCTGGCAGGACGGTCATGGCCGAGGGGGCTCGATGGCCGGCGTCACGTTCCTTGAATCAGCCGCTGCTCCGGGCTCCATTCGTCAATCTTCCACCAGAGCATGGGCCGCCAGCAGGATCCACGTCCGACAGTCGCTGCACGCCGGTGCGGCGCAGCGCAAAGAGAACGGCCCAGCCAACCACTCCAGCAATGGAGGCTCCCATCCATACGAGTAGGAGTGTGGGCAAGAGCATGAGTTGCTGTGTTGAGTGAATTGGCCCCACCTGCGGATTCGCGTAAGGGATTGACGACTGAATGGCTTTCGCCTTATCGATTGCTATCAAGACAGCTGCCAGGATGATTGTCATCAGGGAAACCGTAGCTTTGGGAAACCTGAATTCGGAATGCATCGTCAGCCTCCTTTTTGAAAAAGCCATCCTGCGAGGAAAATTGGTCATGGCGCGGACGTGCTCCTGGAAAGCACCGAGCAAACCCCCAGCCTCACGAGCTCCAAACACGATCCGAGACAGCACGCTCTTTTTCGCCTCTTGCGAATGCACCTGCCAGAAAACCTCCAACATCTCCTCGCCAAATTCTTCACGCTAGGCGATGGGGTACAGATGCAGGAGGCCGCGGTAGAGGGAAAGCATGGACTACCTCTCCTTCCGCGCCACACGCAGGCTCGCGAGCCTGGTGAGGTGCCTCAACCGGCTCACTTCTTGTTGCAGGTTTCGGTGCCCGACCGCAGTGAGCCGATAAGACTGCTTGCCGCGCGCGTTGTCCTGTTCATGGAAACGCTCGATCCAGCCATCCTCAAGCAGGCGGCGCAGCGCCCCGTACAAAGTGCCGGTGCTGAGCCGAACCCGTCCGTCACTCATCTTCTCTGTGTCCTGTAGGATTGCGTAGCCGTGGCGAGGTTGCTCGGCGAGGCTCAGAAGGATGAGCAAGACAGGCTCGGTCAACGCCAGCGGCTCCATATATTCTCCAACGACATGTCGTCAGACGACATATTGCGCCATTTCTGCCGGCGAGTCAAGAGGAAATGCTTTCAAATCCCGTGATTTCAGGTCTTCAGGAAGGCTTGCAAATTGCAATCGTGCGCCGTGGCAGCAGTTTTCGCGACGGCCTCAGGAACATCACGCGCGCTCGAAGATCCCCGCGGCGCCCATGCCGCCGCCGATACACATCGTCACCATTCCGTACCGGGCGCCACGCCGCTGCAATTCGCGAATGAGCGAAGCCGTAAGTTTTGCCCCGGTGCAGCCCAGCGGATGGCCGAGAGCGATCGCTCCGCCATTCGGATTGACGCATGCCGCATCCAGATTGGCCTGCTGAATGACGGCGATTGACTGCGCAGCAAACGCTTCGTTTAATTCAGTGACAGCCAGGTCGTTGAGCGAGAGGCCGGCTAGTTTCAAAGCTTTCGGGATGGCGTTCACCGGGCCGATTCCGAATTCTTCCGGCGCGCAGCCGGCTGTAGCGTAGGCAACGAAGCGGGCTTGCGGCTTCAGGCCAAGCTGCGCGGCCTTGGCGTCGGACATCAGCACGACAGCCGCCGCTCCGTCGCTCATCGGTGAGCTGTTGCCTGCCGTGACGGTGCCCTTCACGTGAAAAGCCGGTTTCAGGCTGCCCAGCGCTTCCATCGAAGTCTCAGACCGCGGCAATTCGTCTTTATCGAACGTGAAGGATTGCGTGGCAGGTTTCGGCGCGGTTTTCGGTTTTGCCCCGTTGCCGTTCGGTAGGGAGGTAATCTTGACCTCGACGGCTACGACCTCGTCTTTAAATTTGTCTCCAGCCAGCGCCGCAACCGCTTTTTTGTGCGACTCCACTGCAAATTGGTCCGCTTGTTCGCGCGTGATCCCGAATTTCCGTGCGATGTGTTCCGTCCCCAGGCCCATATTAATGTAAGCATCGGGATAATGGTCTACGAGCCAGGGATTGGGAGAAATTTTGTTTCCGCCCATCGGCACGAGTGACATCGATTCCGTTCCACCGGCCACAATCACCTCCGCCGCACCACTGCGGATGCGCTCGGCCGCCAGCGCAATGGCCTGCAATCCGCTCGAACAGAAGCGATTCACGGTCATCGCGGACGTTTCCACCGGCAAGCCCGCGCGAAGCGAGGCGATGCGTGCGACGTTCATCCCCTGCTCGCCTTCCGGCATGGCGCACCCCAAAATCACATCATCAATTTCTTTGGGATTGAGCCCCGGGACGCGTGCGAGCGCTTCTTTGATCACCAGGGCGGCCAGATCATCGGGGCGGCTGGTGCGTAGAGAACCTTTATAGGCGCGGCCCACGGGCGTGCGGACCGAAGAAACGATCACAGCTTCAGGCATGACGTACCTCTCTTCAGGCGTTCTCCCCCGATTTTCGGACGCTGTTCGCGAAAAAGCAAATCGACGCCTTTCGAGGTCACCTACTTCTGAGCGCAGCGCCTTTTTTGGGAATAAACAGCGGCACCGGCGGCGTGATTTTATTCACCTGGGAAAAATTGCGTTGGTTCAGGGCCAGACCGACGCGTCCGCGGGAATCCACATACAGCAAAGGCTCTCCGACCGGCACGTCCATGAATGTTTTCACGTACGGAAGAGTGAAAGGCTTCTTGTTCAATTGCACGGTCACTTTGTCTCCCAGTTTGTAGCCGAGATTCTTGAACTCCTCGCCGGGAACATCGGTGATCAGCGAACCATAGGGATCATCGAGGGCGATCACTTCACCGTCAATCCCTTTGTCCGAGGTGAGCGAAACTTTAGGGGTTAACCGCATGAGTTCCTGCACCTCGGGTCCCACGAGCGTGTAGTCCCAGCCCGCGGCCAGATGCGCCCCCGCAGGCGAGAATATGTCGCGACCGTGAAACGTTGAGGACACCGCCTCGCCGATCATCCATCCGGTATTCGTAATTTCGCGTGCCGAGTCCAAGCCGTCGCGCTCGAGCACGGGAGAGATCAGTCCATTATCCGGAAGAACAAAAAATTGGCCTTTCTTCGACTTCACGATGACGGCCTTCCGTGACGTGCCCACGCCCGGATCTACGACGACCACAAAAACTGTTCCGGCCGGATAATACGGAGAAACACCCGCCAGAAAGCGCGCGCCTTCTTCGATGGAAAATGGCGTCACCTGGTGAGTAATGTCCATGATACGAGCATCGGGAGCGATCCCGATCATGACCGCCTTGCAGATCGCTACCGCGTCATTAGCAGTCCCGAAATCGGTCATGAATACGATGGTCGGCCGCGCTGTCGCGTTCTGTGGGTTCACCGCACCCTTCTGTTCGGACCCCGGCCGGTCACAGCCGAGCAGAGTCATCCCAAGAAACAGAATTCCTGCAAAAACACCCCCACGCCTCGCGTATTTCACTGGTTCCCCCTGTGATTCGCTTCGGTGGCTGTTCTTCTGGCTGCGAGCGAGTCCGATGGATCGTTCCGTGAAGAAAGCTGCTGCGTTTGCAAGCACTCTCACGGTGACTCGGCAAGCCGATCGGCCCTGGAATCTCTCCCCCTGAAGCGAGCAGCCAGTATAAAAGGATTCGCGATGGCTGCAAAACGATGCCCCGGTCCGCGGGCTTGCGCATTGTCTGGCGTAAGAGCAAACTAGAGAGCTTTATCTCGCCCAATTATGGACTCCCTAGCGGAGCCCAGGAGGCTTTGCAATGGGTTTGCTCAGTTGGCTTCTGGTTGGATTGATCGCCGGTTGGCTGGCCGGGCAGGTGATGAAGGGTGGCGGCTACGGCGTTGTGGTGGACATCATTCTCGGCATCTTGGGAGGGATTGTAGGTGGCTGGGTGTTTGGGCTTCTGGGAATCGGGCATAGCGGCGGCATGATTGGCTCCCTCGTCGTGGCCTTTGTCGGTGCGGTAATACTGGTCTGGATCACGCGGTTGCTGAAGAAAGCCTAAACGTTCATTCCCCGTTAGTTAAGCCATGCGCTGATCTGGACGGGGTGCTCATCCCATTTTGGGCCCCCAAACCGAGTCGCGCCGGGCCTTCCACCCCCCACCGGGCCAAAGCAAGGAAGCCACGGCCGGCGGCAAGGCAATACAGGGAGTTGCGGACGGTGAATCTATTGTGGAAAAACCTGTACCAAAGGGCATATTTTCCTCAGCGCCGTAGTACCGAAAAACTGTATCAAAATTACACGATTGCCCTAATACCATAAATATATTATTTTCAATTGACTAAACACTGTTAACATTGGTGTGTCCCGCATTGGAAGGCCACGAGCGCCCTCCATTTTGATGCTTTCGTACCATGGATTTACGCCCTCTCTTCCTGTCTAATGGGACAGGTCAGATGCTTCGGCCCAAAGGTCAGGGGACGGACATCAAGGTCAGGTAGTCTTCCGTACAGCCAGTTGCCCTGGCTGGTTCTTAAGGATAAGGGGGTCCTCGAAGCCGTGAAGACCAAAGATAACGGTCGTAAGTGGATTTGGTGGTTCCTCGGAGTGATTGCTGCCCTCCAACTTTACTTTGTCCGGGAGCTCTTGGCGGCCTTCGCACTGTTTGCGCTGGGTTTTGCCGCTATCGCTTTCCTGGTCGCGAGCGTTTATCTCGCGCAAAAGAGTTGGGAAGCCGGAGTGGCTCGCTTGGCCGCCAGCCAGAACTCGTGGATCCTCGCGGTGCGCCGCAGTGTCGGGAGCATCGAAGAGTTAGGCCGGCGTCCTCTGCGCCGTCCGGGCTCGGAAGCTGCCCATTAATGCTTTAGCAATTTTCTGGCTTTTTCGCCACAGCACATCGGGCGGGGAGTCCCTATCAGCGTTGGGTGAGTCCCGGCTCTAGGAATAGCGGTCAAGGCCAGCCGTCCTGAGAGAGCGGCTGGCCTTTCTCCTTTTTGTGGGTGCCCCTTCCTGCTAACCTTTCCGTTTCCAGGAGGAAATTCCATGAAGCCTTTCCGCTCGTTGTCTCTCTGTGTGGCTGTGGCCGCTGCGGGTTTGTGTTCCATCGCCCTCGCTCAGGAAAAACCCGCTTCTCCCGCAAAGAAAATAGCGATCCGAGCCGGACGCCTGATAGACGGCAAGAGCGACACGCCAATTTCCAATGCGCTGATCCTCATCGAAGGCGGAAAAATTGTCAGCGTGACACCGGGCGGTTCTGCGCCAGCCGGCGTCGAGCTCATTGACCTCGCCAAAGCCACCGTGCTGCCCGGATTTGTCGATGCCCACACCCACGTGCTGCTGCAGGGTGATATCACTGCGGAAGATTACGACGCGCAACTGCTCAAACAATCGATTCCGTATCGCGCGATTCTGGCCGCACGCAACGCGCAAATCGCTCTCTCTCACGGCTTCACGGTATTGCGCGATGTCGAGACCGAAGGCGCGATGTATGCCGACGTGGACGTGAAGAAGGCTATCAATAACGGCGAAGTTCCGGGACCGCAAATGCAAGTTGCTACGCGCGCCATGACTCCGACGGGAATGTATCCGCTGCTCGGATATTCCTGGGAACTCAAGATGCCCACGGGGGTTCAGTACGTGGATGGCGTGGAAGAAATCCGCAAAGCCGTTCGCGAGCAGATCATGTACGGCGCTGACTGGATCAAGTATTACTCGGACCATGGCTATTTCTATGGGCCGGATGGCGTGCTCCACAGTCACGTAAATTTCACGGACGAAGAAGCCAAAGCCATTGTCGAAGAAACTCATCGCATCGGCAAAAAAGTTGCCGCGCACGCCATCGGCAGCGACGGTATTGCAGCCGCGCTGAGAGCCGGTGTGGACACAATCGAACATGGCGACGGGCTCACGGAATCAGAGATGGAAGAAATGGCTCGCCGGGGCATTTACTGGGTGCCCACAATTATGGTGGGCGCTTATGTCGCCTCCGGGCGTCAGGGCAATTGGCCGAAGATGGTCGAAACCGAAAAAGCTGCATTCCAATTGGCGTTGAAGAAAGGCGTGAAGATCGTGCTTGGTACCGATGCCGGCGGCTTCGATTGGCGAGCACTGAACGAAGCGAAAGAGTTCGAATATTACGTGAATTACGGCATGACGCCGGTGCAAGCCATCCGCACCGCAACCACAACTGCCGCCGAATTACTCGGCTGGTCGGACAAAATGGGTACCGTTGAAACAGGAAAGTGGGCCGACCTCGTTGCTGTTTCGGGTGATCCGCTCAAGGACATCACGGAACTCGAACGCGTTCAATTCGTCATGAAGTCCGGCGCCGTCTTCAAGAATGACCTGCACTGAGCGGTGATTCTCGGCGAAGAAGACACGGAGCTGGCTTGGAAAACTAAGGAATGAAACCTTCGTCGAATGAAAGGCAATCCCTTGTAGCGGCCGCCTTCTGAGGCGGACGCTTTTCTTGTCAATTAATGTGCACTCGCAGTGCATCATGCTATCTAGAAAAACGCGGCACCGCCATCCACATTGATGGCTTGGCCCACCATCGCGCTCGACATGTCCGAGCACAAAAACAGTGCGGCTTGCGCGATTTCTTGTGCGGCTTGCCCGCGGCCCTGCAGCAGCGAACCCAGGAAGCCCTTCAATTGTTCTTCCGGGCTTATTCCCAATTTCTCCGCCAGGGTCTTTCCGAGCTCCTTGCTCATCTCCGTCTCGGTTACCGGGCCAGGGCAAATCGCGTTCACACGCACGCCCTGTCGCGCCGCCTCTGCCGCCATCACCCGCGTCAGGCCCAACAGCCCAGCCTTGGCCGCTGCGTAGGCAGAGCCCCAACCGTAAGCGGCCTTTGCGGACAAGCTCGATATGTTCAGGATCACGCCGGATTTTCGCGCGTACATTTCCGGGAGCACCAGTTTGCTCAACAAGAATGCGGCGCGCAGATGCACTGCGATGACCTTGTCGAATTCTTCCAGCGGATACTCTTCGACCGGCACTACCGGCCCGTAGTGGCCAGCATTATTCACCAGAATGTCTACGTGCCCGAACGTTTCCCGGGCTGCGGCAACCACTTTCTCGCCGTCGGCTGCCTTTGCCAGGTCCGCCGTTGTGAACGCGGCTTTTCCGCCCGCCAAAGTAATTTCCTTCACCGCAGCAGCAAGCTCTGCCTCGGTGCGCGCGGTCAGAAAAACAGCAGCGCCTTCCTCCGCAAATAACTTGGCCATGGCCCGGCCAAGGCCGCGACCCGATCCCGTAATCAAAGCAATTTTGTTTTTCAGCAACATCAATGCGTTGCTCCCTGACACTTCGTGCTCGTAATTGCCGGCAAGAGGCGGTTCACCAATTCAGATGGGGGAGCCGGGTCCCGCAAAATTTCCCACCCGGTGAAGGTTACGATCAACTCTTCCTCGGGAAATACCATCAGGCGCTGGCCGCCGAAGCCGCGTCCCATCCAGTCATACTTCCCAGCCTCTTTGCGGGGGTAAAGCCACCACTTGAATCCGTACTTGAAACCTTCTTCGGCTTCGATGTAGGGCGTCAGTGATTGCTTCACCCACTCTTTCGACACGATCTGTTTGCCGTCCCACATACCGTCGTGCAGATAGAGGTATCCGATCTTGGCCAGGTCCGCGCCGTTTAGATATAGACCGCCCTCCGTGTCCACCACGCCAATGTAGGTGCGCTTCCAGAGGTGCTTGATGCCAAGTGGAGTGAAGAGATATTTTTCGCCGTAGGCGTCGATATCCTGTCCGGTTTCTTTCTGGAAGATATAAGCCAGTAATTCCGTCGCGCCACTGCTGTAATTGAACACCGTGCCCGGCTCCGCCGCCATGGGCTTGTCAATCACGTACTGCACCCAATCGTCGGTGGCTTCCATCAGGCTGGAGTCACTTCTGGGATCGTCGTAAGGCACGTCTTCGATCCATGCCAGTCCCGTGGTCATGGTCAACACGTCTTTGAGAGTCATGCGGCGCTTGCGATCGTCCACATTCTTCACTTTTGCGACATCAAAAAACTTCAGCACCGGGGTGTCCACACCAGCCTTGAAATCGCCGCGCGTCATGGCCATCCCGAGAATTACGGACGTAACTGTTTTGCTTACGGATTGCATGCTGTGCAGGTCCGTGCCCTGGTAATAAGGGTGCCAAGCGGGATCGAAATAATTGTACGGCCCGGTCAGACGGGCGTTCAGTGGCCCCTTGGTTTTCGCCTCTTTGCCGTAGATCTTCGCGTAATCGTGGGTGTATTTGCGCTCGAAGACTTCCTCGCCGCAGCGAAAGACCTGGAAGTTGTCCACCAGCGCGTATTTTCCGGCGGCGAGATCGGCATCAAAAGCCGTGAGAGTCTTTTCGTCGAGCCCCACACTCGCCGGTGTTCCTTTGGGCCAGCCCTGCGTGGGCCAAGTCACGGCTTCACCGCGTTTAGAGTCGCTAGCGCCTTCGAGCAAAATCACCATTGGCGTAAGAAGTCCAAAACCCGCGAGAATTGCACACAGCCCCGGCATTTTCATCCGTCTTTACTCCCGCTAACCGAGAATTTTGCGTATCCGCCTGGTCCAAGGATTTACGCAGGCGGAAAACAGTGACACTTTACCCTAATTTCACCCCGTGCGCGTCATTTGGCGCATTCAGCCACTTCTACGCTAAAATTGTAAGGATATGATCTCAGTTGAAAACGTCACTATGCGCTTTGGCTCCCGCATCCTGTTCGAGGATGTGACTACCACCTTCATGGCCGGGCGCCGCTATGCTATCTCCGGCCCCAACGGGGCGGGGAAGTCCACATTCATGAAAATCCTGACGGGCGAACAGGACCCCACAAAGGGATATATCACCCGGCCGAAGAAAATGGGCGTCCTACGGCAGGACCAGTTTGCCTTCGACAAATTTCGTGTCATTGACACCGTCATCATGGGGAATGCCGCGCTCTGGACAGCGCTAGAAGAGCGCGAGGCACTGTACGCCAAGCCGCACGACGAGTTGACCAACGAAGACGGCATGCGTCTCGGCGAACTAGAGGGCATCGTGGGCGAAGAGGGCGGCTACACCGCGGAAGCGGATGCTGGCGTGCTCCTCGACGGCTTGGGAATAGGTGCCGATCTGCACGAACGCAAGATGGGCGAATTGCAGGGCGGGCAGAAGGTGCGTGTGCTGCTCTCGCAGGCGCTGTTCGGGAATCCTTCCGCGCTGCTGCTCGATGAGCCCACCAACAACCTCGACCTCGATTCCGTACACTGGCTGAAAGAATATCTTTGCGAGTATCACGGCGTGCTGATTGTGATTTCGCACGACCGCCATTTCCTGAACAGCGTTTGCACGCACGTTGCGGACATCGACTACCAGACCATCATCATGTATCCCGGCGGGTACGACGACATGGTGCTGGCAAAAACGCAGATCCGCACGCGCATGGAGGCGGACAACGCCGTGCGCGAAAAGAAGATCGCGCAACTCAACGAATTTATCGCCCGCTTTTCCGCCGGTACGCGCTCCGCACAAGCTACTTCACGTAAGAAGGAAGTCGAGCGACTGCAGACCTCCGAGCTGGCTAGATCGAACATTCAGCGGCCCTACATCCGCTTCGACACTGCTCGGCCCTCCGGGCGGCTGCCTTTGGAAGTGAAGCGCCTCGCGAAGTCTTACGATGGCTTGAAAGTGATTCAGAATTTCTCGGCTAGCGTGACGCGCGGGGAAAAAGTGGCGTTGACAGGGCGCAACGGCGCCGGCAAAACCACTATGCTGAAATCGCTGATCCGTAATGCGGGCGAATTTATTGGCGATGCGGAGCGGCAATTTCCAATCGATTCCGGCAATGTGGTATGGGGCCACGAAGTATCCATCGGGTATTTTCCACAGGATTTTGGCGACACCATTGATAAGAGCAGGGGCAGGACGGCCATGGACTGGCTCTGGCAATTCAATCCCCAGGCGCCGCAGGAGGAAATCCGCGGCCCGCTTGGCCAGATGCTGTTCAGCGGCGAAGATGCCCTGAAGCCGACGTCGGCTCTTTCCGGGGGCGAGTGCGCACGGCTGATTTTCTGCCGACTGATGATTCAAAAGCCTAACGTTTTGGTTTTGGACGAGCCGACCAATAACCTCGATCTGGAAGCCATCAATGCGCTGAATATCGCTTTGCAAAAATACGAAGGCACGGTGCTCCTGGTCACGCACGACGAAGACGTGCTCGATGAAGTCGCCACGCGCATCTGGAATTTCAAGGACGGCAAGATCGAGGATTTCAAAGGTACCTACGAGGAATTTCAGCTTACCGCAGAACGCAGAGCGAGTTAGTCTCGTGAACGAATCCACTCCAGCCGCGCCATCCGCGAAGTCAGCGGTCGCGCTTCTTGCGGGCACGCTTGCCGGTGCCGTGATTATGCTGGTGCTTGTCGGTGCGGCCGCGTGGCTTTCAACAGGGATGGGTCTGCTTCACCTGGCGCGTGCCTTCCGGGATGGCCGGGTGGTTATCAACGCCGACCAGCCCGCCGTGGTCCACCAGATCCAGCAATTGCAGCGGCTGGAAACTGTCAGCTACACGATGGACAAAATCATTTCCGGGGAGCGCGACAATCCCTACTTGCCGAAATTTCTGGTGAGTGACCGGCTACTGCTGGTCGTCCATGGAGAAGTGATTGCCGGCGTGGACTTGACGAAGCTGCAAGTCGCCGACGTGAGTGTCAAGGGCCGTAGTGTTTCCATTCGCTTGCCCAAGGCCGAAATTCTGGTCACGCGCCTCGACAACACAAAGACCCGAGTCTATTCGCGCGACACTGGTTTATTCTCCTCGCCCGATCCTAATCTCGAAAGCCAGGTACGCCAGGAAGCCGAGCGCCAGATCCAGCAAGCGGCGCTGCAAGACGGCATTTTGAAATCGGCGGATGAGAATGCTCGCACGGCCATCGCGACGATTGTGAAGGGCTTAGGCTTCGACCACGTCGAATTCCAGTAGCGCAGCCCGTTTTCTCACTGCGGCTTCAAATCCTTGAGCAAATGACCAATGGCTTCCTGCGCCTGGTAAGGCGAAATCTTCTGTTTGTTCAGGTCCGTTCGGCTGATCGCGCGATAAGCAAGTTTTTTGGGATTGCGCAGCGCCAGATCGAAGACGAAGGTTCCCTGGTGATACTGCACATTCTGAAACGCGACTTCGGGCGGACCCCAGCCCCATCCTGACCAGCATCCATACGGCCCGCAAACAACGCCGGGATAACCGCCGGGGTAAGCCGTTGCGACCGTGGCGCGTTGGGTTTTGACCGCCAGGTGATAATCCACCAGGAAATCGGCGGTCGCCGGATCAGTCACCTGAACCAGGCCTTTGGACTTCAGCGCCTGTTCAATGGCCTGCTGCAACTGCTTGCGGTTGGCTTCGGTGTTCCAGTCGCGATTACTCTCCAGCTGCTGCTGCTTCTGCTGTGGCGGTGTCCCGATGACATCGCGGGACGTGACGGGCCTGGTGCTGGCCCCTTGAGCCGCGGCAGCCGAGGCGGTTGAAGCGGTTGAAGGCGGTGTCATCGGCCGCCAAGCCCAGGTCATGCCCTTGGCCACATGAACATCCGGATCGCGAAGGACCTCTACATTTTCATCACATCCTACCAGAACCATGCTCCCCATCAGCACGGAGGTAAAGAGCACTACAATCGAAATGCGTTTCCCCAATTCCACGTGACGTACCTCCACATTGTATGAAACACGGGCCGGCACAAAAAGTTGGCTGAAATTTTAGGCGGGTTTCGGGCTTGCAGGAACGCTCCAGTCGGCGGGAGGGAAGACGATGGGCCAGAACTTGGGGGCAGGGCGGTCAAACTCGAAGGCAATATTATAAAACTCGAGCCCGTCCTCCTCGACGCGCACGACGTGACAGCTTATTTCCATGCCATTTCGCGGGTTGCTGAGCAAGAAAGACTGGCCAACGTGGAGGTGGGATTTCATTTTCAGGAGGCCACCGTGGGCGTTTACAACCTGAGTTTTGGCTTCTTCCTGAAACTTGCGGCGCTCTTCATCTTCGGCCAATACCACCACGGTCATGAGTAACATGACACGTTCGCTTCTCCGTCGATTATCCGCGTCTGGCATATAAAGAAATCCGAAAGTCTATATTCTACCGGAGGGGGGAAGATCGGGCACTGTACCAGGGGACGGGCTGTTTCCGAGAAGGGACGGGCGGAGACAGGAGACAGAATGCGGGAGGAGGAGGTCTTTGGTATGATAGAATTTTGAAAATTCAGTGGCTTAGGAAGAAGATGGGAACACAAGAAGACGGTAAAGTCCTGCTGCGCGTTCGCCCCCGGGGGTTCTGTGCCGGGGTAGTGCGCGCGGTGGACATCGTGGAACTGGCGCTGGAGGCTTACGGCGCTCCAGTATATGTGCATCATGAGATTGTGCACAACACCTACGTGGTGCAGCAGTTGCGGCGCCGCGGAGCTATTTTTGTGGAAACGATCGGCGAGGTGCCGCACGGCGCGGTGCTGGTTTTCAGTGCGCATGGCGTGCCGCCGACGGTGAGAGGGGAAGCCAAGGAGCGGCAGTTGCGCGTGATTGACGCGACCTGCCCGCTGGTGACCAAGGTGCACCTGGAAGCGCTGAAGTTTGCGCGCGAGAAGCGCACGATCATCCTGATTGGGCATAAAGACCACCAGGAAATTGTGGGCACTTCCGGCGAAGCTCCCGACAGCACCTTGGTGGTGGATTCGATCGAAGCCGTGGATGCGTTGCAGGTGGACGACCCGGAGAAGCTGGCGTTTTTGACGCAGACCACGCTCAGCTTGTACGACACGCAGGAGATTGTGGCGCGGCTGCGCCAGCGGTTCCCCAAGATCATCGGGCCCGCCAGCGATGATATTTGCTACGCGACGCAGAACCGGCAAGAAGCGGTGGAGCAAGTGGCGAAAGATGTGGACCTCATCCTGGTGGTGGGTTCGCAGAACAGCTCGAACTCGAACCGCCTGGTGGAGCTCGCGGAACGGTTGAATGTCAGAGCGCAGCTGATTGATTCGGCCGAGCACATTGATCCCGCCTGGCTCGAAGGGGTCAAGGGAATTGGGCTTACGGCGGGTGCATCGGCGCCTGAGGTCCTGGTGGAACAGGTCAGCGAAAGGCTGGCGGAACTTGGCTTTACCGACCAGCGCGACCTGGACCTGATCCGCGAGGATGTGCGATTCACGCTGCCGGCGGAACTGGCCACGATTGCGCCAGCGCCGCGGCGCTAAAGCAGCTACACGGACGGCCGCAGGCGAAATTTGCATGTCCGGGCAGGGAGAGTTGCCGGCTCGCGGAGCCGACGCCCGGAGGAACCAAGAAAAAAGGAGCGCACCTTGGCGGTCAAAATCGTCCGTCAGCCGAACAGGATTGCCCTGATAGGAGCGCCGTCGAGCGCGGCGGCTTTTGGACTTGGAAGCGAGAAGGCGCCTGCCGCATTGCGCAACGCGGGAATCGTCGAGCGGCTTAAATCCATCGGTTACGAAGTGACGGATTTTGGGGACTGCGCGCCGCGGCTCTTTGCGGATGATGACGAACACAAACGCGCGCGAAACCTGCCGGAAATTGTGGCCTCGCTGAATGATCTGAAACCCCGAGCGGAACTGGCCTTCAAGTCCGGTGGGCTGGTGCTGGTGCTTGGCGGGGATTGCACGCAGATCATTGGCTTGCTGACCGGGGCGCGGCGCTATTACAAACACATCAATCTCCTGTGGCTGGACCGGCATGCGGATTTGAATACACCGGCGAGCACGCCCTCGGGGCGGCTGGACGGGATGGTGCTGGCGAGCATTCTTGGAAAGGGTTCGCCGGAACTGGTGCGCTTCTGGGGCGAACCGCCGCTGGTGCGCGAGCCGGATACATTGATTTTTGGACTGGAGCAAGTGGACCCGGCGGAGCAGGAATTTCTGACGCGCTCGCCGATGCGGCATGTATACGCCGCAGACATCCATCTGAAGGGCGCGACAAGAGCGGCGCAGGACGCGCTGGTGCAATTGCACGCGGACATGCGGGAATTTGCCGTGCATTTCGATGCGGATGTGATCGCCCAGGAAGATTTTGGCGCGACGAACGTGCCGGGAAGCGGCGGAATGTCTTTCGATGAGGTGCAGGCGTCGCTGGCCGAGTTTGCCAAGCACAAGAACCTGCTGGGCCTGGACGTGGCGCAATATAATCCGGACAAAGATCCGGACGGATCTGGCGCGCGAAAGTTGATTGAACTGCTGGCGAATATTCTTGCCGCGCGATTGACCGCGTTGACGACGCCAGCGGTTGCCGAAGAAACCCCCACACCTTCCGCGTAGGCGGAAAATCGAAAATAGAAATCGGAAAATGGAAATTGGGAAAGAGAAGCGCGGAATGTCGGCGCTCCAGCATTCGTGCGTAACGGAGCGGATAGACTGAAATTGGAAAAGCGAAAATAGAAAATGGAAAAGGCAAATTGACCGTGGAGATGCCGATAATGAGGATCCTATTCGAACACTGCGCAGTGTATTGATGATACCGAGAACCTCGGCTTTGTCGAACTCGTGGAGGCTCTTCAGCACTGCATAGAAACGGCCTGCATTGCTTCCGAGTGGGCATCTTCAAACTTCAAACTTTGAACTGCTTTTCCCCCGAACCAGCGCCGCCAAATTCGTAGACGAAACCGCCGGTCTGAAGATCGGTTACTACAACGGCACAGAAAACTCATGAATGGCCTGCCTCGGCCGCACTCGAGGTTCGGGATAAAAAGGCGGCCGCTACAAAACCAAGAAACTAGGCTGCACAAATTAGGGGGCGTGAAGGGCGGAGAAGCGCTTGCGGTGATAACGCACGAGACCGAGCCAGGAGAGATAGAGAGCGCCATTGAAGGCATAGTGGGAGAAATCGCCGGGGGAGAGGAATTTGGCGGCGTCGGCGGAGACTTCGCGAATGAAAGATTGTGAAGAGAGGGGATCGTCCTGGCCGGTGGCGAGGATTTTGGCGACGACATCGCTCCAGTGGTGGAGGCGTTCGCGATAGGAAGCGATGTGGCGAGCGGGATGCTCGGAGAAACTGAAGTGCGTGAGGAAGAGACGCTGAGGCTGCAGTTGGGCGATGGAGTCGAGCGAAGTGCCCCAGAGTTCGAGATTGATGTCGGGCGGAGGCGTAGCAGGAAGGATGAAAGGATGTCCTTCGACGGAGATGCCTGCTGTGTCGCCGACGAACGCGATATTCTCGGCGGGATCAAAGTAGGTGACATGGTGGGAAGCGTGGCCCGGTGTATAGAGGACACGAAGAGTGCGCGAGCCGAGAGAAAGTGTTTCGCCACCTTCGAGGATATGGAGATTCGCTTCCGGCACCGGAAGAAAATCACCGAAGAAAGTTTGCATGGTGTCGCCATAGAGACGAACAGCGCTGGCAAGGAGCTTGGAGGGATCAGCCATATGCGCGGCGCCGCGCGAGTGCACATAAACTTTGAGGCCGGGATTTTCCTGAGCGAGAGAGCCTGTGGCGCCGGCGTGGTCAAGATGAATGTGCGTGAGGAGCAGAGCGTCGAGATCGGCGACGCGAAGATTGTGCGAGGCAAGTTGTTCGCGAAGGGTGGAAAGAGTGGAAGCGGGCCCGGGATCGATCAACGCGCAGAAGTCGTGTGAGCGCAAAAGAGCCGAGGCAATAGAACGAGGATGGCCAACCCAGTGGAGATCGAGCGGAAAGGTGGACATAGGTGCAAGGGCGTAGTGTAGCGCAAGTGAGGGCGGAGAAGGGCGAGGGAGGAACTAGAACCCCCGGGCCGGGGCGAGCGAGGATAGTGTGAGGAAAAGCTTGCAGAATGATTAAGTAGTGGATTATGCTTTGGGCACAGCAGCTTGTTTCTTTCCGCCACTTGTAAGTTGTGCGCAGGGAGTGTGTGTTACCGCCCGAATTAAGAGAGACAAGCACAAGCTGCGTGTATTCCTGCATCCGCCGTCCAGCGCAGCAGGCGCTTTAAAAGGGAAAACGCTTGGAGTTCACGGGATTCTCGATCAGAATTTAGGGAGGAAACTATGCGGAAATGGTGGATAACTGTGGCAATGGGCCTGCTTTTCGCCCTGCCACTCTGTGCTCAGCAGAAAGATGCGAGTGCAGACAGCAAGACGAACGGAACGTCGTCGGACAATGCAGTAAAAGCAGAAGCCACAGCGGGCGATTTCAGCATCGCACCCGCGTCGCAGAGCTTGTTCGCGATGCCGGCAGCTGCGGTACCTGCGGACATCTACAGCGATTGGGCGAACAACCCGTGGAATCGCCATGCGTGGGGGCAGTTGACGCCGAAGTGGGAAGTAGCGGGTTTATTCAGTTACGTAAACTTCAGCCCAGGGTCGGGATTCAACAACTTCAACAGCTACGGGGCGACGGGCTCGTTTACGTACAATCCGAATAAGTGGCTCGGGTTGACCGCCGAGATCGGCGGTTACCATTTTACGCGAAGTGTGTTGGTGGCGAGCGGCACGACTACGACTTCCGCAAACATTTCGGGAAGCTATGAGAGCTACCTGTTCGGTCCACGACTCAACTTGCGCCGGTTCGACCACTTTGTGCCGTTCGCGGAGTTCTTGGTTGGCGGAGCGCACGGTAGCGCGCAGGCGACCGGCAACCAAGGGCAAAACTCCTTTGCCATGGCGGCGGGCGGCGGCGTGGACGTAATCCTGTTGAGGAATCTCGCATGGCGCTTCGTCGAAGCCGACTATTTCATGACCAACTGGGACGGCCCGCTGCTCAATGCGAGTGCCCGGCAGAACAACTTCCGGATCGGAACGGGCTTGGTATTGCGCTGGGGTTATCCGCCAGCGCCGCCGAAACCGATTCATCCACCGACCGCAACATGCTCCGCAGACACGGCTTCTGTGTACCAGGGGACGACGGAGGCAGTGCCGGTACACGTGAAAGCGGCGGACGTCGACAACGTGGGCTTGACCTATAGCTACAGCGCGACGGGTGGAACGGTGGATGGCACCGGCCCCGATGTGCGTTGGAGCCCTGCGGGTCTGGCGATTGGCAACTACACAGTGAACGCGAAGGTGGACAATGGCCACGGCGGCACAACAACATGCTCGGTGGATATCGCCGTGGCAAAGAAGCCGAATCGGCCACCGGTTA
>Ga0307471_100000157_pt1 | contig 33436 bp, 31 predicted proteins | sample atmos_gasesAM3C__2_FD_204566 | JGI IMG/M metagenome (GOLD analysis project Ga0307471, IMG submission 204566) | Hardwood forest soil microbial communities from Morgan-Monroe State Forest, Indiana, United States - atmos_gasesAM3C_515 | ecosystem: Environmental > Terrestrial > Soil > Temperate... | reverse complement strand
TCAAGGGTCTACTCTACGTTGAGCTTCGTTGTAAGAAAGCGAAGGAGGATCTTCACTCATCATACGCACCGCTGGCCGAGAATCCTGCGTGGAGGCTTGTCTGGGCAATGTCTACCATCAAGAGTCCGGACGATAAGATTCTGATCAAAGGCTGGTACGATGACGTCGAACCATTTTCATCTGCTCAGTCGAGACTGATGAGTAAGATCCAGTTCGAAGGAAAGCGACTGCTCAAAGAGTGGGGGGTGAAGAGCTTCCCACGAGCCAAGAACAACCGAGAGGCCTTCAAACACTACATGCTAGAGCCGACCTGCACAATCTGCGGATTCAAGACCGGTTACATCGGCGAAGGATCCAAGACTGTTCTACCCGGCAACGCGATGCTAAAGATCGATTTCCGACTCGTTAACAACCAAAATCCTAGGAAACAGCTCCAACTGCTAAAGCAGCACCTGCACACCCACGGATTTGACGACATTCAGGTCAAGGCTCTAGGCCTTGTCGAACCTTCAACCACCATACCTTCAGCGCCGATCGCGAAGGCCGCGGACAAGGCTGGCAAAATGGTCTATGGACGGGCGCCGATGGTCATGCCGAGAAACCCCGCTTCAGGTCCCGACTATCTCTTCACGAAGCATCTCGGGCTGGATTCGATATGGACGGGCAGTGGACCGCCCTCAGCGTTCAGCCATGCCCACGCCCCGAACGAATGGACAACGGTGGACAACTTCCTGAACGGAATCAGGTATATCGCGACGATAATGGACTGTTACGCGACAACAGACTAGGCTCTATTGTCCCTATTCCACCTGCTCGGGAATGCTCTTGAGCGAGCGGACTGGGGATAGGAGGACCCAGAGGAATGTGAGGGAGACTCCGAGGATGGTTATGCCCACGGCGGTTCGAAGTCCAAGAAAGGTTCCGAGAAGTCCTCCCGTGAGGGCCCCTAGTGGGATCGTGCCCCACACGAGGAATCGCATGGTCGCGTTCATCCGCCCCTGAAGTCGGATCGGCACTATAGACTGTCGAAGACTGACCTGATTGATGTTGTAGACTACGACCCCGATCGAGATTACGAAGTTTCCAGCCATGAGAGCCAAGCCGTACGAGTTGATGTTCAGGCCTGCAATCGAGAACAGAGGGTTTGCGACTAGGGATCCTGACAGATAGTAAGGGAGTCCTCCTGCGCCGAAGATTAGTGCGCTTACAATGATCGCCGGGCCCACTCCTATACGAGTCGCGGTCCGCGTGGCTATCGCAACTCCCACCAGGGCCCCGATGCTTCCGATACTGAAGATGATGCCTAGGGTGACGCCTACTAGCGTCTTTGAGACTCCGAGGCCTTCTGGGCTTTGGAGAATGAAGTAGAGGGGGACAATTGTTTGGAATGCTGTGCTGAAAAAGTTGGAAGTGCCCGTGCAGCCCGCGATCATTCGCAAGCGAGAGTCATTGAGGACGACGTGGAGTCCCTCTCGGATGTCTGACCGTATTGACGGTCTTGTGATCGTCTCGTCGATCACTTCTTCATGGTTTATTCTGCTGAGTGAGAGCGCCGATGCGAAGAAGGAACAGGCATCGATCGCGATCGTGATCGGGGCGGTGAGAATACTGATCACTATGCCGGCGATTGTTGGCCCAGAAACTTGAGCCGTTGAGGCGCTGGCTTGGAGCTTGCTGTTTCCCTCGACTAGCTCGTTTCTCTGGATGAGAGACGGCAAGTACGACTGGTAGGTGACATCATAGAATACTTGGAGGAAGCCGATGAAGAAAGTTAGTCCGTAGAGGAACGGAATGCCCAGTCTCGTAATGAGTCCTAGGACCGCCGCTATCGGGATGAGGGCTAGTAGCGAGCCTCGGAGAATGTTCGAGGTGACCATTATCCGCTTCTTACGATGACGGTCGACATAGACCCCAACCAGCAAACCGAACAGAAGCCAGGGAACTGTGGCAGCGAAACCTAGAATGCCTAATTCTGCTGCACTGGCGCCGAGAATGATGACCGCGGTTAGTGGGAGAGCGAGCCCGGTGAACTGGCTCCCGAACTGGGATATGGTCTCTGATGTCCAGAGACTGACGAAATTACGATTACGCCAGAGAGAAGTCTTCTCGACTGATTCTGTCCCCATACGCTCTATCCTACAATGGATGAGGCTATTATACTGTGGGTTTTACTGACCCAAACACACAGATGATTGGCTAACAAGACACGATTACTCAGTAAACTTCGTATTTTAAGAAAACTCACCTCATGCGGTCACACTCAGCAATCACAGGCGGTGTTGAAACAAATCGTCAAGATGACAGAGGGCAAAGTCACCATTCTAGGTTCGCGGCATTAGAACGAATTTCCACCATTATTATTAACGCGGCTGAACTCTCAGAATCAAGCAATAATTGCAACCTCTCCCACCGCGATACGATCGTCCCGAATCTGACAAGATCCAGCCGGCCAAGCCTAGAATACACAGAACCAACAGAGAAGAAATTGTCAGACTCCTTACTAGCATCCGGTTCTGGGGCGGACTCTCCGGGCTTACGGCACTAGTCAGCCTAGCCCTGCCATGGTGGGGAGTAACCGTCCGACCCACCAGCTTCAGTACTTCGTGGGGGCTATTCTTTGGACCCCAGTCACAGCAGACGAACGTAGTAGTCTACCTAGACAGGCTAGACACAGCCCTCGCGGGTGGCTACACGCTAATGACAAGCCTCGTCCTCCTTACTGCAATCATAACAGCCATCGGCGCTGGCCTCAGACGCCGACTCATAATGAGCATCTCGCTCGTTCTCTCCGCCATAACAGTCCTAGCCTTCATCGGAGACGTCGTAAACGCGTTGACATACGATTGCGCAAACAATTTTGCCCAGAGCGCCTCATGCATCTCTGGCCTCGTCGGCCAGGGAGCGAGCGGCCTAGACACGATAACGTGGGGATTCGAGGCCGGCTTCTACACTTTCATAGCCTCAGCCGTACTCCTCATCGGAGCACTCGCTCTCCTATGGAGCAAGTCGTAAAGAAATTCCTTGGTGAAGTAAATCGACAGTCAGAGCTTTAGACTGTCCAGCCCGCGATAACTACGTCAGAAACGTCCGAACCTGTCGAGTGTAGGAATTTTCTACAGCATCGCTAGTATTCTTGCGAAGTTGTAGAGGCGAGATCTTATGGTATCTTGAACCGTCTTATTTTCGCTTCTTCACTCTTTGGAAGACAATGAGGTGCCCCTTAGAAAACAACCTGCGTTATACACCAGGATCACAGGCTTTCCTTCGAACTTGTAGTTGTTGTCGATCCAGGCCTTGTGCCGTCCGTATCTTTTCAGAGTCGAAGCAGTGTGAGTCTTGTCGCCATCTAGACGATAGCCGGTCCAAGTTCCATCCTGGCTTGAAAACTCTGGGGGCAGATCAGCGCACCAGAACGAGTAGCCTTTGTCTTTGTACTTTTCATAGATGTCTTTGAAGCTGCCGTAGTCTTGTGTCTGGATCCACCGGTAGTAGTGGTACTTGTAGCGCACTCGGACCTTGAAGCGGCTACTCGTTAGTCTCTTTGAGTGTTTTCTTCTTCTCTTTCTTTGATCCATTTGGGCTTGTTGGCTCATGGGTGCTCACCAGCTGTTTTTCCCACTCGTGAGCGAGACGAATGAACACGTCCTTGCTCGTACACTTCAGCCGCTTGCTGTGGTAGGCGACGAATCTGAGGAAGCTGTCAATGTCGATATCGTCTTCAAAGTCGACGGTCAGTATGTATCTCATATCAGACCCTGGCCGACTCTCCGTCTCGCCATAATGGCCGAACGCTGGATTGAAGATTAAGCGAATCGAAACCCGGGAAACCTGTCCACAGTACTATCATATTATCAGTCAATAGCCCGGAGTCAGCTTAGAATCCCTCACATTGCATAACTATCTTGGACCGTTCGCTTAATCCGCGGAAGTCTACAGGTAGCTCGAGGCCATCAACTCGTAAATACTAGGCGACGATTAATGGCCGCGACGTTGTGAGTTCGCTTCCCAAGAAAATCTAGGGCTCGCCTCGCAATTCGACTCGACGATGATGTGAGAGACCGCCTCGAAAAATTATCGAGCAGAGAGGATCTCTCCCTAAACCACGCCGCGAACAAAGGGCTACGGGAATATGCGGAGTGGGGAGCCATCTATCGAAATCTGGGTATGGCTGTCATTGGGAAGAGGCTCATGCGAGATCTCTACGATAACTTGTCCGAGGAAAAAGCTAGAGAGCTTGGTAGGAAAAACGCCCTCGAAGAAGCGCCCACTTTCGTCATCTCATTATTCGGAGTATTCAATCTGGAAAATGTTCTTCGAGTCTTCGGAAACATACTGGCCAAGTACAGCGGAGTCTTTGTGTTCGAACACTCAAAGGAGGGCCGGTCCCATACGGTCGTGGTGCGTCATGAGATGGGCCGTCGCGCGTCAGCGTACTATGCCGAATATGCGAGGACAATATGCGAGTTGCTCAAGATGCTATGCGTGATCACTGAGACCGAGGACCAGGTGTTGATCAAAGCACAGGAACCAATTGGAATGGTGCCTGAAGACTCGCTCAGTGGGCTTCCAGCCGGGCTCATCGAAGAGTCAAGCAAGTCCTAACCATCCAGCGACAACCGATGATCTGCTGGGCTGCGAAGCTTATCTAGACGATTCTTCGCGTCAAGCAATATCTGAAAGGAAGAAAGTCTGCTCTTGACGAAAGATCTCCATACCGGCCGACACAAGATTGATCCAGGGACCAAAGTCGACTTGAACAAGTATGATCCTCGCGATACTTCTGGCTTCGAGGGCAAAGACGCCGACGAACAGAAAGAGTCAGAGAAGCTCAACGAGCAGCTCCTAGGCCTTCAGGAGATGCTCTATGCGGAGCACGAGCGGAAAGTCCTGGTGGTTCTTCAAGGGATGGACTCAGCAGGCAAAGACGGAGTCATCCATCGCGTCTTTCTCGGAGTCAACCCTCAAGGAGTCCAGGTCGGCCACTTCGGAATCCCAACGCCCGAGGAGCTGGACCACGACTTTCTCTGGAGGATACACAAGCAGACACCTGGGAAGGGAGAGGTGGTCATTTTCAACCGGAGCCACTACGAGGGAGTCCTGGTCGAGAGAGTCCACAAAATGGTTGAGGTGGATGTCTGGCAGCGCCGGTACAAGGAGATCAACGATTTCGAGCAGCTGCTGTCGGATGATGGCACGGTGATTCTGAAGTTCTACCTGCACATTAGCAAGGACGAACAGAAGAAACGGTTGCAGGCCAGGCTTGATGATCCGACGAAAGAATGGAAGTTCAGCATCAACGATCTTCCAGAACGAAAATTCTGGGACGAATATATGAAAGCCTACCAGGACATGCTGTCCCAGACCAGCACCGAGTGGGCGCCATGGTACCTGATTCCCTCGGATCACAAATGGTACCGGGATCTGGTCGTTTCACGGATAATCGTGAAGGCGATGGAGAAGATGGACATGCACTATCCGAAACTTGACAAGGACCCCAGCACCATCACAATCAAATGACCTTTCACTATGGTGATCGAGCGAAGGGGTCACCAATTGTAATTCATTCATTCAATTCTCAGGATGAGTTTTCTTTTTTCATAATAGCCCTCACCGTCAGCTTGAACGAGACCCTTTCGATTGGCGAGTAGCCAGTTCCAAAGCGGATCGAGCTTACCAAGCGTTTCATCTGTTTTTCGACCACCCCATAGCACTTGAACTGCAATTATGGACTTCGCAGCCTTGAGCGTGTCTAGTACAGTTTGCTTTTCTCCTGTCTCAGCTTCTCTTACTTCTTCCACAAGCTCTTCCACCTCTGAGCCGAAAAGCTCGTCTCCGAGGCCATTGATTTCGAGATTGCCATAGACCTCGTTCCCGAATCTGAGTTCTCCAGATTCCCCTTTGGACCTCTGAATTGAAAAGAGCGGGCTAACAATCTTCAATGCCATTTCGAGAATGTTCAGATTTACTTCTCTATCATCTGTGATGATGTAACGCATGTAGTAGCCCATTGGGGCAAAGGTGCTCTACATGTTTTCTGTTAAGTTTTCGTGGAGAACACACTCTACACGGGAATACAGTGGATGGACGTTTGTCCAGTCCTATCGACAAACGGCTTAAATCTGATGCTTCAGAAGCTTCCAAATTGAGTGTCCGTATAGCTATTCTCGAGGAGCAAGGATTTGCAAGAAGCAGGGTACCGGCGTTTCAAGATAGGATCGAAGCCTGCCCCTCACGCATATCCGATTCCAAACAAGTTCAATGTCAGCGCTCGCAAGGTGCGGCTTGCAGGCATGCTCTTGCACGAAGCTTTCGAATACCGGTTCAAGAAAGAAGTGGTTCTCAGCAGGCCCTGCATCTACGGAGTCTTCGGCGGCCGCTTCGGTGGCTTCAAACCGATCAAACAAAAATGCGTAGGCTGCATGAGATGCGTACAAGAATATCCACACATCATGACAGTCAAGTACTCCGACCAGTACAAGAAACTCGGTGATTCGTTCTGGACCCCAGAAATGGTCTACACAGTATGGAACGAGGCGTTGACAGGAAAAATTCCCGTCAAAGGAATGGGCTACAAGGGCGCATTCGGCGGGGAGGGATTTGACGGTATCTGGACGGACATGTCAGAGATCGTTCGTCCCACAAGGGATGGGGTCTATGGTAGAGAGTATATCTCGACGAGCGTCGATATCGGACGGAAACCAGTCCATGTCAACTTCGAAAAGCTCGATCAGAGCCCTACGAGTTTAGAGGTCCCCGTTCCCGTAATCTTCGACAATCTGCCAGTCGGGACGGAAAGCGACGATGTCAGCGTCGCGGTCGACCGTGCAGCGGAACAGGTCGGCACGCTGCGAGTAGCAGGCAAGGATGATCATTCTCATGCGAATCTACCTATCATTGACGAGAAACAGATCGACGACCACAAACAGGCACCGAAGATTCTAGAATTCGATGCTGAACGGCCGGGATTACTAGATAAGCTGATGAGTAGTTTCGGCTCATCGATCCTCATCGGCAGATTGCCCCTCAACGAGGACACCGCTGGCGTTGCCGCTGACCTGGTTCGCCGGGGAGTGCACGGGTTACATTTGTATGCTGACTATCACGGCTGGGACTATTCCAAAGAACCCCGACACATTTCCGCCGCCCTCAAGGATACGCACCAACAGCTTGTCCGAGAAGGCGTAAGGGACCAGATCACAATCATCGCGAGCGGAGGAATAACGCTCGCAGAGCACGTGCCGAAAGCGATCATTTGTGGCGCGGACCTTGTCGGAATCGACACGACAGTTCTGGTCGCGTTGCAGGCGGAGTTCCTGGGCGAGACGCAGGAAAGGGACAATTGCGGTTTGAAACCGCGCAGGATTGATCCGGCATGGGGCGCTCAACGCTTGGTGAATCTGATGAGTGTCTGGCATGATCAGCTGATCGAGATTCTCAGCGCGATGGGCATGCGGGACGTCCGACGACTACGCGGAGACATAGGCCGATCAATGATGGACTCGGAGCTACGAGAACAATCGTTCAAGGGGATCGCATGGGCAGCCTAGAACTGATCGTCGAGAAACATACCGAACGGATTCATCACGGTCTAGAAGTTCTTCCAACTCTGAAACATGGGTTGCCAGCGGGACTTGGGAACAAGCGGTGGACTGGCGAGCTGATCCTTGCTACCTATGAAGAGGCTTTGACAGGAGAGCTTCCCGAGAACGGTCTAGAGTACAAGACTGGAAATTCTGGAGGAGGCTTCGACGTGCTAGGATGGAAGAGCCACGATGGCATCGCGAAGGTCGACGAGGATCAGGTCGATCTTTCGATCTCATTGAACAAACGAGGTGAGGGAAAGAAGATCGAGATTCCCTTGCCGATCTATGGTGGCGGCATGTCGTTCGGCTCGATCAGTCTCAACTTCATGATCGCCAGGGCCAGAGCCGCCAAGAAACTCGACACCTACACTTCAACCGGTGAGGGAGGATATCCGGATCAGATTGTCCCGTACCGGGACCATGTGATTACACAGGTTGCCACGGGCATGTTCGGGGTCCGGGAGGAAACGATACAGTACGCACCGATTGTCGAGTTCAAGTATGCACAGGGGGCAAAGCCAGGACTGGGCGGCCACCTTCTCGCCGACAAGGTCACGTCAGAGGTGGCGAAGATGCGCGAATCGTCCATGTTCACCAGCCTCTACTCGCCGTTCCCATTCCACAGCGTCTATTCTGTGGAGGATCACAAGAAGCATGTTGATTGGATCAAGACGGTCAACCCTCGCGCGCTTATCTCAGTGAAGGTCTCAACACCGACCGACGTGGATATGGTAGCGATCGGAAGCTACTATGCGGGCGCCAACATCATCCACATTGACGGCGGCTATGGCGGGACTGGGGCTGCCCCGGAGATTGCGAAGAAGAACATTGCGATGCCAGTCGAGTATGCGATCCCAAAGGTCCACGAATATCTCATGTCCGAGGGCGTCCGTGACCGGATCACACTAATTGCGAGCGGCGGTATCAGGACTGCCGACGACGTGGCAAAGGCTATTGCTCTCGGAGCCGACGGATGTGTTGTCGCAACTGCTGAGGCAGTAGCGGTTGGATGTACGCACTGTGGAAACTGTGAGAGAGGACGTGGGTGCCAAGTTGGGATCACAACAACAGATCCAGAACTGTCGCAATTCATCGAGCCTGAATGGGGCGAGAAGAGGATCGTAAACCTGTTCAACGCGTGGTCGAAACGTCTGCGGCAGATACTAGCAGAGTTCGGACTGGAGAGCATCAGGGAACTGCGGGGAAGAAAGGATCTAATGGTGCGCTACAAATGAAAGCCGAACTGGCCCTCCGCAGGAGACGCTACCAACAACGTCTGCTAATCCGTGCCGGCGTGCTATCAGTTGTGATGTCGATCGTGTTCTTCGTTGCGCCAGTCATTCCCGTCCGAGGAAGCTACTACCTGCCCTACAGCAGCTACACCAGCTTGCTTCAGAAGTATTGTGGACCTGACTTCCTATACAGATACACCGTCTGGGAGTCTTTAGGCTATTACGCGTTCAAGTTCGGATTCTACCTCTTCGAACAAGACACACAGTGCTAGCTGATGGCCATGCAAGCGCGCCAAATTATCCACTCGAGGAAATCACTGCCGATCTCGACGATTTCGACCTATAAGCCCGAGGCTGAGGGAGGTTGTGGCGTAGTGGGACTGGCATGCAATGTCCCCTTGGAGGGAAAATATCTCCTGCAGTCCCTGGTTCAGATGCGGAATAGAGGCAATGGCAAGGGAGGCGGCATTGCGGCGCTCGGGCTAGTCCCAGAACAGCTAGGGGTCTCGGAGAAGACTTTGCATGAAGACTACATCCTCCAGATTGCCTACCTTGACAGATCTTCTAGGAAACAGGTGGAAGACGAGCACATGCGGCCCTTCTTCATAGTTGACCACGAGTCGAGGGTTGAAGCGGTTGATGATTATCGGTCGGTTGCGGGTCTGGAAGTAGAGCCGCCAGAAGTTTACAGATACTTTGTGCGCGTCAAGCCCGAGGTTCTAAGCGACTTTGCGAAGAGGAACAATCTCAACGGTCTGAAGAGGAACGAGTTGGAGGACGAGTTCGTCTACCAGAACAGCTACCGGCTCAACCTCCAATACTACTCGTCACTTGGAGAGAAGAAAGCATTCGTTGTCTCTCACGGCAAGAACCTGATCGTTCTCAAACTCGTCGGCTACGGAGATGACGTTGTAAAATATTACAGGCTGGAGGATCTCAAGGCTCACGTCTGGATTGGCCACCACCGTTATCCGACGAAGGGCAGAGTCTGGCACCCTGGAGGCGCCCACCCGTTTGTCGGACTGCACGAGGCACTCGTCCACAACGGCGATTTCGCCAATTATCACTCGATAATGGAGTATCTGGCACAGCGGAACATCCACCCGCTCTTCTTGACCGATACGGAAGTGTCCGTTCTGCTCTTCGATCTGATCAGCCGCGTCTACAAGTATCCGTTGGAATATTTGATCGAAGCTCTAGCCCCGACGACCGAACGGGACTTCGAGATGCTTCCCGAGGAGAAGAAAAAGATCTATCGGTCGATTCAGACTTCTCACATCCACGGGTCCCCCGACGGTCCCTGGTTCTTCATAGTGGCCAGGAATGATGTGGAGAAGAATGCGTGGCAGTTGCTTGGGATTACCGACACGTCAATGCTACGTCCCCAGGTATTCGCGTTGCAAGAGGGTCCTATCAAGATCGGGATTATCGCGTCTGAGAGACAGGCTATCAATGCGGTACTGGGACGATTACAAGAGGATGGTAGGATTCCTAGCCGGTTCGCTGACTCTTACTGGAACGCTCGTGGAGGAAGCCACACCGACGGTGGAACTTTCCTCTTCACCGTAAAAGACGGAGACACCGGGAAGGAGCCAGATTGTGCAGACAAGTTTGGACGGGCGATCACTCTTCCAGAACAGGATTGGCTGCATGGACCTCGAACGGACCTCGCTCTAAACCTAAGCGTAGCATTGCAACTGCCAAGGAAGGGTTCACAGGCTCAAGACCCCTTGGGATTCTACGAGTACGTTCGTCCTGCATTGAGGGATGCCGGCTTCCAGTATGCTGGAGAGATTCTTGAGGAGTTGAAGAGGCTCGCGTTGAAGGGACAAGAGTCCAGACGCCTCGCGATACAATCCCTCTCCCTGCTATTCGACAGAATCTACGATACGGGCGGCAAGAAGCGCAGCTCACTACTGCAACTGTATCACGAGGCTCTGAATGAGATCTTCTCATCCGTCCCACTTTCGAACTACGATCTTTACACTCGGCTGGACTGGAAGAACAAGTCCAGACTAGCCCATCCGGGACTGGAATCGCAGGTGCTGGTGGTGGACGCTCTCGAATTTCCAGTCGAGGGAGACGAGAGTGCTGCTAGGTTCGTAGTCAACGCGTACGACCAGGGCTGGAAGAATATCTTGTTGTACAATCTACGAGGACACCGGTTCCTCGGAAGCGGTCTAGGCCCTCGAACAAACGGTTTGAAGATTGACTGCTACGGAGATGCGGGTGATTACGTGGCGTCGGGTATCGATGGTTGCGAGATAACAATTCACGGTGCTGCTCAGGATCAAGCTGCGCAGATTCTGAAGTATGGGAAGCTAGTCGTTCACGGTGATGTGGGCCAGGCGTTCATGTACGCGGCAAAGGGCGGTGACGTATACGTGCTAGGTAACGCGGCGGGACGCCCTCTAATCAACGCTGTGGGTAGGCCTAGAGTCGTGATCAACGGGACTTGTCTGGACTATCTTGCAGAATCCTTCATGGCGGGCGATCCGCACAATGGGGGCGGGTTTGTCGTCGTCAACGGCTTGAAACCCTCCTTTGACGGGAAGTTCGTACAGCAAGAATACCCCTACCCCGGAGGCAACTTGTTCTCGCTAGCTTCAGGTGGTGCCATTTTCGTAAGGGACCCGTACAGGAAAGTTTCGAAGGACCAGCTCAACGGTGGACGATTGGCAGATTTCACCCTGAAAGACTGGGAGTTGATTCTGCCGTATCTTGAAGAGAACGAAAGACTGTTCGGAATATCGATTAATGAGGATTTGTTGACTGTTGACCACAAGCTTCTAGAGCCCCACCACGTCTATAGCAAGATAGAACCCGTATCATTGCAAGAGTTAGCCTAGGTTCGTCCGAGATCTTGCCTCACCCGGGCTTGTAGTGTCCCGTGTCAGCCAGGCGCTGTGACGGCGGTCTGGGTTGCGGGGCGGTGGATTGGGCGAGGGGGGCTGATTGATCCCGTCGGCGCGGGGGAACGTTCCGAGGTAGTTGTCGAATGTGTGGTTTTCCTTGAAGATGATGACGACGTGCTCGATCCTGCTGCCGGACAAGCTGGAAGCTATGGGACTCGACATGACTAGGTGAGACGGGGTTCTGGGCCGGACTTAGGACAGCGCCAAATATTCTATAGGAGAGCCTGCGTTAGTCGCGGGCCTTTCTAGTTCTCGTTCCTGTTTGTTTCTCGATGCTGCGGAGGTTGATCTCTCTGACGAAAGCTTCGGTGATAACGTCGAGTGAGTCAATCTTCTCCTGCATTAGAACATCAGTGATCTTCAGCGGATGATCTGGAATCAATAAGCTATCGTTGGAGGCGACGAAGTGCTCCCAGTTTATTCCCACGTCGAGAACCGAATCCGCAAGCTGTTCATCGGTTAGAGTCGCGGTCCTCGCCGTGTTCACGAAGTTCTGAAACTCATCATCGGGAACCTGTAGGTCTACCACGGTCCGAATCGGCTTAGGAGTCGTTCCTCCAAGCTCGTGTGCAAGAGTGTAACCAAGAAACGTGAAGTTCTCGATCTCGGTAAAGTGTTTCATCCGTATTTCTAGAGGAGTGTCTCCTGTTGGGTTAGAGTCTGGAAAGTCTGAGATCTGTGGAGCACCCGTCTGCGGATCGCTGAACCGGAAAACTCTTGAAAGCATCAACGGGTTCGACGGAGTAGTGTTTCTGCCCGAGGTCTCTACTTCTTCAGTCCACGATTCTCTTCCCTTAGTTTCTGCGGACATGTTTCAACTCCTACGGATAGGCTTGGAGTATTGATTTCTGCTTTGTAACTCATCTTACCAACCTCAAGGTTCTCACCCTCTGATCCTTATCCAAGATCACAACCACATGGCAGGTGATGCTACCTTGCGTCACCTTTGTACGTGAACGGTATATGCAACTATCAAATCAGAGAATGTAGAACGTCATGTCTAGAACTGTACGAGTGCGGGTTTGTAAGACTCGCGAGCTCAAGAAGCGTGGTGCTTTTCCAAAAGCTCGGACGTTTCAACGCGCCCAGCTCTTCTCAGGAACTTTACACTTTGTCTCTGTAACCTTTGCAGGTGGCTTGAAGGTTCCCGACGCAGACCTTGCAACCGCGATAAAACACGCTGTGCTCTCCGCCCCTGTTATCTCGGCGTACTGTTCTCAATACGGTGCCAACATGGTCAGGGTTGACACGACTCCGATTCCTTTCACGTTCAACGGCACCAGCTACAATGACGCACAGCTTCAAGGTTGGGTCTCAAGCATCACCAAGGCTCACAATACTCCGACAACTGACGCGCTCGTCTTTCTCAGCCCTCAAGGTGTGACAAACTCGGACGCTCCAGTTTCTCAAGGCGTGCTAGGATACCACGGTATCAACGGGACGCATCCCTACTCGTTCATCAACGTTCTGGGAACGGGCCTCACAGTCGATGACAGGGCCGACCTCTACGCAGTAGCGCTCAGCCACGAAATCGCAGAAATGACCGTCGACCCAGCAGCCGACCAATCAAACCCAGAAGTCTGTGATAGTTGCGCAGGAAACTGCAACGTGGACTACCGGAACTTTTTCGACGCCAACAGGAACTGGCTTGGCCTGAACCCGACGAGCTACACGTTCCTCACGGACGGCATCTGCACGCCGGCAAAGGTCAGCGCCTGTCCTGCTCCACAGAATGCTTGCATTTACAAGCCGCCCTAAGCAATTCGTTCCGGCGGAGGGAGTTCCAACTACTAGAGTCTACTTGGAGGAAACTAATCCTAGTGTAGTTTAATGTCGCCTGTCGATGTTAGTACTCGGTAGCTGTTGAGTGTGATCCATTTGCTGGGTTTTCCGATCTCTTCGATTGCGACTGGTGCTTTCCTGCCCTTTCCGCTTGGGTAGAAGTGGTCTCCCTCGCGATACCAGTCTCCTTCCAGGTTCCACTTCCCGTCCGGTCTTCTCTTCGAGAGCAGGAGCTGGACCGCGCTGTTGATCCGTTCATCATCCTCGTAGCCGAGTTTCGTCAAGACCCTAAGGGCGTGTAGGATGTCGTAGAAGTAGTACATTGGAAAGTGTAGCTTTGTGAAGAACGGATATGTTTCCTGCCAATGATGATTATCAGACTTGTAGACATGATGCATCAATAGGAACTCTGCTCCATGGTCGATGGACCGTTTCATCTTCCGGCTCCACTTCTGCCGGGGGATCTCTGAATACGCCCACAACGGCTCGATCGTAGACATGAAGCTGCTGTGATTCACCTTCTTCTCGGGATAGTCGCAGTTCCATCCACCATCCTCCAATTGCGCCTCAGGCATCCAATTAATCGCATTCTTCACCCTCTCATCTTCTCCATATCCGAAGACGATCAGGGTCCGGATCATGTTGCCTGTGAGGCATGGCTCCTCCCAGCGTACCGCTTTCGATTTGCTTCTCGGATGCTGCTTTTTCCACTGCTCGACCGCCACTGGGCTAGGACATGTGAAAGCGCCGTTATCCAGTTGGTGGAGTTCAATGAATCTCTCAACCTCCGACTTGATCAGGGAGTCAGGCTGTGCTCCCAGCTCGCCCAGCAGTGCAAGATTCCAGCAGGCCGAGGTCCACTTCGGACGGTAGCAGTCGTCTTTGGGTTGCCAGTAGCCTTTGCTGGTCGCTGTGGCCTCGATCTTCTTGACGGTCCGAGAACTTGCAATTCTGTTCTTTGTTGATTCGACATCCTTGTCCTTCCCGCTTCTGTGGAGAATGTCGGTGAGCGTCTGCATTCTGATGGACGGATTGCTAGGTTCGAGAAGCCAGTCGATGGTCGAGTCTTTCATGTTCTCAGTCTCTAGTGTTTCTCCGATTTCATGAGCTGGCTAATCAAGATGTGCTTTCTCAAACTTGGTGGTAAGCCTGTCATATTCCGCGCTGGCATCAATCTCAACATCATACTGCGAGAAATAGTGCGCTACATTTTCCAGGTCTCGGAGGAGCAATGGTTTCGCTTTTTCAAACATGTTGCGCCGGCTGGGCCGGGAGGAGAGGTCTATCGCCTGTGGAAAGTCGATAGCAAAAACGCGGTCATTGTACAGTAGTAGGTTGTATTCCGAAAGATCGCCGTGAACTATGAGGGCGTCAAGAAGCTTCTCAACAATGCCAACCGCTTGACTTGCAATCTCTTCAGGCTCGTCGAGGTCTAACTCCTTCAATCGACGCGCGTTAGATTCATCGCCGAGAAATCGCATGGTAAACATGTTGTCAACCCTTCTCGCCGGTGTCGGCACAGGCACGCCGGCCCTGTAGGCCTTCTCGAGTATCGTAAACTCGTTCGCTGCTAGTATTCCCATTCGGTCGACTGAGTATCCGATCATGCTCCGCTTCTTGTTGGGAGTTCTGTGCAGCCGGTAGACTTTCAGCGCTAGGGGAGCCTGCTTCCATAATCCAAGATAGACATCCGCCTCTTTACCGGTGGCCAGGATCGATACGACTTCGTCGACCAGTCCGTTTTCTACAGCGTCCGCTCGTAGACTGTCGAGGGAGACCTCTTCCACTTCGACATACCGGCTTCTGCGTCCGTCCCGGAGATTCTTCCGTTTCCAGAAGCTCCGAGCAGACGACAATTCTTTTGCGGACATGGGTTGATCTTTTTCATCAAATCTGATCACGCACGGAGAGAATGTTGGAGTTTAGGAAATGCGGCTTTGGCTTGAAAGCGAGGCTTTCGTGGTCTATGCGGATTGGAGATTGTGGCGATACAATGAGAATCTGACTGGGTTCATCTGGCACAACCTCAACCGAGGCATGCGCCTCGACGAATATTATGCCTTTCGATCCGGCAAGAAATAGTACAGTGATTCTAAGCTAAGCTTACGTGGACGTGGGGACTGTCATTTGAATGACTGTCTCTTCGACCGGGTATCCTTCTTTTCTCCAGCCGTCCATGCCGTCGAGCATCTCTTTGACTTTGAAGCCGAGACCGGTGAGTTTCGCCGCCGCCTTGGTTGAGGCGTTGCAGAAGACTCCGTCACAATAGGTCACAATAACCATGTCGCGAGGCAGAGAAGCGGTCGTGGCTGAGTCAATGGTTCGGTGTGGTAGGTTAATCGCTCCGGGAACGTGTCCTCGGGCGTATGCGTCGGGGGTTCTTGCATCTACCATCAATATTCCCGTTACCTTGTTCGTTATGTCCTGGTAGACATCGGAGGGGTCAGTTTCGAAGGAGAGCTTGGATCGAAAATGATTGTTTGCGGCCGAGGGGTCAGCGGGCGAGTATTCTAAGACTCTTGAGCGATGAATGAGTGGCTGATTCTCCTTTCGAGACATGAACATTTGCGGGGTAGCTCCCGCTTATTTGGTGTTTGAACAGATACTTGTTGCCAAACAGAGTCATTAAATTCTAACAAAGCAGTTATTTTTCATCAAATGAAGTTCTTAATCGCGGGTCTCGGCAATTTCTACCGCGCCTGGAAGCTCCTCGAACACGTTGTTCCGGTTGCTGATGAGCTCGGATTCTACGGTCTCTTGATTCCTGATCATTTCATGTGGGACTGGAAGGACATGCCAGACAGAAACTCGACCCTAGATGCCTGGACAGCGCTTAGCTACTTGGCCGCTAAGACCAAGAAGTTGAAGCTGGGAACACTCGTCACACCCATCCCGTTCCGTCCTCCCGGAATACTCGCGAAAATAGTCGCGACACTGGACGTGATATCGTCCGGCCGCGCCATGCTAGGAGTAGGAGCCGGCTGGTCCCAGACAGAATTCGACGGATACAGCGAATGGACCGACAGCAAAACCCGCGTCGACAAGACCGAGGAAGGCGTCCAACTCATCCTCAAACTATGGAAAGAAGCCAGCGTCGACTTCCACGGAAAATTCTACAATGCAAAAAAGGCAGTCCTAGACCCAAAGCCTGTACAGAAGCCCCACCCGCCTCTACTCTTCGGCGGAGTCAACCCGCGAATGCTAAGACTAGCCGGCAAATACGGAGACATGTGCTTCATCCCTCCATGGGTGCAGACGCCCTTCACTAAAGCGAAGTCGATCGTGGACATGGAGGCGAAAAGCGCGGGACGACAGCACAAGCTAGAGTACGGTGCCGGGTCACCAATGATCCGGGGAGCATTCGACATGAAGACGCTTGAGAAGAGCATTCAGACTGCTGTAGACGACGGATGCCGATTCTACGTCACCCCGTTTCCACAAGACGATTACGTTGCGAAGATGCGCGAGTTCGCTCGAGATGTTATGCCATCCTTCGCCGACAAGAAAGGTTCGCGGCCTTGAATCAGGGCGACACTTTTCCCTAGTTTGGTAACTTCATAGGAAGAGTCGACGGTCCAAACGGGCCTTCTAAGTACTCTGACTGCCAGTGTGAGTATCCTGGCTGTCTCCAACCTTGTCTCCTGGGATTGAGACTATTCCAAGGAATTGTTCCTGGTTGTTGGCAGAGTTCTGGCCTAGATTGTAGTTTGACGCGAATAGCACAAGCGCGTTCGCTCTAGTCAACGCAAGTCCAAAGTAGTCTCCAATGAATGTCTCATTGCCGTTGGGCCCTCCGGGTCGTGGAAGCTGACGAGTTGTTGATCCAGGATTCTGTGGGTCCCAGGTGTTCTGTGAGACACGGACGTTCGAGCCTAGAGGTTGGACCCCCTTCGAGTCATCCTTGTAAAACTGGATTGAAGTGTTGATGCAGAAGTTGGTTCGGCCAGCGTCAGCAGGCAAAATGTTCGGATCATTGGAAGGGCAGGGTAGTCTACGGTCATAGAAGGAAACGGCGACTACTCCATTGTAGGCGGCGACAGTAGGCTGGAGCTGGTCGGTTCCATCATTGACTGTCGAAGCATCGTTGACCGTAATTGGCTGAGACCAGGAGCCTCCTCCGTTCGTGGATTCAGTCAGCAGCACGTCGAGGCCCGAGCCGCTCCCAACTTCGAGAGCCAGGAGCAAATGTCCCGTGATCGGGTCAACGGCGAAGTTGTCAGATATGCCATCTCTGAAAGTAGTGTTTGGAAGGTCGAAAGTCGACAGGGTGAGGAAGGATGCTGCCATCGTGGGCGGGCCGAAGCTCCGGCCGCCATCGTGGGAGGTCAGTAGCCAGACATCTGCTTGGGAAGTGTTCGGGTTCGGGAAGCTAGTATAGGCCGAGTACAGTGTCCCGTCTGGTCCCGTTCCTAGAAACACAAAGGTGCTGAATGGTCCATCAGTGGAAGGATTGCTGATCATCACAGGCGCAGTGAAATGCGCTCCCCTGTCCTTGGACATGGAGAACCAGATCTCTCCACCGTTGCTGTCGAACACGGTCCATCCTACGTAGACATAGTCTCTGAACGGGCTGTGAGGATTCGAATCAACCGCCATCCACTGCTTGTCAGGCGTCACATCACTAGTCGGATAGACGGCCAGAGGCTGGCCACCATTAGCAACTCTCCAGTGAAGTCCCCCGTCAATGGACTTTACAACAGATATTTCGGCGGCAGGGCAACAATTGGATTGAGCACCCGTCGAATTGTATTGCAAGTTGAAAGCTAGTACAGCGGAATAGGCGCTGCCCCTCGAGTCAAACCCAACTACAGGATCTGAAGTGTCGGTCCAGCTGTTCTTTGGCGCGGAGCGGCAATCGAAACCCGGAAGAATAGCATCGGTCCAAGATCTCCCACCGTCTCTCGATACCTGGACGCCAACGTGGAAGAGGTAGTATTGCGGGTCGAAGAAGAACTTGGTAACGGCAACGAGATGATTAGGATTGGTTGGGTCGACGGCTATCCAGGACTCGCTGTGATCATTATTGTACGCGGCGTTTCGGACACATTCTCCGGTCTTGTCAACGGCTCCTCCCCTGACATTGAACGTTGTCAGAATGTTAGGGATGCCAGCATTGCTGTTTGCATATCCTGAAACGCGGGCATGAGGATACGCTAGGAGCTGTAATGAGAATAGAGCAAGGATAATCAGGACTGTGATCCTTGGGCCCCTCCGAATAATTCTTCTGGAGATCAATTCTCGACTCATAGTGGGCGTAGTGTTTATTCTCATTAATCTTGGGGACTGGCTAGTGTTTCATCTTGGTATAGTCCCAGGCTGAAAAGTAGAGAGGGGTAATCTCGACCAGAACGGTTGAGCCGTTTCTTACTCCGTCCATCATCCTCTTGGCCATGGGCGTGCCGAGATCTCCGAGATACTTTGCGACTATTTTCTCTGTCAATGGCACTGACTTCCCAACGTCTGTTTGAATGACGGCGGTGCCTTTTCCTTTGACGCCCTTGTGGGGTTCTGCGTCCGTGTCGACCGAAAAGTAGACCGTCTTCTTCCCTCTGATGTTCAGAACCTTTCTGTCACTCTTGAGACTGAAGATGTAGAGCCTGTTGTTGAAGTAGTTGAACCATACGGGATGTATCATCGGATCACCCTTCGAGTCGACAGTCCCTAGCCTCAGGGGTGTTCTGGATCTCGTGAGAAAAACGTCGATTTCAGACTGTTCCATGCCCGGGGTATTCGGCATTGCTTTGTGGACCCTGACCATCTGCAATCAAGGCCGGTAGGGCAAATCGGTATTTCTTCCTTCTCCGCAACACTCTGAAAGGACAGGCCTTGGAGCTAGACTGACTTGCCCTAGAATAGGGCTGTGTTCTGGACAGTTTGCTTCAATATCTGTTCAGTAGGAGTCAAACGTTCTGAGTCGAACTTTGAATGGGCTGACTTGTCTAGTTGGTCTGGGTTGGAGGAGGAGTGGGTGGAGGCGGGGGCGCGGGATATCCCATTGCTGGCTGAGCCGGCTTTCGTCGGCGGAGTAGAACTACAGTCAATACAGCAACTACCGCCGCTACTATCCCGCCGATGACTCCGATATCGAATAAAGTGGTCTCAAAGGCACCTGCTAGATTGGTCACGTTAATGGATCCCTGAACCACTAGTGGGCTGGTGTTCGGGGTGACCCACTGAGACGTGCTAGGGTCCTGATACTGGAAGCTTATCGAAGCAGTTACTGCATGGTTGGAGACTGAGGCGCTGGAGGGAATCTGCTCGGTCATGTTCAGCTCAACCGTCTGGCCCACTGGAACCTGAAGGGGAAGGCCGGAAGATGCAGCCCAAGTACCGAGGTCCGAGGTGATTGTTACGCCTGTAACCTGCTCGGGCACGGTTCCGCTATTTGTGAACTTGTTGACCATGATCGATGAGCTGCCTGGATTCGCCGGGGTGTAGATCAGGTTGTACTGGAGCCCGTAGCTTGCTCCGTTTACGGTCACTGCCAGAAACCCGACCATAACGCAGGCAATAACTGCCGCTGGGATAATGAGGCTCCGAGAAAGGCTCATGTCTCACACGGCGTTCGATTCTTAGTTTATAAAATATCTGAAGAGTAATGATACGGATTCGGAGGAGTCTAGGAGATTTCTCTTCGGATTCTTCTTTCATTCAACTCAAATCTGAAGAAGGCCCGAAAGCGTTCTCCCGCTCCCTAATTCCGATTGATGCGTTACAGATCGTCGAGAATTCTTTTAACGCGTTAAACTGTCGGCACGGTTATGCATCCGTACACGACTGACATGTATGAGGGAATGCTTGCAGAGACCATTATGCTGCCCGGTCACAATGGAGAGATCATCAACGCCTACTATGCGCGACCACTTGGTCCCGGACCCTTTCCTGGGGTGGTGTTGATTCATCACATGCCAGGGTGGGATGAGTTGTATCGTGAGTTTACGCGAAAGTTCGCTCACCATGGTTACTTGGCGATTAGTCCGAATATCTACTTCCGTTTCGGCCATGGCAGCCCTGATGATATGTCGGCGAAGGTTCGTGGGTCCGGAGGAGTGCCTGATGTGAGCGTAGTGGGAGACATCGACGCCTCCGCGCACTATCTCAAATCGTTGCCGCTCAGCAATGGAAAGTCCGGCGTCTTCGGGACCTGCTCAGGTGGTCGTCAAGCATTCCTCGTCGCGTGCAGAACAAAGACCTTCGATGCAGCCGTCAATTGTTGGGGCGGAAATGTTGTGCAGCCAAAGGAGAAACTGACTCCTGCACAGCCGGTCGCGCCTATCGACTTTACGAAGGATCTGTCTTGCCCACTGCTCGGCCTGTTTGGAGAAGAGGACAAGAACCCGACGCCGGAGAGTGTTCGCCTGTTAGAGGAGGAGCTGAAGAAGTATGGGAAGAACTACGAGTTTCACATGTACCCTGGCGCAGGGCACGGCTTCTTCTACTATCCAAGCGTCTCCTATCGTCCGGAGGCGGCGGTTGACGGCTGGAAGAAGATGTTCACGTTTTTCGAGAAACATCTTGGAACACCTGGACGGGGGAGATAGAACATGTGCACTGGAATAGTCGAGACCGCGGAAGTTTCAGGTAGCGGCAAGGGCTCGCAGGGATGGTTCAAGCTCCAACAGATCAACGTGTCCTATGACCATCCAGTTGATGCCGCTCTTGAGCATGCGTTGAACATTGACTTCGTCAACCCGACAGAGGGTCCCAGCGCGAGGGTTGCGGTGGAGCTGAACCCAGACTCTGCAAGAAAACTTGTCGACGCAATCCTCACAGCTCTCGCCCGCGGAGAAAAGCGCTGAAATTTCCAGTTACCGTCTATTGATAGGCCAAGACTCAAGACCCTTAGCTTGCTCATGATGTGCCCTGTCTGATGGTTTGTTCAAGCCGTTCGTACGAGCTTATCAGTAGAGCTAACCGTCTTCGATTTCTCGCTTCATCCGGGCTAGTAGACCCACTGCGCCGTCCGCGTAGCCTCCGATCCATCTGTCATGCAGTTCTTTGATCGGAAGGGGATTGAGATAGTTCCAGCGGAGACGGCCTTCACGCTTCACAATTATCAGGTCCGCTTTCTCAAGAACGCTTAGGTGTTGCATTACGGTGCAGCGGTCAAGCTGTCTAAACTCCTGGCACAACTCGCCAGTAGTTCTTGCTCTCTGTTTGAGGAGGTCGAGTATTTCGCGTCTCCGAAAGTCGCCTAATGCTTTGAAGATTGAATCGTATTTTTCTTCTCTAGGCACTCTTCCTCTCTTGTTGTAAAGGGAAGAAACTGTTATAAATCTATAACATATAGCCGGAGACGGCCACAATGGATCTAAAGTTCACTGTTCAGACGAAGATTCAGAAACCAGTAAGCGAGGTCTTCGACGCAGTCTACAATCCGAAAAAGCTCACCAAGTTTTTCACGACAGGAGGCGCCGACGGACCCCTGGACGAGGGGAAGACCGTCCTGTGGACTTTCAACGACGATCCTGAGAAACCAACCACATTCCCGGTGAAGGTTCACAAGGTTGTCAAGAACAAGCTGATACAGTTCTCCTGGGAAGCCAGTGAAGGCTCCTATGACCTCAAGACAGGAACAATGCCCGCGTCAGCTGGATACGACACAGTCGTAGAGATGAGCTTCGAAGCCTTGAATCCGAAAGAGACACTAGTCAAGATCGTCGAGGGCAAGTGGCGGTCCACAGAAGCAGGCTTGCAGGGCTCATACGGGAACTGTCAAGGCTGGATGCACATGAGCATGTGTCTCAAAGCATACCTGGAACACGGCATCAACCTGCGAAAAGGGTCCATCTAAGAGACTCCTCCAGCTAATCGGGAAGGCCCTCGGTTAGATAATTAGACCAAACCAATATCGCTGATCTGTTCTTACCGAGAACTAGCCCCGTTCGAGTCGGTTCTTCAGCGTAGAACTTTGAACATTGCGTTCCAGGAGTTGGTGGAGACTGCGACTCTCACCCAGAGCGGGACAGCTGCCTCCAACCACTTGGCCTCTGTGATTCCGCCGATGTCGATGGCTCCAGCCCAGCCTAGCTGTCTCAGAATCTGAACGACCTGACCCTTCGCTTCTGGATCATTCCCGCAGATCAACATCTCAGCACTCTTGTCGCCAGGGTTACACATTCTAGTGTTCGGGACCGTGTTGAAACACTTCACGACCTTTGCTTGGGGAAGTTTTCGCTGAATCCTCTCGCCAAGAGAGTCAGTCAGCCCAGTGAATAGGCCTGGGGGCATGCCTTTCGAGAAGTCTAACGCGTTAGTAGTGTCAATGACGAGTTTCCCGGTGAAATTCTTGGGACCAGCAAGACTGAGGACTTCATCGATCGCTGAACCGAGAACGGCAACGACAAGGGTATCCCCAAAAGACGCGGCGTCTGCAAAGGTCCCAGTCGAGGTTTCACCCTGGACCTCTTTTCGCCAGACCTTCAGCTTCTCACTATCAGGAGTGCGGGAACCGAGCTTCACGCTATTGCCATGACTTGCGAGTCCTCGCCCGAGAGTCTTGGCCACATCGCCGCTCCCGAGAATACCGACTTTCAAATTGCCAGCCTATTTCGTTAGAATCGCAGGAAGATAAAGGGTATCGAGAAAAAGAGAGATGAAGGCTATGGCGCGGCGATCTTTTTCATGTACTTCTTCACGAGCTCGTCAAACATTTTTTCGACGCGCTCGGCGGTAGGACCCTCAACTTCTACTTCATAGCTCCCTTTCTTCACGTGGATCCTCCAATTACCACTTTGATCAGGCATGGAACGAGAGTAGAACACGGCAGAGTATTAAGTTCTACCATGAGCGAATCAACCCCAACTAGGTGAGGTCCACAATGTTCTATGCGGGCGTTGACATTGGAGGGACCTTCACGGACGTCGTAGTTTATGATGACGGAGCACCTGGGAAAATCGAGATCTTCAAGGTCTCGACTGGCAGAGAGCCGGAAGCGACAGTAATCGAGGCTCTGACGAAGTATCGAGACTCAGCAAACCAGTTTTCGCTGATAACACATGCTACCACGGCAGCTACGAATGCGCTACTTGTCCACGGCGGACTGGCAAAGACGGCGTTGATAACAAACCGCGGGTTCAGAGACATACTTGAGATCGGAAGACAGCGTAGACCCGAAATCTACAATCTCAAGACGCAACGACCAGTACCTCTGGTTCGGAGAAAGGACCGTTTTACAGTTCTCGGAAGAATGCTATCCGACGGGTCCGAGCTTGAACAACTCGACCAACGCGATGTCAAAGAAGTCGCTCTCCAAACCAAGCGGTCTCGTTTCGACGCAGTCGCAATCTCTCTTCTCAACTCCTACATCAACCCGGCACACGAAAGAAAAGCGCGGGACCTACTAGTAGAATCCGGCTTCAAAGGACAAATCGACATTTCCAGCGAGACCGATCCAGCCTATAGAGAATACGAGAGAACCAGCACCACCGTGGTAAATTCTACCCTATCCAAACCCGTTTCACGGTACTTGGTAAAGTTAGAAACGAAACTTCGCCGGATTGGATTCTCATGTCCCATCTACGTCATGAACTCCGACGGGACCACGAGCACCATTGACTATGCCTCACGGCATCCAGTCTCGATAATAGAATCCGGACCCGCCGCAGGAGTCCTGGCGTCAAAAAACATAGTCGACCTTCTTGGACTCAGGAAGGCAATCACGTTCGACATGGGCGGCACAACGGCGAAGGCTGGTACAATCATCGATGGTCAACCAAAACTAGCGTACGAATTTGAAGCGGCTGCACGCTTCTACCATGGACGCTCAATCAAAGGCAGCGGGTATCCGGTTCGCCAACCGTTCATTGATCTGGCAGAAGTAAGCGCTGGAGGCGGAACGATAGCCAGGCTCGACGATACAGGAGACTTGAAAGTAGGACCTGAAAGCGCTGGTTCAGACCCTGGACCAGCAGCATATGGCAGAGGTGGAAAATATGCAACTGTGACTGATGCAAACATAGTCGCTGGAAGAATCAATCCGTCACAACTGCTTGGGGGTCACCTCAAGTTACGCTACGAGCTGGCTTTGGGAGCAGTCGGGAAGTTGAGCCGAAGACTCGGCGACACTGTCGACCAGACCACAGCGAACATTGTTCGAATGGTCAACAACAACATGAGCAAGGCCGTCCGACTCGTCACCATCGAGCGTGGCCGAGATCCTCGAGAATTCGCGCTCATAGCATTCGGGGGCGCTGGACCGTTGCATGCTTGCGATCTAGCTGAGGAACTTGGAATCAAGAGAATAATCATCCCGTCTCACCCTGGACTCTTCTCCGCATTCGGGCTCCTGACCGCAGAGTTGTCCAGAACCTTCTCGGAGCCAATTCTCAAACCAGTCGCAACCGGCGTCGAGTCGCATTTCAGAAGGGTCAGAGAACGCGCGCAAGGATTGTTGAAAGAGGAAGGCTTCACAACCTACGGGACAGTTGAGCAAGTTGACCTAAGATATCAGGGCCAAGCCTACGCGATAACCATCCCCTACAAGAAGGGTACTAACTTGGCAAGGCTGTTCGGCAGAGAACACAAGAAACTCTACGGATACTCATCAAACGACACAGTAGAAGCGGTCAACGCAAGGGTCCGTGCAGTCATACCAACACCAAAAGCAAGACTCGTTAAGAAAAGACTCGAAATGTCGAGAACTTCCGATCCCTCTTCAACGAGAAGCGTTTTGCTCTCGAACGCCCGGCAGAAGATGCCGATCTACAATCGAGAACATCTAATCCCAGGCGTCTCAGGCAGAGGCCCTTGCATCATAGAAGAGTACGATTCGACTACTATGATCGGAAAGAACTGGGATTGGAAGATAGACGCGTATGGAGATATAGACGTGCTGACACGAGTGCATGAGTGATCAGATTGGCTCAAGGTTTCGAATCATTCGGTCTAAACCCTCGTCTCTTGCAGGGTATCAAGGACATGGGGTTCCATGAAGCATTCCCCATCCAGGTAGAAGCCATTGCACCTCTTTTGAAAGGCCGAGACTTGATCGGGCAAGCCCAGACTGGCTCCGGCAAGACACTAGCCTATGCCCTCCCTATGCTGCAAAAAGTCGCTCCTAACTCTCGAGAAATCCAAGGACTAGTACTCGTCCCAACCCGAGAGCTCGCAGTACAGGTCGCAGGCGAGTTCGAACGTCTCGCCAAACATCTCCCATCACGGACCATGCCTATCTTTGGAGGCGCGAGCATGAGAACACAGATCGACCAACTACAACGCGGCTATGCAAAAATAGTCGTAGCTACACCAGGCAGACTCCTCGACCACCTAAAGCGCAGAACCATAGATCTCCACGGCGCAAGGTTCGTGGTCATCGACGAGGCCGACCGAATGCTCGACATGGGCTTCATCGACGACGTCAAATCAATCCTCGAGAATGTCCCACGAGGCCACCAGACAGCACTGTTCTCGGCCACGATGCCTAACGAGGTTGTCAAACTCTCACAGAGATATCTCACCAATCCGCTACGCGTATTCGTCGACAGCGAAGAAATCTCCGTAGAGTCACTCCGCCAATCCTACATCAATGCAGAAGAAGGCGCCAAGTTTCCAGTCCTACTCGCCATCCTCAAAACAGAAAGAATGGAAGGAGCACTAGTATTCTGCTCGACCAAGATCAGAGCAGCCCACCTCGCCGAAGCACTCGCCAGAAACAACGTGAACGCTGAAGCCCTCCACGGCGACATGTCACAAGGCCAGAGAAACGCAGTATCGCAAGCATTCCGTCAAGGACGAATCGACGTGCTTGTCGCGACAGACGTTGCCGCCAGAGGTCTTGACATTCCATGGGTCAGCCACGTGATCAACTATGACATGCCCGACGAACCCCTCATGTACTTCCACAGAGTTGGACGGACGGCACGGGCTGGAAAGAGGGGAACCTCAATCTCACTCGTAAGCCGCGAAGATCACGACATTTTCAACAAGATCAAAGACATGACAGGATCCCCTATCGATCAGGACGTAAGATTCGCGCTGGAAAGCGCTGCTCGAACGCATTTGATGCTGCCTCCACGACCCACAGGCTTCAGCGGTCACGGCGGAGGCAGAAGGAGAAAACGAGACAATAGAGGACGCCAGAAAGGAGGCAGAAGCGGTGGTAGGTTTAGACGCCGTAGACGTGGCTAATGGAGAAGCGCTACAGCACGGACAGTCGATCTTGAGAATGTCCTATTCGCAACCTTAAATCTTGAAGATATGGGCAACTGAACAGGCGCGTGAGTGGGGCCTTCCACCCGTTGCGCCATACGAAACCCCGGAGTAGGGAGGCAAATTGGCAAGAACAATAGAGTACAGAAGCAAGAGTTCACGAACCCGGCAGCTTACACTTGCGAGTGCAATCGCTGCGCTATACGCGATTCTAGTTTCGATTTTTGCACCGATTAGTATTCCGATAATTCAGGTTAGAGTTGCGGATCTTTTGATGCCCTTGTCCATCATCTTCGGATGGCCTGCGGTCATCGGCGTAACGATAGGTGCGGGCTTGGGCAATCTTGTCGGCGACACGATCCTAGGAAACACAGGGGCGCAGACAGGGGTCGACGTGGTTCTCGGAAGCTTGGCCAACTTCATCGCCGCAACACTTGCATGGAAGATCAGCCAGAGGAACTGGACCATTCGAGGACGTAAGGCAAGCTGGCTGCTCGCAATCAATACAGAAACCGCAATCATCACTCTGATAGTGGGCACATACCTCGGATACTTGTTTTCGATCCCACTTCTTGCTTCGATCGGCGGAATCCTTGCTGGCAGTATCATAGCAATCAGCATCGGAGGCTATACACTGCTCCGGATTCTGAGCCGACCAAAGACTATCGCCTCGCTTCGATCGACTGGACTAGTGGTCGCTGAGAACTCTTCAGAAGAAGCGGCCTAGGCAAGTCCGAGCTAGCAAGCTGAATAACAGGAACGTATCCTCCAACCGCTAAAGGATACCAGGGCCCTCGTATGGATGCGACGACTATAGAGATTGTCAGAAATTCGCTGGTCTATGCGAGCGAGGAGATGGGCATCGCTCTCCGCAACGCGTCCTACTCGCCCAACATTCGCGAGAGGATGGATCATTCGGCCGCCATCTTCGACGGCGAGGGACGACTACTAGCCCAAGCAGAGCACATTCCTGTTCACCTCGGATCTCTCCCGTGGGGACTGGCGAAGACAATAGAGTACTGCGACCGCGAAGGCATCGATCTGGCGCCTTCGTCAATGATCATGGTCAACAATCCGTACATCGCTGGGACCCATCTAAACGATGTAACGGTAATCCGACCAATCTATCACGCCAACCGTCTGGTTGGATACGCGGCGAACAAAGCTCATCATTCTGATGTCGGGGGCAAGGTGCCTGGAAGCATCTCGATGGATGCCAAGACCCTCTTCGAAGAGGGCGTCGTTATCGATCCACGATACTTGATCAGAAAAAACAGGATTCTGGAGCATGCAGTTAGAGAGCTCGCGTCGAAGTCACGAACCCCGAAAGAGAGAATGGGCGATCTCAAGTCGCAGATTGCCGCCAACATAACGGGAGAGCGCAGAGTTCTCGAACTCGTCCAGAAACACGGACTGAAGACGTTCCGGCGCGCCTGTGCAGAATCGTTGAAGAAGACGGAGCAGCTCGCGCGGCTTAGACTATCAAAGCTGCCAGTCGGGTCCTACCATGCTGAAGACATTCTCGAAGATCCTGATGGACACAACATCCGCTTACAAGTTACAATCACGCTGTCGAAAGGAGGATTGCGTGTAGATTATGCCGGAACAGATCGCCAAGTATCGAATCCTCTCAACGCAGTCTTCGGAGTAACACTCTCAGCCGTCTACTACGTCACTCGAACGCTAACCGGAGATGATGTTCCAGCGAACCATGGAGCCTTCGCACCAATCCAAGTCAACGCCCCTAAAGGGTCAATCCTCAACCCGACTTATCCGCATCCGGTCGCGGGTGGAAATGTTGAGACAAGCCAGAGGAATGCGGACCTGGTCTACCGCGCATTCTCGAACGCAATTCCGGACAAGGTCCCAGCTGACTCTGGCGGGTCAATGAACAATGTGATGATGGGCGGAGTCTGGAAAGGGAAGAGTTGGGCATTCTATGAGACGATAGGTGTAGGTCTCGGAGCTCAAAATGATCGTGACGGGATCGACGGCATACAGGCGAACATGACCAACACGATGAACACGCCGATTGAAGAGATGGAGCGATCATATCCGCTGCTAATCAGACAGTATGAGTTGAGACCTGACAGCGCTGGACCCGGACGATACCGCGGAGGCACCGGAATCATCAGGTCATACCAAGCGCAAAGCAACAATGTCACGGTCACAGTTCTTGCAGAGAGGGAAAGAAACCGACCTCGAGGGCTCTTCGGAGGAAGACCGGGGGCGGCGACGCGGGTCGTTCTCTATGTGAGGAGAAGGAGTAGGTCTGTCAAGGTCAGACTGCCGGTCAAAGCGACTATCGTTCTCCAGAAAGGAGACATTCTTGAGATCAAGACTGCGGGAGGAGGAGGTTATGGAGAACCAGGCGAGAGAAGAAAGTTGAGAATTACAGATGATATCGAAAACGAGATCGTCAGTCGTTAATACTCCACCCAGGGACGTTATCCGATCCCAGTCGCTTGTTGAACAGGCGTTGCGAGTTTCATCCTCTGATCTTTTCCTTCCATTAGGACTGACAACGGTAGCATCGAGACAAACGCGTAGCCCATAGCCACGTACGGAGCGAGAAGCGCTGCTATCACGACAGGTGCTCCCACCAGCCCGCCTAGAAAAAGCTCAAACAGTAGGCCGTAGATGCTGAACAGAAGCGTAACCTTCAACGGGCTCTTCGCGTGAGCTCTCAAAACTAATCCTGCGAGGACTATCATCTCCAAGAGCAGGAACGGGATCGTGGGCGGAATCACGACAGTGCCGCACCAGGCAGGCATGCAATCGATTTGCTCCTCGAAGATGAGGAGAGGGAAAGCGAGCAGCACGTAGAGGGCGATAATCGGCAATCTCAGCCGCGATATCGTAGCGGTCAAGCGCTTTCTGAATCGTATCATTAGAAGGAATGGGATTGTGAGAAGGGGCACATCGATGAATATTCCAAACACCATTCACCAATCTCTCCTCTAAGACGCACCGCAAGAGAACTCCGAGTTCATGAAAGCTGTGTAACTGAGAGTTCGTTGATGCGAGGGGAGTGTCTTAGAATCGGCTCTTTCCGCCCTTAAAGTTCGGGTGAGAGTTAGACATAATGCGGTGACGCGGGGATAGCAGAACCGGTGTAGGCAACGTAAAGATATCCGATCGACAGAACGTGATAGCTCGGGGATTGCCAGTCAGTATATGCGACCTCTAGATGGCCGCATGCCCATCGCGGTGACCCCACAGGGATGACTGGTGCTAAGAAGAAAACCAAGATCGGCAAGACTAAGGCGGCGATCACCAGGCGACGCAACACCAAAACTCGATAGTTTACAATTTGTACGAAACTATTGAGGCTTGCCGAAGTTACCGCGACCTCACCTAACCTCCCTAATCTGGATCCGACGTTATCGTACGAACGGTTTCGGTTCAGGCAATGCCTAAGACTCGGGTCCAATATAGAGTAGAACGTCGGGCTTAACTAGGGCGTAACAATTACAGTCTATACGGATAGCCACGTGATCTGATGTCGGACAAGCGATTTGTCCAACAGTCCGGTATCGACGCGTTCAACGGAAACGAGCTCATAGTCAAAGGAGCGCTAGAGAACCAGGTTGGACTCATAGCCGGATACCCCGGATCACCAGTAGCAGAGATTTTCACGATCCTCGAAGAGAACGCGGACATTCTGCGCGAGGTCGGACTATGGGGCGAAATGACCAACGACGAGTCCCAGGGCGCAGCAGCGCTCAACGGGGCCATGGACGTAGGTGTCAACGCGATAGCCGTCATGAAGAGCGTCGGGCTTAACGTCGCGGCTGATCCAATCAACATCATCAACTACTCCGACAAGTACGGACTCAGCGGAAAACGGGGAGGAGCAGTCGTAGTGTGCGGCGATGATCCGCACGCATCGAGCACTCAGGTCGCCGGAGACAGTCGGGCACTGATGGAGCATCTCAAGATGCCCATTATCGAGCCTAGCAATCCGCAGGAGATCAAGGACTGGGTAGGGGAAGCACTCAGACTATCCGCGTTTTCAAACCTAGTAGTAGGCTACCTAATCACAACGTATCTGGCAGAAGGAGGAGGAAATGTTCAGGTATACGACAACAAGTCTCCCGAGATCAGCTTCAAACACCCGATCACACTCGACATTTCGAATGTAGACATCAAACGAAAAGTCAGCATACCACCCAACACCTGGAATCTTGAGAAAGAGATTATTCGCGACCGGTTCCCACGAGTCCACGACTATGTCAGACAGCACAACCTCAACAAGATACTCTACTCGGACGATAAGAAACACAATATCGGATTTGTCGCCGCAGGAATTTCTTACAGCTACCTCGAACAGGCCCTCTGGGAGCTAGGTTGCAACGAGCAATTCCCAATCCTCAAACTCTCAGTCACATTCCCACTAGACCCGAACATTGTCGAGGAGTTCTCCAAACTCGCCGACAATATCGTAGTTGTTGAAGAGAAAGGTCCCATAATCGAGACCCAGGTCAAGACCATTCTCACCGATCTCGTCCAAGACGGAAGAGTCAAGAAAGAACCCAATATATGGGGAAAGACATTCCCCCGGGACGCGGACGGCTTCCCGGAGGAAAGTGGACTAACACCGTCGATGCTTATCGAGAAGATTGGCAACCTACTCCTCGAGATAGGAGACAAGTACGCGAGATATGATGAGAAGAAGATTCACGAAGAGATAGACCTTCTAACCGAGATCAAAGCGTACGGAGTACTCGTTCCGCCCCGATCTCCAGGGTTCTGCGCCGGCTGTCCTCACAGAGAGACGTTGAGTGCGGTTCACTCGATGAGAGATCAGCCGGCTCACAAGGACATCTTCGCCCATGGAGATATTGGATGCTACTCAATGAGCTTCCTACCACCCTTCGGCGAGATGCACAATCTAACAGCCATGGCTCTAGGGGGAGCAGCTGGTAGCGGCATGGACCCATTCGTCACCAACAAGCAATACGCGCTGATGGGAGATTCCACATTCTTCTGGCGAGGAATAACCGCCATCTCCAACAGCATCAAAGAAGGCCAAGACATTCTCTACATCATCCTCGAAAACAAGAACACGGCGATGACGGGCCACCAGCCGACTCCGGAGGCAGGCCACAATATCATGGGCGACAAGACAATACCCCAAGACATTCTCAGCATCGTGCGAGCAATGGGTCGGGGACAGATCTATGTGAAGAAGATGCCGCCCTCGAACAGGGAGAAGTACATGAAAGAACTGGACGCGGCGTTCGCCAAGCCCGGCGTCAAGGTCATCATCGCCGACAAGGAATGCGGAATAACATTCCACAAACGAAAACGCTCCGAGAGAAACAAGATCATAGACCGGCAAGGATTCATTCCCCGCGAAGAATTCATCAATATCTCACAAGAAGTCTGCGAAAACTGTCGCGAGTGCACGAAGAACACTGGCTGTCCCGGACTAACGATCATAGATACGGACTATGGCGAGAAGATCAGCATCGACCAGTCCACGTGTGTCAGTGACAGTTACTGCACGAAGATCATGGCCTGTCCCAGCTTCGAAAAAGTGGTAGTTACACGCAGTAAGCCGCCGCGTCCCAGGGCCAAGATGATTCCGCTTGACAATATTCCTGACCCCAATATTCACAAGTTCACGGATACGTGGAGTGCGTTCATCAGCGGGGTGGGAGGAATGGGAGTCGGAGTCCTATCCTCGACCCTTGCCAGAGCAGGCACGAAGGAAGGTTACACTGTAAAGTTCAACGACAAGAAAGGACTCGCCATAAGAAATGGCGCGGTCTCAGCACACATCAACTACGCCAAGGGCGATGCGAAAATCTCCACGATCGTCCCGAATGGCAAAGCGGACCTACTCCTGGGCTTGGACATGCTTGAGGCGGAGAGAAGCCTGCTTTACGCGAGCAGAGCCCATACGACCGCAGTTGTCAACAGCAGCGTCATTCCCACGATCCCGATGCTTGCTGGGATGATGAACTATCCCACAGACGTCGAGGACAATATTCGAAAACACACCAACATCGACGAGTACACCAGCGGCAGAGTAGGCGAAATCTCTGAGCTCTTCTATGGGAATAAACTGTTCACGAACATTATCCTCCTCGGAATGGCCTTCCAGCGAGGCGCGATACCAGTCGGCGAGAAGAATCTTGTCGACGCGATAATGGAGACTGTCAGCCCGAGCCAGAGAAAACGGAACATGGAAGCCTTCCAGCTCGGACGAAAGCTCGTTGCCCAGCCTGAACTGTTAGAGTTCAAGAACATCGTTGCTGACGAGAAAATACTCCGACTCTTCGGAGCCAAGGAATCCTATGCCCAGCTCCTCGACCGCAAGGCCGAGACCATAGCCCACTCATACTGGGTGTTCTGGAAAGGCAAACCGGCCGGTCAGGAATATCGAAGGATGGTAGAGGAGACTGTCGCAAAGCTGGGCTTCGACGAGGAGACGAACCGGAATGTTGCTCGGCGCGTTTACGATCTCATCATGTGGGGAGGATTCGATTACGCTAAGAAGTATGTGGACCGGGTCCTGGAAGTCTTCAAGCTCGACCGACCCGACAAGAATTACGCAGCGACCAAGGCGGTCATCTTGAACCTTCACAAGGTGATGGCGATTAAGGACGAGATCTACACACCCCTCCTTCTAACCGATGAGGAGAAACTGGACCGGGACAAGATACGTTACAATATTGACGAAGAGAACGGTGACAGGATCAAGTACATTCATCTCAACCGTCCAGAGTTCGAAGTCGCCGGCAAACAAGTACGGTTCAACCTTCCA
>Ga0307471_100000156_pt1 | contig 33446 bp, 22 predicted proteins | sample atmos_gasesAM3C__2_FD_204566 | JGI IMG/M metagenome (GOLD analysis project Ga0307471, IMG submission 204566) | Hardwood forest soil microbial communities from Morgan-Monroe State Forest, Indiana, United States - atmos_gasesAM3C_515 | ecosystem: Environmental > Terrestrial > Soil > Temperate... | reverse complement strand
GTTATGCGATCAGCCATTACGGATGTTGTGGCAATGAGCCGCGTCGCATCGCGCAATGCTCTCCATTGTGCCTGCGGATAATACAAGCGTTTGACGCGTTGACTCCATCGGGTAAAAGCGAGCTCCGGATAATCGATGGCCAACAAATCGTGGATCGTAACGACAGTGGCGCATGGCACATGGCATGACAAGATGTTATGCGCAGCGTGAAAGAGGTCGATGCCGTCGAAACTTGCATACCGTTCCGGCCACCAAATGGTCCAGAGCGAGTTCGGCTCGACTGGCACTGTGACCTCAGAAACGTTTGATGCGTTCGTCAGTGGACGAACGGCGAGCCGGTGCGCCCATAAAACAAATTCGTCGCTGGGCGCCATCTGCGGAATGGCGTGAACCATTGCTTCGACATAGGTGCCGATGCCGCTCGGTCGCTCACGGATGTATCGGCAATCAATGGCAACCCGCATAAGCAGCCCTGCTCTTAAATGATAATAGCAACTCGGTCGGTTACCGCCTCAACAAGGAAAGCAGGCCTGCGATAAAGGTTGGATCTGAAGGCGTTCACTGCGCACGGGAAGGAAAGGAATGATAAAGAGGTTAAACGGTTGACACTCAACGCTCAAATCCTCAACCCCATAAGGCTCAACGCTTAGCGCGCTCCGACGCGCGCTTGCCCTACAGCGTCGCCGCGAAGCCGTGAAGTGTCTCTGCGTTGCGGTGATCGCTGGTACCGCAACTTGTTATGCCTTGTTCGGCCGGAACTTCTTTTTGAACATCTTTTCCCCCCGATATAATTTGGGCGCAGCCGTCGAGGGCCATTTCAGACCGATCGAGTGGTAGTACCTGGCCTGACATCTGAATTAAATTGCTAGCTGTCTTGCTTTCTCTTCTATTAACCAGCGTGTCATTCCTAACTTTAACTGCTTCGCTGTTCGATATCCGCTCGAGGGTGATGCTGATTGCGCCACACCCGGATGATGAAGCGTTGGCTTGTAGCGTCATTCTCCAGCAAGCGGTTCGCGCTGGAGCCGCCCTTCGCATTGTCTACGTCACAGATGGGGATAACAATCCCTGGCCACAGCGAGTACTCGAAAGAAGATGGCGCTTGAGCGCATCGGATCGAAAACGCTGGGGAAAATTGCGGCGCGCGGAAGCGCTGGCCGCTCTGCGCGTCCTAGATATCCACCCTCGGGACGTTCAATTCCTTGCCCTGCCAGACCAGGGCCTGACCGATCTTCTGTTGCGTGACTGCGACAGCGCTCTTATGCGACTCACTCAAGTGATCGACGATTGGTCACCCACAGACATCCTTGCGCCTTCCCGCTCCGACATTCACCCAGACCACAGTGCCGTTGCCGTGATGATGCGCCTCATCTTCGCCGACTTTTTGGCACTTGGAGTTTCGCAGTGGAATTATTTGGTGCACGGCCGCAGCCCCGCATTTTTCGACCGCGCCACGGAATTATCGCCATCCGAAGTGGAGACTGCCACCAAACGCGACGCAATCTCCTGCCACAAAACGCAAATCAAACTGTCGAAGCGGCGTTTTCTTAGATACGCGGTGCACCCGGAACGCTTTCTTCGTGTCGAACGCGAGAGCGCTGTCTCGTGCGATGGCGCAGTTCACTCCGTTTCTCGAACACGCGACAACCTCAATCTCAATCTTCGCTTTACGGCCGATCCGTTTCGTATGCAGAGGAGCAAGTTTTTCATTTTGGGTCGCGACTCCCTTGGGCGAAGACGCGCGTGCCAGATCCGTCTTCCCAGCCGCTCGGCCGATGTTGAAATGTTGGATTGCGCGACGAATCACAGCATTGGCATCGCCCGTTACCGGGGCCATCCATTTGGCGGCGAGTTCACGCTTCCATTGCATCTGTTTTCGCCGATCCATGATTTGTTTATCAAAGTCGATCGGCGTTCGTGGTTCTTCGATGAGGCCGGTTGGATCGAGATTCCAAGTGTGCCGAGTCTAACCAACGTCTCGCTGTCCATGATCTCCGCTGAGGCATATTCGCCTGCGGTTTGATCTTGCACCGGCTGGCGAGGCGAAACGCCTAACGCCGACTTACATTGTCGATGTTCAAGCCGGCCCGAAAAGTGCCTAGCGTCGCGTGAAGAACTTTCCGATTCTGGCCAAACTTTTGGCGCAACGATGCCAGCCGGTTACACACAGTGCCGAACGTGTGATTTATCGGATGCGCTAGGCGAAAGTTACTTGGCGCCCGGTAGATCTCACCGGCGTTCGACTTATGCCTGCTGGGTCGTTGGGTCCAAAAGGTCGCGGGCGTTATGCAGCGATATCTCCCACCGCGATTGCTTCGCCGGCAAGTTGTCGTAGGCTCCACATTCTGTCATCATCGCATGAAGCTCCTCGATAAAATCGGCCGCGAATTTTCCGGCTACAACATCTTGGAATCGGGTAAGCGTCTCCTCGATCGGAAACCGCTGCAATGCAGCCTTTACGTCACGGACCGTTGCAATCTTGACTGTGCCTACTGCACCGAATACGACAACAGCCGGCCGCACCCGAGGCTCGATGATTTAAAAAAATGGCTGCGGAAAATTCGCGAGCTTGGCACGATGCGCATCGCCCTCGTCGGCGGCGAGCCGCTTATCCATCCAAATATTGTTGAGCTTGTTCGCTACTGCCGCGAACTCGGGTTTGCCACGAGCTTGACTACCAACGGTTTCCTCCTCACGCGTAAACTAATCGCAGAACTGGAAGACGCCGGGTTGCAGGTCATGCAGATCAGCGTTGACCGGATGACGCCGAGTGCGATTACGAAAAAGTCATTCAAGACAATTTTGCCGAAGCTCGATTACTTTCGTGACTCAAAAATCAGTCTGCATATCACCGGAGTGATTTGCGCCGATACCTTACCCGAATCGCAAGCCGTGCTTGAAACCGGTTTGGCGCGTGGAATTCCGACTGAAGTTCGACTCGTCCATGCGGACCCTTTGCATCGGTTTCGTGTCGATCGCGGCCGGCGGGAAGAACTCGAACGCTTCATCGATTCGATGATCGAACGAAAGCGCCGCGGGGAGAAGATTCATACCAGTGAGGCGATCCTCAATTACCAACGAAGTCTCCTCCGGGACGAGCACGTCGAGTGGACGTGTATGGCCGGCTACAAATTATTCTTCGTCTCCGCGCAGGGGAAATTCTGGATCTGCAGCATGGTGCATACAGACAAGCACATCATGGACGTCACGCTGGACGATCTCTACGCAAACTATCGCAAGAAATCGTGCCAGAAAGGTTGTGGTGTTTATTGTGCAGTGAGTGCTTCGCTCCTCGTGGAAAAGCCCGCCCAGGTTCTCGGCAGGGAAATCGTTGCGCGCGCCAAGCGCATTCCGTCAACGGTTCGTCGTTCCTTAACTCGGGATGCCCATGAGGCGACGCATAGCACCATTACAAATCCAAATGGAACGCACGAGGTGAACGGCGGTGCTAAAGGCAGCCCATCCGCAGATGACGGCGTAACTTTGCGGCAGAGCGTCTAACAAAAAGCCACACGCCAGGATCCAGACGTAAACGTTTCGTCTAGCTGCGATCAGTCGGAAAACACGGTCGAATGGCGCGACGTCATCCAGCAGTCGGCCTGTCGCCATTTTCACCCGGCGTTTCGCGAACTCATCCAATAAGTGCGATCCGATGAGCAAGGCGAGAAAATAGAACGCGTTTGGAAATTGGCCGCTTCGCCACAAATGGAAAGCGATCGCTGCCCACCACGAATTTTCGATCACATAATCGAGATGATGTTCCCACTTCCCGTGCTCGGTCGTTTCAATCTTTACGCGCGACTGCTTTCCATCCAGTCCATCGACGATGCCAAATATGAGAGCAGCGAAGATTCCAAGCCCGACCCGGCCGACGACGAAGGCCACCGTCGCGCTGCATCCGATAATGAAATCTGCAATCGTAATTTGGTTTGGCGTGATTCGCGTTTTGCAAAGAAGCGAGATGATTGCCGTTTCGATCGGTGCGTGAATGTAAGCCGGTAAGTCGAGCGTTCCATTTTGGGCGGAATCGAGAATGATCCGCTCAGCCAAGCGGCGGTTTCGCTCTGGAGGCGCTGGAAAACAGACCGGCCGCACCCTCCGACGCATGCTGACGATGTAATCATCCTCCTGCGCCGCATCGACGATTTCGATCTCACGATTGTCAATCCTCCCTTTGAGTTGGGCAAAGAACGGCGCGGTGTGAGAAAACGCAGAAAGACAATCTTTCGTGACCATGGCCGGCCCAGACGGATTCCTGATTAAAGATCGCGCAGACCCAGGTGGATCAGAATCGATAAGAGCGGCGGATGAATCTTTAGCGCAGAGAGCGGCAAGTAAACGCGCGTCACAATAAATGTTTGCCGGTACTATTAAGAAACGCTCGGACGGGCTTTGGTCTAGAACAAGTTGCGCAGTAAGAGGTCCAATTGCTCCTGAGACAAGATGGACAATTATTTGTTCGCGTGCCCACGAACGCTTTGCTAATTCAGCTCCGATGATTTCCGGTGTAGTGGAGAAAACAATCGCACTGCGAAATCCGAGCCGCTGCAAAATGCGGAGCAAACGTTCGAGTAAGTTGACGCCGCACAATTCAATCAACGCCTCAGGTGCATCCGCAATTAAGATTGGCAGGATATTCTCCATCTCCGGCGAGATTAACGGTGGAGCCGCGAGCTGCCAACTGTCAGCGATTTTCAGTTGACGCGTGGCTCTGCGTTTGATCGGCTTAAGAAATCGAACTTCTCGCGCCTCGCGGGTTGCTGGCCACGATCAGGCCGTCTTTCATCTCATGGATCCAATCGCAGGCTTCGGCGATAACAGGATTGTGCGTGGCCAAAAGCAGAGCTTTGCCACCTTCTTGAACGATATTTTGAAGCAGTTCAAAGGCGCGCTCGGAGTTGGCAGTATCGAGGTTACCGGTTGGTTCATCGGCCAGAATGACACGCGGATCGTTGGCCAGCGCGCGCGCGATCGCGACCCTTTGTTGTTCGCCTCCGGAGAGGTGGCGGCTGGGCCTCCGTAATTTGTCGCCCAAACCTACCGCTTCCAGCAGCCCGGCAGCGCGATCCCGCATCCGATTATCGGAAAGCTGCCCCAGCTTCCGCATCGGAATCATCACGTTTTCCTGCGCAGTGAAATCCTCCATCAAAAAATGGAATTGGAAAATGAAGCCGATGAACTTGCTCCGTTTATACGCGAGCTCGTCATCACTCAGCTGGGATACTGGCTCCGATTCGATTGAGACGCGGCCAGCGTCGGGCAGGTCAAGCAGTCCAAGAATGTAGAGCAACGAACTTTTGCCGCAGCCGGATGGGCCAACAACTGCGTGGACACTGCCGGGCTCGATATCAAGCGATACCCCGCGAAGTGCATGCACACGTTCCTCCTCTTCGCCCAAGTAACGCTCAATCCCTTCGCAACTGAGGCATGTGTCCGGGCTCATCTGGAACCTCGGATCGTAACAACCGGCGGCAATTCAGCAGCGCGACGCGCCGGGACGTAACTCGCGATGAACACCGCAAGGATCGCGAGCAACGTTGCAAATACGTAGTGTCTCCAATCCCATGTTACCAAGAAGTAATTCGTGTACAACAAACCGCGGAGATGAATGGGAATATGCGATACGCCCCAGGTCATTAACGCGCCGAGCAAACAGCCGAGCAACGATCCCGCCGCAGCGATCAGCGCGCCCTGCCACAAGAAAATTAAAGAAATATCGATGCGACGGTAACCCATCGAACGCAGAATCGCGATCTCCTTTATCTTCGCGAGCACCGACATCGTAAGGACATTAAAAATCCCAAAGCCGGCCAGCAGAATGATGAGAGAAACGGTAATCGCGACGGACATTCTCAGGGTCAGAAAAAGTTGCAGTGTGCTCTCTTCGCGGTCCTGCCAACTCGTGGCGCCATGCTGAAACAAGGTCTCGAAATGCTCGGCCAACGCAGGCGCACGATCGGGATCGCGCAGCTTGTAGATGATCATTGACGCCCCGGAAGGTTGCTTCAGGAGGGCCTGCGCAATCCGGGCATGCACATAAACCCGGGTGGAATCAATCGAGCCGATTCCGGCGCGAGCTATCGCCGCAACGCTAAATCGCCAGTACTCGCCATTCGGCGCAAGCAATTGCACCGTATCGCCAACACCAGCTTGAAGTAATTCTGCCAGGCGCGAACCGATGATGATTGAGCTGGTGTTATTTCGAAAGTCATCAAAGTTGCCGTCAATCAACTGGTGCAGAATATCGGTAGTTTGGGCGTGCAGGGCCGGATCGATGCCGTAAAGATCGACAGTCGCATTCTCAAATCCCGCACGAGCGCTGACTGTTCCGCGCAGAACCGGGGAACAGGAGACCACATTAGAAAATTGTCTGCTCACCCGCATGATTTCATTGGCATTACTGATCCCTTCAAAATAGACGCGGTGCCCCACGGTTCCATTGGAGCCTTTGGCCGAAACCATGAGGGGTTCGTAACGCGGACGAAAACGCGATCTGACGACCAGCGCGCCATTGCTGCCGATGGTTGAGTCAATGAAATAGCTCGAGAAGCCCTGGGTTTGCGCCTGTGTGCAGATAAAAATCGCGACGCCAAAGACCACGCCGCTCAAGCTCAGCAGCAAGGCCCGCTTGCGATGTGTAAGGAAACGCAGAGCGATGTACAGCGGAGGCGTCACGGTTTGATCGGTGGCGGTGGCAAACTGACCGTTCGCTGACGCACGGGTTCACCGGGGCGAAACTTGTCCTGGTCCGCCACAATCACGCGGCTGCCGTCTTCCAGACCACTGAGCGCCTCTGCGAAATCAAGAGTTCGAAATCCCACCTTCACCGTGCGCGCGTGCACAATCCCTCCGTTCACAACCAATGCTTGATCCACAAGAAGAGCGCGCGTTGGCACCAAAAGCGCATTTTCGTGGGCGCCGGTGATAATGTTCATTTCGCCGGTCATTCCAACCATCAAATTGTCCGGTGGATTTTCCATCTCCAACACAATCGTGTAACGCTGGGTGGTGGGATCGGCGGCCGGTTGGACGGAAGTGACGCGTGCGGTGAACGTGCGTGTTCGGTAAGCGTACAGTTGCACTTTCGCCTTCATCCCCGGTTTCACTTCGCCCACATCTTCCTCGTTCACTTCGCCGCGAATGTAATTCCTGCGCGACGAAACCGTGAAAAGCTCGTTGCCGTCTGAAACCAGTTCGCCATCGATTGTCTGAACATTTGTGAGAATCCCATCAATCTGCGACCGGACCTCCGCACTCTTCATCTGCGCCTCCAATTTTTTGGTTGTTTCCTTTAGAGAGTTGAGGTTGCGATCTCGGTCAATCCGCTCTGACTCAACCGCGCCACGCAACCGATTCGCTTCGCTCTTTGCCTTCTGGTATTCGACTGCGGGCACATTGCCCGAGCCAACAACCTTTTCGAGGCGCTGCAGATTGTCTTCAGCTGCTTTGAGCAACTCCGAAGACGGGAGCGGAAGAGCCGCGCGGTCTATCGCCGCCTGCAAATCGGATCGGGCTTGCTTCAGTTCTCTGGATGTTTCCTCGTCTGCGATTGTCGCCAGCAATTGTCCTTTCTCCACGCTCTTTCCGATTGCGCCGCGACCAGCCGAGAAAGGTTCGGCCAACCGAATGAAGCCGTCATTTTGCGCTCGAACCCGCACCACAAACGCCGGTTCGATCCGCACTGTCCCATAAACCGCAGAGATGGCGGTTCCACGACGAACGGTCGCGACTTCCGCCACGGGCATCAGAAAATAGTACGCCCCTGCGAAAACAAGCACGAGCGCTGCTCCGCCACCCCATACAATCCGCTTTGATTCCGGTAATTTCAATTTTGGAAAGCTAGTCTGGTGTCCGTAGCCCGTCTTTGCAATAAACTGGTGCCTGAGCGCGTTCGTTCTCACATTCGCCCCCTGGCGTACGTTCGAGAACGTTATTCCCAAGACACCACAGTGGAAACGCTCGTTCGATTAAAGGGATCGTCGGTCCGTGCAGCCGACACGGCTGCCCCTACAGCTCATCAGCTCGCTCGCTGCATCAGTGCGATTTCGTGTCGTCAGAAAATTGAAAATAGCGTCCCGTGGCGCGGTCCCATTCGGCCATGGCGAGATTGTGCTGATAGATGGCATCTAACAATCCGCTCTTGGTCTCCAGAAAGAAATTTTGAGTAACCCGGTATTCGAGTGGGGACGCCAGACCGCTGGCCAGATTTTGCTGCACCGCGCGCGCACTTTCCTCCGCGGCGTCGGAAGCACCAGCAAGTGATCTTTCGCGTTCCTCGCTTGCCTTCAGCCAATCGGCAATGCGCGACAGTTCACGAGGGATATTCGCCTCCAATTTCCGGCAGGTTAATTCGTTTATCTCTCGCGCCGATCGCGCCCTCAGATCCGCGCCTCCGACTTTGCCGTTATCCACGACGTACCACGTGTACGCCGCCTTCTCGCGCATCTCCGACCCTATAAAATCCTGTGTCTTGCTGGTTGAGCCTTGCCGATGAATGCCGCTGACTGGAACGTACTCGCCGTTAATGCTTCCCGTAATGACAGGGTAATAGTCGGCCTCGATAATTCGCTGATCTTCGTTGGCGGCGCGCACGAACAAACGCGCGAGCTTGACATCGGCCCTCCGCTGTAAGGCGGCCGCCGTTTCGGAATCTAGATCGACCCGGAGCGGGACCGATTGCAGTTCGCCTTCGGGCTCTGGCAGCGCTCCCTGTGCAGGATTGATCGCCATCGCCAAGGCCAATTGCAGTTGCGCCTCCAAATAGGCGCGATGCGTGCTTTCAATTCGCGTGCCCAACTCAGCCGCTTGGACCGTCGCGCTGGTAAGCGCGCTCTTGTTAGCTAATCCGGCTTCGAAACGAGTTCTCTGAGTAGCTATGTTCTCCTCGAGCCTGCGGCGCTGCTCGCTTCGGACGGACTCCAATGACCGATTGTAAAGCGCCGCATAAAAAGCCAGGCGCGCCGTGTGTAACTGTTCCACGACAGCAACATTCAATTGCTGTTGCGCAATCAATACTTCAACATCACCTCGCCGAAGCGAAGCGGGCAGACCGGCGTTGAACAAGGTCTGGTCCAGAGAGCCTCTCACCACGCCAAATCCTTTCACTCCGCTTTCACCAGCGCGATGGCCAGCCTGAAGACCGGCTGGCACGCCCAGTTCAACATCAGGCCAGGCGATGGAACGAAAAACCAGCCGTTGCCCAGCGGCTTGCTCAAGGCCGGATTTGGCTTCCTGGATCGCAGGGTTTTTTTCCAGTGTGATTTGCAGAACCCTCTCAAGGGTGACGGCGTTGCTTGTGTGCGCGAAACAAACGATCGGAATCGCGATAAGGAGCTTTGGCGCTACGAGCTCCCGCGCGGTTCCCAGAAACAGAAATCGTCGTTTCATCGTTGACCTAGTTTTTCCGGTGGACGCGCGACGTCAGCCGCCTCCGCCGCACGGCGGTTTTTGTTTTTCGCGCTTTGGATTTTTGATCCGAAATCGAGCGCTTGGGCGGAACTCCCGCAGGCGTGGGCCAGACGCGCGAGAGCGACGTTATGCAAATAAATTGCGCTGAGTCGGGTCGTACGGGTCCGAGTCACGTCGGACGCAGCCTGCAGGATATCAAGTTGTGTTCCCAATCCAGCGGCAAAATTGCTTTTGGCGATGTCGAGCGTTTCATCTGCGGCTTGAACATTGCTGGTCTCGGTTTCCAAGATGCGGTCAGCCTGTTGGAGATCAAAAAAAGCGCCGCGCACCTCGGATGCAACAGCACGACGAGCGGCTGCCAACGCCGCAACAGCGCCTTCGCGTCGGGCGCGTGTGGCTTGCATGCGGCCTTTGGTCGCGAATCCATCAAAGATATTCCACGTCGCGTTTATTCCTACCACACCGCCATAGTTGAATTCGGGACCGACACTGGGATCGCGTTCGCTGTAAACCTCGTACCCGGAAAAAGCGCGAATATGTGGCCGCAACGCGCTCCGGTCCAAAATATATTGCTGGTCTTCGATCTCGATGTCCTTCTGCCGAGCTTTGATCACCGCCCGATTCGTGTCCGCCCGGGCGAGGCAATCGTTCAGATCGGGGTGATTCGGCTGATATTGCAATTCTCCCGAAACCTCAAAAGGCGCGTCGGCTCCGGAACGAGCCTCCAAGCCAAAGAGGTCGCCAAGCCGGAGGTAGGAATCTTTCAATTGGGTTTGCGCATTGAAGAGTTCCGGTCGCTCGTTGGCCAGGGCTACTTCAGAGCGTTGCACGTTCAAGTTACTAACGATGCCGGCGTCGAAACTCTGCTGTTGGTTCTTGAGTTCCTCGTTCAGGACCCGGACCGAGTCTTGTCGTACCAGCACTTTCGCCCGATTAAGCAGTAGTTCGTTAAAGGCGATGCGCACATCCATTGCCACCTGATTGGCGGTTTCCTGTAACTCATAATTTTGCTTCTGGATATTCAACTGCGCGATGGCGTGTTGGCTGGTTACTTGTCCGCCAGTATAAAGATTCTGCTGTAGCTCCAGCGTTGCGTTGTAATCCTCCTGCCGGAGTTGCGATTGGCTCTGTTGCTGCCGTTTATCGTACAGCCCATTTGAGGTAAGGGATGGAAGAAATCCGGAGCGGGCCTCAATCAATCCGCCACGTGCTGCAATTACTTTCTTACGTGCGATCGCGATATCTGGGTTCTGGGCCTCGGCAAGAGCGACTGCCTGTTCGATCGTGTAAATTGGAACCCCGAATGCTTGCGATGAGGCGGACAAAGCAGCGATCAGCGTCGTGATGGCCGCAAATTTCAAGCGCATTTCGTCCATGTCCTTGCAAGGGCCTTCTTTGCACCAAGAATGCCCGTGACTTTTCCCCTTATATCAGTTCTTGCAAGCTGGCGCGACTTCGGACACATTCCGCGCTTATATTAATTAAGGCTACAGGCAGGCACGGCCTATCGTGATGAAACGGCCTAACTTGTGTCTTGCTCCGAATTATCTAAATCAGGTAGCCTTTCACCTTTAACAGTTTAGAAATGAGAAAAATAAGAATTGCCATTGTCGGCGTTGGAAACTGCGCCAGCTCTCTTGTCCAAGGAATCAATTTTTATGACGGATCCTCCGTCAATGGCTCTGCCGTCGGGCTGATGCACCGGGAGATCGGTTTCTACCGCCCGAGCGATATCGAGGTTGTCGCTGCTTTTGACATCGACCGCCGTAAAGTCGGCCTCGACGTCAGCAAAGCGATTTTCTCGCCGCCCAATTGCACAAAACCCTTTTGTGAGACAATCAAGCTCACCGGCGCCATCGTGAAGATGGGCTGCGTTCTCGATGGCTACCCACCGCATATGCGCGACCAGGACCCGTTGCGCACATTTCTCCCGCTGGAAAAGGAATCCACACGCGAGCAAATCATCGCCGAATTGAAGAATTCCTCGGCTGAATTGATGGTCAATTATCTCCCTGTCGGTTCGGAAGAGGCGACGCGCTTTTATGCCGGTTGCGCGCTGGAGGCCGGCCTCGGGTTCGTCAATAACATCCCCGTGTTCATCGCCAGCGATCCAAAGTGGGCGAAGCGATTTGCGGACAAGAATCTGCCCATCATCGGGGACGACATCAAAGCGCAGATGGGCGCGACCATTGTACACCGAATGCTGGTGGATCTTTTCCGGAAGCGCGGCGTGAAACTCGTGCGTACGTATCAACTAAACACCGGCGGTAACACCGATTTTCTAAACATGCTCAATCGCACCCGCCTGGCATCGAAGAAAACCTCCAAGACTGAAGCCGTCCAATCGGTGATCGGCGAACGCCTGGCGGACGAAAATATTCACATCGGCCCGAGCGATTACGTGCCCTGGCAACTCGACAACAAGATTGCTTTTATCCGTGTGGAAGGCCGGCTCTTCGGAGATGTGCCGATGGAAATCGATGTGAAACTTTCCGTCGAGGATTCGCCAAACTCCGCCGGCGTGGCCATCGATGCCATCCGTTGCTGCAAACTTGCGCTTGATCGCGGCATCGGTGGCGTGTTGCATTCCCCGTCTGCCTATTTTTCGAAGCATCCGCCGGTCCAAATGACCGACGACGAAGCGTATCGCTGCGTGGAGCAATTTATTCGCGGGGAGCGCGAAAGCTGATCGACAGACACGCTAAGCAGCAGACATGAAGCCCGCACACGGGCGGGCATTCTTGAGTCGCTCCCACTCGGCGGCGAGCTCGTTTTCGCTGTAAACGAGAAGTTGCCCCGTAGACGTCGAATAAATTCCTGCATTGACCGGCAGCTTTGTCATTTCGGCGACGGCTTTCCAATACGCTGCGATCTGTGCCCGATAGGAGAGACGCAACTTGTCTGTCTGGGCGGGCTCGAGTCGATTGGTTTTCCAATCCAAGATGAACCATTTCTTTGCATCTGCTTCAAAGAGCGCGAGGTCAATTATTCCTTCCAGACATTTATGCTCGTTGATTCGCCAGAAGAACGGCATCTCCTGGCGAACTAAATTCGCGTCGCGCAAATGACGGCCGAGCCCCTCGGTCGATTCGATCTGTGTCTGCAACAGCTGCCATTCGCGCTTCGAGCGCGCGAGATCTGGTGACGCTGCAAGGGTGCACTCGAAAGTCTCGTTCCATTTCTTGCGCTCGGACCACCAAGAGATTTGTTCGACGAAATCATGCCACCAAACTCCGTAACGCGTGGCTGGGTTATCGGTCCGCAGCGGTCGCAATTCCGGTTCGGTCTCGGACCATTGCTCCGCGCTTGGTGTTTCGCTCAGTTCTTCTTCCGGCGCGAACTCACTCGGAGTGACTATCTCCATAATAGAAGCCGCTCGCTGCCGCGCGATGTCCACCCAGCCGGTCTCGAGTCGAAGCGCGCGCAAACTGTCGGCGACGGATTCAGGTGTCCGTTCCTTGTGGCGTGCAGCGGTTTCCTCGCAAGCCGTCGCTTCATCCGAAAGAGCCGACATGATTTCGGCGTTCGCCTCGTCTGCGTCGGCTTGCAGCCATTTGAGTTGCGTGTCGCTGTGGACGCCGCGCTTGCCCCGAAAGAAGTCAACGTCGAACGCGAACGCGAGCGTGTGGCGCGCGCGTGTAAGGGCTACGTAAAGCAGGCGTTCCATTTCCTGTCGCTGTACCTTTTTCATTTCTTCTTCCAGATCCGCGCGATCGCTTCGGTCGAACGCGATGAACGGTTGCTCGCCAGCAATGACAAGGGGATAACGAATGTTCCCGCCGAGCCGCGCCTCACGCGCTAGGAAGGGCACAATCACGGTGTCCCACTCCGATCCTTTCGCCTTGTGCGCGGTGATCAGCTGGACCGCATCGGCTTCCGCCGGTTCAGTCTCACGGACCTCATCAAAATTGCGCCGAAGCGTCGAGGCGAAGTCGGCCAGTGACTCCTGCCGCGCTTCGGCGGCTGCCGCTGCACTAAGCAGTTTCTCCAGGTCGTTCGTCGAATTGCCGAACTCTTCGCGCGGCAGAGTCCGCAGCCGCTCGCGCAGCTGCGTCATCCGCACGATCTCGCGCACGGTGCTAAAGAGCGGCTGATGGGGCAAAGTTTCGCGAACTTGCCTCAGCAAATTCAACCTGTCCGCAACGACTCCGCGCCCGTTGGTTTTCCGCTCGATTTGAAACTTGTAGCCATCGGCTTGAGCAAATCGCGCCAGCTCGTCGTCGGAGATTCCGAACACTTCCCTCAGCACGCCCACGATTTCGTAGCTCGCATTTGGATCGACCATGATCGCGAGCAGCGCCGTAAGCCACGCGTACGCCGGATGCTCGGCCTGACGATCACTTTCGGATTGAACCTCGACCGGAATTTGTTGCTCGAGCAACGCATCTCGAATTGCGCGTAACCAGGCTTTGCGTGGGCATAGAATCGCGACTTCGCGCCAACATCTCGCCCGCAGCTTTTGCAAACCCGCATCCCGAATCCATTTCGCCAAACGCTCAGCTTCGATCTGCGCGCGTTGGGTTTCGGTCAGCGACGGGTCAATGTCGCCGCCAAGGTCGAACCGAATTACCTGGCCCGGCTGAATTTCCGGGCGCGCACTGAGGTCAACAAACTCGACCTGGCCTTCCGTATTGTTCAGAATTTTCGGGAATGTGTCGTTTACGAAATCGAGCTGGGCCCGATCGAGCCGGAAGGTTACGGAGAATTTCAGTTCTTCGGCCGCGCCGGTTGAAATCAAAGTTCGATGAAGCTCGCGATACTGATTCAGATCAGCTGGGTCGCGATAAATCGACTGCTGAAAATCGCCGACCATGCAAAAGTGCCCCGCGCGCGGACCTGCCGCGCCGTGGCTGAGCGAAGGGGAGTCATCGCGTTTGGTTTGAAGCCACTCGCCGGTAGCTTCCACGGGCCGCGTGATTTCGAGCAAGACAAAAAATTGCTGGGGATCGGTATCCTGAGCTTCGTCGACAATGACACGATAATTCTTCTCACGAACGCGCTTTGACACATCCGGCAGACGCAATAGTTCGGCCGCGAGTGCGACTTGATCACGGTAAGTGATTGCGCCGCGAGCTAACCGGAACTCTCGATAATCGCGTTGCAGTTCCACGGCCACGCAGGACGCGCACGCACTTGCCCACTCCCGGAGCGGCCGAAACGCCTCGCGCCAGCGCGCGGTGAAATCTCTCGCAGTCGTGGCACACGGTGGCCACGGCGCAAAGTCATCCGTTTCGCGCCAGCGCCGCAGCCATTCACGCAGTTGCGACTTGGCCTTCGGAATGTTCGTCGCCTGCGCACTTTCAAAGGCAGCCTCGACTTTCCTGAAATCGCATTCCGGACAGCGTCCGAGCGATTGCGGCGGGATGAAGCTATGGTCCTGGTTTCTCGCGAGCTCCATCAACTGCCCCGCCTGGATTAAGCGCAACAGCAGACGGCGATTTTCTTCGCCTAACGAATGACCGATCTCCGTCTGTTGCTGGACGAATTCCTTCCACAGATCCCCATCATCATCGGGAATCGTTTCGAGTCTTGCCGGTAGACCGAGACGGTGTCCATGCGTTGCGAGTAATTTCATGCAGAAGGCATGAATCGTTCCAAAAAACGCGCGACCGAACGCTTCCACGGTTTCCAACGGCAAGCCGGCCTCGAGGATTCGCTGTCGCGTCCGCTGCTGCATTTCATCGGCAGCCCGATTTGTGTAGGTAACGACGACGAGCTGCGGCAGCCATTCGGGCGCACGCGCTGGACGGTTCGCGATCTCCACGACCCGATCGGTGATCGCGCGCGTTTTACCCGAGCCGGCCGAAGCGATGACCGAGAAATTGCGGTCCAATTCGCGAGCAAATCGCTGTCGCGGGCCTTCGTCGGCAATCGCCGTCATTTCGATTCCTCTTGAAGCATGAACGCTGGATGGGTCAGCGCCCATTTCGCTTTGAGCAGATCCGTGTCGATCGGCAGGGTCGCAAGGGGATAATCTCGCACGAAGCCAAAGTCGCTGTGCACGGCTCCGAGCATTCCGAACACGCCCGTTTCCTGCATCCGGTGCAGTTCGCTCCAGAAATCTTTTTGTGCGAGCACGTCGGCCAAATGAAACTGTGGTTCAAGCTGTTCCGCCGGGGAAAGCAGCGTCAGTTGAACGTGCTCAGCGCCGAGCGCATGCACCGCCAGCGCGTACAGCGCGAGTTGCACGCCGCGACCTTCGATTAACTGCTTTCGAAATTTTCGCTGCGGCGTGTCTTTCTTTCTCAATTCTTTCAAGCTAAAGCCCCGTTGCCGTCCTGTTTTGTAATCGACAACCCAAAGATCTTCATAACCGATTTGCGATTGGTCAGATTTCGCTCGCGCGAGGATGAGATCGATCCGGCCGCGAACTCGCAGCGTCTCGTTCTCACTGAGTGGAATTAAACCTGGCTCACTGAGCGACCACTCGACTGCCATTTCCGACCAGTCGTGGAGATCAGAAACTTTTGCAGCGAGGCAGTCGGCAATGTAGAGAGCATTGCCCCAGCCGGAGCGCCACCAGTCCGGAAGAACTTTGCCACGACCGGAGCAAAGCACGGCGACGCGTTCGCGAAAGTCCTGTGCTTCTTTGCAAATACGCTGACGGATTTCGTCAGTGCGATTTACATCCACAAATTTTCGCTGTTCGCCGTTTCGGACGCTATCCGCGAGCCAGCGATGCACCCATTGTCCGGTGGCAACCGCCCAGGCGTCGCCGGTATCATCGTCAGGCTTGACCCCGAGAAAGATTTCCATCCAGACGATAGCTGGCCACCGCAATGCTTGTTCCCATTGCGTAACGCGCATCGATTTTTCCTGATCGAGTGGACTTCGGAGCGCGAATTCGTATTCGCCCGCAGGCCGCAGCTGCCGGCGTGCGTCGAACGCGTACCCCGTTCGGCCAACGCTAATCGAATCTACTTTCTGCGCATCGACTGGGGACCAATCCTTCAACCAATCGCGGGTTTGCTGTTCCAATGAATGGAGCGTCTGCTGTGAAACGCCGCGACCATGTGTATTGAAGTAAAGCCAGGAAAAGAATTCGCTCGGATTCGCGATCCGACTCGGCAGTGCTTCGGAATAGAGGCTCGCGCTGGCGGCGATGCCTGTGCTAACTGATTCCACCAGGTTGAAAAGTTGCCGCCGACGGATCTGTCGTTGTTCGTTGCGTCCCAGCAGGAGCGTTTTGCCTTCGCGCACGCTCCAATGACCTTCGCCTTGCCGGCCGCGCTTCGATGCGCGGCGGTTCAGCGTCTTGTTCTGGCGATTGAGCTGGTCGATCTGCTCGTCGCGAATAAAAGCAAGCTCGTCGTTGAACGCCGGCCACGCTTCATCGTTCAAGCCGGCAAAAATCAGATGCGACCACGGCTGGCCCTGCGCGTCGCCGTAAGCGAGCAGCTGGACGCGCGCGTACGGATGCGAGCCGAGATCGTCGCGCTCCAGGGTTGGCGCGCCGAGAAGTTCCCGCAGCCATCGCAAATAAGAACTCTTTGAAAAGTTCCCCGCCAGCAGATTGCTCCAATTGCGGCTGAGCCGCTCGAGTTCATTCCAATGTTCTCTCCAGCGGAGCTTTGAAAAGATCGTTCGCGTGTGTGAAAGAAATTCAGCGAGTGACGCACTCTCGGGCAGAACCTGGATTTTCTCCAGCTCGCGTGCGACAGCGCTGCCATGTCGCAGGTCAGAACTGTTCGCGCAGTAATCACGTAGCAGCTCGATGTCATCGATGAGTATGTCGTTGTAAGCGCGGCGCAGAGTCTCTTCTATCTTCAGCACCGACAACTCATCGAAAATCCGCTCTTCGATAGCACGAAGAAACCGAAACAGGGGCTTTAATCGCGGCGTTTGTTGCAATTCGAGCCACGCGCGCCAGGCGTCATCGTCGAAGGCGCTCGGCGCGGGATGTGCGATGCCGTCGTTGTGCGCAATCCCGGCTGATTCGAGAAATGTTGCGACCAATCGCGGAAGCGCGCCTGGTCCTGAAAACAGAATGCCAAGTCGTTCGCAGTGTGGCTCGGCGAGGAATTTTGCGGCAAGAGCGACGATCGCGCGCGCTTGCTGCGTTGTATCACGACCGATGACAAAATGAACGTTCGAGGTCGGAACCGGTAAAGATCCGAGCGATGAGCTCGTCGCTCCTCCATTGGTCGCCGGAATTACCTCTGCCGGCCCAAAGGTTTCCTCCCATGTTCCGATCCACGTTTCGTCGAGATCACGGGCCTCATCGCGGGGGTCGCTCAAAACAACGGTGGCTTCGTCCGCACAGAGTGTCGCGGCGTGAAGCAACGGCCAGAGGGGCCAATGCGCCGCGTCGAATCCGAACAAGAGCAAATTGCTAAACAGTGGCTGGGCGTGCGCGAGCGCGGCGCGATCCGCATCGTGAACAAAAGTGAAGCCGCATTCATGCACTCGTTGTTCGAATCGCGCGGCGATTTCGCGCAAAGCCGGCGACTCGATCTCATCAAGAGTCCAGCCAGCGGCGCGCAGTTCGTCAAGCGCGCGCAGAAAACGATCCGCATCTCGAGCGATGGATTTCGCAACGAGCACTGTTTCATCATCGGTACTTTTGCTCGCGAATTCTTCGGCGCTGACGGCGAGAACGAGCCGAAGATGCTCGCGCAACGGCACGTGCAGGGCACGGCCGCGAAGCAATAGTTCCCGCAACTGCGATGGCGAGAGGAATTTCACCGCGAGGAGGGATCTACCTTCGGCAAGCAGGCGGCTCCGAAAAAAATACGCCTGGCTGCGAGACGCCGTTACGACAGCCGCAGGCTTTTTGTCCTGCAAAGTGCGACTGGCAATTCTTTCAAGCCAATGGCCAACTACGTTCTTCCACGCCGCTTCCGACGAAGCTCCGATGTGCAGCGATACGCGCCGCGAATGCACTTCAGGTTCGCTGCGCGCGTGCGGCATCTGTCAATTTAGCGGCTGCTGATTTCTTCGCGAGCACGCGTTCATCTCCGATCCGCCGCGTGACACCCGTGCGATCCAAATATTCCAGAAACGGGATGATTACGCGGCGTGTGGTGCCAATTTTCTGTCGAAGCTGACTGGCAGTAGCGGAACCGTTTTTGGAGAGGAACTCGGCGATGGTATTTTGCATCTGTTCGGCAGCCTCGCGAAGAACAACGATCTCCCTGGTTATTTCAACGATCTCGCCTTTATCGATTAAGAATCGCAGCGCGTGTTGGAGATTTCGGTCCTGCGAAAGTGCTTTGCGGTCGGGAGGATCGAAACGTCTGGTGGAGAGCGCCGCGCGAATATTTTCCGCGACAGATAACAATTCCAGCGGTAGCGACGGCTGGTGACTGACGCGAGCAATTTGATTTTCGAGCCGGACAAAACTATTTCGTGACAGTTCTGAAATTACTGCGTTAAATAATTTGTCGGACTCGATCTCTAAGTCCGTGCGAAGATCCGATAGATCGACTCCACGGCGTTCCGGGTTTTTCTCGTGCGCTCGGTCAATTAGAGAGGCTGCTCTCTTGATCAAATTGTGCCAGTAAGATGCGCTGGCGATGATATCGCCCGCCAGTACGATTTCGCCATCGTGGCTCAGCCGAGACAAAGCTTCAGAAATTTCATCGCCACCAAAGTTCGATTTTATCAGGAGCGTTTTAGAATCGGTGCATTGATCACGTTGAAGCTGGGATCGAATGCAAACATCGACGTCATACGGTGCGGTCGCGCGTGCCCTCAGGAATTGAATCTGCGCAGACGAGCGGAAATTCGTGCGATCGGCGTCCGGATCGAGCACTGTGCCACCGGCAATGGTGCTTTGTTCGGAAGAATCGCGGATGACGAAACGGTCGCCGACAAGCGCGACAATCGGTGAATCGAGCCGCAACCGAGCAATTGCGCTTTGCCCGGCTCCGACCGCAGGTTGGTCCAACAATTTGATTTTCGCAGTGATTCGACCTGTTCCAAAATGAACTTGAACAGAACCGCCGTTCCTTATTGGACGAGCTGCAGAAGAGTTTCGCTTCAGTCGCGACGATCTTTCGAGGAGCACGTCGATTGTTGCCTGCGGACCGCCGAGGGTGTCGACGGTGATGATGTCGCCGCGTTGGATTCCGTTCTCGCCAGTTGAGAGATCAGGCAGATTCATGGCCGTGCGCATTCCTGGCTGAGCGATTTCGACGTCACGGCCGTGATTTTGAATGGAGCGAACCCGAACTGAAACATTTCCGGGTTGAACGAAGACATCCTGGCTGCGTCGAATTGAACCGCCGCTCAGCGTGCCTGTGACAACCGTTCCGATTCCACGCAGCGTAAACGCCCGATCGACGAACAAGCGCGGCTTACAGATGTCGGGTTGCGGCTCCGCCGTGGCAAGTTCGGCCGCGAGGGCGTCCTTGAGATTCTCAATCCCTTCTCCGGTGCGAACCGAAGTTGGAACGATTGACGCGCGCGCAAATAGAGTGTCGCGGAGTTTTTCTTGAATCTGCTCCGCTACGACGTCGACGCCGCCCAAATCGCTCTTCGTAAGTGCGACTACGCCGCGTTGCACACGAAGATAATTGAGGATTTGCACGTGCTCTTCAGTTTGCGGCATCCAGCCATCGTCAGCGGCTACGATCAGAAGCGCGAGATCGATCGAGCCGACGCCGGCAATCATGTTTCGAACAAAATCTTCGTGACCGGGCACATCGACAATTCCAATGTGGAACCGTTGCTCGTCAGGCCTGGCAACATTCAGCTCTGCGAAGCCGAGATCGATCGTGATTTGTCTCGCCTTTTCCTCGGGGAGCCGATCAGGGTCGGTTCCCGTGAGCGCTTTCACCAGTGCACTTTTTCCGTGATCGACATGACCCGCGGTCGCCAGGATGAAATGTTTCTCCGTCATTTGGCGCATGCTGCGCGAATCGCATCGACGACTGTAGCATCCTGGTGCGGAAGAATTGTCCGTAGATCGAGTTTGAAACGGTCATTGGCGATATAGCCGATGACCGGCGGAGCGGTGCTGCGCAGACGGGCCGCTAAGTCGGCCGGCGAAGAATGCCTCGGAATAATTTCAATTGTAACAGATGAAATCGTCGATTTTGGCAATGTGCCACCGCCGACCTTGGCTGTGCTCCGGCCAATGGCGATTTGCAGCGGCAGATCACTCAGACCGGTCTTTATCACCACGGCTCGATTGCGCAGTTCGTCTTCGGCAACTTGCAACAGACCAATCGCCGGAATTTTCGTCACTGCTTGATTGAGGTGAACATCGATTGTGGCTTGCAGCGCGGCAAAACAAAGCTTGTCACAACGCAACGCGCGAAATAGCGGCTCGCGTTTCAAGGCGGTAACGAATCGCTTCTTGCCCGCAATGATTCCCGCCTGTGGCCCGCCGAAGAGCTTGTCACCGCTAAAGCACACCAGATCCGCTCCGGCTTTCAATGCATCCGAGGGCGTCGGTTCGTGCTCCGCGATGTTAAATTGCTCAGTCGGCACGACGGCGCCGCTGCCCAAATCCTCCACAAAAGGAATCCGCTTTTTCCTTGCGAGCGCAGCGATTGCCGCCGCAGACGGCGACTCGACAAAACCACTCATGACAAAATTGCTGCGATGAACCTTCAAAATCATCGCACTCCTGGTACCGATCGCGCGTCTGTAATCTTCGAGTGTCGTTTTGTTGGTTGCTCCGACCTCGCGCAAGGTGGCTCCCGTAGCCTCGATTATCTCGCCAATTCGAAAACCGCCCCCGATCTGCACGAGCTCACCACGGGAGATGATGATTTCGTTCCTAGGCGGCGCGCTCGATGCCAGTCCCGCTCGCACCGGTCGCGCTCTACCATTTCTTGCGGCAAAATGGTGAACGATTAGAACGAGAGCCGCTGCACAATTATTGATTACCGTAGCGGCTTCGGCTCCGCAAAGTAGCGCAAGCGCATTCTCGATGTACGCGCCGCGGTGCCCGCGATCACCTGTTGAAAGATCGTATTCCAGATTGGAATAGCCCGAGCCGATTTCGGTGAGAGCGCGGACTGCCTCCGGCGTTAGCGGCGCCCGGCCGAAATTTGTATGGATTACAATCCCAGTTCCGTTGATGACCGATTGCAGCCGGCTAGCGCGAAATAGCTCAAGCGATCGATGGAGCCGTTCGACTGTCGATTCAAATTCTGGGATCTCGCTGTTGCTTCGTATTTTCGACAGTCCTCGTCGGACAAGATCGACAACCAGTGGGCGCGGCAGGTCGTGTTCGCCCAGCGCATCGAGAACCTTGTTAACGGCAGGAATTCCCCGGCGGGAGCGCGGTTTCACTCTTTCACGCATATCAATGGACGCCGAGACCGATGGGCGGTAATTCTTCCGATGACAGCCGCGCAAGGCGTTCGCCTTTGTCGCAAAATTCCAAGGACTTTCTCCAGCTTCGCTTCGGGAACGCACAAAAGTAATCCGCCGCTGGTTTGCGCGTCGGTTAACAGAATGCGTTGCGGTTCGTCGGTCTTTCCCCAATCGACAGCCACGGTTGTGGCAACGAGATTTTCGCGGCTGCCACCGGGGATGCAGCCTTGTTCGATTAAATCCGCGATCTCATCACTGATCATGGGCACTGCGCTCGTATCGACTTCAGCAGAGACGCCACTGGCCCGGCAGAGTGAAATCAAGTGGCCCATCAATCCGTAACCGGTCACATCAGTCGCCGCGCGGACCAGCCGAAGCTCCGCCAGTTCGGCGCCTACGGTGTTCACTTTCGACATCAGTGCGATGGCCCTTTTCTGCAGCGCGCGCGATGCCACTCCGCGCTTGATCCCTGTGGTGGCAATACCTGTGCCCAGCGGTTTGGTCAACACCAGGAGATCGCCGGGGCGCGCATTTGCGTTTGTTGTCAGACGGCGAACATCTATCACTCCGGTGACAGCCAGTCCGTAAATTGGCTCGGGATTCCGAATGGAGTGGCCGCCGATGATAGCGCAACCCACCTCGGCAGCTTTGGCCAGACCGCCGCGTAAGATCGCAGCAATCACTCTTGGCCGAACCAAGTCCGTTGGGAAACCGACAATATTCAGTGCGGTCAACGGGCGCCCACCCATCGCGAAGATATCCGAGAGCGAGTTGGCGGCCGCGATTTGTCCGTAAGAGAAAGGATCGTCCACAATGGGTGTGAAAAAATCGACGGTCTGCACCAGCGCACGATGGCGATCCAGTCGATAAATGCCGGCATCGTCGAACGTGGTCGAGTTCACGATAACGTTTGGATCCACAGAAAGAGGAAGCTGCGGCAAAACTTGTCGCAGGGCCTGTTGGCTCAATTTGGAAGCTCACCCGGCGCAGGATGAGAGCGAAGTGAGTCTTCGGACTTGCTCACGCGACATGTTTAGTCACCTCCTTTCTTGGGGCTGCTGTAGCGACAGCGCTGTGTCGCCTCGCATTGCCCATTCCGTAGTCGCCTCGACATAGCGAGGCGGCTAGAAATCTGGCGGAGAGGATAGGAATCGAACCTATCTCGGTCCCGGTACGCGGAACCGACAACGGTTTTGAAGACCGCGAGGACCACCAGGCACCCTTCACTCTCCAGCAAAAAGGAAATACCCAGCTCCGATAAATCGCGAGCAGGCGCTCAACGCCGGAAGCTTTCGCGAGCAAGCGATCCAACATCCAACGCCTAACTCTGCGAATTGAGCGTTGAGGGTTAAAAGGCCTGGATGCTCCAAACTCGGCGACTGGCCTTAAACTAACGGGCCCATCTCGGGCGACTGAATTATTTTGCTTTCTTGATTGCCGTGACAATGGCGTCGAAATCCGGCCAATCGCCGGTGTCGAGTTTGGAATGGAGTAATTTGCCATTGGCGCGAATCTCGAAAGCGCCGCCGCTCGAGGGAATCAGCGTGAGCGACTTGATGCGCTCGCCGAGCTCAAGAATTTTGGCCGCCAAACTGACGGCCTTCGGCGTGTAGTTTCAAACGACGCAGTATTCGATCGACACCTCGGTTTTCACCGACAATCTCCTTTCCTAAATGAAACTATCGATGCGATGAAATGAGGTCAAGAAGTGGCGACTGCTCGATTTAATAATAAATGCGAGTCTTCCTGAGCGCAGGGAAGGACCTCACAACCTCACACACCGTGCGAGCGTTACACGAAGGTAAGTTTGTGTGATCAATCAGCTTTGTGCCAGGTCCCTCGGTCCGAGCCGGGCTCGCATTTATCTGTGCGGCTGTGGTTGGCGCGCCGCGCCCTGATTATCGATGTTGCGCGGCATCAACCGCTGCAAGGATGCGCTTGACACAATTATCTCAAATGAGGAAGTGTAGGCGCAGCCCGCTCCACCGGGCTGCGGCCTCTTCACTTCAGCAACTCCGAACGCTTTCGGAGCTGTCAGCCCTGAAGATGTTTTTGGAAGCGTTGGGCCAGGACGCCTTTTTGCAGTGATCGTCAGCTAGAAGGCGAAGTTGAGACCACTGCGGACCATTCCGAAATTGTTTTTTGGACCATCGATCACGCCGAAGCTCAAGTCGTTAGTCCAACCGATATGCCGCGCGATTCGGATTTCGAGACCGGCTCCGAATTGACCGATCACTTTGGTTTCACTACCGAAGTGATCCGTCTCCGCATGGACAGCGAATGCATCCGGCGGGCCCTGTGTGTGCACGATGTCCTTTTCGCCACCGCCAAAGATCGCACCGACACCCGCCCAGGCGTAAGGCGAAAGACGCGTGCAAGGAATTGGGTAACGCAATGTAAGCGTTCCTAAAACAGAGCCGATGGTGTGATCGTGATTGATTCTTCGGTGAACAAAAATGGGAATCGTAGGATCCTCGAAGATATCGAAACCAGGCTTGCTGGCATCCAGAGCAAATCCTTCAACACCCAGACCAACATAGCGACAGAAAAAATACTTCACGTCGCCTCCGCCGCCCCATGCGTGATCACCGCCAATGTAATGATCGTAGGTGCCAAGTACGGGGTTGCCCTCACTGGTACTTTGCACGATGTCCACCAACGAAGGATTGGGAGCGAATTCGGTGTTGGTGAATGCATACGTGCCCCAGAGATTCACATTCCATTCGCGGTCACCATACCATTCGGGACATGGTGGCGGCGCGACCTGCTTCATTTCTTTATCTGCATCCTTATCGGCGCGGGAAACCTTGCTGAGGTAACGGAACCGCGAGGACACCGGCGCTTCAGCTTCGCCGCGTTCACCGCCGAAGAGCCAGGAAAAGGCGACAAAGACATCAGCCACCGGCGAGTCGTGGGTGCAACCAAACAAAGGCGAGATGTCCAGGCGAGTTTGCGCGGTCGGTTTCCACGCGACGGTTGGGCCGATGACGAAACTATTCAAGGGATCGCCGCGTGTATCTTTGACGGTCAAATTCCTATATAGCATTTCTATGCCGACTTTCAGACGCTCGGCAGGCAAGAGAACCGGTATCATCGCAGCCTGAGAGAAGCCCCATTCGCGGCCGCGGTCGCCGGTGTTCTCTTTTTCAAAGAACCAGTTCATTGCCCACTCGACCCGCTCGAAGAAATCCTGAGCAAGGAGCAAACGAACTTCGTAGGCATCGGGAACTTTGGGTGGTCCGCTCTCTTCCTCTTCTCCGCCTCCCCCTGGGGGAGGTGGAACCTCTTCGTGTCGAATGGTCCCGACACCGAATTTGTATTCGGCAAAGATAGTTGGGTTGAGCGGAATCTTGTTCCAATCAGCGAGAGCCCATCGTGCTTCCAGACTCACTGTCTGCACGCCGCCACCGCCATTAAATCGCTCCAACGCTGTTTCGGCCGCGACGTTAAAACGATACGGCAAACCCATTTCGATCTCTTGGGTGAAAAGATAATCGGGTGGTCCATGACGGAACCCCTGGCCCTCAAAAAGTTCGCCGAAGAAAAATGACCATGGCGGCAACACATACGCTTGCGTTGTGTTGGAAAAACGGCTTCGCGAAAGTCCCGGAGGCGCGCCGTAAGCGCTGGGCACTTCTTCCCCTGTAACTACAATCGACGGCTCCTCTGTTAGAGTTACTTCCTGCGCACGCGCTGAATGATTAACCGCAGGAAATATCAAGCACATACATGCGATGAACGGGACGAACCGTCGCCGGCCAATTCGACAAAAAGGGAATGTTTGTCTCATAAGTGCCGCGCATAATTACAGAATTGTAATAGTTGGCAAGACAAATTTTTTGGCAGTGTTCTAACCCCCGCAATTGGGAGAGGGCCGCGGTTTGGTCGCCTCCCTATCATTCCAATCGTGGCCGCGATTGGGTGCGGCGCCTCGATGCTCGCTCAGCACAGCGTCTCCGCAGCTCGCCTAAAAGTGTAGCCGCAGCCCGCTCCACCGGGCTGCGGCCCTCCACTTCAGCAACCCCGAAAGCCTTTCGGGGCTGTCAATCCTGCAGGTTTCGCTACTATAATTACAAAATCGTAATAATTAGCAAGATAAAATTTTTCATCGGAACCGGAGAATGCGTTTCCGCTCTGTTCACCCTCACTTGGGAAAAGTGAGGCTCAGGGTGGTACCGCGACCGGGTTCGCTTTGAATCCTGGCGGTGCCGCCGTGTAGATCGACGATCGACTTTACCAGAGCCAGGCCCAGGCCTGCTCCATCAGATCCACGAGATGGTTCCGCGCGGTAAAACCGATCAAACACACGCGGCAAATGTTCGGGAGCGATTCCAGAGCCATTATCACTTACTGTGACCTCGAAATTACTCGCATGCTCGGCAAGGGCGATTTGAATTGAACCGTTCTCAGGAGTGAAACGCAACGCGTTATCCACCAGATTGCCCACAGCGCGCTCGAACATGGCGGGGTCGGCAGAAATCTGTCCCTGACCGCTGCAATTGATCGCGACATGATGATCCTCGGCGATCGTTTCATAGAATGCCGCAATTTTCTCCACCGCCGCGCGCGCGTCGAATTGCTTCCGCGCGACCGGTTCCCGCGCTGCGTCGGCCCGCGCAACGAAAAGCAGGTTATCCACGATTCCGGACAGCCGTTCGCATTCACCGATCGCGGATTCGATGGTTTCGCGGTACTCGGCAGAGCTGCGGTCGCGCGACAGAGCAACCTGCGCTTCACCCATCATATTTGCGATGGGAGTTCGCAATTCGTGGGCGAGGTCGGCGGAGAATTGAGAGAGCCGCGTAAACGAATCATCGAGGCGCTTAAGCATTTCATCGAAAGCGATGGCCATGGGCTGAAGCTCGCGTGGCCAGTTGGCGGACGCGACACGCTCGTTCAGGTGTGTCGGCCCAATTCGCTCCAGTGAACGCTTCATTTCTTCCAACGGACGCAGACCGCGCCTGGTGACCGGGATGGCAATCAGAACAGAGGCGAGAATGCTCCCTGACAGAACGACCAGAACCAAAATACCAAATTTTCTCTCGACCTGCTCGTCGCTCGAGCGGTCTTGCGCCACCTGGATCGTGAACTGCTGGCCATTTGCAAGCGCTCGTCTCGTGGTCAATGCAAACGATTTCCCTGCAACTCGATGTTCGGTCGGCGCCGCAATTTCGCGTGAAGCGACCGGTGGAAAAATATTTGCCGGCAACAGCCTTTCCATCCCGGTTGTCTGCCCGATGGTCGCGCCCGCCGGATCGACCACGCGTACCAGAAACGGAGCGCGCTGCCGGCTACCTGCTGTGTTGATCTCCGCAGCGACCGCCTCCAACCCGCCGCGTTGTTCAAAGCTCGCTTGTAACGCGCCCACTTTGTCCGCGAGCACAGCATTATCTTCCGCGAATGCATGCCGGACGACGACCCAGTAAAAGACGCCCAGTCCACAGGCGAGCAGGAGGGCCGCCGCCAGCGTAAAAAGCAGGATGAGCTGGGATGCGATGGAGCGCGGATCAGGAGACTGTTGAGATACTGGAGTGAGCCGCGCGTAGAAGTCAGAAGGGGCGGATGGCAAGGATCTTGACAGTCTCCTAGGGCGCTTTGAGAACATAACCCATGCCGCGGATCGTATGGACCAGTTTAGTTTTAAATGGATCGTCTACCTTTGCCCGTAAGCGGCGCACGACCACATCGACTACGTTCGTATCGGTCTTGAATCCTATGTCCCACACATGTTCTGCAATTTCATCGCGCGATACCACTTCACCCACCGAATGCGCCAGGTGGGTGAGCAGGAGAAACTCTTTGGGTGTGAGATTCAGTGGAACACCGCCGCGCTCGGCGCGTTGGTGCCGCGTATCGATTTCCAAATCGTCGATACGCAGCTTGTCCCGACGTGTAGGAGTACGCCGCATAAGCGAACGCACGCGGGCGAGCAATTCGGAAAACGCGAACGGTTTTACCACGTAATCGTCCGCGCCGAGCTCGAGCCCTTTCACGCGATCGCGCACACCGTCGCGCGCCGTCAAAAAAATGACGGGCGTCTGCACCCTGGCCTCGCGCAATTCTTCGACGAGAGCCCAGCCATCTTTTTTCGGAAGCATGATGTCCACAATGAGTAGGTCAAACTTGCTCGCGCGCGTTGCCGCGAGCCCTGCCTCGCCGTCAGGGGCGACATCGACAACAAAACCGGCCTCGCGCAGGCCTTTTGCCAGAAAAGCCGCCGTTTTCTTTTCATCTTCGATCACCAGAATTCGCATAAGCCTGATAATCCTTTCTTACTCATAGCCCTGCTCGTGCTCCACGACAGAGTCTAAAGAGCATGAGCGAGAGCAAGAGAATGGGCAAGACAAGAGAGTGGACGACTTATGAGACCGATCTGTCTCGCTCGGACGGCAGAGCAATCACCAGCCCTGCCAGCAGAAACGTGGTTGCCGCAGAGAACAGGCAATAGCGGCAATACGCGTGCAGCAGGAACGCCTGAACATAAAGCAGCCAGAGCGTACCGAGAAACATCGCGCCAATGGTTGGAATGAGAAATATCCGGGCGCGCGCGTATCCAAACGCCGCGAACGTAGCGAAGCTAAACGCGCTGAAATAGGCCAGCAAGCCGAATAAGGCCACGGGAATTCCCCCGATCCTGGCGTACGAACTGCCAAGGACGCGGAAACAATCGGGCGACCCGCCGCAGCCGAGCGTCTCGCCCGTTAACGCCTGCACCGACAGGTAAGTTGCGTCCGCGAGCCCAGCCAGCGAAACGATCGCGGCAACGATGTAAATGATCGTGCGAAATCGCGATACGGTCATGTCTGCGATTTTTTCTGCAGCGCAGCGTTGATCTCGGCGCGAATGCCCTCCGGGTTCTTGTCTTTCGGATCCAGGGGCTGATTATTGATAAACAGAGTTGGAGTAAGCTGTATCCCAAGTGACTGGCCGCGCTGGCGGTCGGCTTCGACGCGTGCCTTGACCTGCTCGCCGTCCATGTCTTTCCTGAACTTATCAAGGTCGAGTCCGATCGTTCCCGCATAAGATTCGAACAATTCGCGCACATTAGGGGCCTTGCTCCAGGTTTCTTGTTCCCGATAGAGCACGTCGTGCATCTCCCAAAAATGTCCCTGCAGCCCTGCTGCTTCAGCAGCCAGCGCCGCCTCGTGAGCGTGCTCGTGCACCGATAGCGGAAAATTCCGAAAGACGACCCGCAAACGTGAATCGTACTCTTTTTCGAGTTGGCCAAGAAATGCCGCGAACATACCGCACGGCGGGCATTGGAAATCGCCGTACTCTTCAAGTGTTACGGGCGCGTTCGGGTTACCACGAATGTGCGGTGACTCTGCGTCGGTTTTTGCGGAGAGCGTCTGGTTCTCAGGAATGGATAAAACGTGCGGTCGCTTTGCCCGGTAGAGCATCGCACCGCTTCCGATGGTGGCCAATGCGACCAACGCAACAATAACGAAAGGCAAATATCGCTTCATAATTACGAGCAGAGAGCGAAAAGTTTCGGCGCAACGAATCAGTCGTCAAGTGCGCGACGCAATCTGATTCGTTGCGGCATAGTCGCGAAGGCCGCAAGCGAGATTAAGAATCATGTGCCATTAATGACGAAATTCTAACGACGGATGACGAAAGAAGACCAAGCCCGAACGGCGCTCGTCATTGCGTCATTCTGAATTCCTTTGTGCTTCGACATTCGAGCTTCGTCATTATTGACCGATATGAAGTTGTGAGAGTAAATTCGCCAATGCAATTGCGAAGACTCTCGATTGCTCTGGCGGTTCTGATCATGTGCGCGGGTTTTTTACCAGGCCAAACGCAATCTGGTTCGGAGACGGGGATTGAAGGCGTCATTACGATCGATCCCACTCGGCCCGGTCCCGTGCGGGCTGATGCTCCCAGTTCACAACCACTCGTGAACACGGCTTTCATGGTGGAAAGCCAAAAGGGCGAGATTACATCCTTTACCACGGACGACCAGGGGCGCTTCCGAATACCGTTGGCGCCCGGGCATTACAAAGTTTCGCTCAAGGGAAAGACAGGCGGCGTCGGCCGCTTTGGACCGTTCGAAGTGGACGTTATCGCCGGCCAAATGGCAAAGGTCCAGTGGCGATGCGACTCGGGCATTCGATAAGGTTGGGGTCGCGAAGCGGGTATCGGTGCAACGCTTCCAGCCGATAATCAAAACTCATCGGCAGGGATGCCGATGCCACGTGCAAGCCTATTACGGGCTCGGGCGAGGCAGCGGTGTCGGACGAGTCCTGGGTATGGGGCTCGCCCGTGGGGTTGGAGTAGGCCGCGGAGTCGCAGTGGGTGTAGGTGTAGGAGTTGGTGTGCCGCCCTGGACGGGCGCCTGGATAGCTACCGGCATAGGCGCTCCTGTTTTGAAGAAGTCGACCGTGGCGTTTGTAGCTTGTGGCGGCTGATCGGCATCGAACCGGAAGTTATACAATGTGCCCCAGCGAATCGCATTCGCGTTTTGATTGTTTGCAAAAGTATCAGTGCTCCACGTCAGCGAATTGGCAGTTTGATTAGGCGTCCACGGCGTGCTGCTATATCCCTGACTGTTCAATGTGCCATCGTTTGCCCACCCGGGATGCTGAGGCGGCGCGTGAAATCCGATGTTAGTGATGTTAACACCGGCTCCTAAAGGGACAGTGAAAGATTGAATCGAGCGATCCAGATTCATGTTATAGAGAGCGTACTCATAGTGCCAGACTCCGGCCGATGGATTGGTTACTTTGTAACCCATAAACCAAAATCCGTCGTTTCCCGGATCTGACTCCAGTCGATTCACAGTCGCGCCTGTCCATGCCCAGATGGCAGGTTGCATTCGCGCGGTGTCACCTACTGCGGAAAAAGAGAAATTGGTCGTGCCATTGACAATAAACTGGCGATAGGAGGCGTTGTTGTACATGTTGCATTCCGTAGGATGCGCCTGGCACCAAGTGTATTCACTCGGGGCGACATATTGCGCTTCGGCAAAATAGGTCGCGCCCTGATTAAGAGTGTTGTTGAGGTCGTTGACTTCCACGAGAATCCGGTGGGACAGGCCGTCGTGGTTGTGGCTGTTGTGATCGTTGGCATTCGATGGATAGGATCCGGTAAAAGGATTGACCCAGGCGCGCGATCCAATCGAGTTTTGGTCGCCATTCAGGCCGGCAGTGTACGGGTCCGAGCATCCCGGGCAAAGGTGGCTGCCCGTGGCGCAACCATTCGTGTTACAGCCAAGACTGCAGGCGTCGTCTTCCAATGCGAAGAAGGTATGTTTGAGCCAGGATTGGCCGATTTGTTCGAACCGCTCGGTGTTATTGAGTCCGCCACTCATTCGATAAAGGTTTTGCGGAACGACTGGGTGATCGGTATTTGGCAACGCAAACCAATCGACGGGCTGGTCGCCATTATTACAGGAAGTCGTTGCCACTGCGAGACCGACCTGGGTCCCTCCGCTCCCCATTTGTTCCATGTCTGGCAGATCTCCTACAATGACATCGGGTCCCGACGTTCGTGTTGGCAACTCGGCACTTGCCTTGCTCAACGGTGGCATCATGACGGATTTGGGTTCACCACTAACAAGCTTCGTGATCTCGATCGGTTGCATAGCCGCGCCGACGGAAATCTTTCCAACGACTGCCCCGGCGTCCGATGGCCTGCCAAGGGCGTTCGCAAATTCTTTCGAAACAAGCAAGCGGCCATTGCTGATGGTAAGCGACTCCGCCTTGGCATCGTAACTGTATTGGTGTCCTTCAATATCGAAAAAGGTAAATCCCGTTGTTGCGTCGCGCACAGCCAGATCGAATTGTCCGCTCGACGCAAGTCTTTCGATTGCGAGCTGCTTGAGAGATGCGCCCAGCGGCGCGGGTAAACTGTAGCCGGGGGCGTTGACCCCGGCCGGGATCAAGGCCATCGATCCCTGCTCGGGGCTGCGCAGCAGATCGTTAAAAACCAGAATAGGAAAGAAGGAATTAGCCGCTACGGCGAAGTAGAGTGTGGCGGGTCTAGCCACGAGTGAACTGCTCCCATTCAACCCGTTCAGATCGAGTTCCATCGTCGCGGCACCGCTTTCCACGATCATCTTTTGAAGCGTCCCAGTTGGCGCATCCGAGGTTTTCTGGCTGATCTGTGCTGCGTAATCTCTCGAACTGTCTCCCAAAAACCAAAGTAAGAGGAGTGTGAAAGCAATCAGGGTTTTCTTTAACATTGTTTTGAATTCTCCGATGGTCGACTTGTTAGGCTAGGTGGTGAGGAGAACTACGATATTAGTAATTGCGGATGGCAGACGTAAAGAAAATCCTTTAAAAATTTGGTGACGATTGTTTTGGAAATTACGAATGACGAATGTCGAAGGAATGACGAAAATACGCAGTGGTTCCAGCAGTGACCTGCTTCGGAAAGGTTCCACGCTGGCGCATAGCCTGTTTTGAAGTAAATTCGCCAACTTCGTGAAAAGCGGTTGCGTCAGCCCAGAACTAAAGAAGCAAGGATCGATTTCCGAGCGCGCCACTGCCGGGTTCAACGTGCCCGGCTACAGCGGAGCCGGGATTCGTAAGTCAAAGACCGGCCGGTGGCGCGGGGCGGTGCTGATCCTTCTCAATTTATTCATGATCGCGCACATCATTCAGTGGCGCGTCGTGGGCAGGACAGTTTCGCCGATCGAGCCTTCGGAGACCATGTACACGCTGCAAAAGGGGTTCATCAACGCGGGATTCATCTTTTTTTCTCTGGCAATCCTGGCGACATTGATCTTCGGGCGATACATCTGCGGCTGGGGTTGTCACATCCTCGCGCTCCAGGATTTCTGTGGATGGCTCTTAAAGAAGATGGGGCTTCATCCGAAGCCGTTTCGATCGCGGCTGTTAGTTTACGTGCCGATTATTGGCGCGCTGTACATGTTTGTCTGGCCCGTCGTGTATCGAATGTTCTCGGAACCGCACGAACCGCTCGTTCCCAAATTCACCAATCATCTGGTGACCACCAATTTTTGGCAGACGTTTCCCTCCGTCGCAGTGGCCATCCCATTTCTTTTCGTCTGCGGTTTTATGACGGTTTACTTTTTGGGGCAAAAAGGCTTTTGCACTTATGCCTGTCCATATGGTGGATTTTTCGGGTTAGCCGACAAATTGTCGCCCGGCAAAATCCGCGTGACGCCTGCCTGCAATCAATGCGGCCACTGCACTGCGACGTGCACTTCGAACGTTCTGGTGCACGCGGAAGTGAAGCAGTACGGAATGGTGGTCGATTCGGGTTGCATGAAATGTATGGATTGCATCAGCGTTTGTCCGAACGACGCCTTGTATTTCGGTTTCGGCAAACCGTCGATCCTGGTTCCCAAATCAGACGCAATTAAGAGGAACTATTCTTTAACATGGCCGGAAGAAATCGTTGGTGCACTCGTATTTCTTGGAAGTTTCCTGGCTGTTCGCGCTGTTTACGCGCTGGTCCCGTTCCTGATGGCGCTCGGTTGCGCTACGGTCACTACCTTTCTCACTCTGAAAATGTGGAGATTGTTCCGGGCAAAAGAATTGTCTTTTTACCGTTTCAATTTGAAGTCTGCGGGTAAAATTCGAAAAGCGGGATGGGCGTTTGCAGCCTTCGCCTGTGTCTGGATTGGCTTGAATGTTCACAGTGGCTGGATCCGCTATCATGAGGTACTGGGCAATCGCGCATTTCAGAAAATCCATCTGCCCGACGAGCTGGCGTTGGCGCAGGTCGACCCCGCTCGCTGGTTCAATCCCGTTGACCGCGATAACATCGTCCAGGGAGAGGGACATCTTCAAGCTGCC
>Ga0307471_100000155_pt1 | contig 33489 bp, 60 predicted proteins | sample atmos_gasesAM3C__2_FD_204566 | JGI IMG/M metagenome (GOLD analysis project Ga0307471, IMG submission 204566) | Hardwood forest soil microbial communities from Morgan-Monroe State Forest, Indiana, United States - atmos_gasesAM3C_515 | ecosystem: Environmental > Terrestrial > Soil > Temperate... | reverse complement strand
CCACGGTATGCGTCTCGCCGCCACCGAATTAGGCATCACGCAGCGCGTCCTGCCTCCGGCTGGCGAACTGACCGTTTCAAGACACGAGCCGAATATGAAGAAGGCTCTCGGATAAAAAGGAGATGGCGTGACCCCATGAACACGACTTGAAAATCCCAACAGACGCCGCGCTTCGCCAGACTCTGTATCAGGATCTGGTGCGGCAATGTCTCGCCTCTCGCCAGGAGCGCTTCGAGCTCTACAAGCAGCTCCGCAACTACTACCTTTTCGGAAGTTCCGACGACAACGGGGCGCTCTACAACAAGATCGCCTCCACCGTCGATACGCTTTCCAGCTTCATCTACTCCCCGGCTTCGATCCGTTTCTCGATCCACCTTGGCGTCACGGCGCCCGAGGGAGAAGTCCTGAAGGTCCCGTCGATGGCGTCGGAAGTCTCCGATCAGTGGAAGCAGACAAAAACGCATCTCGTGTTCGGCCTGGGAGTGAAATGGTCGCTTGTCTTTGGCTGCATGCTGTTCAAGGAAATATGGTCTGCGGGCTCGAAAGCTTCGCGCACCTACCTCGTCGAGCCTCACCAGTTCGGCGTCCTGCGCGAGGACATCGTAGACATCGAAGACCAGGAGGCTTTCGTCCATTGCTACACCACGACGAAGACGCAGCTCGAGTCGGATCTCGAGGGGAACCCGCGCAAGGCAGCAATTCTGGAGTCGGTGGAGAAGCGCGCCTCGGCAGGGGATACGAACCAGTACGGCGAGGGCATGACGCGCCTGATCTTGAGCGCTGGTATTTCGACCGCCACCAGCAGCGGCATCGGCGGCGCCCCTGAGGGCGGGCTTACCGGTCACGGGTCGGGATCGTATAACTACGCGCCCAAGGTCGAGGCCGAGCTGCTGGACATGTTCGAGTTGTACGTGTGGAACGACGACGAGAACGATTACCAGATGGTCACCGTCGCCTCCCCGGACATCATCGTCTACGACCGAAAGAATGTCGGCGTGCACGGGATGGCTCAGTTCGTGAAACTCGCGCCCGAACACAACTGTTACGACTATTTCTGGGGGGAGTCGTTCGTCGCGCGGCTGACCTCACTGCAGGACTGGCTCACTCTGCGCCTGCAGCAGGTCAAGGACTTGATGGAAAAGCAGGTCGATCCGTCCTACGCCTTCCCAGGCTGGACCGGGCTGGTGGAGGAGAAGGGCCTCGCGTATCGCAAGGCGGGCGGGATGATCGCCAACCCGCCGGGCGCCGGCAAGCCCGAGAAGATGAGCGCGGAGTTCCCGCCTGAAATTTTCAAGGAGATCCACGAGATCTTCGCGATGTTCGACGATCAGGCCGGGATTCATAACGTCTTGCAGGGTAAGGGCGAGCCCGGCGTGCGCTCGAAGGGGCAGGCCGACCTGATGGCGCGCCTTTCCTCAGCGCGCCCGAAGTCTCGCGCGATCGTCATCGAGGAAGCCGCGGAGGATCTTGCGACCCTCAAGCTGCGCAATATCCAGGAGAACTCCAAGCAGCGCTTCGTTGCGAAGAGCCTGAAGGACGTGGAGGGCAGCAAGGACACTGTGTTCATCCCTGAGCAGTTCACCAAAGACTACGAAGTCAGGGTGGACGCGCATTCCACGAGCCCGATCTTCATCGAGGATCGCAAGCAAGACGCGATGACGCTCCTTGAAGCGAAGGCCATCAATCGCTCGCGCCTGCTCGAGATGTTCGATCCGCCCGACCTTCAGCTCCTGAAGGAAGAATTGAAGGGCATCGAGCAGCAGGAAGCGAAGATGGCGCAGATGCAAATGCAGATGGAGCAGGCCAGCAGGCAGAAGTAGCACGCCCGGACGCTAGTCAAAAGTCCTTGACAAGCGCGAAAACCCTAGTCTACAAGCCGTTCCCTATGGGGTCTGGCTGCTTTCCCCTTCAAAGGTGGCCCTCTGTGAGGAGTACGGCTATGGCCCGGCGCGGTCGCAGACACAAGCGCAAGTAAGCGCTTAAGGGGAGGCGTGACCCCTTCCTCCCATTTTTCAACAGGAGCGAGCAGATGTTCGTCGGAAGGCACGTCGGCTATCGAAAGCCCAAGCGGGGGTCGCGCAAGTGAGCGTTCCGCCTGAAGTGATGGCGAAGCTCGCTGGCGGCGGCGCAGGTGGCGCCAAGCCCGGCGGTGCGCCCGGCATGCCGCAGCCTGGAGCGGGCCCGAAACCCGGCGGCGCTCCGATGGCGAAGCCGCAGGAGAAGGAAGGGCTCAAGGAAGCCGCCCGCGTCAACATCCACATCGCCATGAACATGCTCGAACAGGCGCTCCCCGTGTTCGGCTCCGAGTCGAAAGAGGGGAAGTCGGTCCTGAAGATCCTGAACATGCTCTCGAAAGAATTCGGCCACCAGGATGCCTCCGACCTCGTGCCCGCCGAAGTCCTGCAGATGAATAAATCCCTCCCGCAAGCGGGCGGCGGCACCGAAGTTCAACGGATGCTGCAGAAGATGCAGCAGCAAGGCGGCGGCGGACAACCGCAGTCGCAAGCACAACCACAACCAGCGTAAGGAAACGATCATGGCCGCATACAGCACCACCCTCAATTCCCCCCCCTCTTCGGCTGGCCTGCGCAAGCCGACCGACTCCTCGCCGATGAACGGCATCGTCTACAACCCCCCGCGCTACGCGGAGATGGGCGGTCTCGACGCCTCGACGCGGACGAAGACGATCGTGAACAACTCCAAGTTCGACGTTGGCAATCCGCTCACCGTGAGCAAGCCCAACGGCGGACGCGGGTAACGAGAAGGAGTGACCATGCCCGCCGCGAATTCCCTCGAAAATATGACCACCGAGCAGTTGCAGGAGTCCACGCGACTCCTGCACACGCTGCTCAACTCGTCCGACACCCGCGAGCAGACGCTCAGGCTCATCAAGAAGAAGAACGGCGTCCCGATCCCCGAGATCGACGCGAAGGATGCCGTGCTCGCCGAAGTCGCCACCGAGCGCGCCGAGCGCCTGAAGCTCGAAGCCCGACTGCAGGAGCGCGACATCCTGGACCGGATCAAGGAGGAACGGGTCCGCGTGAAGGAGCAGAACAACCTGAGCGACGCCGACGTTCTCGAAGTCGAGAAGCTGATGATCGACAAGGACGCGCCGATCCCGAATTACGCGGCGGCGGCGAAGGTCTACAAGGCCTCGAAGCAGCTCGCGCAGCCCACCACCCACCAGCTCAAGCCGAACACCTGGGACATGCCCGAGAAGGACGTGTGGGCCCCCGGCATCGGCAACAGGATGGCGCTGAACAAGATCGCGCTGGAGGAAGCCTACAAGGCGTCGAACGAATTTCGCGCAGGAACAGCAAAGTGAGTGACCTGAAGCCCTCGGAAATGAGGAATCGCTACTCGATAGCGGCGAGGGCAAGCCTTGCCCATAGGTCGAAGCATCAGTCCGGAAAGGACAACCCCAACTACAAGGGCGGGACCCTCGACAAGAGCGGGTATCGCCTCATCAACATGGGGCGCGGCAAGCAGTACCCAGAGCATCGCATTGTGATGGAAAAGCACATCGGCAGGCCACTTCTGGCCGAGGAAACCGTTCACCACAAGAACGGCGTGCGCGACGACAACCGAATCGAAAACCTTGAGCTTTGGTCAAGTAGGAATCCTAAAGGCCAGAGGATAGAGGACAAAGTTTCATGGGCGCTTTCCCTACTTGAGCAGTACGGCGTTCCCAATCGGCCGTTTACAGCAAGTGACCTCTGTATGGCTGCGTCATGCGGTTTTTAATCTAAGGAGATCACCGTGCCGGTTTTGGGGCAAGGAGTAATTCCATCAGCGTCCCCCCTGGGGACCGAACTTCAGTACGTCACCCGCCGAGCCTTCGTCAAGAAGCTCGTAGTCCAGATCTACAACACGAGCCCGCTAACCGCGGCTCTCATCGCGAACGCGCAGCCCGCCTCCGGCGGCGTCTCGAGCGTCACGATTCCGGCGCAGGGAACTCAGTTCGTCAACATGCAGTGGGTCGGCTACGACGGCTCTTTCAACCAGCCCGTCGTGCAGCCCGGCGTCACGAACCTGGAGTTCGATCTCAAGGGCGCCGTGATCCCGATCCCGTACTTGGGCTTCGAGGGTCTGATCCAAGACTCGCACGATGTTATCCCGCTCATGGCCGCGCGCATGAACGACGCCGGCAACGTCTACTGCGATGGCCTTGCGACAGCGCTCGCCGGGAACATCACGAACACGCAGCAGGTCATCGGCCTTAATGGCGCCATCGACGACGGCACGAACCTCGTCGTGTACGGTGGGCAATCCCGCACCACGAATACGTGGCTGAAGTCCAAGCGCTACGCGATGGGCACCGTCGCCCCGACCCGCGCGCTCGTGATGCAGAACATCACAGGCACGTTCAAGAACTGCGGCGAGCTGCCGACCTTCGGCCTCATGGGGCCCGCGACGTGGCAATCCCTTGCGAACGACTTCCTGCCGAACGAGAGCTACGTCATCACGCCTGAGAAGGGTTTTGATCAGGAGCCCTGGGGCGCGCGCTCCGCGTTTCGCGCTCTGATGGTGGCCGGCGTGCCGATCTACTGCGACCCCTACATCACCGAGGGGACTGCGTTCTACTTCAACGCGGGCTACGGCGCCTTCTACATCCACGAGCGCGCCGCCTTCGCCTTCACCGGCTTCGAGTCAACGCTCTCGAACAACCAGCTCGGCTACATCGGCGCGGTGGTGAGCCTGCTCGAGTTCGTTCTAGGCAAGCCCAAGTCCTGCACCGTCGCCACCGGCTATACGTTCGTAACCATCTAGAGCACAAAGGAATCAAGCCATGCCAGTCAACAAATTAGGCGCCGGTCAAAACCTCTATCCCCCTATGACCGTGCCGCTCGCGGGCGGGCAGACCTACCTTCTCCCGGGCGGGCAGGGCATCGCCGGGACCTTCGGATCGCAGACGCAGGGCTTTACCGGCTACACGCTGACTGGGCAGTACCTCGTCAACCTCGGGCCGTACAGCTCGCTGCAGATGTTCGACTCCACGCAGCAAATCTGGCGCAACGTGCCGGCGGCGAACGGAACGCCGATCTTCTTCTCCTCGGACGGTACGAACTACCGTCTCGCGAACACGACCGGCTGCCCGGTCGGTGCCATCGTCACGACCGGCCTGGGCGGGCTCACGAACGGCTTCAACACCATCACCGTGACGCCGACTGCGGGTAGCTCGACCTGGAACACCATCGTCGGCGGTTCCTGCCCGTCTGGCCTCGTCTCGATCACCACCACCGGCTCGGGCTACGTGTACCCGCCTCAGCTCATCTACACCCCGGTGAACCAGGGCTCGAGCCCGTACATCATGCCGACCGCCGTCGCGGTGCTGACGGGCGGATCCATCTCCAGCGTCACCGTGCTGTCGGTCGGCGCCGGCATGCTGAGCCCGCCGTCGATCACGGTTATCAACCGGCCTGGCGACACCATCGGCACGGGCGCGGTGCTGACGCCGCCGCAATCGCTGACCTCGGGCTCTCTCGCCCACATGTGGCCGGTGAACTACGGCACGCCGCTTACCGTCGCGCCGACCTTCACGTTCACGCCCGCCTCGTCCATCGCGGCCACCGCGATCATGAACTTCACCGTCACCGGGATTTCCGTCGTGACTGCGGGCGCTTCTCTCGGTACTTCGACAGCCTTCATGGCGACGAGCGGGCCGGGGTTGTCACCGCAAGGCCCTGAGACGCTGACCGCCATTGTGTCGAACGCCTACTACGACAAGCTGTGCGTGTTCCCGCGCCCCGCGCAAGTTGGGTTCTTCGCTCCCGCTGGCGCCATCTCGCAGGCGCTTAACCTCGGCGCCTCGCTCGGCGTCGTCATCAAGGATGCAGGCTTTGGCATCCAGGGAACGTCGCTCGGCTTTGTCCCGATGTACCTGTTCTCGTCTGCCGTTGGCGGCGGTACGGGAGCCGGAATCGGAACGACGATGGCGTTCGTTGCGGCGGCAGTCGGCGCCACGAACGACCAGTGCGTGATCCAGCCGATCTAATTTCAGGAGCGAGCGCCAATGGCAAGGAAATCCTCAAGAGTTCTTCGCCACGTTAGAAGTGGGAGCAGAAGTAGGAGTTTAGGCAGGCCACTTGGAAGAAATAAAAGGAAATCCCGATGAACGAGATCTTCATCACGAACCACAACGACTTCGACCACCAGGACCGCTTCGACGGGCAGGACTACTTTTTCCCGAAGGGCGAGCGCGTCACCGTGCCGATCATCGCTGCGGAGCACATGTTTGGCCTAGGGCGGCAGGACAAGACGGAGAACCTGATTCGCTGCGGCTGGGGCAACGATCCCGATGGCGTGAAGAAGCTCGCAGGTTTCGTGTTTACGGAGGGGGTCATGGTAGAGGCGCCTGGGGATGTGCAGACCACGCTCCCGGGGAATGCGAAAAAGCCAGAGCGTCGGCCGGCGGCTTGAAGCATGAGCAAACGTGACCACCCTTGCGAACTATGAAGTACAGGTTGCGGACCTCCTCCACGACCCGAACAATCAGACCTGGACGCTCGTCCAGCTCGACAGATACATCAACGAGGCTCGCCGGCAACTCGTAGGCGATACCGGGTGTCTGCGCACGCTGCAGAGTTCCTACATCACCGTCGGGCAGGAGGCATACACCTACGGTCAGGTCTGCGGTGCTCAGATCAGCGGCACGATGACGGGCTATCTTGCGGGCGATACAGTTTCTTTCTCTGGTGGATCAGGCAGTGGGGCAGCAGCTACCCTAACAGTGGCGTCCGGCGCGGTCACCGCTATTACGTTCACGAATTTCGGTAGCGGTTATCTCACTGCCCCCACCGCCACGATCACCACGGCCGCGGGCACGGGAGCCGTCATCACGACGGGAATTCTCTCCGCGAACACGCTCGATGTAGTGCGCGTCTCGGTGACCTGGGGCGGCACCAAGGCGATGATGAAGTGGGCGGAGTGGAGCAAGTTCTCAGCGTTTTACCGCCAGCAAGTCGGGATGCAGGGACGGCCGTTCATCTGGTCGGATTACGGGTCGAATCAGATCTACGTAGCCCTGATCCCCGATCAGACCTATCCCGTGGAGTTCGATAGCGTGGTGTCGCCAGCAGATCTCTCAGGGTCCACCACCGATCCAATCATCGCGAACTACCAGTCGCCGATCAAGTACTACGCCGCGGCGCTCGCGAAGTATTTCGAGCAGAGCTACGGCGAGGGCGCGGTGTTCCAGAAGCGATACGAGGAAAGCATTCTGCGCACGTTAGGCCAGACCGTCACGAGCCGAATTCCGGACGTATACCAGGGGCTGCGCTGATGGCCACTCAACAATCTCATCAGATTGGGCGCGAGCGCGAGAAAAAGCCGATGGCTCCGGGCGAGCTTGAGACGCCCGCGATCGTCTTTCGTGAGTTTTCCGGCATGAACGTGCAGTCGCCTAGGCAATCGATCAAGGACGATCAGTTCTTCTGGATCGAGAACGTCCAGCCGATCGCCTTCGGAAACCTTCCGACCGTCGCCGCGCCTTCGGCCGCGCTGACTACGCTGACAGGGGAGTCCGTAACGGCGGCGTTCACCGCGAACGTCTCAGGGTCTGATTTTCACTATGCGTTCTGCGCGTCCGGGGCGGCGTATCAGGTGCTGGCGGTGAGCCCGTTCACTCAGACCAAGATCGCGAACGCTGGCACGTTCTCGGGGTCCGGGGTCGCTGCTGCGCAGTGGAAGAACGCGGGCATCGTCATCATTGACCCCGCGAAGGGCTATTTCGACTGGAACATCACCGCCCCAGCGACGATGACGCTGATCGACATTGCGACTTTGGGGACGGCCATAGCGAGCTTCAGCGGGCGCGTCTGGATCGCCAGCTCTCGCACGGTGAAGTTCACCGACGTGAATAGCTACAACTCCTTCGCGGGGGCGGGTGGATCGTTCACGATCTCGGACGAAACCCTGCACAACACGATAACGCAGTTGTTCACGGCGAACAACTTCCTCTACATCCTGGGGGACGACTCAATAGATGTGCTCGGGAATGTCACGGTGACGGGTGGAGTGACCTCCTTTACGCGCAACAACGTCACGGCGTCGGTGGGAACGAACCTGCCGTTCTCGGTGTTCGCGTTCTATCGCTCCGTGATGTTCGCGAACGCTTCGGGGTTCTACGGTCTTTTCGGCGCCAGCCCGCAGAAGCTCTCCGGAGACATCGACAAGATCGTTCAGCAGATCGACTTCACGCTGCCCGTGTCAGGGGCCCAGGTGTCGATCAATAACATCCTCTGCGCGGCATTTCTATTCAACTTCAACGATACGTTCACGCCCGCAGCGGCTACGAGGAACATTCTCGCGATCTTTCAGGAGAAGAAGTGGTGGGTTGCCTCCCAGGGGACCGGGATCAAGTTCCTAGCGTTCATTCCTATTGCCGGGGCCGCGACGCTGTTTGCGTGGGACACGAACAAGCTCTACCAGCTTTTCAATTTGCCAACCGCAGCGATTGCCTCACGCATCCAGACGAAGCTGTGGGATGGCGGGGAGCCGATCCTCGACAAGCAGATCCTGCGCGGCGCGATCGGGATCACTTTCGGCGGCAGCGGCGGGCAGACGGTCACGGCGATCTCCGACACAGAAGCCGGCTCGCAGCCGCTGAGCGTCGGCGGTACGGGCACGGTGACGTGGACGAACGCGAGCGGCGGGACGGTGCAGTTTCAGAACTCGCTCAGCCAGAACGTGAATTTCACGGTGACCGGCTACGCGCTGAGCGTGGGCGTTGCGACGAGCGGCGGCGGGAAGTATATGGGACTGACCGTTACCTCAAACAGCAACGAGCTCAACTTCAACGAGTTTGCGCTCGAATATAAAACCGGGGCGCGCTGGAAATGAACATCGACCTCCAGAGCAACATGCGATACGGGGACGAGGCGGCGTTTCTCTCGTTCATGGGAGATCACGCGTTTGCGCACACGCAATACCAGTCGGCGATGTTCGCGCAGAATGGCGTGCAGATTCCGGTCTTCGACATGGCCGAACTGGGAAATCCTCGGGAATGGGCGCTCGCGCACTACGAGATCCACCGGGCGATCAATTCCGTGCTGAAACTTCCGGAACCCTCCGACCTCCTTGATTTTGAAATCGACAAAGCGCCGTCCTTCGAGGACTGGATGCTGAACCACCAGGATTTGCACGACACGACCGACAAGATTTTGGGGCTGAAATGAGAAGGGCAACGCAAGCCGACATCCCGCGCATGGTGGAGTTGGGCCGGGCTATGCACACAGAGAGCCGATTTCGGAACCTCAAGTTCAACGACGATAAGGTGGTTCGGCTTTTCACCTACGCTGTAACACAGCCGTCCCTGATCTTGCTCGTGGACGGCGAGCCAGCGCACGCGATGCTGTTCGCCTACGTGCAGCCGTTCTGGTGGGGTGATGATCTTGAGTCCGACGATCTGCTGTTGTACGTCACCCCGGAGATGCGCGGTAAGTCCTCCGCGGTGCGCCTCGTAAACGAATACAAGCGCATCACAAAGAGCATGGGTGTGGCCGATCCACGGCTCAGCACCGGAACCGGCGTCGAAACCGAACGCACGGGAAGGCTATTCGAGCGCTTAGGGTTCGCTGGTGCGGGGCTCATGTTTTCGTTGAAGCAAGGGAGGGCGATATGTGCGGCGGAATAGTGGGGGACATCACTCGCCCCGTTGGCGAAGCGGTCCGAGGACTCCCGGGCGGATTAGCCGAATTCACGAAGATGGCTCTTCCAAAACCTCTCGGAACCGGAGAAATAGAAAACAGCGTGCAGCAGGGCGTGCACGAAATGCTGCCCGGACTATCGATCATGGCGCTGCCGTTCGCTGCGGCGGGCGGCGCTGCGCTCGCGGGAGGCGCGGAGGCTGGGGGTGGTAGCGCGGCGGGCGGTTCTTTGTTCGGTCCTGGAGCGGCGGACGCTCTCGACGCTTCGCTGATCGGTCCTGATGCCGGGGCGGCGGCTGGCTCAGGCTCGCAATTCGCGCCTGCTGCAGTCGTACCACCAGGAGACGGCGGTGGTGGCGGAGACGTAGCCGATGGAACGGGCGCCGTCTCGGCCAGCGGGACAGGCTTTATAGATGCGACTACGCCGACAAACACGCTATCGCCTGAGACGGCGCAAGCGCTGGGCGTGAACGGCGGGGTCGACAGCACGAACGTCGGTGGATTCACAGATGGCGTTTCCCTCGGGCCCGGCGGTACATCGAACTTTGGCGAGAGTACGGCGCTAGTGGATAGCACCCCGGTAGACATACCTTCCTCGCCTAGTAGCGGAGATGACGGACTTTTAAGTCAGGCGGGCTCGGCACTGAAGTCTATCGGTCTCAGCCCGGCGAGTGCGGGCTTGCTGGGGGTTTCCGCGGCGCAGGCGCTCTCGAAGCCGAAGATTCCGCAGGCCGCGCGCACGCTGCAGGATCAATCGGGACCCGCCGCGCAGTCCGCGAACGCCACGATTCAATCCGGCGGCACGGCTTCGCCTGCGTGGACCTCGCAGAAGGCCTCCATCGACGCGACGATCGACGAGCAGATCAAGCAGCAGATCGCCGCGATGACGCAGCAGGCCATAAATTCCGGGCAGGGCGCGGACTCCCAGGTCACGCAGCAGCAGATCAACAAGATCAAGAATCAGCTTGAGACGCAGCGCCAGACGCTCTACGCGCAAGCACAGGCGCAGAACGTCCAGGCGGCGCTGCAGCAGCTCGGCATCTCCGATCAGGCGCTTTCGTCCGTTGCGAACCAGCAATTCCAGTCGTCGAACCAGGCGAAGCAATCGGCGGCGCAGACCGCGCAGACGGCGCTGATGCTGGAGGCTTTGTCCAAGCGCAGCGGCTCCGGCGCGAGCGTTGTGAACCAAGGGAGCGGCGTCAGTGCCTGAGATTGCGCCCATCGATCCGTCGAAACCCTCGCCCGCGATTGCGCGGATGGGGTCGGAGATCGCCACTGACGAGCAGCTTTTCAACCGCCGCTCGAGCGACCTCGCGGGTAAGTCCGCGCAGATCGGGGCCGAGCGGGAGAAGGTGCTCGCCCCGATGGAGGCGGCGCTCACGAAGCAGATCGGCGAGCCAGACCCCATTCGCCCGAAGACGGAGATCCCGCAGTTCAAGCCCCAGCCCATCATCGACGCGAAGCAGTACGAAACGCTTTCCTACGGCCTCCTCGCCATGGCGATGATCGGTGGCGTGGCCTCGCAGGGAAAGTGGCTCGAAGTCGGTAGTTCACTTAATGGCGCGCTCAAGGGCTACATGGACGGGAACATTGCCGTCGCGGAGAAGGAATACCAGGACTACAGCGAGAAGTTCAAAGGCGCAATGGCGAAGGAGGCGCAGGCGAACCGCGAGTTCGAGGACATTCTCAAGAACAAGAAGTCGCGCATCGCCGACCAGATCAGCCAGTATCGGGTGGTTGCGGCGAAATACGACCGGCAGGACGCGATGGTGGCGGCGCAGTCGCGCTCCCTCGATGCGATGTGGCGATCCCTGGAGTCTCGCAAGACAGCCATGTCCAGGCTCGAGGAGAGCCACCAGCGCGCGACGGAGGCGATCGAGCTGCGGCGGGAGCTCGCTGCGAAAAAGGACGGCAGCGCGGGACTCAGCGAGCGCTACAAGACGGACGCGACGTACAAGCAGAACGTGGACTACTGGGCGAAGTTCATGCAGCGCGGCGGCAGTCTCCCCGCGCGCTTCGCGCAGTCGGGCGCCGGCAAAATCATGATGCCCGACATCCTCAACGTCGTGCCGACTCTTGGCGGTGGCAACCCGTCGGACATGACGGCGAACAAGCTCTCCCAGCGCGAGATGACCGCGGAGGCGCAGAAGCTCGGCACGCAGGCGGCGTCAGTCGCCATCGCCAACAAGGAATTGGAGCGCTTCATCCCGGCCGCTGAGAAGGCAGTCGATGCCGTACCGCGGTCGGGCTGGCGTCCGATCAATCAACTAATTCAGGCCGGCGAGAACACCTGGAGCCCGGAGCAGAAGCAGTTCGTAATCGCGAATCGAGCCGTGCAGACGGCCTACGCGCAGTTGATCCAGCGTGGCGCGCCGACGGTGCATAGCTCCGAGGAAGCGGAAAAGATGCTGAGCACCGCGGACTCCCAAGCCGTCTACAAAGCGGCCATGAAGCAGCTTCGAATCGAGGGCGAGCAGGCCGAGGCTGGATTGAATGATGCCCGGGAGGATCTGATGAAGCGTGCCCGCGAGATGGGTAGCTCACCAGGCGAGCCTGCGGGTGGTGGCGCGCCCGCCGCGATCCCCTCTGGCTGGACGGTGAAGGAGCACTGATGCCCGCATTCACCTTTACTTCGCCAGAGGGCAAGAACTACACCGTGGAGGGCCCGGCGGGCGCTACAAAGGAGCAGGCCTTCGGGATCCTGCAGACCCAGCTCGCCGGGCCGAAACTGGGCCCCAAGGACGTTCCGGATCAGCCCCCCGCACAAGGAAATTCTGGACAACCTGACAACGGTGCAAGCTTACTCACCGACAAGGTGAAGGGCGGTCTCGGGGCGGCGGCGACGCTGGCGAGCGGGGCGACTACGGGCCTCCTAGGACGCGCAGGAGGCACGCTGGGCGGCATCGCTGGTCAGGTGGCGACGGGAGAGCTAGGAACGCAGGAAGGGGCCGCGCGCGCCGCGCAGGGGGCCGAAGAAGGGGCGCAGAAGCTCACCTACACGCAGAGCACGCCAGAGTCCCAGTCGATCCTTGAGGGCGTCGGGCGCGTGGTGGACAAGACGAAGCTCGCCGGCCTGGGACCGATGGCCGTTCCCTCGGCTGGCCGGGTGTCGGAGCTGGTTTCCGGGGCTAAGGGGGACGCGGTTCGCTTCGGTGCTGTTGCTCGGCAAGAAGGCGATCTAGCCAGCATGGCGGTTAAGAATCGCCCTGGCGCAAAGCCCTCAATTCCGCCATCCCCTCTCAGCAAGGCGCAAACGCAAGCACTGGAAACTCTGGAGAAATTCTCGGGAGATCCGAACGCCATCGCTCGCGCAAAGACTGGCTCTCTTGTTATAGGGTCGCGCCCGACGCTTGCTGAGACAACCGAAAATCCGGGCCTTGCGCAGTTGCAGCGCGCGCAACAGTCAAAGTCAACGGAGTTTGCGAGCGATCTGCAGGGACGTAAGGCTGACCGTTTGCGCTCGCGCGAAAGCGCGATGGAAAGCATCTCCGGGAGCGAGGGGGAGATGGAGTATTTCCGGGACGCACGCAAGGCGATCACCGAGCCTTTGTACAAGGCGGCTTTTGAGACACCGGTAGACCCCAAGAAAATAACGCCAGCGCTGCGGAAGGAGGTCTCCGAGTTCATGAAGCGCCCCACGGTTCAGGAGGCGCGCGCCGAGGCTATCAGAAAAGCACGCGACTCTGGCGAAGTGCTGTCCGAGCAGGACATGGGCTCGGTCAAGGGCATGCACTACATGAAGCGCGCCATTGACGACAAGATTTCGGCCGCCAAGCGTGCGGGCGCAGACGATCAGGTGAGGATTTTCCTGGACATCCAAGAAAAAATGCTCGGCATCATGCAGGAGGTTTCCCCAGAGTACGCAAAGGCGATGGCTGAATTTCAGGCCGCGAGCAAGCCCATCAACCGCCTGGAGGTAGGGCAATACCTCAGAGACAAATTGTTCCCCGCGACGAATCAGTACGGCGCCGGGAAGATGACGGTAGGACAGTTCGCAAGCGCTCTTGAGCATCCAGATCAGACCGCGAAGCTGGCGACCGGATTTAGCGGCGCGAAGATGGGGAATATCCTGACCACCGACGAAATCAGCCTTCTTAAGTCGATTGCGAAGGACATCGTTCGAGAGCAGAAAGTAGAGGGCGCCGCTCGCATCTCCGGCTCACCTACGGCGCAGCTCACGGCAGCACAGCAGCGCCTTGAGTCGTTTCTGGACAAGCTCGAAAAGGTTCCATCAAAACTGGTGAGCATCCCAGCGAAGGGAGCAAACATGCTCCTCGAAAAGTCCCGCGCCAAGGATGCGGCGGCGTACGAATCCGAGCTAAACAAAATGCTCTCGAATCCGGCTTACGCGCGATCCGTCGCCGCACTGAGAAATTCACACAGGCTGCGCACTGCGGACCCGCAGAACGCGCAGCCGTGGAATATCGGAATCCCATAGGAGCAGCACAATGACCATTTCAGGACCGAGCCCCGTCGTCAGAATCCGCAATATGCGCCCGATCGCGTGGTACCAGTTCGGCCGCGGCATCACGTCCTCGGGCGGCCTCGTGTCGCGCTGGAAGGACCAGGGAACCGGCGCGCACGACTTGATCCAGGCGACAGGCGCCGCGCAGCCCGCCCTGCAGACCGACGGCTCTATCCTCTTCGACGGCACCGCATCGGTCATGCAGACGGTGACCTTCACGCTCGCGCAACCGACGATGGTCTACATGCTGTTCAAGGCGGTGACGTTCACGAACGGCGATGTCCTCTGCGACGGCTTCACCGTGACGAGCGGGCAATTCCTACAGGACACCACCACGCCGAAGATTTCGCTCAGCGCCGGAACGACCGCGGTGGGGAATACCACCTTCACGCTGAACACCTACAGCGTCGGATCGGCGCAATTCAACGGGGCGTCGTCCACGTTCTCGCGCAACAAGGAAGCCTCGGCCGCTGCGGCGACCGTTGGCACGACCGCGATGGCGGGCTTCACGCTCGGGGCCGACGGCACGCCCGCCAACTTCGGGAATGTCCAGGTGAAGGAGGTAATCATTTTTCCGATCGCGCACACCGCCACGCAGCAGCTTCAAGTCATCAACTACCTGTCGAGTATCGGCGGGCTCGGGCTGTGAGCGCCGCATCGCCAAATGCCAAGATCGACAAGGCGCTGAAGAAGCTCCTTGAGGACTGCGAAGGGGAAATTGCGCCAGAAAAAGAGTCCGGCATGAAGGTGAAGGTGGAAGTTCTAAAAGCCGCGATGACCTGGGAGAAGTTGAAGCACGGCATCCGCGATAAAGCGGACGAAGGAAGCGAATGGAGCGCTACCGATGGACAGTGACCTTGTAAAAGTCGAGCAGGACGCGCGCCAGAGAATCCTGGAGCGCACGGCGCTTGGCGTTCGCATCGGCCTGGAGGCGCTGTCGCTTCGCATGCTGATGGTGCTCGCGCTCCTTCTCAATGCGGGCATCTTCGGGTGGTGTCTGCTCGATCCCCGCTGGGAGCGCCTTGCCGCCGCGACCGCATTTGCGGTGTTCAGCTATTTCGTAATCCATGTGAAACCGAAGGAATAGTCATGCCAAAACTGAAGAAAGAGATGTTCGCGCGCCCCGTCCGGATGCAGCACCGCTTCGGCGACAAGGACGACCCCTGGGTGATGCCGGACCAGTATTTCGATTTCAAGGGTCCGCAAGGGCTGAAGGTGAAGAACGCGCCCGCGCCCGCGCCCTTCGGCATTCAGGAAAAGGGGCTGAAGGTGCACACCCCGCCGCAGTCGCCGGTCATGAAGGCGCGCGGCGGTCACGCCTCGTTCGGCCCGCAGACGGACAGGGCCGACACGCTCGCCGAGGCGATCCCGCCTTCTTCGAAGGAGCGGCGCACCACCGGGCCGATTGCGACGCCGGTCACAGACGCGAAGAAGGGGAAATGACATGGCTACGTTCGCAGGATCTCCGAAGGTCATCTCCGCGAGCGGCAACGTTTGCGCGTTCGGATGCAATCTGTTCGGCTTCTTCGTCTCCGCAGCATCGGCGACGCCGACGATCGCCGTGTTCGATTCCGCCGACACGCAGCAGGTGAACAAGGTGGTGGATACGTTTACGCCGATCGCGGGGACGTGGTATCCGATTCCGATCCAGATGCAGAAGGGGATCAACATCATCATCTCGGGCACGGTAAGCGCGACGGTGGTGTTCGGCTGACATGCCGAGTCCGATCCATCACTTGCTGCAGCAGACCGGTAGCTCTGGCGGCCTCGGTGGCGTGCTGAACTCAGCCGAGTTCATCGCCGCGCTTCGCGATCTCGGCGCTGGCGTGGTGGACACGGCGCTCGACCGTGGCGTCGTGCCAGCTACCTTCACACGCTCCACCGCGGCGGCGTCGAAGCTCTCGACGGGCCTCTGGAAGCTCGACGTGGCAAGCGGCTCTCCGCGCAGCTCGTACATCGGCCTGACGACGGCGGTGGGCACCTACGGCGGCTATCTTGCGGAAGGGCAGCGCACGAACTTGTGCATCCAGTCCCGTGATTCCACGAACGTCGCTTGGACGAATACGAGCATCACCGCCGCGAAAACCTCCACCGGGATCGACGGTGTAACGAACTCATGCTCGCGCCTCACCGCGACAGGGGCAAACGGGACTTCGCTCCAGGCGATCACTGTTGCGAGCGCGGCGAAGACCTTCAGCGTATGGATAAAGCGCGTCACAGGCACCGGGAACATCTTCATCACGCTCGACAACGACGCGACGCGCACCGATGTCACGGCGTCGATCAATAGCGCCACCTTCACGCTCGTCCAGATGACGCAGACGCTCGCGAACCCTACGGTCGGGATCAAGATCGCGACGAGCACCGACGCAATCGACGTTGACATCGCGCAGCTCGAGGACACCGCCAGCTTTGCGAGTACGCCTATTCCGACTACGACGGTAGCCGTGACTCGGAATACTGATCTTCTGACCTATCCGAGTAGCGGAAATGTCTTGGGGACCTCTGGTTCCGCCTACGCTGAGGCCACAGCGCCGACTGCATCTATTCAGACTGAAGTTATCTCAACAAGAAGTGGAAACCTAAGCCTAATTGGCCGAAGTTCTCTTGCGGCATTCATATTCGACGGTACCTCGACGCAGAACGTCGGCACGTGGAATACGACTGCACTAGCGAAAGTGGCTTCGTCATGGGGCGGCGCAACGATGTCGATACTTTTTAATGGATCTGTGGCTGGCGTCGCATTCGACGGTGATATGAACGTGGCCGGGTTAGCTATCGGCAATGATCTTGGTGGCGGGAGAGCGTTTTTCGGGACGATAAAAAACGTTCACCTCTGGATGACGAAACTTTCTGACGCAGCTCTTCAGTCGCTCACGACATGAGAATTATAGAAAGCAACTTCTTTCCCGTTCTCGTGAACCGACCATCTACCGGGGAAATAGATCGCGGCGTTAAAGGCGAAGCGCTTGGCGTCTTCAATATCAACGAAGGACGGAGATTTTTTACCTTCGGAGCCATCGTTGACGACTGTGATTGCTGAATTGACTGCTCGGCCCTGACGAAAGAATCCAAAAAGATCCATCTATGCCCCCCGTCCTCAGAGTGATTATCCCGGCGGTAAGTCTAACCGAAAAATGAATCCATCCCTCTTCGTAGTCATCAGCGATGCAGCCTTTGCGACGCTAAAGGCCGCAGATGATCTACTCACGCCGCCGCAGATTGAGGGGTCTGTTTCTATGGGTGGGAATACCTATTACATCACCGGAAACCTGACGCCTCCAGGCGGCACAACTTATGTTGCGCGGCTGAACGCGAACGGGACGTTCATCGTGTCTCAGTCGAAGCAACCCGCGTTGACCGTCGTGCACACATTCAACGGCTGGACCATCCCAGCGTAACCAAATGGCCGCTTCCTTCTCGCTCCCGACCGTCCTCGCGAACCTCACCGCGGGGAATCAGCCGCTATCGCTCATCGACGGAAACCTGACGACGCTGCGCGATCCGCTGCTGTCGCTCAACACCTACAGCAACTACTACACAGACGTGGGCGCCGCGAACGCCTACGCCATCACCGTAAGCGCACCGCAGGTTGTCGCCCAATCCGCCGGACTGCCCGTGCAGTTCCTTGCAACGAACGCGAACACAGGAGCCTCCACGCTCCAGATCAACGCGCTAGCGGTGAAGAACATCAAGAACATAAACGGCAGCGCCCTGACAGCGGGGCAGATACCGGCCGCCGGCATCGTGCAGGTGATGTATGACGGCACGCAGTACCTGCTCCTCAATCCGGCGATTCCTACACTCACCCCTCTATCGAACAGCCTGACCGGGGACGTGGCGCTGAACAATACCGGAACCTATTTCGACGGCCCAAGTATTGCCCAGGGTTCGGCGGGCACGTGGTTCGTTTCTGGATCAGTATTATGCGCAGACACCGCGGGCCCTTCAATCATGGTCGTAAAACTATGGGATGGCACAACGATTATTGATAGCAGAGTTATAACAAACGTTAGCGCTGCGAATTCAAAAGCAGCCTCACTTTCTGGGTTCATTGCATCACCTGCCGGTAATCTAAAAATTTCCGTACGCGATGCTACAACTACCACAGGGAAGATCGTTTTTAACGAGAGCGGAAACTCAAAAGACGGCACCATTACCGCAATAAGAATAGCGTGAATCCAGAATCTCTAGTGAATAATCCCGAGATAGCAGTGCTGCAGAACCTCATGCCCGACCATCAGCTCCGTAACATCGCGCACATTCGTATAAATCGTGCATTCCTTCCCGTCGTCGGAACGGAACGCGCAGGCCCTGATCGGAGCGCCGGCATACGCTTGACGCCCGCCTTTGCAGAAAAAATTGACCTCGTGAGGCTTGACCCTCATCCATGTAAGCCGGATCTCAACTGGGGCGGTGTCGGGGATGTCGAACTCCGACAGGCTTGCGCAACCAGAAAGAAAGAGCAGGAGCAGCAGAAGTCTCATAGAACGCGCAGACTATACCAGCAGCAAAAGGGGGGCTCCAGCGGGGTCAGCCGCCGTGTCCCTTTCCTGCAACCAATGCCCCCCATGTACGGGACCGTACACAGGCGGCAACGTAGCACTAACCGGCTGACCGATGTTGTGCATTCGCACATTCGGAGAGCTGATGGAACGAACACTCAAATCCATAGTTAGGGAGATCGGTGAAATACTCTTTCGGTATTTACTACTTAGGGCCATTTTCCGGAGCCACAGATAAATGGGAAAGGGCCTTGCCGAGAGGGTTGCGGCTCTGGAGGCTTTTGTGATCGGAAAGGGCGGCGTGATCGAGAAACTTGAACATCTGGACGCTTGCGTGGACTCGCTCAAGAGGTCGGTATGGCAGGCGGCCGGCGGATTGGCAGTCGTTGTGGTGCTCGCTCAATGGCTGCTCAAGTGATCGACACTCTGATCGTTGCCGGGTGCACCGCACTCGCAACGGCGGCAGTTACCGGGTATGTGAACAGCCGAATCATGGCCGCGCATCTTAAAGACTTGACGGCGAGAATTGTTAGGATCGAGCAGTATTTGAACGGGCTGTTGTCGCACAGGAAATGAAGCTCGTCCCCGACGCGCATAAGGCGTGGAAATGGTTCTCGGTGCAAGGTCTAGCTTTGCTGGTCGCAGCGCCGGCTGTCTACGAGAGTTTCGACGTGATGAGGGACTATCTACCGGCGAGCTGGTTTCACTTAGCCATGGGGATCTTGGCGGCTTTGGCGATCGTCGGGCGGGTGGTGAAGCAGGGCTGAAGTTCAGCCCCGTGCCAGCCCCGCCGGCCGACCTCCCGTGCTATTTTCTGCGCCGCATCGCACTATGAGGATCTGTGGCGCTGGCAGGCTCAGAAAGACTTAAAATCCCTCGATCGCAAGGTCATCCGGGTTCGATTCCCGGCCTGGGCACCATAGGTAAAACAGCATCTTAGGCCGCTTTCTTCTTCTTTTGTCTGCCCCGCGCCAGCCCCGCGAAAATGGGGAGGGTCCTTACGGCTTTCCTCAAGTCCCCCTCGAGCAGATGGGCGTAGTGGGCGGCTGTGATGGCGATCGTGGTATGCCCGAGTAGATCCTGCGCCGCCTTGAGGCTACGCGTGCGCTGGACGATCCACGAGCCGAAGGTGCGCCGTAGGTCCCTGAACTGCAGCCACGGCATCCCAGCGCGTTCCCTGGCCTTCCTGTAGTCCTTTTCGACCTCACTGGCTGTCAGCCCATACGGGAAGTCCTGGGGGCGCAGGCCGGCTTGCAGCGGCACTACGCGCGGTTTTCCCGTCTTAGTCTTTTTCAGGACCGCCAAGCCGTTGGCCTGGAAGTGGTGGGGTTCGACACGCCGCAGCTCACTTTTTCTGAGCCCGGTGCTCGCCGCCCATAGGATCGCGGCCCTGGCCCGCCCCTTGGCCGCGCTCAACAGCTTCACGGCCTGCTCCTCGGTCGCCTGGACATACCGCGGCTCCTCCCCTGGTAGAAGCTGAATCCGGCCGGCCTCGTCATGCTCCAGCCACTTCCACTTTCGATGAGCCAGCCGGGCGACCCGGCGAAGGATTGCAAGGCGTCTGTTGATCGTTGCGACCTTCAGCCCGGCGCCGGCCTGGATGACCGCCTCCGCGGCTTCGGCGACATCCGTGAGCTTGCGCCCTTGAATTTGGGGCAGGATGGCCCGGACCTTGTCCAGGAGGTTCCGGTATGACTTGAGGGCTTTCGCTTCCCCGTCTAACCAGCGTTCGACGGCTTGCTCGAGCGAGTACGACGGCGCGCGGCCAACTCGATGATCCGCGATTTGCTGCTTGTGCCGGCGCTCGTATTCTTGCGCGTCCTTGAAGGACCTAAACGTGCGGCTAACCCTACCCCCAAGGTGCTGGACCCGAACCTCCCAGCCTCGTCCGTGTGGACGGATCGGCATTTTTGTCGGTACTCCTCGAAGTCAGCTACAGCGATTCTAGTACGGCCGCGGTACTTGGTCGCAATCAGGCTACCGCCAGCGATGTCGCGCTTGATGGTCGAGCTCGAAACGCCGGCAACCTTGGCGCATTCGTCGATCGACAGATCCGGTGGGGATAGGACTGCGCTCACGACGTCGTGTTTGAGATAAAGGCGCTCACTTGGTCGCGCCGGGGCCGAGCCGATCGCTCGGCTTCTCTTTGATCCACGGCCCAGGCGGATCGCCGACGCCATCCCACACGTCCAGCGCCGCGACAGCATCCGCCTTGCGCTCGTAGCAGAACCGCGTCCGCCAGCCCATGCGATCGAGGCCTACGAATAGGCCGGTCGTGTAGAGCATTTGCTGAATACCGGCCAGCTCGCCCGTAGGCAACACGATGCAGCGCACGTAGCCCGCGGCGTTCAATTCCTCAACTAGCTTCGCTCTATCGCTCATGGAGCCCTAGTCCTTGACCCCGAGAGCCTTGCGCTCGGCTGGACTGAGTTTCGCCAGTGCCTTCTCGCGCTCGTTTTCCTGCTTGGCGCGCTCCTCTGCTCCCGCTTTTTTCTTCGCGTCCGCGGCTTGGTGGTCGCGCCACCACATCTGAAGCTCCAGGGATTTTCCCTTGATGGCAGGGCCTAGGGCCTCGCAGGCCGCACATAGCTTCGCTACCGCCGCATCGGCCGCCGGACTGGAGATGCCCATGTTGTAGGCCCTACGGTCGTATCCAGCCCAGCCGCTAGGGTCGATGGGCTTGCCGTCCAGCTCGTCCAGAAGCTGGAACACGCGGCTCATGGCTACCTCGAAACCAGTTGCTTCCATGTGTGAAGAATCGCAGGGCATTTCATGCTCCTTTCGGGGTTTCGTTCAGGGTCGAAGCGCGGCTCATATGATCTTGCACGCGGACCTGTACGCGAGTCCACATCCGCCCTTGTCCCACTTCACGTAGACGTTATCTTTCGCCGTGTGATACCAGCCCTTTAAGATCGTCCCTTTGCCGGCGAACCAGTGCTCAACCCTGACGCCGGGCTCGTACCGGCGCTTCGCTTTATCCAGAGTCGATGCGCTCACTTCTTTCCCCAATCCGGCATTACCCCGGAGCGATCCTCGCCACCAATGGCGACGTGCGCGGACAGCGCTTGGCTGGAATACGAATATTTGACCTCGTGCTTCACCAAGCGCGTTTCGATACAACCGTCCTGCCATCCGGCCGCCGCATTGGCGTGGAACCACCAGCGCAACGCCTGCGCCGCCTGATAGCCATAGAGACCAAGCTTGTCGCGCATCATCGATGGTGGTCCGCTCGGAACTCCCAGCGGCGGAGCAACATGGTCAAACTGGACGGTGAGCCAGTTCGCGTCGAATATTTGGGCCCCGATCTGCTTCGGCTTGTGCGTGCACCGAGCTTCAACGCTGTAGCACGTTTCGGTGCCGCTGCCACTGCCGCCCTGCTTAGGAAATTCGCTTGGCGGAGCTGGGGCTACCTCTCCGGGTTGCTGCGCTTCGGAGAAAAATTCCTTTACAGCATCGATTACTTCGCTCATTTTCTTTCCTCGGAGTTTGATGCGGCGAACTGGCGCTCCATCGCTGTCTCTATTTCCTCGCGCACGATGGTTCGCAGCAGATGCGTTAGGGAAACGGTCGTGCTCCCCATTCCAAAGGATAGCCCGCCCTCGCCGGTCATCCCCCGATAGGATGGAGCGGTGATATATAGTTCCTCGCCTTGAAAGTGAATGCTGAAGCTCATGATTTTTCTCCGGGGTTTGACTGAGGTAACGGTGTATCGACGCGCTGGACCAGTTCATCCGGGTCGGGAGGAAGAAATGCCCAGCGGACGATTCTATCGACGCCATACTTGCCCGGAACGGATTGTCAGTAGCGCCCGGTGTACTGGATCACCTGCCAGCCCTGCACATGGCGATTTACCACGTAGGCCAGAATCGGCGTTCCGTCTCTCGGCATTTCAGCCACGGTCGTGATCTCCACACTGACCATGTAGTCCGCCTGTCTCGGCTGAAAGGCCAGTTACCGAACAGGCGGTGCGTTCGCACGGCATCCGACCGCAGCAACCGTAGGCCGAAGGATTGACCAGCCGCCCAGCTCCCCAAGGTACGCTCAGACGGTGCGCTAGTTCTGCCTCTATTTTCTCGCGCGCCGCCTGCAATTCCTCGTTCGTCCATTTACTGTAGTCGCTCATTGTCCGTCGCCGTGTATGTCGTCAAGCTGCGTTATTTCTTCAGCAGGTGGTGGCCGCTGCTGGCGTACCATTTCTCGGCTTCCTCTTTCGAGGCATCGAACTCGCCATTGCGAGCGCGTTCAGCGAGCGCATGTTGATTTGCCTTCTCCAGAGCGACGACCAGATCAACGATAGGCGTGGCCGACTCGCTCTCGAAGTCGTCGAAGCGCCCAAGGCGGGCCAGGGCTTCCAGGTCGAACAGCCCGGCCGCATGCAGGACTTGGGCGAGCTTTTCTTTCGTCGAGATCACGTCACTCTCTGACCGGGACCGGGTTCGGCGACGGCAGTTCGTCGGCTGCTTTCTGGAGCGCCCATGCGACATCCGGCGAGAACCCTTGCGGCGGACGCGGGCCGAGCAGCGCGGCGCTGAAGGCTTCGACCACTTCGACCTTTGCCCGAAGGATCTGATTATCGCGGCGCAGGTTCTCGATTTCATGCTTTGCTTGTAGCAACAGGTGTTTCATGGTTTCCTTTCGGTGTTTGATGATATGAAAAGGCGCTCACCCGTGGGATTTGAACCCACGTCACCTTGCGGCTTCCAAGTGGTTCGTTTCGGTTCTGCATGCGTCCACGCAGACCCTTTGCCGGGAGCATTGTTCATTTCTCGTCCTTGAACCAGCAGAACCGCTCGCGCGGCCAGTGGATGTATCGGTGCGCGCCGGTCGTCTCGTCCGTGACCTGGGCGATAGCTAGCACCGTGTTGTTGGCAGTCCAGAAGAAGTGTTTCACGTTCTCGTAGACCACCTGTACGGTGGAGTCGTCGCGGTAGATGGTGAGCTTTCTCACGGGGCTTTAGTGGAAGTAAAGGCGCTCACGCCCGTTGTTCTTCAAGATCGCTGAAGTCCTTGCTCGGCTCGAACCAATCGTTCTTGACGATGTGCCCGATGGCATGGACCTTCACATGCTCGGCGCGGACTCGGATCGTTTTCCCTTTGAGCTGATCCCATCGCGACACCCCTGCGACTTCCATCACTCGCCAGATGAAGTGCCCGGCGTAATTGGGGCCAGTCAGGCGGTGATTGGTAAAGCCCTTTGGTAGATATAGCGCGTAGCCGCCGAATCCCTGGCAACCGAAATCGCCGTAATCGAGCGTGAGCCACGCGGATAAGCAACCGTGATCGTCGTTCGTGATCCCGGCTTCTTTGATGACGGCGTTCTTCGTTTCGATCATGTTTTCTCCGGGGTTTTGCTATCTATCAAGCTCATCAATACGCCTCGATTAACTGCTCGCCGCGCGTTTCGATGTTGGCGTAGCCAACGCCATGGACACCGACAGCAACGGCGATCCCGAGGTATCTGTCCTCCTCGCCAAGATCATCGCCCATGACGTTCTCGATGTCGTCCAGCGTGCAGCGGAACCGCTTGGTAGCCTCGCGCATCGTCGGGTACTGCGTGCCTCTACCGGCGTCCTCGTGCTTCTTGGCGTAAGCGCGAGCCCAGCGCCAAAGGTCGATTGCATTTGCGCTCATGTCTTGAGCCCTATTTCAATGCGGTTGTCGAGTACATCCATGTTCGTCGTCCACTCCGGCTGGGCGCGCATCAAGTCGCTCTCCTCGCTGGTAAACCATTGCGTGCCGTCCATCCTGCGCCCAAGCAAGCGCTCGGCAACGTCTCGCGGGATGTAGCCGGTCGGCTTGAGCAGCGCCTTATCCATGAACACGCCGTTTTTCCGGCTGTCCTCGATGACGAGCCATTCCCTCATGTCGCGCCTTCTCCCTTTACACGAGCCCGTTTCAGATCGTCGTCCGTGAAGCTGCATTTGAACTTTTCCAGCAGATTCCAGGAGCCGCTAGCTTTGCCGCCGCCGATGCGAAGGCTCGCACCTTCGAGGATCAGGCACTTAAACCCGGGCGTCATGGCATCTGCGTAGAGGCCGATGATGACGTTGTGTGTCTTGTTCTTAGCCATTCGCTTGTCCCCGCTGCGAAGCGGTGATCTCCTCGTCATGCTTCACGGGCCTTGCTCTTCGGAACGGGCTGATTCGTTGCCCGCTCATACGCTCGATCCGTGACGTAGGAAAGCTCGCCATACCCGCCGATCGAATAGCCGATGAGCTGAGCCAGTTGCTGGCGATCCTCGCGGTCGAAGTCCATCATCGCAATCTCGTTCAAACTCATGCCGCGCGACGAAGCCCAATCGAGAAGATGGCTGACGATCTTGTTTTCCTTGAAGCGGACCACGCCCAGGTGATCCCGCACGAGCGGCTGAACCGGGTGCTGTCTTTTCATGGCGGCGTTGTTCCTTTAATACGGCGATCCGCATCCGCCCATGCCTCGGCGGCCGTGAAGCCAACTCCAATATCGCGACCCTCGCCACTGATGGTGATGATCGCTACCGGCTGACTCTCGGCCTCTGACATGAGAAGCCAGCGCGAATACGCATTCCGATGGACCATCAGGACGCGCTGCTTCGGCGTGAGTTTCATGGGGTTTTTCCGTCTGAACGACGCATTTCCTCGTCTACCTGTGCCCGCACAGCATCGAGAGGCTCGCCACTGTTCCCCACGGTATAGCGAAAGCGCTCGACATCCTTGATGAGCATCCGCAGCACATCGGCGGCGTCCATCGGCGTCAGTCCGTAGAACGGCGCGAGCAGCGGAAGCAGGCCGTGCGGGTCAGTGTTCCGGGGTTCTATTGCGGACGAATGCGCTTGAAGCTCTCGAATGGTTCGACGAAGAAGCGCTTTCTCGGTATCGTCGGATGGCCGATCTCCCTTACCTAGCAGAGCGGCAATTTCTGCTTGATAATCGCGCGCATGTTCGTCGGCGATGGCAAGCTCGCGCTCAAGCTCAGCAATTCGCTTTTCCGCGTTCTCTTGCGTGCCTACGTCCACAAGACGCGGTTTGGTAGAGGACGAAGGAGTGTCCTCGTGATATTTCCGGCGCCAGTAATCGGCGTTGGCGCGGGCCGCGTCTCTGTCCGTTTCGAGTTGTCGAACGAGGTCGCCGCTTGTGTTGTCGGGCGCCTGTTCGTGGGATGAAAGCGCGCTTTCTACGTCGGCGACTGCGATTTCGCTTTCGGCATTAAGTAGATCGTCGGCGCAGCCGCAGCCCGGAAAGCCAAGCGGGCAGAAGCCCATTGCCTTGAGCGGCTGTTTGTCGGCATCGAGATAGCCGTAGGTGCATTTCCACTCCGGGTTATGCTGCACCAGACCGCGCAGGATCGTGTTTTCCTTGCGAAGCCGCTCTATTTCGCCGGGTTCTATGGCAGATGAAGGAGCGCGAATGCGTTCGATCAACTGCGCCAACATGCTCATGTCCGCTGGGCGATGAGAGATGCGCCCGGCGTCCATCAGTACGTTGACCAGCTTGCCGCTCGGCAGCGATGCCAGCCACGCCATCGTTTCGTCGGAGGGCGCGGAGAGGTCGTGCTTATCGAACTGTTGTGGATCGTTCACAGCGGGCCTCCGTCTTTCATGGCTTCGTCGATCGCTTCGTCCAGCGATTCTCGCCAGTGCCAGCTACCTACGTCCCAATTTGGAGAATCCGAGTGACGGGCCTCCCAGCCGCCGCCGTTCATCGACCGACGCACAACTACGTCACCGTCGCGCCAGGCCCGATAGCGGATGGCGTCTCGGTCCTTCGTCTCCGATGGGAGCGCGTTGCGGTATGCGGTCATGAACACGCGGCCCATTTCCTCGCACGCCTTGGTCCCCCAATTGCTGCCTTCACGTAGCAGCATCATGTGGACTTCGCGGCTGGCTGCGTCCAGTGCGGCCTGGTCGTATGGGGTAGACGATTGCGTCACTTGGCCCTCGCTTTCAGCATGGCGTCGGCCGCGTAGTAGGCATACGCCGCCGCTTTGTCGAACAGCTCGGTAAGGACTGGATCATCGCCGGGAGTTTGATCGGCCGCGACCCGGATGCACTCGACAATGGCCTGCGCCGCGAAGTAGTCGCGCAGGGACATGCCGTCCTCGGCCTCGTTGCCGGAATGCTCGTCGATGCTGTTGAGGCCGTTCCAGCCAGCAGGACGCGGGAATGCTGCTCCACCTTCGCGTTTCATTTCTTTTCTCCGTCGTTGTGTGTGGCATCAATGCCCGGTGCAGCAGCCGCAGGGCCGGGGGCGTGACTCCCCGTGTCGGTGTTCGGGTTAGCCTGACTCTTTAACGCGGTCTGACCCTGCGGCGCTGCATTCTTGAGGGCGCGGATCGCGTCTGCTGCTGACGTGAGGACGCGATGGGCGCCCATGCTCTCGGCATACGGCCCGTTGCCTGCGCGAGACTCGACAACCGCCGCGCATTCCTCGATGATCTTGTCGCGGTTCGACTCCGGTGGTGACCCCGAGCGTGTCTTCAGCCAAGCCGAGAGCTTCACCAAATCTTCATTGCGGAACCACAGCCTCCCGCCGCAGCCTTCCCATTCCCATTCCAGCGCGATGCCGAGCTCGTCGTCCTGAAATTGGTAGTTGACCTCGTCATCTTTGATGAGCAAGTCGTCCGCGCTTTTGTAGCTGTGGGGATTGTTCACTTGCATTTGCGCAGGTAGAACGTGAACGGCTTGACCCGCGGCTTGCGATTCTCCTCGGCCGCGAGATCAAACTCCGCGATGAACTCTATGGCACGGGGCGGCATTTGATACGGCACGTCATTGATCCGAACGATGGAAACGCCGACATTTACGTCGTTCGTCGAGGGGATATCTTTGATTGCCAATGCGATCGGACACCACTTGCACATGGTCGCCGCGCCGTACTTGATGTCGTCCGCCTTGACGGAAACGCGAACGCGCTTTGCCACTCCTTCTTCCGTGCTCAAAGCCCGGCTCATGCGTCCTCCCCGAGGTCGCGGAGAATTTCGGTTACGCGCTCGAACTCGGGCCACGCTTCCTCGCCCTCGAAGTCTTCCGGCTTGCAGCCGCCCATTACCTCGATCTTTCCGGTCAGATCCTTCAGCACCTTGAGCAGCTTCGGGCCGGCTTCTTTGATCTTCTCCTGGCGCTTTAATTCCTTGTTCGCGGCCAGCCTCTGGCGCTCCCTCTCCTTCTCGAAGGCGACCGCTTTGGCGATCAACCCATCGCGCTTAATTACCTCGAATACCTGCCGTACAGTCTCCGCGTTCTTGGGTATATCGAGCGACAGCTTCCGCGTGTCAAAGAAATCGGGGCCGCGCCTGTCGGTGTTTTCGAGCGGGTTCTTGTAGATCACCGCATCGTCGTCCAGCTTCAGCGTGTCGATGTCGAACCAGACGTGGAACTTAACGCCGTCCGCATGCCAACTCGCCGATGCTCTCTTGCTATAGCTCGACGTGGTTACGTGGATGTTCGAAATCTTCTTTGCTTCCATGGTTGCCTCCTAGTTATGTACGTACAGAATAGGCTCTTGATTTCCACTTGTCAAGAGTTTTGTACGGACATATAATCCGGCCATGGACAAAGCAGAGAAGCGCCCCCCAGGCCGTCCCCGCATCGGGGAGGGGGAGGAAGAGCGGCTCGAAATCAGGGTCTCAGAGGCCCGCAAAGAGGCGTATACCGCCGCCGCCGCCCGCAGGGGGCTGAAGCTGGCCGCATGGGTAAGGGCCGTCCTGGACCGCGCCAGCAAGCGGTAAGCCGGGGCTTGGTCAGTCATAAAGCGACGGCTTCCGGTTTCCAAGCCCGTGCGATGTGCTGCGCCAGCACGGCGGGAATCTTGGCGATCATGGCGGACGCGAATTTCCGTTTGACGCCGATATGCTGGCGCTTGTCCTCTTCGCTGCGTTTGATTTTCACGCCCTCCACCAGATGACCGTATCGCTCTGCGGCCTGGACATTGAAACCTTTGTCGCCTAGATCAATACCGCCGCATTTGATGTGCTCGGCCGGGTTCGTCAGGTGGCGCGTGTGGCCGTGACCGTCGCGCTTGTTGACGTGCCCGGTCGTCTTTCTTCCGTCAGGATTCTGACCGTGCCCGCTCGTGGTGTTATGGGCGATGTTGAACCAGGACCCGCCGCTGTTCTTGATGGCGCGTTCGGCATGCGTGTTGAATGCAAGCCCAGGAACGTGCTTCGGATGACCTGGCGGATACCAGCCCGCGCCCATCGTCGTAACCTTTACCGCTTTCGTCATCGGCATCAGCGCCGGCACGTCGCCCCACAGGTGGAAGCTGCCGAAGTTCCAGCGGGACCGGCCTACCCACTTCTGAGCTCCGCGGACGTTCTCGACGACCAGGGGGATGAAGTGCCCGGCCGCCTCGATCGCCTCGCGCTGAATCCGGAAGCACGCCTCGAATAGCGAGTTATCCGGGGGCGGCAACGCCTTGGCACGCTTCCACGGCATCGCACGGTAGCTGTACGCCTGGCAGGGCGGGCTGGCGACGATCAGCGCGGCATCCTTGAACTGCCGGCCGTGCAGCGTCAGCACGTTCTGCAGGACGAGCTGCCCCGGATACTTGGCCTCGCCGTACTGGTGGCGCTCGATGTCGAAGCCGACCACGTAGTAGCCCTCCGCGAGCAGCCCTTCGGTCCAGCCGCCGAGCCCACAGAAAAGGTCGATTGCCAAGGGCTTCATGCCGTCGCCGTGTCGAAGGAGAAAGCCCGAGTCACAGCCCTTGCGACTCCAGCCAGTCGGCAATGGACTCGCGGGTCTCGCCTCGGTCATTGCGCTTGTAAACCTGATCGGTAATCAAGTAGTGGACGCCGAACACTTCGGCAACTTGTGAATAGGGCCATGCCTCGGTCTCTCGCTTGTACGAAAGCACTTCGTTCATTCTTCCGGCGCCCTCGAATGCCGCACCAAGAGCACAGCTACGGCCATCAAAAAACCACTCTCCAGTGCATTGCGGGCGCATGACTGCCCCGATCCGCATGGCCGCAGACATCTTCAGCATGCCGACCTTGACCGGCACCGATTCTCCTACTGCTTTCTCTTCTACGAACATCGTTTTCTCCTATGAAATTACGGGGTTCGACAACCCAGGGGATTGCGGCGATTACCTACGCGGCGGAAAGCTCGGGCTGATTCGCGTCGGCCTTTGGCGCGTTTTCCCCGACGTAGGTGTAGCGGCTCGGGTTCTCGATCACCACGAGGACGCTGCTGCCGGTCGTGTCCGCAAGCTCATGGCTCTCTTCGGTGTTGAACATCGTCAGCACCGCCTTGACGCCATCCTTGAACGTAACGGACTCCACGCTTGCTCTGAATCGCGTCCTGTCGTCGCTGGCGATCAACTCGACCGCAGCCCTTACCGCCTTCGCTACATCGTCCTGAACCTCGCGCAGCACCCTCTTTTGCTGCTCCTCGGGCAAGCGCAGCCACGGCTTTTCCAGCGAGCGAAGTTGCCGGGTTGCGGCGCTCATCAACTCGCCCATGAGGTATTCGCGGGCGAGGTCGGTTGCAGATTTCTCGACTACTTCTGCTTCAGTGGTCATCAATTTCTCCTATGAAAATCAGTTAATTGCCTTCGTCGTGTACCTAACGAAGCCCCGGCCACCAGCTCAAACCGAGCTTCTGTGCCGTTCTCGAAATCTGCTCCTCGGAGAAACCCGCGGCGTACAGGCTGTCCAGAGCGGCCACGAGTTTTAGTTCTTCCTTGTTCATGTCGCCACCGCCGTCTTCTTCTGCTTGCGGATCCACTTGATCGCACCCGGCGCCTCGTCGGCGTCCATGTCCTTCAGGTCCTTCAGGTCGGCCTTGGCGAGCAGCGCCTCCATCGACACACCGCACTCGGACATCGCCGCATGGATGGCCTCGAGCTGCTCGGGTGCTACCTTGACGGACGATTCCTGAACGATCTCGGCATTGCCCATGTTGCGCGCCGGGATGTCCAGTTCCTCTGCAGGCGTGGGCTTGAAGCCGGCGAGCACCACCACCCACGCGAGCGCGTTTCGCATGGCCTTCGCGCAAGCGCGCGTCTGCGCCATAGAGCGAAGCTGGAATAGAGGCACCGCTTCGTCGCCAGCGAGCACGCGCTGCTTCTTCGGCCGGCTCTTTCCGTCCGGGCTTTTTTCCCAGATCAGCTCCGCGCTGCCCGGATCTTCGGCGGACGTTCCGCCGGACTTCTTCACGTAGTGCCACTCGTACTTCGGCCGCGCGCTCCACTTCGGCTCGTCGTTCAGGCACATTGCCTCAGCGCTGGACACGACGTTGCCGCTCGTCACTTGCACGGCGTCGGCGAGCGCTTCCCAGCCTTTGATCTCTCCGAACTCGACATAGTTGGTCGATTTGATGCGGGGAGAGATTCCGTAGAAACGCCCGACAGTCTGCCAGTCCTCGAACTCGAGGTACTTCTCCCCGTTGAACAGGACCGGGTTGGGCTTTCGGTCGATCACTTCTTTGAGCGCGACGGCGGCGCGGCGAGCCTCCTCGAGTACCAGCTCCGGCGGGCGCGCGACGATCAGTTCCTGGGGCAGTACGGTGACTTCGTTGCTCATTTCGATTCCTTTGGGTATTCGCTGCCGATTTCTCGGCCATCTGTTGAGGGTTGTCCGCGCGATCCTTCGCCGAACCCGCGTGGGTAGCCCTCAAGGTGATCTGGCAAGCGCGCCTTGGCGGCGATGTAGCGGCCGCGGCGCGCACAGTTCCACCAGCTCGGGCAATTCGGCTCGTGCGTGCACGGGACGAAATCGAATGGATGGCTCATGCCGCCTTGGCTTTGGGCAGCTTCGCCATGCATAGGCGGCGCAGGGCTCGCCAGTTCTTGAGCGTCGGCGTGAAGTAGTAGCGGATGAACGCGAAAATCATTTGGCTCTCACTCTCGGTTTGATGGCGCGCACGACGCTCTCGGGTTCGCTCGGTTTGCTCGGCGTGCGCTCACGCCAGCCAGGGCAGAGACGATCCCAAGTGGCGCGTACGTCCTGCTTTGCTCGGTCGGTGAACTCGAACGGGAAGGAGCCGTCGGGGCGCCGCGGGTCAAAGAGGCGCCCGCTCATATGGACATCGCGATCATTGCCAAGACGAAACAGACACCGACAACGACCCAATCAATTTCCGGCTCGTCGAACATCTGGCCTCCCTTTCGCCACAGTGGGGCGTAGGAGGCCATTGTCTATATTTTTAGACTTGTGTCAACTATTTCAGACACGCTACCCGAGGCAGCGGTAAATCAGAGACTTACGCTGGCGGGAAGGGGAGGATGGTGGCCTTCAGGCGGGGTTCCATCTCGGCGAGCTTGTGGGCGAAACCGCGGATCGCCGAGCGACGCCGCTCGTTGCAGTGCTTATAGTCTTGGAGCAAATTCTCTATCAGAGCGGTGTCGTCATCGCCGTTTATTGCGACCACGTTGTTTTCCGACTGTTCCATTTTCCCCTACGATGGCATCGGCGGCGGCGGCGATTTCGTTCACGCCTTCCTCGTCAGTATCCAGTAGCGACAATACAACTTCAAGGATTTTCTGCGCTTTTTGCGCGTTCAGAACAGCCCTTTTATCCCTGTGTACGCTGCTGGACATATCGTCGTGCCTGCCCGTACCGAGCCAGCGCGCGTCGCACTTGAACTTGTCGGCGATGTCCCAAAGTTGGTCGGCGCGCGGGAGGGTTCCTTTCATGTAGCCGTCCACATGCTGCTTACTCACGCCGAGGTAAATCCCGAGCGCGGTCTGGCTATTGGGCGCCCCGGACCAAAGTCCGGCGACCCTTGCGTTTTCAGCGGCTTGCATAAATCTACCGCCGAAGTCAGCGTCTATTTTCTTGGACATTTGGAGAAATTTAGCAAGACTCGAGTCCGACCGTATTGACAGCCGTCTATAAATATAGACAATGGACGGCAACATGACCTTCGAAGACATCGTGAAGTACTGGGGGAGCGTTGAGAAAGCCCGGGTGGCTCTAGGCCTAAAAACCCGGCAGACGCTCTACAACTGGCGCGATGGCGGCGTGCCCGACGGCCAGCAGGCGCGCATTCAAATCCGGACACGGGGGAAGCTGCGAGCCGACGAATCGGCTCGAGCTTGAGATATGACGCGCGAAAAGCGAACCGCTGATTTGAAGATTTATTCCACACCGAGCGTCGAGAAGACGCTGATGGAACTCGCGCAGGAGGAGGGTAGATCGTTTTCCGCATATTGCCACCGCGTCCTTGAAGAGCACGTTGCGATGAAGATATTCAAGCAGACGATTAGCGGAGCCGGAAGAACCAACTAATCGCAAAGTAGGGCAGTGAAAAAAATTTGACCGCGTAGTAGGGCGGTCCGGACTAGACAAGGACACCCTTGAGATTTTCCCACCCCGGCGCTCTCCTCCTCCTTCCCATCAGCGCCGGGGTTTTTTCTTCATGAGGCGCGCGGCACGGCGAGACGATAATCACGCCGAGGTCAAGGCCGTGTTCGAGCGCCTGGACTGCAGCGTGCTGGATGTGGCGGGCATCCCGTGCGGGTTCGATCTCATCGTGGGCTACAAGACGCAGGCGATCCTGGTCGAAGTGAAGGACGGCGAGAAGCCACCTAGCGCGCAGAAGCTCACCGAGAACGAAGCGCTCGCGCATCTGCGCTGGCGTGGCCCGAAAGCGATCGTGAAGAACAACGACGAAGCCGCTGCGGTGGCGAATCTTCTGCGGCGCCGGCATTTCTCCGTGATGGAGGGCCTGGATGCCGATCGACTGGGAAGTTGACGCTCCGCAGGAGCGCTATCCCGCAGAAGCGCACGACGAAATAGACGCAATTCTGGTTGAGCGCAACGCGGCGGTTGCGGAAGCAAAGCTGTGGCTGCGACGCCTGCGGCAAGTGCAGCGCGAGAACGAGCGGTTCAGGCGGGACCTGTCTGATTGCTCAAAATCGCTCGATAGTTGGGAGGCCGCTTACTACGATCT
>Ga0307471_100000154_pt1 | contig 34105 bp, 40 predicted proteins | sample atmos_gasesAM3C__2_FD_204566 | JGI IMG/M metagenome (GOLD analysis project Ga0307471, IMG submission 204566) | Hardwood forest soil microbial communities from Morgan-Monroe State Forest, Indiana, United States - atmos_gasesAM3C_515 | ecosystem: Environmental > Terrestrial > Soil > Temperate... | reverse complement strand
CCCTGCTCGTGGTGCTGCACATCATTCAGGTGAGAAGCCGCGGGGTTGTGCGTCCCATCGGTGATCCCGCCGGCGCAGCGGAAGCATCGCGATGAAGGTCTTCGCGCGCGGGCACCAGACGGTTGACAAGGATCGGTACTACCGAGGCATCGCCATGGTGCCGTACGACCTCCTCAAGGAGCTGACGATTGCTCTTGTCGGCATCCTCGCGGTGGTGTTGATCCTTTCCGCGGTGCTGTCATCCCCGGATGTGCCGTCCGTCACCATCCAGAGCTGGTCGAAGGCCGACCCGATCGACTTCGTCACCACGGCCGCCGGGGAGCTGTCCGGTTCGACGACCGTGGCTGGGTACGGCCCCCCCTACAACAGGGGGACGGGATCGGTGCAGCAGTGGGGCTTGCTGCATCCCCAGGAGTGGGCCGGCGTGCACGTCCCCATCGATGCGCCGAATGACTTCGTCCTCCAGCCGCTGACGCAGGCGACATCGGGCGATCAGCAGCTCGCGGCGTCGCTCAACACGTTCAATGCAGCGAGCGGCGACCAGCAGGGCAAGTGGCTCACCAACTACACGGGTGCGCTCGGCAACGCCTCCGTGAACGACGCCGGCGCCATTGTGGTTGCCAGTGGTGACTACGGTCCCGTCCCGCTGCTGATGGATCGCATGTTGCGGCTGGCACGTTCCGGTGGACTGGATGCGCTGCTCTTGACGAGCACTCACTTCTACCAGACGGATTTCACTCGACCCCTGCTCTTCATGACCGACGGCACGTATCTCTCCGGTCTGGCGGAGGATCAGAAACTCACCGGCAGCCAGTGGGGAATGATGAATGAAACCGGCCGGTACCCAGGTCAAGCCTGGCTGTGGCTCTACACGATGTGGTACCAGCTACCGCCGTACAACTCGAGCACAGGGTTCCTTGGCATCAGCTCTGCCAACGCAGATCTCGCCGTGATTGGAACGATGCTGCTGCTCAGCGTGCTGCTTGCGTTCGTGCCGTACATACCCGGGCTGCGCGATATTCCGCGCTTGATCCCGGTGCACAAGCTGATCTGGCGCCGCTACTACGCGAGCCGGACGTCGTAACGACATGACGCCTGCGAACTACCCCCAGTCGGTCGAGTCGCGTCGCTTCGCGCGGCGTCGAGCCATATACGCCGCAGCCTCGGCGCGCCGTGACAGCCCGAGTTTCAGGAGGATGTTCGAAACATAATTCTTGTCGCGAACCGGGTCCTCGCGCGGCTGGTGCGGCAGACTCTCACCGACCGGTGAACGAGGAGGTGACAGCATGGCCGTAGAGCGGTACGACGCGATCGTGATCGGCACCGGGCAGGGTGGCGGACCGCTTGCCGGCGCTCTCGCAGAAGCCGGCAGAAAGACGGCGATCATCGAATCCGGGGCGGTTGGGGGCACGTGCATCAACTACGGGTGCACGCCGACGAAGACGATGGTGGCGAGCGCGCGGGTCGCCTATCTCGCGCGACGGGCCGTGGACTACGGTGTCAACACCGGCCCGGTCGCCATCGATCTCGCCGTTGTGCGGCAGCGCAAGCGCGACATCGTCGAGCGATTCAGCGCGGAAAGCCGAGCTGCGCTGGAAGGGCACGAACATCTCGAGTTGATCTTCGGCCAGGCGACCTTCACCGGCGTGCGAGAGATCGAAGTGCGCTTGAGTGGCGGCGGTATCCGCCATCTCGGCGCCAACATCGTCGTCATCAACACCGGCGCCCAGCCAAGCCCGCCTGCACCCGAGATACGCGCGCCGACGCTCGACTCGACCTCGATCATGGAGCTCGGCCAGGTGCCGAAGCATCTGCTGATCATCGGCGGAGGCTACGTCGGCCTCGAATTCGGGCAGATGTTCAGGCGGTTCGGCAGCGCAGTCACTGTTGTCCAACGCGGCGCGCAGCTGCTCGGCCGCGAGGACCCGGACGTGGCGGACGCGGTGGCGGACATCCTTCGCGAGGACGGCATCGACCTGTTTCTCGAGGCGCGCGTGGCCGGCGCTGAGACCGAGTCCGACGACATGATTCGGATGCACGTGTCCACACCGGACGGCGATCGCACGTTGACCGGCTCGCATCTGCTGGTCGCGACCGGACGGCTGCCGGCGACCGAGCGTCTCAACCTGCAGGCCGCGGGAGTCGCAACCGACGCACGCGGCTACGTCGTCGTCGATGACCGGCTCGAGACGAATGTTCCTGGCATCTACGGCATCGGCGATGTGAAGCCCGGACCGGCGTTCACGCACATCTCGTACGACGACTTCCGCATCCTGCGCGACAACCTGCTCCGCGGCGGCCATCGGACCCGTTCGGGTCAGCTCGTTCCCTACACGGTGTTCATCGATCCACAGCTGGGACGCATTGGCATGAGCGAGACCGAAGCACGGTCGCGCAACCTCGCGGTGCGCGTTGCGACCATGCCGATGAGCGAGGTGGCCCGGGCTCGCGAGACGGATGAGCCGCGCGGATTCATGAAAGCGGTGGTCGAGCATGGCAGCGGCCTGATTCTGGGAGCTACGGCTCTCGGCATCGAGGGCGGCGAGACCATGGCCACCCTGGAGGTCGCGATGATGGGCCGGCTTCCATACACCGTGCTGCGCGACGCCGTCTTCGCGCATCCCACGCTTGCCGAGTCGCTGAACAACCTCTTCGGCCGGCTCGACTGACGGCCGTCAGATCCCGTGCGGCGACGCCGCCGGCTCGACTGTCACCTGGACATCGATACCACCGCGAACGCTCTGCGTGACCACACAGTAATCCTCGAAGATCTCGAGACAGTGGCTCATCCTTGAGCGATCGGCCTCCGCGACGTGCGGGTGAAGCGTCACGTCGATTGCGGTGATGCGCAGGCGCCCCTGCTCGTTGCGGCCCTCGGTGACTCGGACGCTCGCCTGCATCGACTGAACATCGATGCGCGCCTTGCGCAGGCAGAACATCGCGCTGGCCGCGAGGCAGTTGCCCACGGCGGCGGCGAGCATGCGCGTGGCATTGGGGCCGGCTCCCTCACCGACGGGCGGTGGCTCATCCATGAGCAGTGGCGGGAGCGCCTCGTCACCGAAATCGACCGTGAACTGGTAGCCCTTGCGAAGCTCGAGGGTGATAGTGACGTCGTCGCTCATGACAGCTCCTGAGTGATGTCTGCGCTGGCTGGGGGTTGCTGTGACTCGACCTTCTCGGCCCGGGCAAATGTCGCATGGGGCTCTGGCCTGTATCATACGAACGCATGTTCGGGTTGTTCGAGCAGCTCAACGCTGAGCAGCGATCGGCGGTCACCCACCACGGTGGGCCCCTCCGGATCCTGGCCGGGGCGGGCACCGGCAAGACCACCACGCTGTCCGCGCGGGTCGCCTGGTTGATTGCCGGCGGCGTCCCGCCCGAACGCGTCCTGCTCCTGACCTTCACGAGACGCGCGGCGCGGCAGATGCTCGCTCGAACCGCGACGCTCCTGGCTGAAGACCAGCGCGGCAACGGTGTGGGTCATGCGGCGCATCGCGTGCAGGGTGGGACCTTCCACGCCGTCGCGCATCGGACGCTGCGCAGGTACGGCGACGCCCTCGGCATCCCCGAAGGCTTCTCCATCCTGGATCCCGCCGACGCCGCTGACGTCCTCGATCTGGTGCGCGAGGAGCAGGGGCACGCACGGATGTCGCCCCGACGGTTCCCGCGCAAAGCGCTGCTGCTCGATATCCATTCGACGGTGATCAACACCGGCCGGCCGCTGTCGGCGGTGATTCCGCACCTGGCCCCATGGGCGTCTGATTTCACGGACGCAATCGCCCAGATCTGTCGCGCGTACATGCGGCGCAAGCGCGCAGCGGGTCTGCTGGATTTCGACGATCTGCTGCTGTACTGGCGAGCGGCTGTACAGGACGATCGCCTCGGTCCGCGTCTCGCCCGCGCGTTCGACCACATCCTGGTCGACGAGTATCAGGATGCCAACGGGCTGCAGGTGGACGTCTTGCGCGCCCTGCGCGGCAGCGATCAGCGCCTCACGGTGGTCGGTGACGACGCGCAGTCGCTCTACTCGTTTCGCGCCGCCGAACCGCGGCACATCCTCGACTTTCCCAGCGTCTTTCCCGATACGCGCACGGTCGTGCTCTGTCTCAACTACCGCTCGGGCCAGCCGATCCTCGATGTTGCCAACGCCGTCGGCGCCGACGCGCCGGAGGGATTCTCCGCCGTGCTGCGTGCTGCGCGTACGCAGGGTGCCCGGCCGCAACTGCATCGGTGTGCCGATGAGGACGCGGAGGTGATGGCCGTATCTGACCGCGTCCTCATGCATCGCGAGGAGGGGATTCCGCTACACGAGCAGGCGGTGCTGATGAGAGCCGCACACCACTCTTCGCTGCTCGAGCTGGAGCTCGGCGCTCGACATATCCCCTATGTCAAATACGGGGGAATCCGGTTCCTCGAGGCCTCGCACGTCAAGGACCTGCTCGCCGCTTTCCGGCTGGCAGACAACCCGCGCGATGTCCTCGCCTGGTTCCGCCTGCTGCAGCTGCTCGACGGCGTCGGTCCGTCGATCGCACGACGAGTGATCGACGGGCTCGGCCTCGGCGACGGTGCAGACACGCCGAGCAGCGACGCCGCGATTCTCGACCGCTGGACCGAAGTCGCGCGCATTCTGCTCCCGGCGGTGGCCCGGGACGCGGCGCAACCGTTGATCGATGCGCTCCATGCGCTGAGCGGTGACGGAGTGGCGACGCACGCCGAACGACTCCGCGTCGCCATCGCACCACTGGTCGAAGCGACGTACTCGGACTCCGCTGCGCGACTCGCCGACCTCGACGCGCTCGTGGCGGCAAGTTCGAGGGTGGCGCGCCTGACCGACGTTGCGGCCGACTACGCGCTCGAGCCGCCGGCCTCGACGGCAAATCTCGCCGGGCCTCCGAGCATCGACGAAGACTGGCTGGTGCTCTCGACCGTGCACTCGGCCAAGGGACTCGAGTGGGATGTCGTGCACGTGCTCCACGCCACCGACGGCAACATCCCCTCGGACATGGCGCTGCAATCGGCCGTCGGGCTCGAAGAAGAACGCCGCGTGTTCTATGTCGCCGTGACCCGAGCCCGCAAGGCGCTGCACGTGTACCTTCCGTTGCGGTACCACCATCACACGCGCTCGCGCGACGACTCGCACAGCTGGGCGCAGCCGTCGCGCTTCATCTCCACACGGGTGCGCTCGCACTTCGACGATGTCAGTGACGGTTGCGATGACGAGCAGACCAACGCCGAGACGGTCGGCATCCGGATCGGCGACCTGGTGACCGCCACGCTGGACGGGCTCTGGGAGTAATCTGAGCGGCCGCGCACGTGGAGGTGGCCATCAGATGAGCATCATCAGCCGCGGGTTCAAGGGCCGGCCGCGCGATCGGGCCCGGGCCGACCGACTTCCACCGGGTCAATACGAGGTCCACGATTTCCCGGTGCTGTCGGCGGGGCCCACGCCGCACACCCCGTTGTCGGAATGGACGTTCTCGATCACCGGCGAGGTCGACGCGGTGAAGCGCTGGACGTGGGACGAGTTTCGCGCGCTGCCGACGGAGACCGTGACGCGCGACATCCACTGCGTCACCAAGTGGTCCAAGCTGGACACGTCGTGGGAAGGCGTGTCGGTGGACACGCTCCTCGAAGGCATCGAGACCGCGGCCGAGTACGTGATGGCGTTCTGCGACGGTGGCTATACGACCAACCTGCCGCTCGAGGACGTGTCGGACGGCAAAGCGTGGGTGGCGTTCGCGTTCGGCGGTGAGCCGCTCGAGCCGGAGCACGGAGGCCCGGCGCGGTTGCTCGTCCCCCACCTCTACTTCTGGAAGAGCGCCAAGTGGGTGCGCGGGCTGCAGTTGATGAAGGACGACGAGCCCGGATTCTGGGAGACGTACGGCTATCACATGTACGGTGACCCATGGCGCGAGCAGCGCTACAGCGGAGACTGATCTGGCGCTTCGGCGAGGTCGTCGAGCGGATCATCGAGACGCCACGGGTCTGCAGCCTCGTGCTGTCGGTGCCGGACTGGCCCGGGCATCAGGCCGGACACCACGTGGATGTGCGTTTGACCGCGGACGACGGGTATCAGGCGGAACGGAGCTACTCGATAGCGTCGGCGCCGGAACTTCGCGAACGTCTCGAGCTGACCATCGAGCGCCTCGACGACGGCGAGGTCTCTCCATATCTCGCGCGGGACCTCAACGTCGGCGACAAACTCGAGCTCCGCGGACCGATCGGCGGGTACTTCGTTTGGGATGTCAGCGTCGGCGGTCCGCTGCTGCTGGTCGGCGGGGGCTCGGGGGTCTGCCCGCTGATGGCCATGATCCGGCACCGAGCCGCGCGCGACAGCTCAGTTCCTACCCGGCTGCTCTATTCGTCGCGCTCGCTGCAGGAGGTCATCTACCGTGACGAGCTGGACAAGATGGCGGCGGCGGGCACGGGGCTCGAGGTCGTGTACGCCCTGACGCGTACCCAGCCGCCAGGGTGGGCGGGATACCACCGGCGCATCGACAGCGACATGCTCGCCGAGGTGTCGTGGCCGGCCGCCGAGCGCCCGATCACCTACGTGTGCGGGCCGACGCCACTCGTCGAGTCGGTCGCGGAGTCGCTCGTAAAGCTGGGGCACGCACCGGACCGCGTCAAGACCGAGAGATTCGGACCCACAGGAGGCTGACGATGGACGAGCGACAGTTGCGCCTCGACGGCAATGCGGCGGGAGGAGTTCTCCAGGAGCTGTTCGTCCACGAGTTGACCAGCGCCCGCGGCGCATGCGCGACGTGCGGAGCGGTGGCGCAGATGGGCGGCGATCACCTCTACATGTACCCGCTGTCACCGGGCGCGGTCCTGCGCTGCAGGTCCTGCGAGGACGTGCTGATGGTGCTCGTGCGCTCGGAGGGCCGGTACAGGGTCAGCATGCGCGGTCTGGCATGGATTGAGATCCAAGATCCCAGCAAATCCTAGAGTCCTCGCCATCTACCCTTGCAGATGCGATAGTCTGCGTCGCTCATGCCCGAATACAGAATCGGGGAAGCTGCCGACCTCCTCGGGGTGAGCGTCGACACGCTGCGGCGTTGGGCCGACGCGGGCCGCCTCTCGACGTCGCGCACTCCGAGCGGTCAGCGTGTGATCGACGGTGCCGAGCTCGCCCGGTTCGCCACGGCGGTGGGCGGTGACGCCAAGCCGTCGAGGGCGTCGAGCAAGACGGCTCGCAACCAGTTCCTCGGGCTGGTCACGCGGGTCGTCAAGGACACCGTCATGGCGCAGGTGGAGCTACAGGCCGGATCGCACCGCATCGTCTCCCTGGTCAGCCGCGAGGCCGTCGACGAGCTTGGCCTCGAACCGGGTGTTCTCGCGGTCGCCTCGGTCAAGGCAACCAACGTGGTGGTCGAGCTTCCCGTGAACGCGTGACCGTCGCCGCGCCCGCGTGGATCGTTGCGCTGCTGACAGTGATGCTCGCCGCATGCGGGGCTTCATCTGCACGCACGCTGACCGTGTTCGCGGCCGCGTCACTCAACAAAGCGCTGAGCGCTGCTGAGAGCCATCTCGAGAGCGCGTACCCCGGTTTCCACGCGACGTACTCCTTCGCGGGCTCGCAGCAGCTCGCGCAGAACCTCATCGATGGCGCGCCCGCCGACGTGATCGCCACGGCCGACACGCCGACGATGCAGCGGCTCGTCGCTGCGCACCTGGTCGATTCACCACGGGTGTTCGCCCACAACGTGCTGGAGATCGCGGTGGCGCCGGGCAACCCGAGGCACATCCTCGCGATCGCCGACCTGGCGCGCGCCGACGTCGCCGTGGTGCTGGCCGACCCCAGCGTTCCCGCCGGCAAATACGCGGCGCAGATGCTGGCGCGCGCGGGCGTCTCTCTGACACCGAAATCGCTCGAGCTCAATGTCGAGGCCGCGCTCGAGAAGGTGGAGTCCGGAGATGCCGACGCTGCCGTCGTCTACAGAACGGACATCATCGCCGCGTCCGGTCGAGTCGATGGCGTGCCCGTACCGGCCGCCGACAATGTCGTGGCCACGTATCCGATCGCCGTGGTGAAGGCGACGCAGAACGCCGGCGCCGCGCAAGCCTTCGTCTCCGAGGTGATCTCCGGCGGCGTGCACGATGAGCTGCTCCGCGAGGGCTTCATCGCTCCGTGAGCCGCAGCGTCGTGGCGCGTCCGCTGCTCGGCATGATAGTGCCGGCAGCACTCGCGGTGCTGTTCATCGTCGTGCCCCTGCTCGGGCTGGCGACCCATGTGGCCTGGGGCGATCTGCCCTCTGCGCTGACGTCGACCGACGTGTTGACCGCGCTGCGACTGTCGTTGGAGTGCTCGCTCATCGCGCTCGCGCTGTCACTGCTGATCGGCGTGCCGCTCGCGTATGTGCTGGCGCGCGTCGCCATACCGGGTCGGCGCGCCGTGCGCGCACTGGTATTGCTGCCGATGATCCTGCCGCCGGTTGTCGGGGGCATCGCGCTGCAGACTGTTTTCGGTCGGACGTCTCCGGTCGGCACCGTGCTGCACGACGCGTTCGGCGTCACGCTCCCGTTCAGCACCGCGGGGGCGGCGCTCGCCGAGGCATTCGTCGCGTTTCCCTTCCTCGTCCTCACGGTCGAGGCCGGCCTTCGCCAGCGCGATGAGCGTTACGAGGAGGTCGCGGCCACCCTCGGTGCAGGGCCCTGGCGACGATTCCGGCGGGTGACGTTTCCGCTGCTTGCACCGTCACTCGCTGCGGGGTCGGCGCTGTGCTGGGCGCGAGCGCTGGGAGAGTTCGGTGCCACGATAACCTTCGCCGGCAGCTTTCCCGGGACGACGCAGACGCTGCCACTGGCGGCGTACAGCGCGTTCGAGGGATCGGGACGAGCGGGACGCGCGGTCACGTTGTCGTTCATCCTGCTGGTCATTTCGATCGCGGTGCTGCTCGGGCTTCGCGACCGGTGGCTACCGGCGTCGCGATGATCCTCGACGCGTCGCTCCGCGTGCGTCGCGGACTGCTCGCGCTCGCGTGCGCGTTCACCGCGAACAGCGATCACACGCTGGTTCTGCTGGGCCCGAACGGCGCAGGCAAGACGACGGTGCTGCGTCTCCTCGCCGGATTGCTTCGCCTCGACGACGGCACTGTCACCGTGGACGGCACGGTGTTCGAGGACACGCGCGCATCGACGTGGCTGCCGCCGGAGGCACGCGGCGTCGGCTACGTGTTCCAGGAGACGTCGTTGTTTCCGCATCTTTCCGTCATTGACAACATCGCATTCGGGCTGCGTGCGCGCGACGTCGAGCGATCCGCCGCCCGCCGGCGCGCAGAAGAATGGCTCGACCGCCTGGGGCTGCGCGCATATGAACGCGCTCGCGTGTCGGCTCTCAGCGGCGGACAGGCGCAGCTCGTCGCGCTCGCTCGGGCGCTGATCACCGAGCCGCGCATGCTGCTGCTCGACGAACCGCTGGCGTCGGTCGACGCGGCAGCCAGGGTGGAGCTGCGACGAACTGTGCGCGACCATCTCGCTGCGTTCGCCGGTGTTCGCGTGCTGGTCACGCACGACCCGCTGGAGGCTGCCGCTCTGGCGGACCGCGTGCTCATCCTCGAGGCAGGCCGGGTGATCCAGGAGGGCGCGTTCGCCGATGTCACGGCTCGACCGCGCTCCGAGTGGGTGGCGCGGATGGTCGGGCTCAACCTGCTGAGCGGGGAGGTCGCCGACGAAGGGTTGCATCTGGCGTCTGGCGACCTGCTCGTTGTGGCAACCGATGTGCGTGGCCGTGCGCTCGCCGCGATCTCGCCGCGAGCTGTCGCTCTCCACCGCCAGGTGCCGAGCGGCAGTCCCCGAAACGTGATCCCCGGAACCATCGCCGGTGTCGACGCCGAAGGGGAGCGCTGGCGCATCCGCATCGGCGGCGCGGTGCCGCTCATTGCGGAGGTGACGCCGGCCGCTGCTATCGAGCTGCGGCTCGCCGACGGCGGACCGGTGTTCGCTGCGATCAAGGCGACCGAGATCGACGTCTACCCGGCTTAGCAGGAGTCCAGGCCGACCACGACGGGAGCCGCCGCGAATTAGGATGGGACGGCTGTGGCGGCGGTGCAGACGGTCCCCGTTCTCGAGACGGTCGCCGCCGCGCAGCGGCGCCTCCTCGCCACACTCATGCCACTCGAAAGCGAGACCGTGGGACTCGACGACGCGCTCGGCCGCATCCTCGCAGCAAGGGTGTGCGCAACGCGCGACCTTCCCGGGTTCGACAATTCCGCGATGGACGGGTATGCGGTGCGTGCCGTCGACGTCGCCCGAGCAAGTGAGGCGCACGCCGTGTCCCTCACTGTGATCGGTGAATCGCGTGCGGGCCGTGACGCGCCCCCGCTGAGCGCCGGCTGTGCAATCCGCATCGCGACCGGCGCGCCGATGCCGCAGGGGGCCGATACGGTGGTGCGACAGGAAGACGCGCTGCGTCGTGGTCGCGATGTCCTCGTCGCGGTCGCCGTCACCGCCGGCACGTTCGTCCGCCGTCGCGGAGAGGACGTTGGCGCAGGGCAGGACGTCATCGAATGCGGCCGCGATCTCACACCGATCGACATCGGCGCAGCCGCGGCGCTCGGTCACCATCAGCTGCGTGTCGGCCGGCGTCCCCGGGTCGGCGTGTTCGCCACGGGTGATGAGCTGGTCGGCGCCGGCACGGCAGTGAGCGGGTCGCGGGTCGTCGACTCGAACTCGCCGCTGCTCATGGCAGCGACGCGCGAAGCGGGCGGCGAACCGGCGTTTCTCGGCGTCGCCGAGGACAACCCCGACGCGTTGCGACGCCTGCTGCGCGCCGACGAGCACGACATCCTGGTGAGCAGCGCGGGGGTGAGCGTCGGCGACCACGACCACGTCCGCGGGGTCGTCGCAGAGCTCGGTGAGGTCAGCACGTGGCGCGTCGCAATGCGACCCGGGAAGCCGATGCTCATCGGTCGCGTCGGTCGCGCACTGTACTTCGGCCTGCCGGGCAACCCGGTGAGCGCATCGGTGACATTCGAATTGTTCGTGCGGCCGGCCATCAGGCGTCTGCAGGGCGCCACCGAGGTCATGCGCCGGCGCATTCCTGTGCTGCTCGGAGAGACGGTGGAGAAGCCCGCCGAGCTGGAGACGTACACGCGCGCGCTGCTGGGCATCGTCGCGGATGCGCTGCCCGTCGCGACAAGCAGCGGCAACCAGGGCTCGCACATGCTCGGCTCGCTGGTCGATGCGGACTGCCTGCTGGTCCTGCCCGCAGGCCGGTCCCAGTTCTCGGAAGGGTCCGTCGTGGATGCGATCCCGCTGCGATGAGCGCGACCGCAGCGCCGGCGAGAGTCGACGGCGGCGTGGAGCCGATGGACACGCTGGGGAGGCCGCTGCGCGACCTCCGCATCTCGGTCACAGACCGATGCAACTTCCGCTGCTCGTACTGCATGCCGCGTAGCCACTTCGGCCCTGGCTACCGGTTTGTGCCCCAGCACGGCGTGCTCACCACGGACGAGGTCGTCAGGCTTGCGGGAATTTTCGTCTCGCTCGGTGTCACCAAGGTCCGGCTGACCGGCGGCGAACCGCTGCTCCGCGCAGAGCTGGATCACATCGTCTCGGGGCTGGCCTCGCTCGACATCGCGGACATCGCGCTGACCACCAACGGTGCGCTGCTTCGACGCTGGGCGGGTCGGCTGCGCGACGCCGGCCTGCGTCGCGTGACGGTGAGCCTCGACACGCTCGACCCGGCGGTCTTCTCCGCGATGAGCGACAGCGGGGTCGCGGTCACGGACGTGCTCGACGGCATCGCCGCCGCCCGCGAGCACGGTCTCACTCCGATCAAGGTCAACTGCGTCGTGAAGCGCGATGTCAACGAGGCGGGGCTCATGGACCTCGTCGAGTTCGCGAGGCGCGAGCAGCTGCTGCTTCGTTTCATCGAGTTCATGGATGTGGGGAACCACAATCGCTGGCGGCGCGAGGACGTCGTCACCGGCGACGAGATCATCGAGCGCGTGTCGCGGACATATCCGCTCCAGGAGATCCCGTCTGATCCGAGCGCGGTGGCACGCACGTTTCGCTTTGCGGACGGCGGCCTGCTCGGCGTGGTCGCTTCGGTCAGCCGGCCCTTCTGCGGCGGCTGCACGCGCGCGCGTCTCGGCGTGGACGGCCACCTCTTCACGTGTCTCTTCTCGGACCACGGGCTCGACCTTCGCGGCCCGCTTCGTGCCGGCGCGGACGACGATGCGCTGCGCCGGCTGATCGCATCACGCTGGTCGCTTCGCGATGATCGCTACTCGGAGCTGCGCGCCGTGCTCGCAGCGCCGGTTCCCCACGTCGAGATGTCGTACATCGGTGGCTGATTCCGGCGTCGCGGACGTCACCGTGCTCGTGTTCGGACCGCTGCGCGAGCGCATCGGAATCAGCGAGCTCGCGGTGAGCGGCTCTACGGTGCGTGATGTCTGGGACGCGCTGGTCCGCCGGTACCCATCAGCCGGCGCAACCCAGGGGCTGCGCGCCGCCCGCAACCTCAGCTACTGCGATTGGGATGCGGCTTTGTCGAACGGCGACACGGTGGCGTTCCTGCCTCCGGTGGCGGGCGGCAGCGGCTCGGGTACTGCCACGGAGGCGGTGCGAGTCGCGATAACTGAGGACCCCATCGACGTCGCTGCGCTGACCGATGACATCGCCAGCTCTGGTGACGGAGGCGTCGTTGTGTTCGTCGGGAGGGTGCGCGACCACAACGAGGGCCATCGCGTGTCGCGCATCGACTACGAAGCGTATCCGGAGATGGCCGAGCGTGCCATGTATGCGATCGCGCAATCGATACGCGATCGAGGGGACATCACCGCGATGCGCATCGTGCACCGTGCGGGAACGCTGCTGGTTGGGGAGGCAAGCATTGTGGTTGCGGTGGCCGCGCCACACCGACGTGCTGCCTTTCGCGCTTGTCAGGACGCCATCGACTTGATCAAACGAGATGTGCCCATCTGGAAGCGCGAGCATAGCGACGACGGCGCCCGCTGGGTGGGTCCGGGGTCTGAGCTCTCGCACCTGGACGCCGAGGGCGGGGCCCGCATGGTCGACGTGTCCGGCAAGCCGAGCACGCTCCGCAGCGCCACGGCGCGGGGACGCGTGGCCTGCCTCGCGGAGACGCTGCGGCTCATCGCCGACGGGGCGGTCGCCAAGGGCGACGTGCTGAGCACGGCGCGTCTGGCCGGCATCATGGCAGCCAAGCGCACCGCTGAGCTCATCCCACTCTGCCATCCACTCGCGCTACGTCACGTCGATGTCGACATGCGCTGCGACACCGCTACCGGTGCGGTGCTCATCGAGGCGACGGCTCGTGCGGAGGGGCCGACCGGTGTGGAGATGGAGGCGCTCACCGCGGTGGCGGTCGCCGGGCTGACCGTCATCGACATGATCAAGTCGATCGATCGCTGGGCATCGCTCACCGAGGTCGCGCTGGTGCGCAAAGAGGGCGGCAAGAGCGGCTTGCTGCAGCGACCCTAGCCCGCGCAGCGGTGCTTTCTAGCCCGGCACGTGATCTGCGGTCTCCCCTCGCAGCAGGTCCAGCGCGTGGGAAACGGCGCCCCATATGGAGTCGAGCGATTGGGCGACGGCGTCCGGGTGTCCGGGAAGCGAGATGATCAGGCATCCCTGTGCGACGCCGACGACCTGCCGCGAGAGCATCGCGTGCGGAGTCCGCTCCACACCGTCGTGGCGCATCGCCTCCGACATGCCCGGGACCTGGTAGTCGAGCAGCGGCACGAGCGCCTGCGGGGTCACGTCGCGCGGACCGAGCCCCGTGCCACCGGTGAGCACAATGAGCGCCGCGTCGCGCATGGCCTGGCGGACCGCGGCCTGGATCTCGTCGATCGAGTCGGCGACGATGTCCCGCTGCACGATCGTGGCCGGGAGCGAATGCAGCCGCTCCACGATGAGATCGCCGCTCACGTCGCGAAGGTGGCGACTCCCCCGGCTGTCGCTGACGGTGATGACGGCGGCTCGGGGCGGCGGGTCCACGCCGAAAGCGTAGCGCCGCAGTTATCGGCGCCGCGCCCAAGCACACCCAGCCGAGGAGTCGATTTGAGGCCGCGTCCGTTCATCGTATAGAGAGAACGTTGATGCGCCCGAGGCGCGAACAAGGAGGACGGCGTTGAAATACATGATGCTCATCGTTGACGAGCCGGGGTACTGGGAGAACCTTCCCGAGGCAGAGGCCCATGAGCAATTCGACCGCATCGGCAAGTGGTGGGGCGAGCTTGCCGGCAAGGGCACCATTGTGGGCGGCCACCAGTTGCAGCCGGCACAGACCGCGACCACCGTGAAGGTCCACAACGGAGCCGCCTCGGTGACCGACGGCCCCTTCAGCGAAGCGAAGGAGACCGTCGGCGGCTACGGCATACTCGATGTGCCCGACCTCGACGCCGCACTGGCGGTTGTCAAGACCTGGCCGGCGGACGCAACGCTCGAGCTGCGTCCGGTCGTCGAGCGCGAGGACATGTAGACGGCACAGACACGAGCAGCCGTCGACGACGCGCTCACCACAGTCTTCCGCGAGGAAGCGGGCCGGCTCACCGCAGCGCTTGTCCGCTTCCTCCGCGACTTCGATCTCGCGGAGGAGCTGGTCCAGGAGGCCATCGTCGAGGCACTGGAACACTGGCCGGTGCAGGGCATTCCGGACCGGCCGGGCGCCTGGCTGCTGGTCACCGCGCGGCGGAAGGCGCTCGAGCGAATCCGCCGAGCGGCCAGATACGAGGAGAAGCTCTCAATGCTGGTCGCCTCCCGGATGAATGAGATCCGGGGCGAGGCCGACGACCGGCTACGGCTCATCTTCACGTGCTGCCACCCAGCCCTTGCGCGTGAGGCCCAGGTCGCGCTCACGCTGCGCGCGGTCATCGGTCTCACCACACGCGAGATCGCCAAGGCCTTCCTGACGACGGAGGCCACGATGGCGCAGCGGATCGTCCGCGCCAAGCGCAAGATCGTTGGCGCCGGCATCCCGTATCGCATCCCTAATCCCGAGGAGATGGGTGATCGCCTCGCCGAGGTCCTCGCCGTGCTCTACCTGGCGTTCAACGAGGGTTTCCTGGCGAGCGGGGGCGGCGCCGGCGAGCGACGCGATCTTGCTGAGGACGCCTTGTGGCTGACAAATCTCCTCGTCCGGCTCATGCCGGATGAACCGGAAGCCATCGGACTGTTGGCGTTGATGCGCCTTCAGCTGGCTCGTGCGCAGACCCGCTTCGACGGCGCGGGCGTACTCGTCCTCCTCAAGGATCAGGATCGCAGCCGTTGGGACCACGAAGCCATCAATGAGTCGGCGACAATGATTCAGCGCGTCGCCGAGCTGCGACGACCCGGGCCGTATCAACTGCAGGCTGCGATCGCCGCGCTGCACGCGGAGTCGCCGTCGTGGGCGGAAACCGATTGGTTGCAGATCTTCCTGCTCTATGAGTCGCTGGTGAAGCGGTGGCCGACGCCGGTGGTACGGCTCAACCGGGCGATCGCGATGCAGTACGTGCGGGGAGCACGCGCTGCGCTGCACGATGTCGACTCGCTCGCCGGCGCGCTGGACGGCTACCACCTCTTCCACGCGACGCGCGCGCAGCTGCTGCGTGCGGTGGGTCAGGACGAGCAGGCGCGGACTGCCGACTCGCGCGCACTCTCCCTGGCGACCAACCCGGCCGAGCGCGCGCTCATCGAGCAGCGCCTGTTCGACATGTGACCGCGCGCTGCGCGCTACGCGTGCTCAGGGTGACGCTGGTTCAGGTAGTCGTAGACAAGGCGGACCGCCATTGCGCCCTCACCCACCGCTGACGCGACACGTTTGACCGATCCACTGCGAACGTCACCGACTGCGAATATGCCCGCCCGACTTGTCTCGAGGGGAAGATGGGCGACGTTGTCGCTGTCCAGCGGGAGGTCGGTCCCCGTGAGCACGAAGCCGTGGTCGTCCAGCGCGACCTGGCCCTTGAGCCAAGCGGTGTGCGGTTCGGCGCCGATGAACACGAACAGCGCGCAGACGTCGAGGATGCGTCGAGAGCCGTCGACGCTCGACTCGATCTCGACGCCGACGATCCCGTCCTCACCCAGCAGCGTGCGCACCTCGGTGTGTGAGAGCACCTCGACGTTGTCGCAGCACTCGATCTGATGGATGAGATAGCGCGACATCGTCTCGGCGAGCCCGTCACGCCGCACCAGGATGTACACCTGCTTGCACCGCTCGGAGAGAAACACTGCCGCCTGGCCAGCAGAATTGCCACCCCCGACCAGCGCGACCGATTCGCCGGCGCACATCCGCGCCTCCATCACGGTGGCCGCGTAATACACACCAAGCCCCTCGAACTCTGAAAGCCTGTCGAGGTTGAGTCTCGCGTATTGCGCTCCCGTTGCGATGATCACCGCGCGGGCGAGGATTTCGTCGCCGCTGGAGAGACGGATGCGATGAATCCCATCCGACTGTTCGAGCGAGACGGCCTGACAGGGCACGGTGAAACGGGCGTCGAATTTCTCCGCTTGCAGCTGCGCCCTTGCGGCGAGCTCGCTACCGGAGACTCCCGCAGGGAAGCCGAGGTAGTTCTCGATGCGGCTCGACGTGCCCGCTTGACCGCCGACGGCGATGTTCTCGATCGTCAGTGTCGTCAGTCCTTCAGACGCCGCATACACTGAGGCCGCGAGTCCGGCAGGTCCGGCGCCGACGATGAGAAGATCGAGCAGATCGTCAGACTGCGCGCCGGACGTCAATCCCAGGGCCTCTCCGAGCTCTTCGTACGAAGGATTGCGAAGCACAATCGTCCCGAAGATCACGACCGGCGTTTCATCGGGTGCGATCTTGAAGTCGCGCAACACGTCCTCCGCCGCTGGATCACGCTCGACGTCGATCCATGCGAACGGCAGCCGGTTGCGGGCGAGAAATTCGAGGAGTTTTCGCGTGCTGTCCGAATACCGAGAGCCCACCACCCTCAGGCCGAGACCGCGCTGTATGAGCATCGCGCGCCGGGCCAGAAACGCGCGCAGGATCAGGTCACTCAGCGCGGGCTCGCTGTCGATGATCCTTCGCAGCCCCTCCGGCGGCACCTCGATCACGCGGCCTGCTTCGCGCGCGACCGCTGTGAAGGGGAATCGCTGACGGGCTAGTAGCCCAACTTCGCCGACGAAGCGGCCAGGGCCGTGCTCCACGATCGCGCGCTCGCGCGTGCCACCGAAATCGTCGATCACCGCAACGCGACCTGCGACGACGGCGAGGAAGTTGTACTCCTCGCCCGGTCGAAAAATCACCTCGCCGGGCGCAACCTCACGTTCGACACCGATCGTGCTCAGTTCGTTCAACTGAGCGGCCGACAGCCTTGGCTCCGCGGCGCCGCTCTCGGCCAGCGCGACGGCATCGTTGCGCTGGGTCGTCACGACTGATACGACGCCTGATGCGGAAGAAGGTCCGGAGGCACATGCTCGCCCAGCTGCACTGCGACGATCTCGGGCTCGGCGCCCACGGCGTTCATCCCGCAAATTCTTCACGATCCGCGCAGGACACGTACACGAGGAGGCGCACATGGAAACCTGGGAGCTTTGGTATCCCGCGGCTGCCGCGAACGGGTTGCCCTTCGCACGTTCGCGGATCGACACGACCGACGTCGTCTGGGTGCACTCCCCGCCCGAGGTGCTCGCGGTGCTGGTCCGCGACGGGGAGGAGACGATCCTTTCACGCGCGGCCGAGGCGCGGCGCAGCGGAACGTACTTCCCGATGGCGCGGTTGCAGCGCGAGGGAAGAACGATCAGCCGGGACGATCGATGGCCGGTTGCCGCGGACCTCGGCGCGGTGGTGATCCTCCCGGGAGGCGAGGCCGGACACCTGTCAGCGTGGTGGAACGCCCAAGACGGCAGTGAGTGGCGCTGGCAGGTCGAGTTCTACAACCACGTGTGAAAAGAGAGGCTCCAGCCAGCCCGGAGCCTCTCTTTTGAAGCGGGAGCGCGTCGAACTACCAGTAGTACCAGCGACGCCCACTCGGGTGGGCGATCAACCCGACCAGCCAGGCAGCGAGCGCGATGATCGCGATCCACCACAGCGCGTGTATTGCCGCGCCGGCTCCGAAGAGCACAGCCACGAGTACGAGGAAAAGAAGCAGAGCGAGCATGGGCACCTCCTCACGGTTCTGACGCCTCCACTGAGTCGCCACTTTGTATATCGTACTGGTGTCTAATCTGTCAACGTCACTATCATGTTCTGAGCTGCCGATGCCAGTGCGCGAGCGGAGCTCCCTAACCCGCGACCGTATCGACTCAACGGGGTTGTGCCTGCTCTCGAGGCAATTCAGCACAAGGGGAATGCCATGACGCTCAGACGCAGAGGAATCCAGTGCCTGATCTTGGCGGTGGCGACCCTGGCCGCCGTGCCCACCGTGGCGGTCGGGGCGGGGGCGAGCCCCCTGAGCAAAGCCGGATTCAACACCCGGGGGGACCTGCTGATCTCGGATCAGTTCAACAACCGCGCCATCGAGGTCAACGCGGTCAACAAGTCGATCGTCTGGAGCTTCGGCTCAGGTGACCCCACGAAGTGCAATCCTGGGCCGGGCGCGATCATCGGCCTCAACGACGCGGAGAGACTGTCCGACGGGCTGACGCTGCTCGCCGGCACGGGGATTCCCGCCGGCGCCTCGTCGTTTCTCCCGCCGGGGTGCGTTGACAACCGGGTCATCGTCGTCGATCAGACCGGGAGCATCGTGTGGCAGTACGGCCAGGCCGGTGTCACGGGATCCGGGCCGAATCAGCTCAACGTTCCCGTCTTCGCGATCCAATTGCCCAACCACAACATCATGATCGTGGACCAGGGCAACAACCGCGTCATCGAAGTCGACCGCACGACCAAAGCGGTCGTGTGGTCGTACGGGCCGGCGTCAGGACCAGGCGCGCTGAACAATCCCAATAGCGCCGAGCTGCTGCGCAACGGCCACGTTCTCATCGCCGACGAGAACAACAACCGGGTGATCGAGATCACGCGATCCGGCGCCATCGCCTGGCAATACGGCAGTGGCTCGCCGACGGTCACCTCCCCGCTCCAGTTCGCGGCGTTCGCCAGCCGGCTTCAGAACGGCGACACGCTGATCACCGACTCCGGTCACAGCCGCATCGTCCAGGTGAGCGAGGACAAGAAGGTCGTGTTTCAGTACTTCACCAACACTGTCGCCAATAGCAACACGTCGCCACTGCCCACCAATGCGGTTCGTACCAGAAACGGCGACATCTCGATTGCCGACCAGTTCAACCACCGCGCGATCCTCATCGACGACGACGGCCGCCTGCTGCAGCAGGTCGGTGAGACCAACGTCGCCGGCAACGGCTTCGATCAGCTCAACGGGCCGTACACGTCGTTCGTGATCGGCGACTATACGGGACAGACCAAACCGCCGCGGGACTTCTAGAAATTGGCGATTTTTCGGCGCTTTAGACGCGCAGGCGATAGTTCGCAGGGTTGAAGGGCTTGCCCTGCCCCGTGTCGCAATAGAGCCGCAGGCTTTCGAGGTAGTAGCCCCAGTTGAAGCTGTACGTGCCGTACGCGTCGTCGTCGAGCTCCGTGGCGTAGTCCTGCCAGAAGCGCAACCGTGTGCGGTCTCTGTCGAGACGCACCTGCTCGAAGCGGAAGGTGTTGTCGGCCCAGGGCGCATGCCCGCCGACGCACTTCCACTCCAACGAGGTGGGTGGCTCGAGTTTCGTGATCTGCATCTCCGGGTTGAAGTCCCCGGGGACGAATGCGAACCGAATGATCGACCCGATCCGCGGTTCGGGAGCCGACACTTCCGTTGTCCACCACGACGCCAGGCCCGCCTGAGTGGTGAGCGCGTTCCAGACCGTGCGTGTCTCGGCGTCCATGTCGGTGACGTGATGAATCGTCTTCACAGACGTTCCTCAGTGAGCTGCGCTGGCCGTCTTCCAGACCTCGATGCGGTGGAGTGACCAGCCGTCCGGTTGAACCGGGGGGAGATTGGCCGCCACGGCCTGCTGAAACTGGTCGCCTCCGTAGAAGCGGCCGGCGTGCTCCTCATCTTCCCAGACATCGATGACCCGCCACCCGGACGACGTCGGTCCCGCGATGTGAGAAATGATGCCCTCTGGTTGCGGCGAGTCGAGACGCTCGCGGCCGATGCCTTGCATCACCGCCTCGTACTGATCCGCACTGACGCCCTTGACCTCGAACAGATACGCGACAGCCATGTGCCTTTCCTCCCGCGTGAACTCCGCTGCCCGTAGTAGACACTCCTAGTAGGAGTATTGTCAAGAGGTGCGACGAACCGCCACGACCGCCAACGCGGTGCTCGGTCTGCTGGCCTTGCGTCCGCGCTGGACGACCTACGAGATCACCCGGCAGATGCGCCGCAACATGCGGTTCTTCTGGCCCAGGGCCGAGAGCCGGATCTATGCAGAGACGAAGTCGCTCGTTGCCAAGGGTTTGGCGCGGGCCGACCGCGAACTGGTCGGACGGCGACCGCGGACGATCTACTCCATCACGCCCGCGGGCCGCTCGGCCTTGAGAACGTGGCTCGCGACCCCGCCGCGGGCGACTGCTTTGGAATGTGAACCGCTCCTGCGAGTCTTCCTCGCGGACTACGCCACTCGCGAGCAGCTCCAGATGGCCCTGGATCAGGCCCGCGACGATGCGGACGCGATTCTCAGCGTCGGTCGTGTCGTCGGGCACGAATACCTCGCTGGCACCGCGCCGTTTCAGGACCAGATCCACGTGCGTGCGTTCGTTTTCGACTTCCTGTCCCATCACGCTCGAATGTTGCGCGACTGGGCCGATCGGACAGAGCTAGCACTCGACCGTTGGCCAGCGATGGCGGCCGATGCGAAGATCGCCGCGGCGCGAAGGGTGATCGACGACAACCTCCGCGACTATCCCCCGCCCGCGGAGTAAATAGCGTCGGAGTACGCTTCGACCGTGAGCGTGGCGCGGGAATCGGAACCTTCGCAGCCGGCGGCACGCTTCGGCGATTCCTCCGGCGTCGACGCGTTACTCGACGCGGCGCGCCGGCACCTTCGCCGCCTCTCACCCGAGGCGGCATACAGGGCGGCGCAACACGGCGCGGTCCTGGTTGACACCCGGCCGCTCGAACAGCGGGACCGCGATGGCACGATCCCCGGCGCCATCGTGATCGATCGCAACGTCTTGGAGTGGCGGCTCGATCCGGCAAGTGCTTTCAAGTCCAGTGCGATCGCTGCTGAGCAACAGGTGATCCTCATCTGCAATGAGGGCTTCTCCTCGAGCCTGGCGGCGGCGACGCTCCAACAGCTCGGCCGCCCGACGGCCACGGACGTGATCGGCGGATTTCAGAACTGGATCGCCTGCGGACTCCCGGTGGCCCCGCACGGGAGGTCACCTGCGGCGCTCGATCTCGCAGCGCACTGGGAGGGCGTGTACCGCGCAAAGCGCTCGGAGGAGATGAGCTGGTATCAGGAACATGCTGAGCTGTCCCTGGAGATGATCATGGCTGCCGCACCCGGCCGTGACGCGCGCATCGTCGATGTGGGCGGCGGCGATTCTCGCCTCGTCGACGCGCTCCTCCAACACGGCTATCAATCGCTCACCGTGCTCGACATCTCGCGCAGCGCGATCGAGCGAGCGCGAGCGCGGTTGGGCGACGCCGCGACGCGCGTGCAGTGGATCGCCTGTGACGTGCTCGACGCGGCGACGATCGGCGTCCACGGCGTGTGGCACGACCGCGCGCTGTTCCACTTCTTCACGACCACCGAGCAACGACGGCTGTACATCAACACGCTCAGTCGAAGCGTCGCGAGTGACGGTGCCGTCATCATCGCCACATTCGCCCCCGACGGGCCTGAGATGTGCAGCGGACTGGATGTCTGTCGCTACGACGAGCGCACTCTCGCCGCCGAGCTCGGAGACACGTTCACGGTTCACGACACTCGACGCGCAACGCATCGCACGCCGTGGGGTACCGAGCAGCGATTCCTCCATGCATCCTTGCGACGCAGTGCTGCGAGCTGATGGCTGAGTGATGACCGACACAACCACGCCGGGCGAGCGGTTTCACACCGCCGATGCATGGGAGGCCTCGCACCAGGACGGCCCGCACATCTGGAAGACCCTCGGCTACCGCCGTCTCGATTGGCAGCCGGGCTCGACGAGCATCGAGTGGACCGCTACGCCCGACTACTGCTTTCCCACTGCCAACGGATCGGTGGTGCAGGGAGGACTGGTGACGGCCCTCCTCGACGCCGCCATGGGCGGCGCGTGCTGGACACTCCTCAACCAGGAAGAGGTGTTCCTGACGGCGGACCTGCGCGTCGAGTTCCTGCGCACGGCGCGACCCGGTGTGCTGCGCGCGGATGGAACAGTCGTGCGACGCACCCGCCGCGTCGTCTTCTGCTGCGCCGAGATGCGCGACAGCGGACAGCGTCTGCTTGCCACGAGCCGCTGCACACAGATCGTCCTGCCCAACGACGGACCCTTCGGTCGCTATCCGCAGGCACAGGGCAGCGCGGCGCCACCGGAAGACGCGCGCGGATGACTCCATGAGCTACAACCTCGCCGAGCTCGCCGAGCACGCGCTCGCCCGGCTCGGCGACCACGAAGCGCTCGTCTTCGAAGGTCAGACGCTGCGTTCAGGCGAGCTGATGGCCCGCGCCCGGCGCCTCGGCGGCAATCTCGCCGACCTGGGCATCCGTCCGGGCGATCGGGTGGTGGTGCTCATGGCCAACTGCCCGGAGGTGCTCATCACGTACAACGCGCTCTGGCGCGCCGGCGCGGTGATCACGCCGGTGATTTTCCTGATGACGCCGGCGGAGCTCGGCCACATCCTCGTCGACTCGGGTGCCGTCGCGATCGTGACCACGGAGGAGCTGTTGGGAGCTGCGCTGCGCGGGGCGCGCGACGCGCCGGAACTGCGCCATGTCATCGTCGCCGGCGCCCACAGTGACAGCGCGCCGGACGGCGTCACACTCTCCTCCTTCGCGGATCTGGAGGCCGGGGAACCGGGAGACATCGCCGAGAGAGCCGACGACGATATTGCCGCGCTGATGTACACCGGTGGCACCACCGGTCGAGCCAAGGGCGTCGCGCTCAGCCACGGGCAGCTCTGGAGCGCCGGGCTCAGCCTCTGGCAGGCCGCCTACGTGCCTGGTGTCACACGCACGCTCACGCCGCTGCCACTCTCGCATGCGTACGGACTCATCGTCAGCATCACGGGCATGCACGCTGACGAACCGGGTCTCGCCATCATCCAGCGCTGGTTCAATCCAGCTGAGTGGATCGCGCTGTGCGAGCAGCATCGCGCTCAGCGTTCCGCGCTCGTCCCGGCGATGATCATGATGCTGCTCAACGAACCGCTCGAGGATGCCGGCCTTGCATCGCTGCGTTTCCTCGGCAGCGGTTCAGCGCCGCTGCCACTGCCTGCGCTGCACGAGTTCGAGCGGCGCGTTCCCGGCTGCGAGATCAATGAGGGCTACGGCTGCACCGAGAGCGCTGCCGTGACCACCGCGAACTCGCCGGGTCGCCGCCGTCCCGGCAGTGTGGGAACACCGGTGCCCCGGTACAGGGTGAGCATTTTCGACGAGAGCGATCGTGCCCTCGCGCCCGGCGAGGACGGCGAGGTCTGCGTGCAGGGTCCGGGCCTGATGACCGGATACTGGAATGCACCCGACGAGACTGCGGCGGCGCTCCGCGGCGGATGGCTGCGCACGGGTGACATCGGCCACGTCGACGCAGACGGCTACCTGTACATCGTCGACCGCAAGAAGGACCTCATCCTACGCGGGGGGTTCAACGTGTTCCCGCGCGACGTGGAGGACGCGCTCCTGACTCATCCGGACGTGATGTCGGTTGGAGTCGTGGGCAGACCGGACCCCCGGCTGGGTGAGGAGGTCGTCGCATTCGTCACGCTGCGGCCCGGTGCGACGCTCGAGTCCGACGCACTGGTCGCCTATTCGCGGAAGCGCCTCGCGCCGACGAAATACCCGCGCGAGGTCGTCGTCGTGGACCGGCTGCCGCTGACGAGCGTGGGCAAACTCGACCGCAAGGCGCTGCGTGCGAGGTTGGCCGGCTAGATCGCACGGCTGTCGAATTCGACCCGTATCCGATCGTCGTATGAGTGAACGGCAAGATCACTCGAGAAAGGAGGAGTGGCTGTGGCGAAGTATCTGCTCGTGTATCACGGCGGGGGAATGCCTGCGACTGACGAGGAGCGGAACAAGGTGATGGCAGCGTGGGGTCAGTGGTTCCAAACCCTCGGCGGCGCCCTTGCGGACCCCGGCAACCCGGTTTCCCAGACCAAGACGATCAGCGACGGCGGCGCCGTGGGCGGTGCGGGCTCGAACCCGCCCTCCGGTTACAGCATCCTGGAGGCCGACAGCCTCGACAAAGCCGTCGACCTCGCCAAGGGGTGCCCGGTGCTCTTGGGTGGCGCCACGATCGAGGTTGCCGAGACCTTCAACGTCATGTGAAGCCGGCGTCAGCCGGCGTCCGCGAGGTCACCATGGCGGGCCAAGCTGTCGTTTGACGGGATGAAGTAGTACGCGCCCGTGATCGGGCGCGTGTATCGCGTCAGTTCATCACGAACGCCGTCGGTGAGGCCCGCCATGCTCTCGAGCATCCTGCTCAGCCGCCGCTGGTCGGAACTGAACCCGACGAACATCGTCCCGTGGTCTGTGGCGGTCCCGAAGGGCGTGTTGCGCCGGAAGATCTTGCCGAAGCGGTCCTGATCGGTCACCGCGACGTGCGACCCGGGCGGCTTCGGGTCGAATTCCGTGCTGTCGGGTTTGGCACGCCCGACGACCCGTTCCTGTTCGACGACGGGCAGCGACTCCCAGGCCGCGACGTCGTGCACCCACCTCTGGAGCAGCAGAATGCTCCCGGCCGCCCCTGGGCTGCCGTGGGGGATCAGCGCGATCTCGGGCGCCTCGACGAGGGTGGGATTCTCAGAGCCGTCGATGAAGCCGGTGAGGTCTCGGTCATGGTGGTACGCCCAGCTCACCGTCTCGGCGCCGACCGACGCGCACGCCCGCAGCGCGGCGATCACCTCGCGTGTCATGTCGAAGATGACGTCGTACGCGCTCGCGGACAGCCAGAGCACCGCGTCGTGCTGGGTGGCCGGCATCACGTAGCCGTCGGCGCCGACGATGTCGCGATTGAAGCCTTCGACCTGTGCCGGCGCATCCTCGGGGACGACGCCCCGCCAGAGTTCGGGACGGAAACCGGCGACCAGATTGACACCGCCCGTGGTGGTGCGCGGCCCGCGCAGTGATGCGACCGCGGACACGAGGGCCGCCGGCTCGCTGGGCTCGTGCAGGTCGAGTTCGAGATACGCGTGCGCGGAAGTGCCGAGCGCGAAGATGCCACTCTGCGGGCTGGGCATCCCGCGATCATGAGCTTCCGTCTCCGCAGAGCGCGGCCACCCCTATACTTGACATCGTATACTTGGATCGTTATAGTCGGATTGAAACTAGCCTATATCAACCATTCGATAAAGGACGAGCGACGCCGATGCCGCGCCCCAAGCGCTCCAACCCTCTGGCCCTCGCGGTCCTGTCGACGCTGCTGAGCGGTCCGGCTCACCCCTACGAGCTGGCGACCACGATGCGCGAGCGGGGCAAGCACGAGAGCATCAAGCTCAATTACGGATCGCTCTACTCGGTGGTCGAGCAACTCGAGAAGGCCGGGTTGATCCGGCCGGTCGAGACCTTCCGCGAGGGCCGGCGGCCCGAGCGCACCGTCTACGAACTCACCGACGCTGGACGAGCCGAGCACGACGACTGGCTCGCCGAGTTGATCTCGACCCCGGTGAAGGAGTACCCGGCGTTCGAGGCGGCGCTGTCGATCATGGGGGGCCTGCCACCCGAGGAGGTGATGCGCCTGCTGCGCCTGCGCAGCGGCCAGCTCGAAGTCGCGCTCCGCCAGGTGAAGAGCGCGAGAGAGGTGGCCGACGAACATGAGATTCCCCGCCTCTTCCTCATCGAGGACGAGTTCCGCACGGCACTTCTCGAGACCGAGGCGAAGTTCGTCATCACGCTGCTTGACGACATGGAGTCGGGACGGCTTGTCGACCTCGGGGCGTGGCGCGCCATCGTCGAGCAATCTCGGCAAGGAGCTGACCCGCGGGAGGCGAGCCCCCCGTGAGCCCCCCCGAATCGATGAGTAAGCCCCAGCTGGGTGGGTGAACACCCGGGCCGGGGCTCCGTCTCTCAGGGCGGCTCCCCGGAGGGGAACCAGGCTCCCAAGTCGCAAACAGCAGGATAGCCCGGTTCGCGACCTCCGCACAGCGCCGCACGGCGCAACCAGCGGACTCGACAGGAGATCAAGCGAACGATGACTGTGACATCGACGACACCTGCCATCGAGGCAGTGGGTTTGGAAAAGACGTATGGCAAGGCGGTTCGCGCCTTGCGGGGGGTGAGCTTCACGGTGCAGCCGGGCACCGTGTTCGGCCTGCTCGGCCCCAACGGCGCGGGCAAGTCGACGACGGTGAAGATCCTCACCACGCTCAGCCGTCCCGACCGCGGTGGCGCTTGGGTCGGCGGTATTGACGTCATGCGCCGGCCGCAAGCGGTACGGCGTCTCATCGGATGTGTCGCACAGAAGGACGGTGTCGATCTGGAGGCGACAGGACGCGAAAACCTTGCATTGCAAGGCCAGCTCTACGGGATGGGCAAGGCGGAGCTCAGGCGTCGCACGGAGGAGCTGTTCGCGCGCTTCCGGCTCACCGACGCCTCGGATCGCGTGGCCCGTACCTACTCGGGAGGGATGCTGCGCAAGCTCGCGCTGGCGATGGGCCTCGTGCACCGCCCCCAGGTGCTGTTCCTCGACGAGCCGACGACCGGGCTGGACCCCGAGGCGCGCGCGGTGATGTGGGCGGAAATAGAGCGCCTCGCGAAGGACGACGGGATCTCGGTGCTCCTGACCACGCACTACCTCGACGAGGCCGACCACCTCGCCTGGCGGCTGGCGATCATCGACGAGGGCCAGGTGGTCGCCGACGGGTCACCCGACGAGTTGAAGAGCGGGCTGCGCGGCGACGCTGTTCATGTCGACCTTGACCCGAACACGCCGGCGGACTCCGCCACGGCGGCGCTCGGCCGCCTCAACGGCCGCCTGCGCGAGCTGAGCAGCGACGGCCGCACGTTGCACGCGCGTGTGGACGACGGTGCCAGCGCGGTCCCCGCGGTTCTGGCAGCGCTCGATGGCGCCGGGGTGCGCGTCGCCGCGGTGACAGTCTCGCGCCCCTCACTCGACGATGTGTACCTGCAGCACACCGGTCGCAGCTTCCGCGCGGCCGGCGAAGGAGAGCCCCGATGAGCACCCTCGTCATGCAACCCACGCACGTCGCCCTCCGCTACTTGCGGGCGCTCTGGCGTCAGCCCATGTACGTCGCGATGCAGCTGTTCCAACCGCTGATCTGGCTGCTCCTGTTCGGACAGCTCTTCAAGAACGTCACGCAGCTGACCGGCTTCGGCACGTCGTCGTACATCGACTACCTGGCGCCGGGCGTGCTGGTGATGAGCGCACTGTTCTCCAACGGGTGGAGCGGCACGATGTTCATCGTCGACATGGAGCGCGGCGTGCTCGACCGCTTCCTTGCCACGCCCGCACGCAGAAGCTCATTTCTCGTCGGCCAGCTCGGCTACTGGGCAGTGCTCACCGTGATTCAGTCGACCATCCTCGTGGGCGTGGCGTTGCTCCTGGGGGCGCGTTTCACAGGTGGCCCGCTCAGCCTCATCGGGCTGACCGCTGCCGCGGTGCTGCTCGGCCTGAGCATGGCGAGCCTCTCCAACGCGATGGCCCTTCGGCTGCGCCAGCAGGACACGGTGATCGCCGCCAACGTCTTTCTCGTTCTTCCGCTCTGCTTCCTCTCCTCGACATTCCTCCCTCCCGCGCTGATGCCGCAATGGATTCAGAACGTCGCGCAGTACAACCCGGTGAACTGGGCCGTGGAAGCGGGACGACAGACGCTCGTAACGCACGTCGACTGGGCGCTCGTCAGCACGCGCCTCGGCTGGCTGGCGGCGTTGACCGTCCTGCTCGGCTGGTTCGCGGTGCGCTCCTTCCGTGCCTACCAGCGGTAGATGTCGGTGGAGCGGATGTCGATTTGCCCGGGCTCCGTTCGTGTATAGGGTGAGAGGCCGGCGCCGCCGGCCGTAACGTCAAGGAGGAACTCCGAGATGAAGCAGTACCTGCTGAGCGTGTATCACCCGGAAGGAGAGGGTCTCGCGCCCGAGGTCCAGGAGAAGGCGATGCGAGACGTCGACGACCTGAACCAGGAGATGAAGGCCACCGGCGCATGGGTGTTCGCCGGGGGACTGCATCCCTCGAGCACCGCCACGGTCCTGCGCGTCCGGAACGGGGAGGTGCTCACCACGGACGGCCCGTTCGCGGAGGGCAAGGAGCACATCGGCGGCTTCTGGGTCATCAAGGCCCCAGATCTCGACGCCGCTCTCGAATGGGGCCGCAAGGCGACGCGGGCGTGCGCCGTGCCCGTCGAGGTCCGCCCGTTCCACGACGACACCGAGGGCTGAAGCCTGGCGTGGCGGCCTCCGCTGAGTCCGAGATCGAGCGTGTATTCCGCGAGGAGTACGGCCGCGCGGTGGCCGTCCTGGTCCGGATCTTCGGTGACATCGACATCGCCGAGGAAGCCGTCCAGGACGCGTTCACCGCGGCGGTGCAACGGTGGCCTACCGGCGGAGTGCCCCCGAGCCCGGTGGGATGGATCGTCACCACCGCCCGCAATCGGGCGATCGACCGCCTTCGCCGGGAGGCGTCACGGGCCGACCGCCACGCCCAGGCCGCCCTGTTCCATGCCGGCAACGAGCCGCCTGAGGAGGGCGCCGTGCGCGACGACCGTCTGCGCCTGATGTTCACCTGCTGCCACCCCGCGCTGGCGGTCGGCGTCCAGGTGCCTCTGACTCTGCGGCTCCTGGGGGGGCTGACGACGGCCGAGATCGCTCGCGCGTTTCTGGTTCCCGAAGCGACGATGGCCCAGCGTCTGGTGCGGGCCAAGGCCAAGATCCGCGACGCGGGGATCCCGTATCGCATACCTTCCGAGGCCGAGCTTCCCGGCCGCCTTCGTGCCGTGCTCGCCGTCGTGTACCTCATCTTCAACGAGGGCTACACGGCGACCTCAGGAACGCGGCTGATACGTGAGGACCTCTGCGCGGAGGCGGTCCGGCTCGGCCGCCTGCTGGCGGAGCTCATGCCGGACGAACCGGAGGTGATGGGCCTGCTGGCGCTGATGCTGCTCGTCGATTCGCGAAGGGAGACGCGGACCACGCGCAGCGGCGAGCTGGCGGTGCTGGCGGACCAGGACCGCAGCCGCTGGGATCGAAGGCTCATCGCCGAAGGCCAGGCGATCGTTCGTCAATGCCTGCGCCGCAACCAGCCGGGTCCGTACCAGGTCCAGGCGGCGATCAATGCAGTGCACAGCGATGCGGCGACGGCGGACGCGACCGACTGGTGGCAGATCCTGCAGCTGTACAACCAGCTCCTTTCGCTCGCTCCGAGCCCGGTCGCGTCTCTCAACCGCGCGGTCGCGGTCGCCGAGGTCGAGGGGCCGGACGCGGCACTCCCGCTCGTCGACGGGCTCGGCCTCGACAGCTTCTACCTCTTCCACTCCATCCGAGCCGACCTGCTCCGCCGCCTCGGCCGCACCCCTGAAGCCGTGGCCGCATACGACGCTGCGATCGCCCACGCCGAGAACGCGGCCGAGCGCGAATATCTGCAGCGCAGCCGGCGGGCGCTTCGGCGATGAGTTCCGCGGCCGAACCTCGTCGCTACTGACGACAGCAAACCCTTGGAGGAGCGCGCCATGGCCACCGTGAACAGGCAATTCACCGCCGCACTGCAGAAGAGTCCCAAGAAGGGCGGCTGGACGTACGTGGTCATGCCGGGCTCGGCCGAGTTCTTCGGAACCCGCGGTCTGGTGAAAGTGCGCGGCACGATCGACGGCCACGCGTTCCGGAGCTCGTTCATGGCGTTGGGCGATGGCACGCACAAGCTGGCGGTGAAGGCCGATGTCCGCGAAGCGATCGGAAAGAAGCCGGGCCAGACCGTCACCATCCGCTTGCAGGAGCGCCTCGACAAGGCCTGAGTCGTTTGACGTCCGGCCTCACACTTGACCTCGCATGGATCGCGCGGCCGCGGCGGATGCCGAGCTCGTCGACGAGCTCCGCGCCGGGGACGAGCGCGCGCTTCGCGAGGTGGTCGACCGCTTCAATGACACCCTGCAGAGGCTGGCGGCAGCCTACGTCAGCAATCCGGAGGTGGCGGCGGAGGTCGTCCAGGAAACCTGGCTCGGCGTCTTCCGCGGCGTCGAACGCTTCGAAGGACGGTCGTCACTCAAGACGTGGATCTGCCGCATCCTCGTCAACCAGGCCAAGAACGCGGCGCAACGCGAAGGGCGCACCGTCCCCTTCGCGGACTTGAGCGACCTCATCGAGCAGTCCACCACCGTGGATCCGAGCCGGTTTCGCGGCCGCGGCCGGCATCGCGGGCACTGGTCCGATCCTCCGCAACCATGGGACCTCCCCGGAGAACGGCTGCTTGCCAAGGAGACCCTCGCCGTCGTCTCGCGCACCATCGCGGCGCTGCCGGTGAATCAACGAGTGACGATCACGATGCGCGACGTCGACGGCATGACCTCGGGCGAGGTCTGCGGAGCGCTCGGCATCAGCGGCGTACATCAGCGTGTGCTCCTGCATCGTGCGCGTGCCGCCGTGAGAACCGAACTCGAGGCGTATCTCAGTAACGCTTCGGATCGTGCATGGACTGAAAAGCACAATGACTGAGCTCGCCTGCCAGCAGGTCGTCGAATTGGTGACGTCCTACCTCGAGGATGCGCTCACGCCAGAGGATCGAGTGCGCTTCCGGACGCATCTCGCGGCGTGCGCAGGCTGTGATGCCTACCTGGAGCAGATGAAAGAGACGATCTCGGCCACCGGCGGGCTGGCTCGGACGGGCCTTGATCCCACGATGAGGGACCGACTCGTGGAGGCCTTTCGGACCTGGGGGCCACCGCAGCGCTGACCGGGTTTGGCCGGCCTGTAACGCTTGCGCTGACAGCACACACCAATCTCCACGACGATAGCGATGCCATCCGCCAAGGAGGTAGACATGCCACAGGGCACGGCCAGCACGACAGTCCCGGGAGCGAGCGAGATTTCGCGACAGCGCTTTCGGGTCGAATCCGGCCACAAGCGGGTCCGCGCATATCTCGACGGCGAGCTGGTCGTCGATTCGACCCGGCCGACGCTGGTGTGGGAGAAACCGATGTACCCGACGTACTACTTCCCGCTCGACGACGTCCGCGCCGAGTTGCGGGACACCGGTCAGCTCGAGCACTCGCCCAGCCGTGGTGACGCGCACGTCCTCGACGTCGCGGTGGGCACTGCGACGGCGCTCGCCGGGGCGCGACAGCATCGGGAGTCGCCGATCGCCCAACTCGTGGGGCTCGTCAAGTTCGAGTGGGACGCCATGTCCGAGTGGCTGGAAGAAGACGAGCCGGTGTACACGCATCCGCGCGACCCATACACGCGTGTCGACATCCTGGCCAGCTCACGCCAGGTGCTCGTCGAGCTCGACGGCATCGTCGTTGCGCAGACCGACCGGCCGCTGATCCTTTTCGAGACTGGACTGCCGCCGCGGTACTACATTCCGCTTTCGCACATCCGAGGCACGTTGCTCAGGCCGTCGCTGACTGTGACGCACTGCCCATACAAAGGTGCGGCGACGTACTGGTCAGTCGACACGGGTGTGCGTGTCCACACCGACGTCCTCTGGACGTACCGCTCGCCGCTCCCGGAGAGCCAGAAGATCGCCGGCCTCGCCAGCTTCTACGACGAGCGTGTCGACCTGTATGTCGACGGCGTGCTCCAAGCGCGTCCGCGGACGGTCTTCTCGCGCTGATCGCGAAGCGCTGACCAGCGCTACGCGCGCTCGGCGTCGTGCCGGATCGCGCGCAGCATCTCTCGTCTGATCAGTGCGCTGAACGGACCCACGACCACCCAGTAGAGCCGGAACCGCCGGCGAGCCGCACTGTCAACGCAGTCGACTCTGGTCTCGGTGCGCAGGCGACACTCACCATTCGTGCTGTCGACGCGGAAGGCCAACACCGCGCGTGCGTGGCCGGGCGCCGCGTAGCCGCGGAATTGAGGCGCCGAGACGCGCACGATGCCGCTCGCCGGCAGCCAGAAGCGGCCGACCACGCCAAGGACGAACTCATGCGGCGCGCGTTCGGCGAGCATGACAAACCCGGCAGCGATCATCTGGTCCAACGTCATACGCCGTGACGGCCGTACGGTGCCTGTCATGAGATGGGGGATCATGCGCAGGGTCAGCAGCGCCATGCTGATCGGGAGGCGCCCCAAGTCAACCTCGCGCGCGCATCGGTAGACCACGCCGGCCGGAGCCGCGATGTTGATCTCGTGTCGCTCGACGACGTCGTAGCGGGGCATGAGCTCGTCGATCAGAGCGCGCACGTCGCGTCGAGCGTACCGACCTCGCCCGACGTCCCGGACGAGGGACCGTGTGGAAGACTGTCCGACATGAGCGCACCGGATCCCAAGACGGACCTTCACCGCTGCCTGCAGACTGCCAGGGAGGTCCTTGTGTGGAAGCTGGACGGGCTGTCCGAGTACAACATCCGCCGCCCGCTGGTACCGACCGGCACCAATCTGCTGGGGCTGGTCAAGCACGTGGCCAGCATGGATCTCCTCTATTTCGGGCCAACCTTCGGCAGGCCATCCGACGAGCCGCTGCCATGGCTCGACGACGGCGCCGAACCGAACGCGGACCTCTGGGCGACGGCGGACGAGTCTCGGGACCAGATCGTCGGCCTGTACCGGCGCGTTTGGGCTCACTCGGATGCCACGATCAACGCGCTGCCCATGGATGCGATCGGCCACGTCGCCTGGTGGCAGGAAGGCCAGAACGAGGTGACGCTGCACAAGATCCTGGTACACATGATCGCCGAGACCAACCGGCACGCCGGTCAGGCCGATATCGTCCGTGAGCTCATCGACGGAGCCGCTGGATGGGAACCCGGCGACGAGAGCCTGCCGTCGGTTGACGCGGCGTGGTGGGAGAGCTACCGAAGCCGGTTGGAGCGCGTGGCACAGGAGGCCGGCGGCAGGTAGAACCCCCCTCCCCCGATGCCCTGACGGCATGACCTGGGCCGCGATACGATGCGGTGCTCGTCCAGTGTGTGCGGTTAGGGGGACAGGCGATGGCGGACACCACGCTAGAGCGGTCGTCGGGACGCGGGGTCGATGTGCAACCACTGCGCGACCAAGTTCGCGGCCAGGTGGTGGCGGCGGACGACGAGGGCTATGACGAGGCACGGGCGGTTCACAACGGCATGTTCGACAAGCGTCCGGTCGCCGTCCTGCGCGCCGAGCAGGTGGCCGACGTCATCGCCGGGGTACGGTTCGCGCGAGACAACAACCTCGAGCTGGCCATACGGGATGGCGCGCACAGCGGGCCAGGGTTCGGCACCACCAACGGCGGACTGGTCATCGACATGCGGCCGATGCGCACAGTCCGCGTCGATCCCAAGAGCAAGACAGCTCGGGCCGATGCGGGCGCCACCTGGGGCGACTTCAACTACGCGACTCACGCGTTCGGGCTCGCCACGACCGGTGGCATCATCTCGACGACTGGGATCACGGGCCTCACGCTCGGCGGGGGCATCGGCTACCTGGCGCGTGGCTGCGGTCTGTCGATCGACAACCTGATCTCGGCTGACGTCGTCACCGCCGAAGGGGAGTTCGTCACCGCGAGCGAGCAGGAGAACGCGGATCTCTTCTGGGGGCTGCGCGGCGGCGGCGGCAACTTCGGCGTGGTCACGACTCTCGAGTACCGGCTGCATGCCGTTGACCAGGTTTTCGCCGGACCAATCTTCTACAACCTGGACGACGCGGCGACCGTGCTGCGCATGTTCGACGAGTACATCCGCGAAGCCCCGGAGCAGCTCGGCGGATTTCCCGCCTTCCAGATCGCGCCGCCGCTGCCGTTCATCCCCGAGGAAGAGGTGGGCAAGACCTTCTGCGCCATCGTGTCGTGCTGGGCCGGGCCGCTCGACCAGGGCGAGAAGGCGCTCGAGCCCATCCGCACGGCGGCGCCGACCGCCGCCGAGATGGTGAGCCCCATGCCGTACCCCGCCCTCAACAGCGCGTT
>Ga0307471_100000153_pt1 | contig 34122 bp, 27 predicted proteins | sample atmos_gasesAM3C__2_FD_204566 | JGI IMG/M metagenome (GOLD analysis project Ga0307471, IMG submission 204566) | Hardwood forest soil microbial communities from Morgan-Monroe State Forest, Indiana, United States - atmos_gasesAM3C_515 | ecosystem: Environmental > Terrestrial > Soil > Temperate... | reverse complement strand
GTCCCACTCTCTGGACATGATTAGCGCGTATCGCTCGCCGATACTCGACGACACCTATAACCCAAAGCTGGATTATGGCAACAGTGATTTTGATACTCGTCATCTCTTCACCGTCAATTTCACTTATGATGTTCCTAAAGCGCCATGGGCCAGTTCAGGTTGGTCCAAGCAAGTCTTCAACAACTTTCAAATTAGCAGCGTCATGAACTGGCACACTGGACAGCCTGTGGACGAAGTCCGGCCCTACTTGAACGTGGTGGCCAACCCGTTCGCCAGCGCCAATGGCGTGACCATCGACCACAAATTCGTCCCTGGCACCGGCACGCTCTGGGTCAACCCGACGGCCTTTTGTGATCCCAATGCGGGCGACGCGGGCTGCACGGGTTCGCCTTACGGAAACCTTGCACGAAACAAGTACTACGGCCCCGGCTTCGGGGACGTCGACCTCTCGTTCATCAAGAACATCCCGATCAAGGAGCGGGTCAAGCTCCAGCTCCGCGCAGACTTTTTTAACCTTCTCAATCGAATCAACCTGTCCGGCGGATTTCCAGGGGAATACGCCGCAGGTGGAATCGGTTCCCCATACGCAGGTAACGTATGCTCTCAGGATTCCACAACCCATAGGTGCTCTGCGAATTTCAGCTCGACCGGATTCGGCAAGGTCACCGACACTATCGGCGACTTCAACGGCGCCCCAGCTATCGGCCCCGGCGAAGCCCGGAACATCCAACTCGTGGCCAAGATCATCTTTTAACCGCAACTCAAACTTCCTGGCCTCAGAGGGCCTTCCCCATCCAGCCGGGGAAGGCCTTTTGTCTTGGCAGGTGGCACTTTCGTCCCGTTTGTCCGGTTCTCGCATCTGCGTGAATTCTTTACCAGAGCGTTTCACTCCTAAACCGGGGTGACCGCTCCTTTGCCTTTCCCTTGCGGCGTCCCCCTGCGCACTCTACCCCTGTGTTTTCTTTCTCTTACGCAAATCCTGTTCGAATCCGTGCCCCTATCTTTTAAAATACTAGTACTATAAAAGGACTTGACAGAATATGAAATATACGATACCATCGGTCGTGAACTCTCGACTGCAACGTCGCCAGCCCCGTATGTGCCCGACTCCCCAAAACCTTTTGCTCCTTCAGACCGCCTGCCAGTGCCCTTTGGTCCTGCTTTGTTTTCAATCATTTCCAACAATCAAATTTTGTAACCCCTTTGTTTTGATAACTATACAAATTGCCGGGGGGTGGGCATACGCCGCTCTGCCCCACACCCCTTGGATCTCGCTAAGTTCTTTAGAATGCGCAGTTCCACGATTTCGCGTGCTAAGTCCTTTGGAATGCGCAGATCCAAAAACGCCTCGCCGTAACCCCTTTAGAATGCGCAGTTCCGAAAAAAGGTGGGGGGTGGGTATACCCCTGCAGCAAGAACACTCCAACAATGCACCAACACAAGCGGGAGGTACGCCAAAGCAAAATGAAGGGAGAAGCTTACAAGGAAGGTTTTTCTCTCTGTTTCCTTACCTCATTGCGCCCTTACTTCTTTACTTCGGTTTCTGGCTCGGAGGAATTCCTCCAGAAGGAGGTGCGAAAGCCGCTGGCTGTTATGGCGCAAAACGGTATGTTCCTCAACCAGGTCGTCAAGGATGACGCGGCAGCCAAGATTCTTGAGCGCAGCCAGGTCTACGGCCACCGGCGTGGCGCCTTCGGCGCGATACCGCCGCGCCAATAATGGGGAGATCACCTGCCGGTTGGCGAGCACGCAGTCAATCACGCGCCGCGGCACATGTTCTTGAATCGCGCAAACATGGTCTGCCAGGCCGTACCCGGTCGTCTCGCCCGGCTGCGTCATCAGGTTCGCGATGTACACGCGCGGGGCTTTCGAGCGCGCGATGGCCGCGGCAATCTCCGGAATCAGGAGATTCGGCAGCACGCTGGTGTACAGCGAGCCGGGGCCCATCAGAATCAGGTCGGCCATATCAATGGCTTCGAGGGCCGCAGGCAACGGCCGCACGCGGCTCGGCGAAAGGCCGAGCCTCTCGATCGGGACGCGGCTCGCGCTGATGCGCGTTTCCCCATGCACCACGCGGCCGTTCTCCAGCTTGGCAACGAGATGCACATTCGAGAGCGTCGACGGAAAGATGCGACCGCGAATCGCCAGCACCTTGCTCGTCACTCGAATCGCTTCAATAAAATCGCCCGTAACGTGCGTCAGCGCGGCCAGGAACAAGTTTCCGAAATTGTGGCCCGTCAGGCCCCGGCCCGCGTTGAACCGGTATTGAAACAGGCGGCCCATCAGCGCTTCGTCTTTCGAGAGCGCCACCATGCAGTTGCGAATATCGCCCGGGGGCAGGATGCGGTTCTCGCGCCGCAAACGGCCCGAGCTTCCTCCGTCATCCGTAACCGTCACGATCGCGGCAAGATCAGAGATCGGTCGTTCTGCGGTGGCGAGTTCGTCGGGGCGCCGCACCATGTGCTCTTTCAGGCCGCGCAGCAACGTGGAAAGTCCCGTGCCGCCGCCCAGCGCGACAATGCGAAAGCCGGGCGGAAAAATTTTTGTCGAAGACGCGCGTCTTTTCATTTTTGGCTGAGAAACAAAACGCCTTGCCTATTCTACAGGAAAGGATTCAGCCCTGAGGAATCCGGGAGGCCTCAACGAAGAACGCAGAAGTCACGAACGGAGTACCAACAAAGTGCCAATCCTGCAAAACATGCACGAACTCGGCTTTGGCGCATTGGCGGATCCGCAAGGCTGGCTGGAAAGGAGGTTCTTGTCATCCTGAGGCTGCGCTTTTGCGGCCGAAGGATCTCAACCGATCCTAAGTACGATTGATTCGTTTAGCTCGCATGGAACGTAGGAGAGTTACTGAAGAACAGGAAGCAATTGCCGAGCTCTAGATGGCCAAACCGTCTTTCTCGGGATACAGCAATTCCGTGAAGCGCGGATCTTCCTGGAGAAACGCGAAGTCCTCGTCATTGCGCGCATGGTAGCGGTTTTCCGGACGCAACTGAATGGCGACCTTGAGGTTCTCGAGCGCGGAATCGGCTTCACCGGTCAGGCAATCGAGCGCCGCCAGCGCGTAGTGAATGTGATCAGCTTTCGGCGCGGCTTTGCGTGCCTTGTCGAGGCTTTCGCGAGCCTCGTCCCAGCGGCCGATGTTCATCATGGCCACGCCGCGCTGATAATGGTCCTCGGCGCTCCTCGGATTCTGCTCCGCCAACGGCTTCATGCGCTGCTCGGCGATTTTCAGGTGCATGCGCGCGCGGTCCGCCAGCTCTTTGCTGGGGCCCTTGAGCACTTCTTCGAGTTCTTGCTTGGCGCGAGCAAATTTCTGCTGATGAAAGAGGGCCAATGCTTCGTCGTAAGTTTTCAATTGCGCTTGCACTCGCGGATCAACCAGTTCAACGCCGCCGCGTTGCGGGGGTGGAGGCGTTCCTAAGTTCTTCTTTTTCATTGACTTGGAGGAGCCATGTCCCGCGCTCTTGGGGTGACGTGCTGAGCCTCCGGAGGCTTTTCGCACTTTCGCCATGTAGCGCATGCTAACAGAGGCAATGGCGCGCGTCAAACGCCGGCTTAGTACGTCCGAGTACATACCTTTATGATAAAGCAATGCCGGTCGGAGCCGAGTCAGCGGTTACCGAAGCGCGTCATCGTGAAAAATAGGCCGTGGAGAATGCCCGGGAATCGCGGAAACTGTCAGTAAGGCAGTGAGTGATGGGACACGGGGCGGGAATACTGGCCTGCCTGCACCGCGTATGCTAAATTTGTGGCCGCATAACTGGTCGACGACAAAGTGCCTTTCATCAATTTTCCTGCGCGCGAAATTAATTGCAAGCTGGTGTACTACGGCCCGGGTCTCGGCGGAAAAACCGCCAATCTCCAGTGGGTTTACGACCACACCGGGCAGAACCAGAAGGGCAAAATGGTGTCTCTGGCCACGGAAACGGACCGCACGCTGTTCTTCGATTTCCTTCCGCTGGACCTGGGGACGGTGCGCGGGTTCAAAACGCGCTTCCATTTATATACCGTGCCCGGCCAGGTGTTTTATGAGGCCAGCCGCAAGCTCATCCTGAAGGGGGCGGATGGCGTGGTGTTCGTGGCGGATTCCCAGGAAGAGCGGCTCGATGCGAATTTCGAGACCATGGAAAATCTGCAGGAGCACTTAAGGGAACACAACCTGAATTTCACAACGATTCCTTACGTGCTGCAGTTGAACAAGCGCGACCTGCCGAATGCCATGTCTGTACCTGAACTGACGAAACAGCTTCGCAAAAAAGGCGAACCGGTTCTGGAAGCGGTTGCGATTCAAGGTACCGGCGTCTTCGAAACCCTTAAGGAAGTGGCCAAGCTCGTCCTCGCCGAACTCAAAAAAGGCGGGTAATTTTCTCCGCTCCGGCACTCGGTTCTTACGTTGTCAGTTGGTCTCCAACAGAATCTTTTCCCGAGGTTTTTTCCGTTCAGAGGCGAAAGGCCAACGTCGCGTAGAAGTAGCCGACGTCTTTTCCGGGAGGCGTCTGTTTCAGGAAATCCCCGGTGAAGAAATAAAAATATCCGGCGGTGCTCGAGAAGTGAGAAGAAAAGGTGCGGTCCAAGGTCAGCCCTGGCTGGTAGCCCACAAATTTTGCCGAGCTGAGATTTCCCGGGCGAATGAGGAATCCCGCAAAATTGTAGATGCCGTCGTGAATCGAGCTGCGCCAGTAAAACGGCATTTCCGGGGAAATGGCGGTCTTGGAATTGAGCGTCAAGCGGATCGTCGGGCCAAAATCGATCAGATTGGAAGGGCCGAGCAAAGCTGAAAGGCTGGAATACGTCGGATTCGGGAAAAGCGGGTTGAACGTGTTGAGGTTGCTGCTGGTGGGGCCAGAGTCGCCGGTCGCGTAATCGAAACGCACGCCAAGGCGCGGCTGAAATTTCAGACGGTGCAGCGTTAATCCGTCGTTGGTAGAAATAGCACCGGCATAAATGTTGCCGGCTGCGAACGTGCCGGTCTGAAAGATGAAGTCGGCGTCGTAATCGAACAAGTTGCCTTTGTCCCAAATGCGATTGCCGAGCGTATGGCGGATTTCCTGGCCCACTTTTCCGTTGAAGGCTGCGACCTTGCGATTCAGCGCGATGTAATAGCCGCCCCATCCGCCGCGCTCGGTAGCTCGAGTGAACCCTGCGCCCCATTCCGTCTGCAGATGATTGGGAATCGCGTAGGTATCCGGCCGAAGAAGAACGGGATGCGTCAAGGTGGAATTCCAGGTCCAGCGGCCGCGCTTGAAAGTGAAACGAAAGCCGTCGAAGGCGCGGCGGATGTTCAAGCCTTCGCTTTCGCCGATGATGTGTCCGCTGCCGAACTCGATTTCCTGGCGGCCGACGCGCAAGCGCGCATTTTGTGAGCTGTCCGTAAAATCGAAGAAGGCCTGGTGCAGATCGGCAACGTCTTTGTCGGTCAGGCGCGGCCCGCCGTTGCGTCCTTCTTCGAGGCCGCTTTGAAATTGCGTGAAGAGCCGAACGTGTGAGCCAAAATGCCAATCCGAGTGAAGGAGATAGCGTTTCAGAATATAGCCCGAGGCGGTTTCAGGGTCGGTGCCGAAGCCGGAGTTTTCGTAGTTTTCATAGCGGTAGCGAATTTCACCGCCAATGGAGAGATACCAATTCTCATGTCCTAGCGAGATATATTTCAGATCGTCGAGGGCTTCCTTTTTGCAATCAGGGTTCGCAAGGAGGCTCCAGTTCTCTTCATAGCGAAGAGGCTGCAGGAAGGGGCGTTGTTTCTTGCATTGCCCGGTGACCACCGCGGGAAGAATGAGCAGTATTCCAACACAGATCAAGAGCCGAATTCGAAGCAAGGTACCCCCTGTTGGCACGAACGATCAGACGAGCGAAAAGCCGTGTTTACTGAGCGGCAGCGAGCGGAAGCGCGTTTCGGTGGCAGCAAAGATCGCGTTGGCGATAGCGGGCAAAAGGGTGACGGGTCCGACTTCTCCGACGCCGCCGAGCGGACGCCCGCCGCTGCTAATGAGATAGATTTCTACCGGCGGCATTTCTGGCATGCGGACAATTGAGTAGTCGTGATAGTTGCTTTGCACGGTGCGGCCCCGGTCGAACGTGATTTCTGATTTGAAAGCGCAAGAAAGGCCCCAGGCAATTCCACCTTCGAGCGAATTTGCAGTGATGTCCGGATTCAGCACCGTTCCGGGATCGGCGGCGCAGATGACCTTGTGAATTTTCACCTGGCGGTCTTTCGAGACGGAAAGTTCGACGACGTGAGCGATGTGCGTTCCAAAAGCGTCCGCGTAGGCGATTCCACGATAGTGGCCTTTCGGTGCGGGCGTGTCCCAATTGGACTTCTGCCCGACCAGGTCGAGCACCGCGAGCGAACGGGGACTGTTGACGAGCAGGTCGCGCCGGTAGTGATAGGGATCGATGCCCTTGTGAGAAGCGAGCTCGTCAATGAAGCTTTCGAGCGCGAAAATGTTGGGGCCGTAGCCGGTGGTGCGAAGAACGGAAGTGGGCACGGGAATATGCAGGAGCTTGAAGTCCACGCGGATGTTCGGAATTTCGTAGTGTGTTTCGAGGATACCTTCCAGGCAGCTTGGGTCGTAAACATCGGTTACCGCGGGCGCGAAGACGTATTGCAGGATGGAAGGTGAAACCAGGCGATGCGAAATTGCGCGGAGCTTTCCGTATTCGTTGATGCCCGCGGTGATGCGATGCATGGTGGCCGGACGATAAATGTCGTGCTGCATATCTTCTTCGCGGGACCAGATGACTTTCACGGGTCGTCCCACCGCTTTCGAGAGGAGCGCCGACTGCAAAGCAAAATCGAAAGCCACGAGCCTCCTGCCGAAGCCGCCTCCGAGGAGCGTGCGGGAAACCTGGATGTTCTCTTTCGGCAGCTTGAAGACGCCGGCCAGGGTGAGGCGCGTGATTTCCTGTCCCTGCGTCGGAGCCCAAAGCTCGACGGTGTCGCCCGAGACGCGCGCCGTGCAATTCATCGGCTCCATGGTGGCGTGAGCCAGAAATTGCGATTCGTATTCCTGGGAAAAAATTGTGGGATAGGTCTCTTTCGCGGCGTTCGCAGCAGTTGCAGGAATGGTGTCTTTCGCCAGCGGGACACTGGAATAGTCGTGATGGAGCGCGTCGGGGTTTCCTTCGACGTGCACCAACAGCCAGTCGTTTCCTTCCATGACGCTGCGGTAATCGTCGCGCAACGTGGTGCTGCTGACGTCCGCGGCGGCCCCTTCATTGAAGGTGACGTTGAGAGCATCGAGCGCCGACTTGGCTTGCCAATAGCCCTCGGCAACCACGGCGATGCCGTTGGGAATCTTGACGACATCGATGACTCCCGGGAAACCTGCGATGGACGAGCGATCAAAAGAGGCGACATCGCCGCCAAAAACCGGACAATGGCGAACCGCGGCGTACGCCATTCCCGGCACAGTGAAATCGAGGCCGAAGATCGCGCTGCCATCCACCTTGCTGGGGTTTTCCACGCGCGGCAGCGATTTTCCCAGCAGCGTCCAATCCTTTTCGCTCTTGAAGGCGGGCTTGGCCGGAGGAGTGATTTTCGCGGCAGCTTCCACCAGATCGCCGAATTTCGCGCTGTGGCGGAAATTTTTATGGAGCACTTTTCCAGCCTCGGTGTGGCACGTGGCCGGATCGACGCGCCATTTTTGCGCGGCTGCGGCAATCAACATTTCGCGGGCGCTCGCGCCCATTTGCCGCATCAGGTCGAAAAAGGAAGGGGTGCTCTCGCTGTTGCCGGTGAACTGCCAATTGACGCGCGGGTTGCGATAAGCGGGGTCGGTGGGAGATTCCTCGAGGCGCACGCGCGACCAATCGGCTCCGAGTTCCTCCGCTATAACCGCGGGGAGAGTGGTGCGGATGCCCTGGCCCATCTCCGCTTGCGACACAATGATCGTCACAGAATCGTCCGTGCCGATTTTCAGCCAGGCGTTCAGCGGAACCACCTTTGCTTCCCCGTTTGCTTCGGAGGCTAAAGCTTCTTTTGGACAAACAGCGCATTTCAAAAGGAGCGCGCCGCCGGCTAGGCTGGCGGTCATCAGGAATTGGCGCCGGTCGAACTGCGTTGAAGACGCTGCTTTGTTCCCCATCTTTTCCGTTGCTATCATTTCCGTTGGCCTCATTCCGGGCAGGCTGCGCCAGTTTCGATCCACTCTTTCAAACGCGAAACAAATTCGTCGCGCGACAACGGCGGCGTGGTACGTCCTGGGCCGGGATTCCAGGCCCAGCGCACGAGCGAAGTGTCCATGTGGGGAATCAAGTCTGGCAGCGAGCGATTGCCATTCTTCGCGGGATCCTTCAATGTGCGGCAAAGCTCTCCCATGCTCAGGCCCTTCCAGGCCATGGGCGTCTTCTGCGGAGGAAGCTGCCAGTCGGCGGCGCCGGGCGGTGAATGCAGCGTCTTGCCGTTCTCGGCTTGGTGGCACGCGAAGCAGTGCAATGAGGGAGAGCCCTTTCCGTCAACACCGCGCTTGACGTTCATGGCGTGCGGATGATTGTCGTCGCCTTGCAGCGGACCGTCACTTGATGTGTGGCAATTAAGGCAGCGCGGGCTGGTCAGGACCGAGGCAACGGCGCGGAAGGCCAGAAGACTTTTCTCATTGTTTCCGGCGCTTGTCTGGCCACGAGCCGATGCGCGCGGCGAAAGCTGGGCAATGCCGGCGAGCAACGTGAGCACGACCGCGGATGTGAAAAGCAGGAGGGGACGTTGGCGGGGAGAACTCATTTCGCGCTCCTGGCCAGTTCGGCGGCCACATGGATGGCTTTCCGAATGCGCGCATAGGTTCCGCAGCGACAGAGATTTCCCGCCATCGCATCGTCGATGTCGGAATCCGATGGATTAGCATTGACCGCAAGCAGCGCCGCGGCGCTCATCATCTGCCCAGGCTGGCAATAGCCGCATTGTGGAACCTGCACCTGGAGCCATGCTTGCTGCACCGGATGAGAGCGGTCAGTCGACAATCCCTCGATGGTCGTGATGCGCTTTCCTGCGACGGCCCCAACCGGGGTGACGCAGGAGCGGACAGCGTTGCCATCGACGTGGACCGTGCATGCGCCACAAAGCGCCATGCCGCAGCCAAACTTCGTGCCGGTCAAGCCCAACTGTTCGCGCAACGCCCACAGAAGCGGCATTGCGGGATCGACATTCAATTCCCCAGGTTTGTTGTTGACGATGAGACGAATCGTTGCCACGCGAATTACCCCCAGAACCGCGCAAAACTTTTTCTCTGTTAAGATACGGACCACGCTCGAGTGCGTCTATGATTGGGACGCTTGAAAACGTGACCAATCGTCCTTATTCCTTTATTCCCTTAGTCCGGAAAAATTGAAATGGCTGAGTACTCAGAACACCAAGGTACGGATGTGCTGGCGGACGTCCTGGACTCCCTCAAGTTACGAGGCCGATTCTTCTGCCGCTGCGAGCTTTCGGCCCCGTGGGCGTTAGGCTTTGGCGCAGGGTTCTTTTCCCATTTCCACGTAATTACCAGCGGATCGTGTTGGTTAAAGCTTGAGGACGGGTCGGCTCCCGTCGCCCTGGAAGAGGGCGACCTGGTATTGGTGATTCCGCGCGGCTCCGGCTACCAACTCTGCAATGACCCGCGCACGCCGCCGATTCCCTTGACGGAACTGATAGGGACTTCCCAGGGCGGCCTCCGCGCGGTCATCCGGCACGGTGCCGGCGGCCGGGAAACGGGTTTGATTTGCGGCGCGTTCGAGTTTCGCGGGCCGCGAGCGGATGCTTGCCTGACGGTCCTGCCCAAGTGGATCCGGGTTTCCAAGAGCGAAACGCGCTCCAACGAATGGCTGAGCGCGACGCTGCGCTTTTTGCAATCGGAGACCAGGGACCCGGGCATCGGTTCGGAGACGATCATTGCCAGGCTGATCGACATTATTTTTGTGGAAGCCGTCCGCGCGTGGCTCAAAGACCAGCCGCAGGGGGCGGCGGGGTGGCTGGGAGCGCTGCGCGATCCCGCGATCGGCGGGGCCCTCGGCCTGATCCACAAGACTCCGGAAAAGCCATGGACGGTTGCAAAGCTGGCTGCGCAAGTGGGTATGTCGCGGTCGCCATTCGCCGCGCGGTTTATGGCGCTGGTGGGGCGGTCGCCGATGTCTTATCTAAAGCGCTGGAGGCTGCAACTGGCCGCGCAGCTTCTGCTAGATCGGACGCTTTCGCTTTCGGACATTGCCGAACGAGTGGGTTATGAGTCAACCGCGGCATTGAGCCGCGTTTTTAAGCGCGAGTTTGGAGTGTCGCCGGCGCAATACCGGCGCAAGGGCGTGGTTGGCATACCCCTGTCTTATGTCGAGCCGCGCAGGCAAGTGCGAGGCGATTCGAGCGGGCGTAAGCACAAAAGGGAACAAGTCAAGGCAGCGTCTCGAGGGGCGAACTAGGCTGCGTGAAACGCCGAAAGAAAAGAAGTGGCCAAGCTGGTCCTCGCCGAACTCAAAAAAAGCGGCTGAGTAGGAAGTCGTAAGTTTTCCGATATAAGTAGTAAGAAGATCCGGTAAAGGCGTTTCCAGCTAAACGTCACAGTTGGTGGGATACGACTTCGAGCCTGACGCGCGATGTGATTTTCTTTCCGTCGGGCGCGACGGCAGGTCTGAATTTCCAATGCTTGACGGCATCCAAGGCTTCTCTCGCGAAACCGTTACCTGGGTCAGACAAAACCTTTATCTCGCTCGCCCGGCCTTTTTCTGAAATAGCGATCTCAAGAAGAACCGTAGCTGATTCTATTTTTGCTTTTCGGGCTTCGGGCGGAAATTGTGGTGGTGGACAATCAATGCAAGCAGGCGCCGATGCGACTTGTGGTGAAACGACGGGTAGCTCTTTTGCTTTGTCCTGCGCCCCTAGCCGTGCCTGCAGGGCAACCACTACGGCAACTACGGCTAGCCGCGAGCCTGAAAGATCTGCTCGTGTTCATGGCCGTCATACTATCACGTAAATCGTTGACAAGATTCTCCGTTGCACAGATCAGGTGAAGTTGGTGAGGGCGGCGGATTCGGTGTCGAAGGTGGGGATGGCTTCGACGAGGCGCGTGACGGTGAGGGCGTCGCGGACGCGGCCGGGGCCGCAGACCAGGCGGAGCACGCCGCCTTCGCGCGCGAGCTGGATGGAGATGCGAACGAGCGTGGAGAGGCCGGAACTGTCAATCTGCGGGGCGCTATTGAGCCCGACGATGACTTTGCGCGTGCCCTTCTTGACGACGGATTGCAAGGCGGCGTAGAGCTGCTCGCTGGGTTCGCCGATGGTGAGGCGGCCGTGAACCTCGAGGATGGCAACTCCTTCGGCTTCGCGAACCTTAATCTCCATGGGTAAACGTTCGATCATATGAGTGGGCCTGAATTCTCTTTTTCGTTCGAACGCGGAAAGGCCGCACGGCATTATACGCTGGCAGCGGCAGGAAGTGGTAAGTCGTAAGTTCTAAGTTGTAAGTAAGACGGGGAAGACGATTTTCGACATTCCCCCGAGAGTTGAAGGCTTTGGATGAAGGGAAAAACGGTTTGGCTCAGGTTAGAGAGCGCCCGGAAGAGGTCGGAAGAGTCGAATCACTCGTAGCGCAGTGCCACGATCGGATCGACACGCATCGCCCGCCGTGCGGGAATCCAGCACGCCAAGAAACCAACTGCTAACAACAAGACCACAACCGACACCAGCGCCACAGGATCGTGAGGCGATACGTGCCAAAGTTGGCTGCCAAGCACTCGCGCGGCTGCGATGCTCGCTGCCAAACCGATTGCAATGCCGGGCAAAATGAAACGCGCGCCAAAGCGAAAGACCAATCGAAGCACATCACCAGAGCCCGCTCCCAGCGCCTTGCGCACGCCGATTTCATGCGTTCGTTGCGCCACCGCGTTGGACACCACGCCGTACACTCCCACAACCGCCAGCGTCAGCCCCAGCACGGCAAAAACCCCCAGAAGCACGACGCTAAAGCGCGGACCGGAGTACTCGTAATCATTCAACAGGGAACTTAGCGTGCGCACGTCGGTCACGGGCTGATCGGGATCGAGCGCATACACCTGTGCGGCCACTGTCTTGGACAGGGCGGCTGGATCGGTGTTGGTTAAAACTTCCAGGAAATCGGCATCGCCCGTCATCGTGTAAGGCAGGTAAAGCTCGGGAGCAATTTCGCGTGTCAGCCCGCGATTCACCACGTCATTCACGACGCCTACAATCTGGAACGCGTCATTTGTAAGATTGAACTCGGTGCGCAAGCGGGGCACGCGAACAGTGCGGCCCAGCGGTTCGCTAGCCGGGAAATAACGGCGCACAAAACTCTGATTGGCGATAGCCAACTGACTCCGGCCGGCAATTTCGTTATCGGTAAAGAGGCGTCCTTCCATTATCGCGATGCCGAACACTTTCATGTAATCCCGGCTCACTTCATGGATAAGGACTGGCCGGGTGTCCATCTGAGTCGCGCTAGGAATGTCCACGGGCGTTTCCATCCCACCGAAAAAGGGATGCATACCTATACTCATGGCCGCAGACTCGACGCCAGGCAGGGCCTCGACGCGACGCAACAACTCATTGAAAAAAGGAACGCGGTGCTGCGCATCCGGATATCGCTGGGGAGAAAGCGGCACGCGAATCGTCAGCAGGCGATCCGTGCGAATTCCCAGATTCTGATTCTCAATAGCCATCACCGTCCGCATCATCAACGTGGCCCCAACAACCAGCACGAGTGACAGCGCCACTTCGACGACCACCAGGCCGCCGCTGGCGGATATCCGGCGAAAACCTGTGCCAGCGCCTCGAGCGCTTTCTTTGAGCGCGGTCACTAATTGAGTGCGGCTCGCATGCAGCGCCGGCGCCAATCCGAAGAGCAGCGCGGTGACAAACGACACGCCGAGCGTAAACAGCAGAACCGGCCGGTCAATCGCGACTTTTGCTTCGTCCGGTATCGAGTCGGGAGGCACCATGGAGAGGATGACACGCAACGCGCCAAAGGCCAGCGCCGCGCCGAGAACGCCGCCAAGCGTGGAGAGCAACACGCTTTCCGTCAGCAATTGACGCACGAGGCGTCCGCGTGTGGCGCCCAGCGAAGCCCGCAGCGCGATTTCGCGTTGCCTGGTGGCGGCGCGCGAGAGCAACAGGTTTGAAACATTCGCGCAGGCAATGAGCAGCAGCATGCCCACCGCGCCGAAGAGAATCCATAGGACTTCGCGAAGCCCGCTCGGGAAAGATTCCTTGAAGGAAAGCAAGCCCACACGCCATTTTTCAGGAAAGGCTCCCGGTTCGCGCTGCTTGATGTCGGCAATGATGGGGCGAAGGTCCGTCTCGGCTTGCGTTTCGGTGACCCCCGGCTTCAAGCGCCCGAGCAAGTGCACGTAATGCACGCCTTCCAAAAACTCGCCGCGGCGAAACACGATTGGCACGTAAACATCGGCCCCGCGCCACATGAACCGCTGCGGCATGACTCCTATCACCGTGCGCACGGTTTCGTTGAGCCGCATCGAGCGCCCCAGCACGCTCGGGTCGCCGCCAAACTGCTTCATCCAGAATTTGTAGCCCAAGACCGCGACCCCGGGAGCGCCCGGAGCCGAGTCCGCCTCCGTTGGCGTGCGACCGATGAGTGGAGGCACGCCCATCACGTCAAAGGTGTTCATGGTGCAGACGTTGCCCCGGAGGCGCTTTGGTTCCCCTCCGCTGGTCCATACGACGTCGCTGATTGTTGAGGCAATCGTGCCTTGAAAAATCGTATTGCGCTCGGCGATCTCCAGGAATTGGTCAACCGTGTAATTGAAGCGGAATCGTGAGGAGTCGGGAGACCACACCTTCACACTCATTAGGCTGTCCACGTCGCGGTAAGGAAACGGATTGAGGACCACGCCATAGATCACGCTGTACATCGCGGTCGCGGCCATGATGCCCAGCGCCAGCGATAGGATGGCCACGGCGCTAAAGCCGGGGCCCTTGCGCAGGCTTCGCAAACCGTAGCGGAAGTCCTGCGCGATTTGTTCCAGCCGGGTCCAGCCCCAGGTGTCGCGCGCTTGTTCTTTGGTGAGTGTCGGGTTGCCGAAAACTCGCGTGGCGGCGTAGCGGGCCTCTTGCGGACTCATGCCCGCGGCAAGGTTCTCGGCGATTTGCTCGTCGAGATGAAACCGAACTTCGTCGTCTAGTCGCTGAGCCGCCCGTTCACGACGGAACAGAGCTTGTAGCCGCAGCCAGAATCGCCGAGTCCACACCATCACGTCACCCTCCACGATGGATTATTCGTAACGCAGAGCAACCATGGGATCTACTCGCATTGCCCGCCGCGCGGGAAGGAAACTTGCTAAAAGGGCCACCAATCCCAAACCGGTGATGGCGGCAACGAGTACCCCGGGGTCGCTTGGTTTGAGGCCAAAGAGCATGGCTCTAGCCGCCTGAGCAGCGGCCACACTCAGAAACGCACCGAGGGCTAAGCCCGGAGCGAGGAGCAAAGCGGCGTTACGAAGCACGAGGGAGAGGACATCGGCTCTTTGCGCCCCGAGCGCCACGCGGATGCCGAATTCATTCGTGCGCTGCGCGACCAGGTAAGACATCACGCCATAAAGACCGACGGCGGCGATCAGCGCAGCGAGCAGGCCGAAAAAGCCCGAGACTTTAGCCATCAGGCGCTCGCGCGTCAGGCCCTCAAGTATGGTGGTTTCAAAAGGCTGAAAACCAAGAGTGATCAACGGGCTGGCCTGAGCGACAAGGCCTCTCACATTAGAAACCGTTTCAGCGATTGGCGCTGCCGAGCGGATCACGAGTTGAGCAGAGGGGCCGGGCCGGGGGTCTTGAGACGTCGAGAGAAACGCGATGGGGCGAAATTCCTCGCGCAAGCTGGAATACTTTGTGTCCGCAACCAGGCCTACGATTTCGAAGGATTGTTCCGGTTCGGACGGAGTAGCCTGCCGCCGAAACGTCTTTCCAATCGGACTCGTCCCCAGGCCAAGTTTGCGGGCGAAGGTTTGGTTCACAATCGCGACTTTGGGAGAGGAAACCGTATCCTGTGGACTAAAATCCCGGCCCGCAAGCAGCGCAATGCCCATCGCCTTGAAGTAACCATCGCTGACCGAATTGAAAAGGGAATCCAATCGGCTGCCAGGATTGGTTCCTTCAATCCAGACCTCGTTAATTGTGCCGTTCCCGCTAAGGGGAAGGATCTCTACCTCCGCAGCCGAAACGACGCCGGGGAGGGCGCGAATCTTCTGCAGCAAATCTTGCTTGAATGCGACGCGCCCTGCATATGGAACATTTAGACGACGGAAGAGATCCAGACCGGCAATGACGACTCCCTTTTGCGAGAATCCGGCATCCACGGCGAGAAGATTACGCAGGCTGCCGGAAAAGAGCAGCGCCCCGACCACGAGCACGAGTGACAGCGCAACTTGTGAGACGACCAGCCCTTGGCGAAATCCAAATCGTTTGCGACTTGCAGTCGCTGTGCGGCCGGCGGACTTGAACGCCTCTGCGGGGGAAACACGCGATGCCCGGAGCGCTGGCACCAAGCCAAACAAGATGCAAGTAAGGCTGGCAAGCCCGAAGGTGAAGGCGAGCAGGCGCCAGTCTGGTTTAAGGTCGAGAAACGGCGCATCACCCTCCATGCCCAGTGAGGCCACCAGGAATTTGCTCAGTGCTCCAGCGAGGAAAAGTCCCAGCGCGCTGCCAAGCAGCGCAAGAAGAAGGCTTTCCGTCATCGAATGCCGGATGAGGCGGCCTCGCGAGGCCCCGATGGCAAAACGCACCGTGAATTCGTGTTCGCGCGTGGTGGCGCGCGCCAGCATCAGATTGGCGAGATTGGCACAAGCGATTAACAAAACCAAACTGGCGGTGCCCAGCAGAAGTGACAACGACTCTGAATACTGATCGCGCAACCAAGAAACGCCGCTGGCCCCGGGAACTGCCTCGAGTTTGAATTTGAGATAGTCCTTCACGCTTTCGCCAGGATAGTTGGATGGAAGCGTGGCTTGAAAGATCGCGGGCGAAATCACCGCCAACTGCGCGTTTGCTTTTTCGGGCGTCGTGCCCGGTTTCAATCGTCCCATGACGTTCAGCCACCAGACCGTGCCTTCGTCGAGCCAGGTGCCTTCGCTCCACAGAACTGCTTGCGAGCAAATGGGAACGGCAACGTCGTAGGAGCTGCCGACTTCGAGCCCGAAGAAACCGGGAGGCGTGACGCCAATGATTTCGACGGGATGATTGTTAAGGGTGAGCTTGTGCCCGATGGCTGAAGGATCGCCGCCAAGTTCGCGTTGCCAGAAGGCATAGCTGACCACGGCTCCTGGCAAGCCGCAACCGGGGCGATCGTCGGAAGCGGTGAATACACGGCCCAGCAACGACCGCACACCAAGTACGTGGAAAAAATCGCCGCTGACGAAAAGGCCTTGAGCAAGCCGGCCTTCGCCGGCGGGAGTGAGGCCGAAACTATTACTGCCCCAGGCGAGAACGCCGGAGAACACGTCCTGCTGGTCACGGAGTTTTTCCCAGACCGGATTGGTCAGAACAGGATACCTACTGGCTTGGTCTCCCCTGACTCCGATGGTGCTGGCCAGTTGAACGGTGAAGAGTTGCTGCGGCTCCTTCACGGGAATGGCACGCAGGCGGAGGGCATCGATCAGTTGAAAAATGGCGGTGTTGGCGCCAATTCCCAGGGCGAGCGTTAGCACCGCCACAGCCGTGAATCCGAAATTTTTTCGCAGCGCGCGAAGACCATGACGGAAGTCGTGAGCCAGATGCTCGAGCCAGAGCCAGCCCCAGGTGTGGCGGGCTTCTTCCTTGAGGAAAGTAGGATTGCCGAAGATCCGCATCGCTGCGTAGCGGGCTTCTTGCGGACTCATGCCCGCGGCAAGGTTCTCGACGATTTGCACGTCGAGATGAAACTGAACTTCGTCGTTTAATCGCTGCGCACTTCGATGGCGGCGGAAGAGAGTTTGCAAGCGGAGCAAGAATCGCCGAATCCACAGCATGACATCACCATCCTACGGTGTCTCTACGACAAGATTGATTGCAGCGGAGAGGCGGCTCCAGTTGGCGGCTTCCTTTTCGAGCTGGGCGCGGCCGGCCGCGGTCAAGGAATAAAACTTGGCTTGCCTGCCTGTTTCGGTTTCTTTCCACTTGGCCTTGATCCAGGCTTTTTGTTCCAGGCGGTGCAAAGCCGGGTAGAGCGAGCCTTGCTGGACTTGCAGCACCTCGCGCGAAATCTGCTGAATGCGTTTGGCGATGGCCCAGCCGTGCTTGGGCTCAAGCGCAATGGTTTTGAGAATTAGGAGATCCAGAGTGCCTTGGACGAGGTCGTTCGGTTTTCCCATACCTTGACTATCTACAACAAGAATTGTAGATAGTCAAGGGGTGCTCGCTCGCAGACGCCGTGCCATGACCCGGTGCTGAGAATTGGGGTTGACATCTTACCCGAGAGGGCGGATAGTTGGGTCAAATGTCTACCCAAGAAGACAAGGAACGGCTGGAACTGCTCCAGGGCACGCTAGACCTGCTCATTCTGCGCACGCTGATTTTTGGGCCGCAGCACGGTCAGGGCATCGCGCGCGCGATTCAGCAAACGTCAGAGGAAGAACTGCTTGTGGAACACGGCGCGCTTTACCCCGCATTGCAACGGCTGGAGGAGCGCGGCTGGATCTCCGCGAAGTGGGGAACTTCTTCCAATAATCGCAAGGCGCGGTTTTATTCCCTGACCGCCGCGGGCCGCAAGCAGCTAGGAAAAGAAACCACCAAGTGGAAGCGTCTGACGGCAGCGATCGGACGGATTCTGGAGTCCGAGGGAGGCTAGCCCATGTTCCGGCGCAAACGCCAAGCTAGCGACTTTAGCGCAGAAATCGAAGCCCACATCCGGCTGGAGACAGAACGCCTGCGGGAACAGGGGCTGGGCGAGGCAGACGCGCGAGCTGCGGCGCGCCGCGCTTTTGGCAACGTGACGCGAACGCAGGAGCAATTCTACGAATCCGGCCGCTGGCTTTGGTGGGATTATCTCTGGCAGGACCTTCGCTTCGCTCTTCGCTTGTTGCGCAAATCCCCGGGCTTTGCCTTCGTGGCCGTTGCGACGTTGGCCGTGGCTATTGGTGCCAACTCTGTAGTCTTTAGCGCACTAAATGCCTTTCTGCTCCGCCCACTCAATGTGCCGCAGTCGGAGAGCCTCTACGGACTGCAGTTTGGCGGAGGGCATAGGGGTGCGCTGTCGTATCCGAACTATGTGGATTTCCGGGATCGCAACCGCAGCTTCGACGGGTTAGCCATGTATCAAATGACCCGGGTAGGGCTGGACACTGGCAGGAATCCGACGCGTGCGTGGCTTTATGAAGTGAGCGGGAATTACTTCGACGTATTAAAACTTCAGCCGTATCTCGGGCGCTTCTTCCACTCTTCCGATGAGCATGGGGCGGGCAGCGCTCCTTACATCGTGCTCAGCTATGCGTATTGGCACGGTCATTTTCAGGACGACACTGGCGTCGTGGGCCGCACGGCGGAAGTGAACAAGCGGCCGTATACGATTATCGGTGTGGCTCCGCCGGAGTTTCGCGGAACTTTTTTGCTGCTCTCGCCCGATTTCTTTGTGCCAATGGTTAGCTTTGAGGACGAGAACGACCTGAACAGGCGCGCGGGCTGGTGGATCTTCGAGACCGTAGGACATTTAAAGGCAGGAGTGACTCCGCAGCAGGCCGCTGGGGACCTCAATGCGATTGGCGACTATCTGCAAAAAACGTATCCCAAAGACAACGGCAAGATGAAGGTATCTTTGTCTCGCGCCGGCCTTTATGGGGATACGTTTGGCCGCCCGATCCGGGGATTCGTTACGGCGTTGATGCTGCTCGCCGCGTTAATCCTGCTGGCCGCTTGCGCCAACCTGGGAAGTTTGTTTGCGGCGCGGGCCGCCGACCGCTCGCGGGAAATAGCGGTGCGCCTCGCGCTGGGTTCCAGCCGGTTGCGCATTCTGCGGCAACTGTTCACCGAGGCTCTGGTGATTTCGCTGACCGGAGGCGCCATCGGGATTTTGGGGGGATCACTGCTGTTGCGGAGGCTGATTGCGTGGAATCCCTTTCCACAATTTCCGACGAATGTGCCGTTGCATCCGGACACAAATGTTTATGTCCTGGCTGCGCTGCTGGCATTCGTGAGCGGCATCCTCTTTGGGGCGGTGCCGGTCAAGCAGGTGCTGCAGACGGATCCTTACGAGATCGTGAAGTCCGGTTCGGTGACGAAGCTGGGGCGGCGCGTCACCTTCCGAGAAGCGTTGGTCGCCGTGCAAATTGCCATTTGCGCGCTGCTGGTCACATCTTCAATGGTGGCGGTGCGCGGGCTGATGCGCTCGCTGCACAGCAATTTTGGTTTTGAACCCGACGACGTAATGCTTGCAGACACGGATCTGGCTATGGCGGGTTATCCCGATGACGCCGTGCCCGCTATGCAAAAACGCATGGTCGAAACGATGCAGACGATTCCCGGCGTAACTGCGGTGGGATTGGCGAATTGCCCTCCCTTGGCGGGTTGTGGCGCCTCGAGGGCCTCCATTTTTACCGACGAAACTGCGGATCTGAGCCCTTCGAATGTTGCTGCTTCGCCCATGATGTACCAGATATCTCCCGAATTTTTCGCTACGGCGGGGGCGCCTTTGCTGGCGGGAAGAGGTTTCACCTGGCATGACGATAAGAATGCGCCGCGTGTTGCTGTCATCAACGAAACGTTCGCGCGAAAAATCTTCGGCTCGCAGGCGAATGCCCTGGGCCGATACTACAAGTCATGGAATGGAACGCGCATCCAGGTAGTGGGCATTGTGAGAGATGGAAAATATGCGAGCCTCACCGAAGAGCCGCAGGCGGCGATGTTTGTGCCGATCCTCCAAACGCCCTCGAGTCAGAGCTTCCTCGTCGTGCGTTCGGAGAGCGATCGTTGGCAACTGGCCGGAGCCATAAGGAGCAAGGTCCTGGAGCTCGATGCGGGATTGCCGGTTTTTATCCAAACGTGGCCCGAGGCCATGGACTTCTTTCTGTTTGGCTCACGGATGGCCACCGCGTCGCTGGGAGTGCTGGGTGCGCTTGGTGCAATTCTATCTATCACCGGTATTTTTGGAATATCGGCGTATTCGGTCAGCAAGAGGTTGCGGGAACTCGGGATTCGCATGGCCCTGGGCGCGCAATGGAAGGAAGTGTTGGCCGCGGCGCTGGGAAGAGCCCTCAAGCTGCTGGCGTTTGGTTCCGCTGCCGGATTGCTTCTGGGAATCCTGGCAAGCCGCGTATTGGCTTCCATCGTGTATCAGGCAACTTCGCGAGATCCGCTGGTACTGACCGGCGTTGTAGTGGCGATGGCATTGCTCGGACTGGTGGCTACTTGGATTCCTGCGCAACGCGCCCTGTCGATTGATCCTGCGATTCTGCTGCGCGAAGAGTGAATCGGCCTGTCGAGGAAGCTCATTCAGCAGAGTGCATCCGATTAAACTCCTCAGAGGTTGAAGCGGCCAGTCTGAGCCATATTGCCGACTTGACCGCTCTTGTTGTCGCTCCCCAAGCTAAGCCAGCTACCGTCGCCCGCTTGCCGGTTGCAGACCACTATAAGAAATCCAAAAAAAAGGCTTGACACGCGCCATAGTGTTATAGTCTACTATAACAGTAGATGGCCAAGCGGGACTCGCCGAGCTCCGAGGAACGCAAGAAATCTGGCCCGAAAGCAAAAGAAGAATGAAGAATGAAGAATAAGGAGAAGGAAAACATGAGATCCGTCCGTTTTTTGCTGGTTTTTGTTCTGATGTTGCTCGCCACCGTGGCTTTCGCGCAGTCTGCTGCGCAATGCGACGCGCAGTCTATCGTGCACTCCGTCGCCCAGTCAGTCACACGGTCCGTCCTGCGATCCGTCGTGCAGTCGGCCCTGCAGTCCGTCGCGCAGTCTGACACACACAAGATGGACGCGCCCAAGACTCCAGTGGTGTCCGACGCGCAAAAGTCGTTTGATCAACTGAAAACTCTGGCGGGTACGTGGCGCGGTTCCGTAAAAGCCACGCCGCCGGACCCCGAGATTGACGGCACCGCGCCTGAAGTCACGCTGCGGGTGACTTCTAGGGGAAACGCGCTGGTGCACGAGATGCAGGACGCGGGAAAGCCCTTGGACGCAACAAAGTACGACCATCCGGTAACCATGCTTTATTTGGACGGAGACAAGTTGAATCTGATCCACTACTGTGACGCCGGCAACCGGCCGCACATGGTCGCGCGGCCTTCGGCTGATGGAAAGAAGGTGGAGTTCGATTTCACCGATCTTTCTGGCGGCAATCAGTACGGTCACATGTACCACGCGGTGTTTACTATCATCGACGCCGACCATCACACCGAAGACTGGACCTATATGATGCCCGGAGACAAGCCCATGCAGGCGCGCATGGACCTAGTGCGGGTAAAGTAAGGGAGCGCGTCTCTCTAAGGCAAACTGGAAACCAGAATGGACCGTGAGTGGAACGACAGTCAGCCGATTTACCGCCAGCTTCGCGATCGCGTAGTCGCGATGATTCTCGACGGCGTGCTCAAGGAAGGCGATCCGCTGCCTTCGGTGCGCAATGTCGCCGCCGAGTATCGGGTGAATCCACTCACGGTCCTGAAGGGTTATCAGGAGTTGGTCGACGAGGGGCTAGTGGAAAGCAGGCGTGGGTTGGGAATGTTTATTAATGCCGGCGCGCACGACCTGCTGCTGCAGGGCGAACGGCAGAAATTCCTGAACGAAGAGTGGCCCAGAATTCGCGAAACCATCCAGCGGCTAGGGCTGAAGGAGAAAGAGTTGCTGAACGGCGCGACCAGCAAGCCGTCTCCAGAAAGAGACACACCGTTGAAGACCCGCGAGCCAAAAACTCCCGAGGAGAAGAGCTGAACCATGGCATGCATAGAGGCACGCGGCCTGCGTAAGGCCTTCGGCACAACCATCGCGCTGGACGGCGTGTATCTACGGGTCGAAGAGGGGCGTATTCTCGGCCTGATCGGTCCGAACGGCGCAGGCAAGACTACGGCGCTCAACGCGATTCTCGGACTTACGCCCTATCAGGGAGAACTGAAAGTACTCGGGCGCGATCCCTGGGCCGAGCGCGACCGCCTGATGCGTGATGTTTGCTTCATGGCCGATGTGGCCGTGCTCCCGCGCTGGATTCGAGTCTCGCAAGCCCTCGACTATGTTGCGGGCGTGCATCCCCGATTCGATCGTGCGAAGGCCGAAGGCTTTCTAGCGAAGACCACCATCAAGCGCACCAGCAAAGTAAGGGAATTGTCGAAGGGCATGGTGACGCAACTGCATCTCGCATTGGTGATGGCCATCGACGCGCGATTGCTGGTGCTCGACGAGCCGACGCTAGGCCTCGACATCCTGTTTCGCAAGCAGTTCTACGACTCCCTGCTGAATGACTACTACGATCGCGACCGCACCATCGTCGTGGCGACGCACCAGGTCGACGAGATTGAGCATGTGCTTACCGATCTCATGTTCATCGACAGTGGCCGCATCGTCTTCAACAGCAGCATGGAGGAAGTGGCGTCACGCTACGTGGAAGTGATGGTTCATCCGGACAAGCTGCCCGCAGCACGGGCGCTCAAACCGATCCACGAGCGACAGGGATTTGGCCGCAGCATCCTGCTGTTCGAAACGGCCGATCGTCAGCAAGTGGCAGCCCTGGGCGAGGTGCACACGCCCAGCATCTCGGACCTCTTCGTCGCAGTGATTGGCAATCAGGCTGGCCGCACGCCAGGAGCCGCTCGATGAATATGCAAACGAACGCCATGCCAAGCCCGCCCCTGGAAGCGCACGCGGCGGTGCCCAAGGTCATTCCGGCGACACAGCACATCTACTGGGCGCTGCGGCGCGAGTTTTGGGAGAACCGTTTCATCTACCTTGGACCTCTAGCCGTTGCTGCACTATTCCTGTTCGGCTTCCTAATCCACAGCATGATTCATCCGGCGAACAGTATGCGTGCCCTGGCGACCCTCGCTCCGGACAAGCAGCGCGATGCAATCATTGCACCGTACGACATGGCGGCGGGACTGCTGATGGGGGCCTTCATACTCGTCGGGATGTTTTATTGCATTGAAACGCTGCAAAGAGAGCGCCGCGACCGTAGCATTCTGTTCTGGAAGTCGCTGCCCGTTTCGGATGTCACGACCGTGCTGACGAAGGCGAGCATCCCGTTCTTGTTTCTCCCGCTGATCTCCTGCGCCATCGCTTTTGTCACGCAGTTTCTCATGCTGCTGGTGAGTAGCGTAGTTTTGGCAGGAAGCGGCCTAAGTGTCGCGAGGTATTGGGAGCAAGTGTCGTTATTCCAAGGGTCGCTGCTCCTGCTGTACCACGTGATGACCGTGCATGTCCTTTGGGCAGCACCTATCTACGGATGGCTGTTGCTCGTATCCGCCTGGGCGCGCAGAGCCGCGCTGCTATGGGCAGTGTTGCCACCGCTGGCGATTGGCACCCTCGAAAAACTTTTATTCAATACCACATATTTCGCGGCGTTCGTGGGACGGTTCTTCACCGGCGGCCCAGAAGGTTCTTACCCGCCAGGCACGATGCCGATGGATCCGGGGACACACCTCACGCCGTTCAGGTTTCTGGGCGCGCCGGGTCTGTGGATCGGATTGGCCGTGACCGCCGCATTCCTGGCGGCAGCGGTCCGGTTGCGGCGCTATCGCGACCCAAGCTGATTCGCAGGCGTTTCTAGTTGGTTCGCTGCTCGCGAAGGAGAAAAGAAGATGAGCCCAGCCGAAATGAAGGAACCAGTTGCCGAGGCGTCGCCACGGCGCAAGGCCCGGATTGCCGGCGTCTTTTACTTGCTAACCTTCCTGACGGGAGGATTCGCGGCATTTGTCAGCGGAAAACTCCTTGTGTACAGCGAGGCCGCCAGCCTTGTAGCTAGCGCGTGCTACGCGGTTGTGACGTTTCTCTTCTATGGCTTGTTCAAGCCGGTGGACGCGAGTCTCTCCTTGATCGCGGCGGTGTTCAGCCTCGCGGGATGTGCTCTCGGAGTTCTTAGCGTCCTTCACGTCGTTCCTTCGTACATCAATTATGTTAATCCGCTGGCGGTTTTCGGAGTTTATTGCCTGATGATCGGCTATCTCATTTTCCAGTCGACCTTCCTTCCACGAATTCTGGGCTTGCTCATGGCCTTTGGTGGCCTGGGTTGGCTGACCTTTGCGTCGTCAGAGCTTACCAATTATTTGTCTCCATACAATCTGGCTCCCGGAATCCTCGGCGAAGGAGTGCTGACCGTGTGGCTCCTTATCTTCGGCGTGAACGCCGAGAGATGGAAGGAGCAGGCCGGCGCGGGGGGAGAGCTGTGATGGTAGCGCACCCAGTGGCGATGTCTGGGCGATCCACGGAGGAACAATGGCCTATTCGCCTACGCTGCTAGCTCATATTCTTGGCGGGACCATAGGATTGCTCTCCGGGACCGCGGCAATGTCTTTTCGCAAAGGCTCCCCGCGGCACATCCTCGCCGGAAAAGTTTTCGTCGCATCAATGCTGACCATGGCCGTCGGCGCGGTCTACTTGGCAATCGTCAAGCATCAACCCAACAACATTGGCGGCGGGATTCTGACTTTTTATTTGATAGGAACGGCTTGGCTAACCGCGAGGCGCGCCGGCGGCGAAACGAGCAAGCTGGATTGGGCCGCGCTTCTGATTCCTTCTGTGCTGGGCATTCTCACCTGGATGAATGGGATTGAAGTCGTGCGCAGAGGGGCCAGCTCACAAGACGGAGTCCCCGTGGGAATGATGTTCTTCATGGGTTCCGTAGAGCTCCTGGCCGCCACGGGTGACATTCGCATGCTCCTGAGAGGCGGCCTTTTCGGTACACAGCGAATCGCCCGACATCTCTGGCGCATGTGTTTCGGACTGTTCATCGCGGCAGGGTCTTTTTTCTTCGGTCCTTCAAACCGGCCCTTGAGACTGCTTTCCAACGTCGGGCTCGGGCAACACCTTCCCCGGGCTTTATTCAGCACGGGTTTGTATCTGGTTCTCACCATACTTCCGCTCGTTTTGCTGATTTTCTGGCTACTCCGAGTACGTTTTTCAAAGGCGTACAAGAAAACTTCCTCGGAGTATCGAGCACAGCAGGGTCACTCGGTGTTCCGCGAACAATCACTGCCTGGGTGAGCAAAGGATTGAATTGCAGGGAGAAACCGAAATGACAGATCGCACTATCGAGTCTTCGCCGCAACTTTACGCGAGAATCGGCGGCGCGCTGTACCTGATCATCATCGTCATTGGCCTCTTTGGCGAGGTATTTGTTCGCGACAAGCTCATCGTATCGGGCGATGCAACCGCCACAGCGAAGAACATTATGGCGTCTGAGTCGCTTTGGCGGTTCCATATCGCGGCGGAATTGTTCCTGCTGATCTGCGCCATTGTTCTGCTCATGGTCCTGTTTGTTTTGCTGAGACCGGTCAGCCGGGAGCTCACGTTATTGGCCACGTTCTTCAATCTGGTATCGATCGGCCTCGAAGCCGCCACCGCGATGTATCTCATTGTGGCGCTGTTTCCGTTGGGGAGTGCCGCTTACCTCAAAGCGTTTTCCCCAGAGCAGCTTTACGCTATGGCCACCCTGTCGCTCAAATCGCACGGCTATGGCTTCGGCGTGAGCCTGCTCTTCTTTGGCTGTTTCTGCGTCGTTATCGGCCGCGTAATCTATAAGTCGGGCTTTCTTCCAAAAGTTATCGGTGCGCTGATGCAGGTCGCTGGATTGTGCTACCTGACGGATAGCTTTGCATTGATCTTATCTCCCGCGTTCGCAAATCGCTTGTTCCCCGCCATTCTCCTTCCTGCCTTTGTGGGGGAGGCCTCGTTCTGTTTATGGCTCTTGCTAAAGGGCGTGAATGTCCCACGATGGAAGGAGCGAGCCAGCGCCGCCAGGCTGTCCGACGGTGCATGAACCCTACTTCGGAACCCTCCGCGTTTCGACGAACGAAATCTTTACAATATTTGCAGCCTTCCTTCGTCTACAGAAGTGGATGAACGAGCCGTCGAGCATTGTTTGGAACATGAGAGAGCAAAACCGCCGAATTTCCGAGATCGTCGCGGAACAACGAGCCCGTCTGCGGAATTTCATTCGCCGGCGCGTGCCGGACCCGCTCGACGCCGAGGACATTCTGCAGGACGTGTTCTACAAGCTGGTGGAAGCGAACCGCCTGTTTATGCCGATCGAGCACGTGACGGGCTGGCTGTTTCGCGTGGCGCGCAATCGCATTACGGACCTGTTCCGCAAGAAAAAGCCGCAGAGTCTAGGGGACGTAGTAGTTGAAAGCGAAAGCGGCGAACTGCTGCAGATCGAGGATTTGCTGCCGTCACCGGAAGCAGGCCCGGAGGCAGTGTACGTTCACAACCTCCTTTTGGAGGAGCTGGAGGTTGCGCTTGAAGAACTGCCCGACGAACAACGGGGAGTATTTGTCGCTCACGAATTGGAAGGACGCAGCTTTAAGGAGATGGCGGAGGAGACCGGCGTGAGCGTGAATACGCTGCTCTCGCGGAAGCGTTATGCCGTGCTTTGTCTGCGAGAGCGACTGCAAAGCATTCATGACGAATTGACCAAAGGATGAGGAGGAACTGAACATGAGAAGGAAATGGATTTGGATAGCGCCGCTGGCGATTCTTGCGATGTTCGCGTTTGTCATCATCGGCGGCGAAATCGTGATGCACCTGTGGAATTGGCTGCTGCCGCCGCTTTTCGGTTGGCGGCTAATTACATTCTGGCAGGCGCTGGGACTCTTGCTTCTTTGTCGGATTCTGTTCGGCGGCTGGGGAGGATCCAGAGGCGGAAAAGGGCATATGCGTCATCACTTAAAAGAACGCATGGCAGAACGAATGGGCGAACGCATGCGGGAACGGTGGGAAAAGATGACGCCGGAGGAACGCGAGAAATTCCGCCAGGGCCTGCGTGGTTGCTGGGACCCTGTGCCACCACAAGATTCGAAGACGAGCGCCTGATCCATGTGCGGTTTGGAATCGTTATCTCGTCTTCTGCATCAGAAAAATCAATCGAGACCATGAAAATTTCAAACTGCGCCCCGCGTGCGGGATGCGTATAATCCTGTCCGAACGAGTGTCGGGCCCCCGGCAGTGAATCCAGACCAGCGGAGCAGACAACTTTATGAAGTGCGCAGGGTGTCGGTGTAGTTTCAGGCTTCGCCTGTTTATGGGAACCGTCCTGCTCGCTGCTCTGTCCGTCGCCCCGCCGCTCGCCGCCCAACAAACGCCCCCTCCTCCTTACACGGTTTCCTCAAGCGCTCCTCTGCTCTTCGCTGCCTCTCTTCCCGAGCCAGCGTCCACCGTAAACGATAAATTGGCGCAACTGGATAAGGACGTGAAGGCAGCACAATCGTCAGCCGACAACGCGTGGATGCTGGTGAGCGCCGCGCTGGTTCTGATGATGACGGGGCCGGGGCTCGCCCTTTTCTACGGCGGGCTGGTGCGGCGGAAAAACACGCTGGCAATCATGATGCAGAGTTTTGCTTTGATGGCGCTGATTACGGTGATGTGGGCGTTGGTCGGCTACAGCTTGTGCTTCGGCGGAAGCGGGCCGGTGATTGGCGGATTCGAGCATGCTTTCCTGCGTGGCGTGGGCGCAGAGCCGAACCCCGATTACGCGGGAACGATTCCGCAGATGACGTTCATGGTGTACCAGTTGATGTTTGCGGTGATTACGCCTGCGCTGATTACCGGGGCGACGGCCGAGCGCATGAAATTCAGCGGCACGGTGCTGTTCATGGTGTTGTGGTTCCTCGTTGTCTACGCGCCGCTGGCGCACATGGTGTGGGGCAAAGGCGGCTTCCTGAACGCTTCGCTGGGGGGAAAATTCCCCACGCTGGATTTTGCGGGAGGAACGGTGGTGCATATTTCCTCGGGCGTTTCGGCGCTGGTGTGCGCGCTGTATATGGGGAAGCGCTCCGGCTATCCGAAGCAGCCGATGCCGCCGCACAGCCTGGTGCTGAGTTTCATCGGCGCATGCCTCTTGTGGGTAGGGTGGTTCGGCTTCAACGCCGGGAGCGCGCTGGCCGCAGGTTCGCTGGCGTCGAGCGCGTTTGTAGCCACGCACTTTGGTGCGGCTGCGGCGGCGTTGAGTTGGAGCGCGGCGGAATGGGTCAAGAATGGCCGGGCTAGTGCACTCGGCGCGATTTCCGGTGCGGTGGCCGGACTGGTAGCCATCACGCCAGCTGCCGGATTTGTTGGTCCGATGCCCGCGCTAATAATCGGCGCAGTTGCAGGCGTCGCGTGCTTCCTGATGGTGACCAAAGTGAAGGCCGCGTTCGGGTATGATGACGCACTGGACGCGTTCGGCGTTCATGGTGCAGGCGGAACGATTGGCGCGCTCCTAACGGGCGTGTTCGCGCAGCAGATCATTAATCCTATCTTTGGCGCAGGGAAGGCTGTGGGCGGGCTCGACGGTCACTGGGGCCAGGTGGGAAATCAATTGGTGGGCGTGGTGATCGCGTGGGCGTTCGCGCTCGTGGGAACGATTGTATTGCTCAAGATTGTGGATTTGCTGACCGGCATCCGCGTGCCGGAAGAGCACGAAATGGAAGGCTTGGACATTACGCAACACGGCGAAGAGGCTTATAACCTTGAGACCTAAAGATGACTGGTGCGGGAGCGTCAAGCAGGGGGCCAAGGCGGAACATCCATGATGAAACTTGAGGCAGTTATTCAGCCCTCGCGGTTCGAATCGGTGAAGGATGCGCTGCGCGAAATTGGCGTCGAAGGAATGACGGTGACGGAAGTGCGTGGGCACGGCCGCCAAAAGGGCCACACGGAAGTGTACCGTGGCCGCGAATACACCGTGGACCTGCTGCCGAAAATCAAACTGGAAATGGTTTTGCCGGATAACCTGGTGAACCGCGTCGTGGACACGATCCTCAAGTCTGCCAAGACAGGAAAGATAGGGGACGGTAAGATATTCCTATCGAGGGTGGACGAAGCCATCCGGATTCGCAATGAGGAGCGCGGTGAAAATGCGCTCTAGGTATAGGTATTCGTTCCCAGCCTCCGGGCAAAAAGAAACCTGACCGAGAGGCTACCGAACGTGACAACCGCTGCCCGCCCGGGATTGAATGCAGGCGTCCCGCCCTCTAAGAACATGCAAGAATCTCCCACGCCCTTGTCCGTGCTTGGCCCGCAGGCCGAAGCCGAGCGGCAAAAAATACGCCAAAGGTTTGAATCGGGCACCAGTGCGCGAGAAACGCTCCATGCGCTTTGTGAGTTGGCGGACCACCACGTCCGGCAGATTTTCGACGAGGTGCTGCGGGTGCAGAGCCGCGAGCCGGTGGGGCTTTGCCTGATTGCGCTCGGCGGATACGGCCGGCGGATGCTTTTTCCCTATTCCGACCTCGACATTCTTTTCCTGTTTGGCAGCGACAAGACGGAACAGGAATTCCGGCCGCTGATTTCCGACTTTTCGAGGACGTTGTGGGATCTCGGATTCCGGGTGAGTTCCGCCGGACGAACAATCGAAGAGTGCAAGCGCATTGAAGAGGACAACGCCGAATTCCACCTGGCGCTGCTGGATCGCCGCTTCCTGGCGGGAGATTCAACTCTTTTCGAAAGACTGGACGAAAAGGTGCTGCCTGGCTCGGAAAAGCAGGCCAGGCCCTTTTTGCTCGCGCAATTGCACAAGCTTACTCGCGACCGCCTGACGCGTTACGGAAACACGATTTTTCATCTTGAGCCCAACGTAAAGGACTCGCCGGGCGGGATGCGCGATTACCAGGCGACCATCTGGCTGCGGCAACTCGCGGAAGAAAAGAAGGGGATTCGCAACATCACCGCGGCGGAAGAGGAGATGTGCTCTTCCGCAGTGGATTTTCTCAGTGCGACCCGCTGTTTTCTGCATTACAACAACGGGCGCAACGACAACACGTTAACCTATGAATTGCAGGAAGGCGCCGCGGAGCGCGCTCTGGGAATTGGCGACGGCGTTGCCCGTACGCCTTCCGACTGGATGCGGCAGTATTTTCGCCACGCGCGAACGCTGAACCGGCAACTTTTGCGTTACCTGGAACAGAAAGCGCCGGTTCCGCTGACGCTGCGCCAGCGGCTCATGAATGCCGCGCGCGCATCGAGAATCGAAGCCGGCGACGGGAAATATTTCCAGGTGCGCGATGGGCTCCTGGAAGTCGTGGATCTTTCGGCTCTTTCCGACCGCGCGATTACTTATTCCCTTTTCGCGGAGTGTGCGCGCACCGGCACGCCTCTGAGCCGCGAAGCGGAGCGCAGCATCGGCTACGTGCTGATCCATCCGGAGCTTCCGCCCAAGAACACGGAAATGGCATGGGAAAAGCTGCGCGAAATCCTGGGCTCGGACTACCCGGGCCTGGCGTTGCGTCCGATGCAGCGGCTGGGCTTGCTGATGGAAGTTCTTCCGGAGTTTGGGCTGATCGATTCGCTCGTGGTGCGCGACTTCTATCACCGCTACACCGTGGACGAGCACACGTTGCGCACCATCGAGCACCTGCAGGAGCTGGCCGACGCGCCCGATGAGCGCGGCGCGCACTTCATCCAGCTCTGGAAGACCGCGGAGCGGCGCGACCTCCTGATTCTCGCGCTGCTTTTGCATGACGTGGGCAAAGGCATGCCGGTGGAAAATCACGTTACAGGCAGCCTCGCTGCGCTGGACAGCGCGGCAAAGCGTTTGAAGCTTTCTCCGGAGGAGAGGGCGGAAATTCAGGTACTGATCGAACATCATCTGGACATGTCGGCTACGGTGCAGAGGCGCGATATTTTCGATCCTGCCACCGTGGCGGGATTCGCCGAGTCGGTCACCAACCAGGAGCGCTTGCAACGATTGTGCCTGCTCACCTATGCGGACATTCATGCGGTCAATCCGGAAGCCCTGACGCCATGGAAAGCAGAAATGCTGTGGCAGTTGTTTGTGGCCACGTCGAACTATTTCAGCCGCACGCTCGACCGCGATCGCCTTCACGCGCACGACGAAGTGTCCTTGCTGGGGCGCATCAAGGCGTTCGCGGGCGGCGGCTCGAGCCAGGAAATCGAGAGGTTCCTCGAAGGATTCCCGCGGCGCTATCTTTCGGTGCACTCCCCGGAAGAAATTGCCGCGCATTTCGGACTGTACCGCAAACTCAGCGAAGAGCCGGTGCAAACACAAGTAGCCGCGACACGTCACGGCTTTGCCTTAACGGTGCTGACGCCGGACCGCCCGGCGCTGTTCTCCACGATTTCCGGCGTGCTGGCCGGCTGGGGCATGAACATCAACAAAGCCGACGCATTTGCAAACGCGGCCGGCATCATTCTGGATACATTTCACTTTACGGACCTGCACCGCACGCTCGAACTGAATCCGGGCGAAATTGCACGCTTCCGGAAGAGTCTCGAAGACGTGCTGAACGGCAAGGCGGCTCTCGAGCCGTTATTGAAGGGCCGCGTGAGCGCAAATCGCGGGCGCGTGCCAAAAGTGACCGTGGAAACACACATCAATTTTGATGATTCTTCTTCGGCGCACTGTACGCTGCTCGAAATCATCACGCAGGATCATCCCGGGCTGCTGTACGAGATGGGCTCCGCGCTGGCGCGGCTGGGATGCAACATCGAAGTCGCGTTGATTGACACCGAAGGCCACAAGGCCATCGACGTGTTCTACCTTACCGCGCAGGGCAAGAAGCTCACCGCACAAAAGCAGGAACTGCTGCGCGAAGTTCTACAGGGCGCTCTGTCTTGACTCAGTCTCTCCCAATCGAACAATCCTAGAAAGACAATCTGGCGCTGAGCTGAATTTGCCGCCCAGGAGTGGACGCTTCCGTGATCGTGCCGAACTGTGGCGTATTCACAAAACGGTCCGGCGTCCCAAGGTTCACTTTGTTCAGTGCATTGAAGAATTCCGCGCGAAATTGGAATTTCATCCGCTCCACAACGCTGAATTCGCGTGCAAGTGCCAGATCCAGTGTCTGCAGACCGGGGCCGATGACGGTGTTGCGCCCGACGTCACCGAAGGTGAAGGCTGGTGGCGTAGCGAACGCTTGCGGATTGAACCACTCCGCTGCCGTGTGCGTCCCGAGCCCAAAAATCGGCTGCCCTGTGAGGTTAGCGCGTATGGGATTTTCTCCAAGTACCGTGCCCGCGTTCGCGGTATCGCCGAAAACCGAAATGGTCAGCGGGAAGCCGGTCTGAACCTGATAAACCGAAGACAACGCCCAGTTGTGAGAAAGCGCGCGGACCAGGCCGGAATCGCCATAGCCGGGAATGCTATAAACGGCGCTGAGCGCGAAGCGATGGCGGATGTCGCAGGCCAGCCCTTTTTCCGCCGCTAGATTGTTATCGTTCTGCGGAATCGCAGATTCAAACATCGGCGAGCGAAAGTCCGGCGCATTGCTCAAGCTCTTCGCAAAAGTGTAGTTCGCAAGGAGGCTGAGACCGTGCGCGTAACGGCGCCGCACGTTAACGTAGCCCGCGTCGTACCAGCTTTGCGCGGAGTTCGCGAGCAAATTGATAGTGCTCACAGGAGTGCAAATCGCGCCGCTTGGGCAGCCCGCGGGCGGCGTGGCAGACACCGTAACCCCGGCAGGCAAAGTGGAATTGCCGACGAATTGAAGAATCTTGAGCGGGCGCCTGGGGCCGATGGGGCCGGAACCGGGAAGTGCGTTGTTAATCAGGTCAGCGCGTTGAAGATGAATGCCGCGCGCTCCGAGGTAGCCGACTTCAAGAGTGGTCTCACGGCCCAGACTCTTTTCGACCGACGTGCTCCATTGCTGGACATATTGCGCGGGAGCATGTGGGTCAAAGGCTGTAAAGCTAACCGTCGTCGTGCCAAGGACCGCAGGATTAAAGTTGAGCGACTTCTGAGCCTGGGCAGCGTTCAGCAGAGACGCCGGAGGATTGAAATTGTCAAACTGCTGCGTTTCAGGAAAAACGTAAGGCACATTGTGGCGCTGGTTGCACCAGGTGTTGAGATCGACAGGCGTAAAGAAAATCCCGTAGGCGCCGTGAAGAACCATACCCATACTTGAGAAGTTGTGCGAAATGCCGAAGCGCGGGGCGAAATTGTGCTTGTTCGAATAAAGCAGGCCGTCGGGATAGCCACTCTGCCCGCCGATGAAAATCTGTGGCGTTCCGCTCAGGAACGTGAGATTTGTGTTCGTATAGGTAATGTCGTGCAGCGGCCTGGCGTATTCGTAGCGCAAGCCCATTTCGATGGTTGTGGTGCGCGTGAGTTGAAAGCTGTCTTGCACGAAGCCGTCGGTGGACCAGGCGCGCAACTGCATCTGCGGAATGCCGGCCTGGCGTTGCTTTACTGCCGGAAGGCCCATCAGGAAGCTGGCGAGCGCCGAGCCGGTGCCGTCGTTCGAGCCGGTCCGCGTCGTGAAACCGCTGGTGAACTGATAGTAGCCTCGATTCTGAAAGAAGCCCCACATGGGCCAGATGTAATCGCGGAAGCTGCCGCCGAATTTAAAGCTGTGACGGCCGTGCTGCCAGTTCAGGGAATCGCGGGCCTCGATCGTGGTGTCCCACGCGCGCATCGGCGTGGCCGCGTAGGTGTCGCCCATGCCGGAATAACCCTGCACGTTAAACCAGGGCGCGCCCCAGGCACCCGGGCCGCCAAACCCGATACCCAAAATGCCAAGCTGCGCAACGATGTCGTTCGTGTAGGCGCTTTGCGTGAAGTGGCTCATGGCCAGGCGCGACATTGTGAGGGCGGCAATGTTCACCAGATTCGCCGAAAGAATGCGATTCCAGGCTAGGCTGCCCTGTTGCGCGAAATCGTCGTGGCTGGTGCCAAAGCCCGGGAGGTTGATGGGCATGAATCCGTGCTCGGAGCTGAGCGAGTAGCGCGCGGAAAGCGTGCTGTTGGCCGAGAAAATCTGATCGACGCGGGCGGTGCCTTGGTCGTTGATGTGATGCTCGTCGCGAACGTCGAGATAATTGTTGCAATCAACTCCCGCGCCAACTACGCCCGGAGTGCCCATCATCGCGCCGCCGCAAGCCATCATGCCTGGGGCTACATTGGGCTGGGGCACGTATTTCTGAAGAAAGAGCTGCGCCGCGGTGCTGATGTCCTGCTGCGGAATGGTGTTATTCGTAAACGGCATGCGCGGATTGGTTGCGCTGGCGGGCTGGCCGGGCGTGGTGACGTTGTAGGGGTTGTAGACGGTGACGCCGCTGTTCTGAAAATTGCCTGCGATTTCATC